>Ga0155465_1147_pt3 | contig 14409 bp, 13 predicted proteins | sample RifCSPhighO2_12_FD_107123 | JGI IMG/M metagenome (GOLD analysis project Ga0155465, IMG submission 107123) | Alphaproteobacteria bacterium RIFCSPHIGHO2_12_FULL_66_14 | reverse complement strand
TCCATGAAGCCGATGGCTTCAGCGCGACGCCGCTCCGAAAGCTTTACGACGGCGTCCGGCTCGAAGGCGCTGATGCGCTCGGCAAAGACCGCGGCGCGCGCCTCATAGACGGCTGCGAGATCGGGATTTCTGGCGGCAAGTGCCAGGAGTTGGCGGCGGGTCGCCTCGAGCCGCTTCGGGATCATGATCCGCGCCAGGGGATTGCGGGCGAGAATCCCGCCGAAGGTCAATTCCTCGATCGGATAGCCGTAGTGAAGGTCGACCCAGGTTTTCGTCTCGTCGTCGGGCGTCGAGCCCAGCGCATACTCGGCGATGTCACGGCTCTGATCGAGGATGCGATCGGCCAGCACCAGTGTCGGAACGGTCATGCCCGGATTGATCCGCACATAGTCCGGCTGCTGCTGGCTCAGCCGGAAATGGATGTCGACGAAGACGCGCTCGTAGGCGATGCCGCCTTCGGCGAGCGCGAGGCGAGCGATCATCGAATAGTAGGACGACGGCGTGTGATAGAGGCGGGGTTTTGCTCCGGAGAGATTGGCGGACTCTGTCATGGCCGATCATCACGGACGAAGGAGCAGCAGACTGTGCAGGATGCAACCGGCGTGCACAACCATGGCGAGGCTTAGCGCGTCGAAGGCCTCACACCACACTCCCTTGTGGTGCGCGCGATTCAATCCACGTTTTCCAGCCAATCCACCGGAAAGCCTTTGAAACCGCGCTTGCGGGCTTGCACGTCGAGGCAGAAAGTTTCTCTCAACGAAGCGTGGTGGTCGCATCACGCGGAGAGGGGCCGAAAGGCTCCTCGCGGTGGCGAAAGCTGCTGAAGGGTTCTCGGAATGCCTTGCGAACTCGTCCGACGGGGCGATGCGCGCCCTTCGCGAGGGAGAGCGCTGGCAGGAAAAAGCAGCCGGGGATTCGTTGTGGGAAGTCCATGCGCATGGACGGTCTGCACCCGAGGATGGTGGTGGCGAGCGGGGATCTCGCAATTTCACTAGCCCTTCGTGGTCCTTCCAGGGCTACGGCGGACCGCGCCCCGCGGAGGAACGTGACGAGCGTTCTTTCAGGGACGTATGAAGCGGCGAAGTCGGGCAACCGGCTTCGCCGTTTTCTTTTTGAGTTGGCCGCCGCTACTCTCCGGCCATGACCCATTTCACCCCTGATCTTCTGGCCGCCGACCTGGCCGACCTCACCGCCATCCGCCGCGACATCCATCGCCATCCCGAGACGGCGTTCGAGGAGGAGCGGACCTCGCAGATCGTGGCCGACAAGCTCACCTCCTGGGGCATCGAAATCCATCGCGGGCTCGCCACGACCGGCGTCGTCGGCACCCTGAAGGGCAACCGGCCGGGCCAGAAGACGATCGGGCTGCGCGCCGACATGGACGCGCTGCACCTGCAGGAGAAGAACGACTTCGACTACGCCTCGTCAGTGCCCAACAAGATGCATGCCTGCGGCCATGACGGTCACACCACCATGCTGCTGGGCGCGGCCAAGCGGCTCGCGGCGGCGCCCGACTTCGCCGGCACGGTGCATTTCATATTCCAGCCCGCCGAGGAAGGGCTGGGCGGCGCCCGGGTGATGATCGAGGAGGGGCTGTTCGACAAGTTCCCCTGTGACGTCGTCTACGGCATGCACAACATGCCGGGCTTCCCGGTCGGCCATTTCGCCATCCGCCCCGGCGCGATGCTCGCGTCCTCCGACAGCTGGGAGGTCACCTTCAAGGGCACCGGCGGCCACGGCGCCATGCCCGACCGCGGCACCGACCCGACCTTTGTCGCGGCGCAGTTCATCGTGGCGGTGCAGGGCATCATCGGCCGCAACGTATCGTCCAGCCAGGCGGCGGTGCTGAGCGTCGGCCATATCGCGGCGGGTACGGCGGGCTCGCCCAACGTCATCCCCTCGGAGGTGCTGATCCGCGGCACGGCGCGCAGCTTTTCACCGGCCATCCGGTCGCTGCTGGAGCGCCGTCTGGCCGAGGTCGCGGCGGGCATTGCCCAGGCCGGCGGCTGCGAGGCGGTGAGCAAGTACCATCGTCGCTATCCGGCGTTGATCAATGCTGCGGAGCAGACGTCGATTGCGGTCGAAGCCGCGGCGGCCACGGTTGGCCGCGAGAATGTCGAGCCCAACACGCAGCCGATCGCCGGCGCCGAGGATTTCGCCTTCATGCTGGAGAAGAAGCCGGGCGCCTACATCATGATCGGCAACGGCGGCACGGTGGAGGGCGGCTGCCACAACGTACATTCGCCGCTCTACGACTTCAATGACAGGATCCTGACAACGGGGGCCGCCTACTGGATGAACCTCGTCCAGCTCGAGCTGGGCGACCCGGCCTAGGTTTCAGGTGCGATGGTCGAACGGCCGCTCACTTGACCGGCCGGGCGGCTCGACCGCGAGTTCGCTGCCACGCTTGGCGATCGTCTTGGCGATGGCGTCGCGCCCGAGCCGGGTCCGGTCGTCGCCTTCGATCAGCCAGGCGACGCCGCCGGCCTGGCCGACCTGGCGGGCCCGGCGCAGCGCATCGTCCAGCATCTCGTAGGGCGCGGGCAGAAGGCGGTGCTTGGCGGCCAGAAACTCTTTTTCGGAGGTGCAGACGTAGCCCACCGTCCACCAAAGCCTGTAGGTCATGCGAACCCCATGTTTCTGCGACCCACTGCGGACCGGAAACCACCCTACCTCTTTTGACCGGCCGTCGATACGCACCTGCCGGTGCGAAGGCCGGGTGCCAGATTTCAGATAGCAGGCGGCTCCCACCGAACATCCCGGCCGGTGATCAAGGTGGCTGCGGGACGGACGCCGTGGGTGCCCTTTCCGAACGAGGGGCCGTTGTGCATCCGTCGGTTGGATCGCTTGAGACCGAATCTCTTCTAAGCGAGACTGGAGCCTCGGAAGAAGCGGATGCGCACGCGCTCCTCACAGATTGTTGGCGCCGAAGTCATTCTTGGTACCGATCAGCGAGGAGTTCTCTGTGTGGGGGTTGGGGCGAGTCAAGAACGCGTTGCGGCGGTCCGTTGCGCGGCATCGCCGGTCGGGGCCGGTCATGGCGCTGCATAAGGCGGCCGAATTCCTCGAGTCCGCGTGGCACAACGAAGGCGCTGACTTCGAGACCAACGGCGAGCGGTTCGTCCTCGAGCGCCTGCGTGCCGCCGACTTCAAGGTCGCTTTCGATGTCGGCGCCAATGTCGGCCATTGGACCCACGCCGCACTCGATCTATGGCAGGGCTGCCACATTCACGCCTTCGAAGTCGCGCCCAGGACTTTCGCGAAGATGGAGACGAACGCGCGTTCGTGGACCCACGCGCAGCGCGCGCACCTGCACCCGTTCGGGCTATCGGACGCGGCCGGGGAGCTCACGATGTATTACTTTCCGGACCGGGACGAACTGACGTGCGACGTCCTGCGGCACGAGGGTCTCACCGTCCTGCCTTTCGACGCGCGCGTCAGCACCTCGGACCTGTTCTGCTCCGAGCACGGCATTGACCGCATCGACTTTCTCAAGATCGACGTGGAAGGCGCGGAGCATCGTGTGCTGAAGGGCGCAACCGATCTGCTGCGGGCCAGGCGCATCGACTGCATTCAGTTCGAGTACGGTGCCTTTTCGATCGACACGCGCATCATGCTCAAGGACTATTTCGGCTGGCTGGGCGAGAGCCATGTCATCGGGAAGATCTTCCCCAATCATGTCGCCTTCACCGACTACGACAGGACAATGGAAGATTTCCGGTTCAGCAACTACCTCTGCATTTCGCGTGGAAGGCTGGACCTTCAGCACCTGGTGCAAGGCTAAAGCGCTCATCGACGTGCATATCCATGCGGATGGAGCACCGGGACGGCGAGACCGACGCCACCGGAGCCGATCCAGTCGATGGCATCCCTCCAGATAGATTTGCAAGTTCAGCAGGTTTTTGGTATATTTTCAGTCACGATGGGGTTGTGCACCCATCCCGCAGACGCCCGCCGAGCCCTCTGGCGGGCGTTTTCTTTGCCCAAACAGGACCTTACCAAATGGCCAAACTCACTTTGCCGTGGACGCGGCAGGGCCGCTTCCTGCGCGCGCTCGCCAAGACCGGCAATATCGCCGAAGCCTGCCGCGCGGCCGGCCTCGACCGGCGTCTGGCCTATCGCTGGCGCGCCCGCTATCCCGATTTCGCGCGCCGCTGGAAGGAGGCGGCCGCCCGGGCGGTCGATCTGGTGCGCGGCGAGCTGATGGAGCGTGCCCTGATCGGTCGCGAGCGGATCGTCTACCGCTACCGTCCGACGGTCGCGCACCGGCAGGTTCGTCGCGAGATCTTCGGGTCGGCGTCAGCGCCGCCGCCGGCCCGCGAACCCGATCTGGCCGAGCGCCTGCGCGAGGCGGAGGCGCGGATGGCCCGCTACCAGGCCGAAATCGGTGTCACGCCCCGGCACACGCATTCTGAAAAGTGACGTCGTGAATTCCGTGGCAAGGGCGGCGGCGATTCGCGCGCCGGCTCAAGGACTTGGCCGCGAATGAGAACACGGATAGCGACCAAACGAGGCCCGTTCAGGCGAGGCCCGAAATGGTCCACTTCCGCTCAGCCGGTGTAGTCGAAGCCCCACGCCCCGCTGGCGGAGTCCCAGGGACTGCCGTCGTGCAGATGCACGGCGGTGTAGGAGTCGATGCCGGCATCGAAGAGGGCGACGACCTCCGGGGCGTGGGGGGCATCCGACGGCATCGCGCGCGCGGGACTGTCCTCGAGCGCGCCGGCCCAGGCCGAAGGTTCCGCCGCCGGCAGAATCAGCCCGTCGGACAGGCCGCCCAGGACGACCAGCGGATCCTCGCCCGGCAGTTCCGCCGCGGCGACGGCCGCCGCCCGTTCCTGGGTGCCGATCATGCCGCTCACGAAGACGGGGTCGGGTTCGCCGAACAGCCGGTCGAGCGCGGCGCCGTGGAAGCTGGCGTCGAGGCCGGCGTCGGCCCAGCGCGATTCGAGGGTGGCGTAGATGGGAAGGTCGTGGCGATCGAACTCGACCAGTTCAGGGCCGACGAGAAACGTCGGGTCGATGGTCGAGCTATCGGAGGGGACCGAAGGGCTCATAGGTAATGACTTTCGTTCTGAAATATTGGTTCAAGTATACTGAACAAATCCTTGAGAATAAAGAGAGAACATCGGGCGGATGTCAGGAATGCGCTCCGCATTCTGGAATTCGCGAGGAATCGCAATGGCTTGGCCACGATCAACGGAATACGGTGCCGGGTCATTTTTCCAGTGTTTCGGGAGCGGTTCGATGAATGGTGCGGAGAGTCTGGTACGGACCCTGGTGAAAGGTGGCGTTGAAGTCTGCTTCGCCAATCCCGGCACGTCCGAGATGCATTTCGTGGGCGCCCTCGATCGCGTCGAGGGCATGCGCTGCGTGCTCGGCCTGTTCGAGGGCGTGTGCAGCGGGGCCGCCGACGGCTACTACCGCATGACCGACAAGCCGGCCTCGACCTTGCTGCATCTCGGGCCGGGCCTCGCCAACGCGGCGGCCAACCTGCACAACGCCAAGAAGGCCGGGTCGGGCGTGGTCAATATCGTGGGCGAGCACGCGCTCTATCACATCAAGTACGACACCCCGCTCACCGCCGACATCGAGGGCATCGCGCGCCCGTTCTCGCATTGGGTGAAAACCTCGCCCACGTCGAAGACCGTGGCCGGCGACGGTGCGCTGGCAATCCAGGCGGCGCGGGTGGCACCGGGCCAGATCGCCACCTTGATCCTGCCGGCTGACACCGCCTGGGGCGAGGCCGACGGCATGGCCGAGACGCCAGCGACGCCGGCACCGGACAAGCCCACCAGCGACACCGTGGTGGCGGCGGCCAAGGCGCTGAAGAGCCCGGGGGCGATGCTGTTCATCGGCGGCCGCGCCTTGCGCGCCAAGGGCCTCGAGCTTGCCGGCAAGATCGCCGCCAAGACCGGCTGCAAGGTGCAGGGGGCCGGCGGCACGGCGCGCATCGAGCGCGGCGCCGGCCGCGTGCCGGTGCTGCGCCTGCATTTCGTGATCGAGAACGCCCAGGCCCAGCTCAAGGGCACCAAGAAAATGGTGCTGTGCGGCGCCAAGGCGCCGTTCGCCTTCTTCGCCTATCCCGGCAAGCCCTCGGTGCTGTCGCCCGAGGATTGCGAGATCTCCACGCTCTGCCCGGTCGACGGCGACCCGCTCGCCTCGCTCGAGGCGCTGGCGGCCGAACTGGGCGCGCTCAATGAAAAGGCGGCGGGCGTCGCCCAGCCGAGCCGTCCCGACCGTCCGACCGGCAAGTTCACGCTCGACGGCCTCGGCCAGGCGCTGGGCGCCACGATGCCGGAAGGCGCGATCGTGGTCGACGAATCGGTCACCACCGGCCGCGGCTTCTTTCCCTTCAGTGCCGGCGCGCCGCCGCACGACTGGCTGAACAACATGGGCGGCTCGATCGGCTTCGGCGGACCCGTCGCCGTCGGCGCGGCGGTCGCGTGTCCGGACCGCAAGGTCATCTGCATGATCGGCGATGGCTCGGCGATGTATACGATCCAGTCGCTGTGGACGATGGCGCGCGAGAACCTCGACGTCTGCGTGATGATCTTCTCCAACCGCTCCTACAACATCCTCTACAGCCAACTCGCCGATGTCGGCGCGGCCAACCCCGGCCCGCGTGCCATCGACATGCTGACACTCGACCGGCCGACGCTCGACTTCGCGATGATGTCCAAGAGCATGGGCGTGCCGGGCGGCCAGGCGCACAATCTCGAGGAGCTCACCAAGCAGCTCACCTACGCCATGTCGCAAAAAGGTCCGTACCTGATCGACGTGATCATGTAGGGCAGGCGATGGAGGAAACCCGCCGGCGCACGCTGCATGGACGTCGGCGGGGCAAGAAGCTGCGGGCCGGGCAGCAGTCGCTGCTCGACACGCTGCTGCCCCGCCTCGAACTGGCGCTGCCGGCCGAGCCCACGGTCACGCCCGACAACGACGTCGCCGAGAGCGCCGCGAAGATCGACCTCGCGCGCGCCTTCGGCGGCACCCTGCCGCCCGACGGCGTGTGGCTGGAGGTGGGCTTCGGCGCCGGCGAGCATCTCGTCTGGCAGGCCGAGCACCATCCCGGCGTCGGCCTGATCGGCTGCGAGCCGTTCATCAACGGCGTCGCCAAGTGCCTGGCGCACATTGAGCGAACCGGCGTCGCCAACGTGCGGCTGTTCACCGACGACGCCCGCTTCGTCATGGCGGCGCTGCCGCCCCGATCGTTGTCGCGCGTCTTCGTGCTGTTTCCCGATCCCTGGCCCAAGACGCGCCATCACAAGCGGCGCTTCGTGCAGCGCGGCAATCTCGATGTGCTGGCAGGCCTGATGGTCCCCGGCGCGGAACTCAGGCTCGCGACCGACGACCCGAGCTACCTGACCTGGATGGTGGAGCATGCCTGCACCCATCCGGCCTTCGAGTGGCTGGCCGAGCGTCCGGCCGACTGGCGCGGCCGGCCGGAGGATTGGCCGGGCACACGCTACGAAAAAAAAATGCTGGCCGGGCACAAACCGGTCTTCCTGCGGCTGAGGCGCCGGTCGGCGGGAGTCCACCATATATAGAGGGGTCGTCGGATCGCCCCATAGGGAATGCCGGATTTCCTTGCCAGTTGGCGACACTGCGACTATATCCGCGCCATCCTCATCGGGTTCGCGGGACGAACCAAACAAAAAGAGTGGGCCAAAAACCCGCTCTTTTCATTTGCCGAAACCCCGCAGCCCCCAACGTCGAGAAGTCCTGCCGCGTGACCGACCTGCTGCGTCGAATCGAAGACATCGTCGCCCCGACCATCGTCGGCATGGGCTACGAGCTGGTTCGCGTCGCGCTGAGCCGCGGCGGCACGCTGCAGGTCATGATCGAGCCGGCCGACGGCCGGCCGATGGACGTCGAGGATTGTGCAACCGTGTCGCGCGCCCTATCTGCAGTGCTCGACGTCGAGGATCCGATCACCAGCGCCTACACGCTGGAGGTGAGTTCGCCCGGCATCGACCGGCCGCTCACGCGGGCCAAGGACTACGCGCGCTGGACGGGCCACATGGCCCGCCTCGAGACCGCCCTGCCGGTCGAGGGCCGCCGCCGCTTCAAGGGCACCTTGCTGGGGCTCGAGGACGGCATCGTGAAGCTCCGCCTCGAGGACGGCCAGGAAACCGGCGTGCCGCTGTCGGCCGTTTCGCGGGCCAAGCTCGAGATGACCGACGCGCTGCTCGAAGAACACCGCCTGGCGCAGCAGGGCGCCGGGCAGGCTCACTGAACGACACGAACGAATACGCACGAACGAACACGGTAGAACAAGAGGAACAGAGACATGGCAACGACTGCCGATATCCCGCGCCTGGAAATGCTGCAGGTGGCCGACATGGTCGCCCGCGAGAAGGGCATCGAGCGCGAGGAAGTGCTCGAGGCGATGGAGCAGGCCATCCAGAAGTCCGGCCGCGCCAAGTACGGGCTGGAGCACGACATCCGCGCCGAGATCGACCGCAAGACCGGCGAGATCAAGCTGCTGCGCTACATGCAGGTGGCCGACCCGATCGAGAACGAGAACACCCAGGTGCCGCTGGTCGAGGCCCAGCGCCGCAATCCCGAGGCGCAGGTCGGTGATTTCCTGACCGACGAACTGCCGCCGATCGACTTCGGCCGCGTCGCCGCCCAGACCGCCAAGCAGGTCATCACCCAGCGGATGCGCGAAAGCGAGCGCAAGCGCCAGTACGAGGAATTCAAGGATCGCATCGGCGAGATCGTGTCGGGCGTGGTCAAGCGCGTCGACTACGGCAACATCACCATCGACCTGCAGCGCGCCGAAGGCGTGATCCGCCGCGACGAGACGATCCCGCGCGAGTCGCTGCGCGTCAACGATCGCGTCCGCGCCTATATCTTCGACGTCCGCGAGGAGCCGCGCGGCCCGCAGATCTTCCTGTCGCGCAGCCATCCCCAGTTCATGGCCAAGCTGTTCATGCAGGAAGTGCCGGAAATCTACGACAACATCATCGAGATCAAGGCGGTGGCCCGCGATCCCGGCAGCCGCGCCAAGATCGCGGTGCTGAGCCACGACAGCTCGATCGATCCGATCGGCGCCTGCGTCGGCATGCGCGGCAGCCGCGTCCAGGCCGTGGTGCAGGAGCTGCAGGGCGAGAAGGTCGACATCATCCCGTGGTCGAACGACACCGCCAACTTCATCGTCAACGCGCTGGCGCCGGCCGAGGTCAGCAAGGTGCTGATGGACGAGGAAAAGCACAAGACCGAGGTCGTCGTTCCCGATGACCAGCTCAGCCTCGCCATCGGCCGCCGCGGCCAGAACGTCAAGCTCGCCTCCCAGCTCACGGGCTGGGAAATCGACATCATGACGGAGACCGAGGAGAGCGAGCGCCGCCAGAAGGAAACCCGCGAGCGCACCGAACTCTTCAAGGCGGCGCTCGACGTCGACGACGTGATCGCCCATCTGCTGGTGGCCGAAGGCTACGGCTCGGTCGAGGACGTGTCCGAGACGGCCATCGAGGATCTCGCCACCGTCGAGGGCTTCGACGAGGACATCGCCACCGAGCTGCAGCGCCGCGCCCGCGAGTATATCGAGAAGCGCGATGCCGAACTCGCCTCGCGACTCGAGGCGCTGGGCGTCAGCGAGGAAGTGCGGGCGGCCGAGGGCCTGACGCTGCCGATGCTGGTGGCGCTGGGCGACAAGGGCGTGAAGTCGCTCGACGACCTGGCCGACCTCGCCTCCGACGAGCTGCGCGAGATCGTGGGCGAGGGTGCGATGGACAACGACACCGCCAACGCCATCATCATGAAGGCGCGCGAGCACTGGTTCGCCGACGAAGCCGCCCCGGTCGCCGAAGCGGCCAAGGCCTGAACGGAAAGCACTGCCCTTGGTCCCTGCCATCGCCATGACCCAATCCGACCTCACGGTGCCTGCCGCGCCCCGTTCTTCCAGTCCGGGGCCGATGCGCACCTGCATCGCCACCGGCATGGAAGACACGCCGGAGCGGATGATCCGTTTCGTCGTCGGGCCGGAAGGCGAGGTCGTGCCCGACCTGGCACGGCGGCTGCCGGGCCGCGGCCTGTGGCTGCGGGCGGAGCGGGCGGTGGTCGAGCGCGCGGTGGCGAAGAACCTGTTCTCCAAGGCCGCGCGCGCCGCCGTGAAGGCGCCGGCCGACCTGGCCGAGCGGGTCGAACGGCTTTTGCTGGAGCGGGCGCTCGCCGATCTCGGCCGGGCGCGCCGTGCCGGCCGTGCCGTCGCGGGTTTCGTGAAGGTGGAGCAGATGATCGGCCAGCGCCGCGCGGCGCTGCTGGTGGTGGCGGACGAGGCCGACGGCGACGGGCTGGGCAAGCTCGGCGCGACCGGCCTGCCGATCGTGCGACTGGGAGATGCAACGGCACTGGGCGGCCTGTTCGGCCGTGAGCAGGCCGTCTATGTGGCGGTTGCCCGCGACGACGCGGGCGGCGAGTTTATTCAACGAATTGCGGTCGGGGCGGCGCGGTGGCGCGGCTATCGACTGAATAGCGCCGGTTGACGGGCCGGAGCGGACCAAGGACAACACGCGATATGACGGAACAAAAAGAAGAGACCAAGGCCACCAAGCCACTGACCCTCTCGACCACGGCGCGTAGCGGCGCCGCGGCCAAGGCGGATGCCACCCAGGTGCGGCAGAAATTCTCGCACGGGCGGACACGCGCGGTGACGGTCGAGGTCAAGAAGCCGGTCAAGCGGACCCCAGGCGCTGCGCCTGCGGCCCCGGCCGCCGCGGCGCCGTCTCCGGCACCCCAGGCGCCGCCTCCGGCGCCGACGACCGGTCGCACGCTGAAGCTGGGCGGCAGCGCACCGGCAGCACCTGCCCGCCCGACCCCGGCGCTGCGCCCGACCGGCCAAGGCCCCGGCGGCCGCGGCATCGTGCTGAAGACCCTCACCGAGGAAGAAAAGGAAGCGCGCACGCGCGCCCTGGTCGATGCCAACCGCGACGCCGAGACGGCGCGTCAACGCGCGGCCGTCGACGCCGCCCGCCGCGCCATCGAGGACGAGGCGCGCAAGAAGTCGGACGAAGAGCACCGCAAGCGCCTGGCCGAGGAAGAGGCGCGCAAGAAGACCGAGGACGAGATCAAGCGCAAGGCCGACGCCCTGGTGCAGAAGCGCCTCGACCAGGCGGCCACCGCCTCGCCGCAGGCCACGATCGCGCGCCAGGCGCAGGAGATCGAGGCCGGCGCCCAGAGCGCCGCCGCGCCCGCTGCTCCCGCCATACGCCGGCCTCCCGGCGCGCCGGGCACGACGCCGGCGACCGCATCGACGCTGCTGCGCCGGCCGCCGATGCGGCCCGTCCTCAACAAGCGCCTGCCGCAGCCGCCGGGCGCCCGTCGCGAGGTGCCGAAGCGTCGCTCCGACAAGATCGACGTCAATCGCGCGGTCGAGGGCGAGAACGATTTCCGCAGCCGTTCGGCGGCCCAGATGCGCCGCCGGCTGGAGCGCGAGCGCCGCCAGCAGAATGCCGACGACGGCCAGCAGAAGGTCTATCGCGAGGTCACGATTCCCGAGACCATCACGGTGCAGGATCTCGCCGCGCGCATGACCGAACGCGGCGCCGATGTCATCAAGACGCTGATGCGCATGGGCGTGATGGCCACGATCAACCAGGCGATCGACGCCGACACCGCCGAGCTGGTGGTGACGGAGATGGGCCACAAGTTCAAGCGCGTCGCCGAGGGCGACGTCGAAACCGGCCTGACCGAGACCGTCGATCCCGACGAAACGCTGGAGCCGCGGCCGCCGGTGGTCACGATCATGGGCCACGTCGACCACGGCAAGACCTCGCTGCTCGACGCCTTGCGCGCCACCGACGTGGCGGCGCACGAGGCCGGCGGCATCACCCAGCACATCGGTGCCTACCAGGTGACGCTGCCGTCCAAGCAGAAGATCACCTTCCTCGACACGCCGGGTCACGAGGCCTTCACCGCCATGCGCGCCCGCGGCGCCAAGGTGACGGACATCGTCGTGCTGGTGGTGGCCGGCGACGACGGCGTCATGCCGCAGACCAAGGAAGCGATCGCCCACGCCAAGGCGGCGGGTGTGCCGCTCATCGTGGCCATCAACAAGATGGACAAGCCGGGCGCGGACGCGACCCGAGTCCAGAACGAACTGCTGCGCGAGGAGATTCAGGTCGAGGCGCTGGGTGGCGACGTCCAGGCAATCGAGGTCTCGGCGACCAAGAAGATGAACCTCGACAAGCTCGAGGAGGCGATCCTCCTGCAGGCCGAGGTGCTCGAACTCAAGGCCAATCCCAACCGCATGGCCGACGGCGTCGTGGTCGAAGCCCAGCTCGATCCGGGCCGCGGCTCGGTGGCGACGGTGCTGGTCCAGCGCGGCACGCTCAAGGTCGGCGACGTTCTCGTCGCCGGCGCCGTGTGGGGCCGCGTGCGTCGTCTGATCGACGATCACGGCATCGCCGTTCAGAGTGCTGCTCCGGCGGTTCCGGTCGAGATCCTGGGTCTCGACGGCACGCCGCAGGCCGGCGACGAATTCCACGTCGTGGAGAGTGAAGCGCGCGCCCGCGAGATCGCCGACTTCCGGGTGCGTCGCGATCGCCAGGCCCAGCTCGCCAAGGTCGCCGGCGGCCGCGGCACGCTGGAAGAAATGATGAAGGGCATCCGCGAGGGCACGGCCAAGGAGCTGCCGGTCCTGATCAAGGCCGACGTGCAGGGCTCGGCCGAGGCGCTGGCGGGTGCGATTCAGCGGCTGTCGACCGAGAAGGTCGAGGCCAAGGTCGTCTACAGCGGCGTCGGCGGCATCAGCGAGGCCGATATCACGCTGGCCAAGGCGTCGGGCGCGTTGCTCATCGGTTTCAACGTGCGCGCCAATCCGCAGGCGCGCGAAATCGCCAAGCGCGACAAGATCGACATCCGCTACTACAGCATCATCTACAAGGTCACCGAGGACATGCAGGCCCTGATGCTCGGCCTGCTCGACCCGACCTTCAAGGAAACCCTCATCGGCAACGCCCAGATCCGCGAGGTCTTCCGTATCACCAAGGCAGGCAACGTCGCCGGCTGCATGGTCACGGACGGCATGGTCAAGCGCGGCGCCAAGGTCCGTCTGCTGCGCGACAACGTGGTGATCCACGAGGGCACGCTGAAGACGTTGCGTCGTTTCAAGGACGAGGTCCGCGAGGTCCAGCACGGCTTCGAGTGCGGTATGGCGTTCGAGAACTACGAAGACATGAAAGTCGGCGATGTGATCGAATGCTTCGACATCGAGGAAGTTAAGCCGTCCCTCTAGGCTGGGGGCGCGCGACTCCAGTCGCGCGATCATGGATTTTGAGAAGAAGACGCGGCACTGGAGTGCCGCGCCCCCAGCGGGGGATCGGTCAATGCCCCGGCGTCGCTCGTCCGAGAAAGAACATCGCGCCCCCGGCCAGCGCCAGCTCCGCGTGGGTGAGGAACTGCGTCATCTGCTCGCTGAACTCTTCGAGCGCGGCGACATGCGCGACCCCGACCTGCGCGGCGCCTCGATCACCGTCACCGCCGTCGACGTCAGCCCCGACTTGCGCAACGCCACGGCCTTCGTGATGCCGCTGGGCGGCCAGGAGGAGACGCGGCTGCTGGCCGCCATGCGCCGCGCGGCGCCGTGGTTCCGCGTCCGGGTCGGCGAGCGCGCCGGCCTGCGCTACGCCCCCGAGATCCGCTTCGAGATCGACAAGACCTTCGAAGAGGCCGACAAGATCGGCGCCCTGCTGCGCCGGCCCGACGTCGCCAAGGACCTCGAGGATCCCGACATCAAGGACGATTGAGCGCCCCGAGGGCGCGAGCCGATGAGCCGCAGGAAAAAGGGCGACAAGATCGACGGCTGGGTGGTGCTCGACAAGCCGGTGGGGCTGGGCTCGACGCCGGCCGTCAGCCGCGTGCGCCGCCTGTTCGGCGCCCAGAAGGCAGGGCACGGCGGCACCCTGGATCCGCTGGCCAGCGGCGTGCTGCCGATTGCACTCGGCGAAGCGACCAAGACCGTGCCCTTCGTCATGGATGGCCGAAAGGAATATCGCTTCACCCTTCGCTTCGGCGAGGCGCGCGCGACCGAGGATTCGGAAGGCGAGGTGACGGCCGCAAGCGAGGTCCGGCCGACCGACCAGGCGATCCGCGGCGCCTTGGGCGCCTTCGTGGGCGAGATCGATCAGGTGCCGCCCGCCTATTCGGCACTCAAGATCGACGGCCAGCGCGCCTACGACCTCGCGCGGGCGGGCGAGGCGGTGGAGATGAAGTCCCGCAAGGTCCGCATCGACCGCCTGGAACTTCTCGGCCGGCCCGACAGGGACCATGCAGATTTGGTGGTGACCTGCGGCAAAGGCACCTACATCCGGTCCCTGGGCCGCGATCTGGCGGTCGCCCTGGGCACGGTCGGGCACCTCTCCGCGCTGCGTCGGACGGCCGCCGGACCTTTCCGGGAAGAGGCGG
>Ga0155465_1178_pt2 | contig 14571 bp, 13 predicted proteins | sample RifCSPhighO2_12_FD_107123 | JGI IMG/M metagenome (GOLD analysis project Ga0155465, IMG submission 107123) | Alphaproteobacteria bacterium RIFCSPHIGHO2_12_FULL_66_14 | reverse complement strand
ACGACACGCTGCGATGCCTCGGGCAGCTTCGCCTTCGCGCGCGTGCCCGACGGCGTCTGGTACGTCACCACCAGCGTCAAGTGGCAGGCGCCGGTCCGGGTCGCCGGCGCCCAGGTCGCAGGCGGGCAGGCGGGCGGCGGGCAGATCGAAGGCGGCTCGATGATGCGGCGGGTCGAGGTGCGCGGCGGCCGGCTGACGAAGGTGACGCTGCCTTAAGCGGGTCGACGGCGCCGAATGCGGGCGCCGATCTTTATCCCCCGTCTCGTTCGTCGCGACGCAACGGCACCACATTGCTGCCAAGTTTCTGACCAAATCTCTGCCGAGGAGGATTCTCGCCCGACAGTGCAAGGCAGGACCGCCTGGATCTGACGATGCGTCACGCGAGCCTCGCCTCGTGCGCGCGCCAGGACAAAGGCAGAAGACGCCTGCGTCCTCTTCTCCCCAAGGCCCTCTTCCCCCAAGGACCGCAAGGATGCTCGATCAATCATCTTCACGCGAAAGCATTCCCGATCCCGTCGACCTTCTCTCACTGGAAACAAAAGCCCGTCAGCAGCCGACCTTCGTGCAGATTCGCGCGCCTGTTTCGGTCAGCCCTGTTTCGATCGGCCCCGTTTCGATCGGCCCCGTTTCGATCGGCTCCGTTTCGATCGGCCAAGTGTGGCGAAAGCTCTGCGTCGGAGTCTGCGTCCTAGCAGTTGTGGCGGCCCTCGGTTGGGCCATGGCGCGTTTCTTCCTCGAGCCTGCCGCCCCCACGGAGATTGCGGCAGCCCCCCGACCGGTCGTTGATCTGGCGGCGTATCCCGAATCGGGAACGTCGGCGCCGGAGATGGCTGTCCTCCCGCCGGCTCCCCCGCTGTCCGACGATCTCCAGACGGCTTTGCGCGAAGAGCCGCCCCTGTCGGACCCGGCCGCCTTTGGCATCCTACCGTCCCTCCCGTCCACCGATGTCGAGCCGGAAGCTCCGCCTTCCGTCGAGACTTTGGTGCGCCTTGGCAAGGGCGATACGGTCGCCAGGGTTCTGCATCGGCTGGGCGTTGCGGCCGAGGACGTCGGCAACACCATTGCAGCCCTGGCCTCGTACGTGCGCATGAAGAGCCTGCCCATCGGCCAGGCCATGACCGTGAAGCTCCAGCCCGCCGACGAAGCCGGCGCCAAACCCGTCCTGCTCGCGCTCACCATCCGGCCCGAGCCCCGGCGGGAGATCACGCTGGAGCGCGACGGCGAGGGCGACTTCAGCGTCGAGGAGGAGATCTTCGAGGTCACCTCGAAGCTGCAGCGCGCCGCGGGCGAGGTCGATGGCTCGGTGATCGCCAGCGCCGAGGCCGCCGGCGTGCCGCACCAGCCGCTGGCGGAAATGCTGCGCGCCTTTTCCTGGGACGTGAACTTCCAGCACGACATCCAGCCGGGCGACCGCTTCGACGTGCTGGTCGAGCGCTCCTGGACCAGCGACGGCCAGGCGGTCGACGGCGGCCGCGTGCTGTGGGCCGAGCTCACCACCGGGGGCGGCGCCGAGAGTTTTAGCGTCTACCGCTTCAAGCCGCGCGGCGGCGAGGAATTCTTCTACAACAGCGAGGGCGAGAGCGTGGTCAAGGCGCTGCTGCGCACGCCGCTCAACATGAGCCGCATCTCCTCGCGCTTCGGCATACGCCGCCACCCGGTCCTCAAGTTCACGCGCCTGCATGCCGGCATCGATTTCGCAGCGCCCCCTGGAACGCCGATCCTCGCCGCCGGCGCCGGCCGGGTGGTGCAGGCCGGTCGCAACGGCGGCTACGGAAGATGGGTCAAGATCCGCCACGACGGAGGCCTCGCGACCGGCTACGCCCACATGTCGCGCATCGCGCCGGGCGTGCGGCGCAGCGCGCGCGTCCGCCAGGGCCAGGTGATCGGCTTCGTCGGCAGCACCGGCCTGTCGACCGGCCCGCACCTTCATTTCGAGCTGCATCGCAACGGCAGGCCGGTGGACCCGTTGAGCATGGCGCGCACGGCGCGGCGCGCCCGTCTCGGCGGCAAGGATCTCGAGCGCTTCCGGGCCCGTGTCGCCCAGATCGACCGGGCGCGCAAGACGGTTGCCGCTGTGGAGAATCAAGAGGTGGAGAGCAGGTAGAGCGGGTCGCCACCTTCGAGGATTGCCAGGGAGGTTCGTCATGTCCTCTGGATCGACGCCACGGAGCGGGATCGGCGGGCTGTTGATGGGCGTCCTCGGCTCGGCCCTGATCGCCCTGTCGACGGCGGCGCAGGGAAGCGGATCGATGTCCCCGTCCTTTTCCCCGTCGATGTCCCCGCGCGACTGCGAGAGGGGCATTCTCGACGGCGGCGTGGACGGCATGAACGTGCTCGTCTACGAGCTGTGCCCGGGAAGGCTGACGGTGGGGTTCGAAAGCAGCGACATGATCGAGGAAATGTCCTGCCGGCCGGACGGCGACATTCGGCTCTGGCTGGTGACCGATGACGACCGGTGCGAAGCCCAGCCGGCTTCCGATCACGATCAGGTCTATGAGCTCTGGGAGCCTCTGGCCGGCGTCGGCCGGGCAACGGCGGCGCCCGTGAGGAAACTGTTGACCTGTCGCGGCGGCAGGATGAACAGGGCAACGATCGTCGTGCCGGAGGCGCGCGACGCACTTCTCGAGACGAGGACCGGCGACACGAAATACGACCAGGTGACGCGGCAATTCGTTTCACGGTGCCTTCGACCGGACGCGTGACAGGTTCATTCACCCATCGGCATTCCGTCTGGACGTGGTCGCGCTGACGTCCATCAAGGTGATGATGGCATGTCGGGCGGGTAACCCCCGCCCTGGAACGAAGCGAGGGACCTTTTCACGATCTCGGTGTTCATCTCGATCCGCGCGTGGGCCGTGATGCTCCATCCCGGCAACGAAGGCCGCAGACCGGCACGGCCGGACCCGCCGCTCGCTTTGGCGCTGGCGAGGAACCCGTCGGCCCCGGCGCAGAACCCCCCGGCGCAGCAGCCCGAGGCGATGACTTGGGGCGTCTGAAGCCTGACGCCCGACCGGCTCAACGCACGGCAGACACGCTGCGGCTGCCGAGGACGCCGTTCCAGACGACTTCGTCCCACAAGCGGATACCGCCCGTGATGCCGGCATCATTGGAAGCGATGTGGACGTTGTCCGGCAGGGCAACTGTGATGTTGGAGGCGTTTCCGCCGCCCAGATACAGGACGTCGTAGTGCAGGAGCGCATCGACGATCCCGATGGTCTTGAGGACGCGCTTGTTCCACTTCCTGCTGCTGAGCGCGCGGCGTGCGGCGTTGCCGACATAGTCGTTGTAGGTTTCGTCCTTGTGGATCGGGTGCTGCGCCAGCTCGAGGTGTGGCGTAAGCGCACCATTGCTGAACACCGCGCTTCCGACGCCCGTGCCGAGCGTCAGCACGACCTCGAGCCCCTGTCCCTTGACGATCCCCAGTCCCTGGACCTCGGCGTCGTTGAGCAGGCGGGCAGGCTTGCCGAAACGGCGCGACAGAGTCTCCGCCAGCGGATAGTCACGCCAGGCTTTGCCTTTGAAGTGCGGTGCCGTGATGATCCTGCCGTCCCGTACGACGCCGGGAAAGCCGATGGAAATACGGTCGTAGGATGTGAGAGGCGCCGTCAGCTTGGTCAGCGCCTCCGTCAGTATGTCAGGAGTACAGGGACTGGGTGTCGCCACGCGCACGTGCTTTTCCACCATCTTTCCCGATTCATCGAGGACCGAGGCCTTGAGCCCCGTGCCGCCGATATCGATCGCCAGGGTTTGCGGCCGGTGGGCTGCTGAGTCGCTCATGTGCCGATCCTTTCATGGGCGCGTGGGCTGTCGAGGCGGCGGACGCCGGCTGCGTCGGCGACGAAGACCGGACCGGCGCGGTTGATGAAGAGGCCGCTTTCGACCACCCCGACGATGCGCCCGATGCGCTCCTCCAGCCGCGCCGGATCGGCGATCGGACCGAAGCTGCAATCGAGAATGTGGTTGCCGCTGTCGGTGACGAACGGGTCGTGCGCTGGCGACAGGCGCAGCCGGGCGCTGACGCCGAGCGCCTCGAGGGCTGCCCGGGTTGCCTCCAACCCGAAGGCGACGACCTCGACGGGAACCGGCGCGCGCGTGCCCAGCCGATCCACCAGCTTGGCCCCGTCGACGATGATGGCGAGATGCCGGCTTGCGGCGGCGACGATCTTCTCGCGCAACAACGCTCCGCCCAGTCCCTTGATCAGGTTGAGGGTACCGAGCTCCACCTCGTCCGCGCCGTCGATCGTGAGATCGATCCGGTGATGCTCGGCGAATGAGGTGAGCGGAATGCCCGCCGCCGTCGCCTGCGCCGCTGTTCGTTGCGAGGTCGGAATGCCGACAAAGCGCAGGCCCTGCCCATGACGTCGCGCGAGGGCCTCGACCGCGAAAGCCGCCGTCGAGCCGGTGCCGAGCCCGACCACCATGCCATCCTCGACCAGCTCGACCGCCGCCTCCGCCGCCGCGCGCTTGAGCGCGTCCCGATCGGCGCCGGCTGGGAACACGCCTGCGCTCACGGCTTGGCCGCGCCCGCGATGGCGCTTGCGCGGATTGCCGCAATGGCCGCCTTGTAGTCCTTTGTGCCGAAGATTGCCGAGCCCGCCACGATCGCTGTGGCGCCTGCTGCGGCGGCTTGACCTGCCGTCGTCTCGTTCTCGCCGCCATCGACCTCGATCACCGGATTGAGGCCGCGCTGCGCGCACATCGCCCGGATGCGCCGGATCTTGGGCAGCATCTCGGGCAGGAAAGATTGCCCGCCAAATCCGGGATTGACCGTCATCACCAGGATTATGTCGCAGAGATGCAGGACATATTCGATGAGCTCCGGAGGGCTCGCCGGGTCGACCACCACCCCCGCCTTCTTGCCGAGTGCGCGGATCTGGCCGAGCGTCCGATGCAAGTGGATCGTGGAGCCGGACTCGGCCTGGATCAGCAGATGATCGGCGCCGGCCTCAGCGAAGGTAGCGAGATAGCGCTCCGGCTCGACGATCATCAGATGAACGTTGAGCGGCCTTGCCGTCGAGCGGCGAATGGCCTGCAGCACGACGGGCCCGATGGTGATATTGGGCACGAAGCGGCCGTCCATCACATCGACATGGATCCAATCGGCACCGGCGGCGTCGACGGCGCGGACCTCCTCGCCCAGTCGCGAAAAGTCGGCCGACAATACTGATGGGGCCACGAGAATCGACTGCATTGTTGCCACCTCGATCAGGCTGTGTCCTGGTCCTTGCCGGCGGCTGCCCGATCGACGAACCAGATCAGCTCGCCGACAGGCCTGACGCGTGCTGCCGGTACCTTGCTGCCCCCTGCACGAATCGTCTTGAAGATCGCCGCCTTTTCCTTGCCCGTCACCAGAAACGCGACCTGCCGGCTGCTCTCGATCGCCGGATAGGTCATGGTGATGCGAATCTCGGGCCGACCGTGCGACACCGCGGCGACCCAGCGCTTGCGCTCTTGCAGGACCGGTTCGCCAGGCAGCAGGGAAGCTGTATGGCCATCGGGGCCGAGGCCGAGCAGGGTGATGTCGAACAGTGGCCTCGCCGGATCCAGCACCGAGGCGCCATAGGCGGCCTGCAGGGTCCGCTCATATCGCGCGGCGGCGTCGTCAGGGGTGCCGTCCGCCGGCACAGGATGAATGTTCGCCGGCGGGACAGGCGCCTTGGCCAGCATCGCCTCACGGGTCATCCGGTAATTGCTCTCCGGGTGATCATGGGGCACGAAGCGCTCATCGCCCCAAAACCAGGAGACCCGTGTCCAGGGAAAGCGTCCGATGAACTCATCGGACGCGAGGAGTGTGAAGAGGGCCTTCGGGGTCGAGCCACCTGAAAGCGACACGCGAAAGACGCCCTTCGCCGCAAGCGCCGCCGACGTCATCCAGTCGGCCACGTGGCGCGCCAGCGCCGCCGGATCCGGCAGTGTTTCGATGCGCCCACTCATCTCGCCCCCATTCATCTCGCCCCCAACTCATCTAGCGCGTACCCCACCTCAATCCAATGAACCCAGAATGAAGCGTTCCATCGCCTTGGCGAAGCCTTCGTCGTTGTAGGAATCCGTGGCAACGCTGGCTTGGCCTTTGACCTGGTCGGAAGCGTTGCCCATCGCGATGCTGAAGCCCGAGCGCTTGAACATGGGCACGTCTGTCGGCATGTCGCCTATGGTGGCTATCTCCGCAGTCGGCACCCCGAGGTGCCGCGATAGAAATTCCACCACGGCGCCCTTGTTCGCGTCCCTGTTCGTCACATCGAGGTAATAGGGTTGCGACCGGTTTGCCGTCGCACGCTGTCCAAAGGCTGCCCGGGCGTCGGCCTCGCAGCGCTGCACCTTGTCCAGGTCATCGCCAACGCCGACGACCTTGGCGACCTGGTCCAACTGCTGGGCGACATCCGTCACGATCTTCGGCGCAAACTTGACGGTCCAGGCTTCGTGGGCGACATGCGGTCCATCGGCCTCGGCGACCAGCCAGTCATTGCCGCGATAGACCCAAGCATCGAGGCCGTGGTTCCGGATCAGCTCGATCGACTTGGCGGCGACATCGGCCGGCACCGTCTTCTGCTCGATGATCGTGAGGTCCCGCTTGACGACGAGCCCGCCGTTGAAGCCGGCGATCGGCGTGTCGAGCTCGAGGGCATCGAACAGCATGGCCATGCCTGTGGGTGGCCGGCCACTGGTGATGGCGAAGCGGATTCCCGCCTCGCGCAGTCGCTGCACGGCGGCCTGGGCGCGTTTGGTCAGTACCTTCTCTTCGGTGACGAGCGTGCCATCCACGTCCGCCAGCACCAGGGAGATCTTTCGCTTCTCTGCCATCGGGACCTCCGTGTTGTTCGCTTATTCGAGCGGGCGCCAGGCGCGTCCGTCGCGCGCCAGCAACTCGTCCGCCGCTGCCGGACCGTCGCTACCTGCGGCATAATTGGGAAAATCCTTCGCAGGATCGCTTGCCCAGGCGTCTACGATTGGCTGCACAGCTCGCCAGCCCGCCTCGATATTGTCGGCGCGCTGAAACAGAGTCGCATCACCGATCATGCAGTCATAGAGCAGCGTTTCGTAGCCCGTGTTGGGCGCCATGTTGAAATAGGACTTGTAGGCAAAGTCCATGCTTACGTTGCCGAGCGTCACGGTGGGGCCGGGACGCTTGGCGGCAAACTCCAGCGCGATGCCCTCATCGGGCTGAAGGCGCAGGATCATCCAGTTGGGATTCATCCGCTCCACATGCGTGCCGCGGAAAAGCGTGTAAGGCGCCTGGTGGAAGCGAATGGCAATCTCGGTCCAACGGCGCTTCATGTACTTGCCCGTCCGCAAGTAGAAGGGCACCCCGGCCCAGCGCCAGTTGTCGATCTGCAATTTCCACGCGATGAAGGTCTCGGTCGTTGACTCCGCGGCCACGTCGGGTTCGTTACGATAAGCTTGGACCTGTTTGCCCAGGATGGTGCCGGCAGCATATTGACCGCGCACGGCGTCCTTCATCGCCCGCCTGGGCGTGACGGGTCGTATGGCCTGGATGACTTCCGCCTTCTTGTCCCGGACAGCGTCGGCATCGAAGGAGATCGGCGGCTCCATCGCGGTGAGCGACAGGAGCTGGAAGACGTGATTGGGCACCATGTCGCGAAGGGCGCCGGTCGCCTCATAGAACTTGCCTCGCCGCTCGACTCCAACCGTCTCCCCTGCGGTGATCTGGACATGGTCGATGTGCTGTCGATTCCACAGCGGCTCGAACAGGCCGTTGGCAAACCGCAGCGCCATGATGTTCTGGACCGTCTCCTTGCCGAGAAAATGGTCCATTCGGTAGATCTGATGTTCCTGCAGCGTCTTCAGGATGGAGGCATTGAGCGCCTTGGCCGACGCCAGATCGTGCCCAAACGGCTTCTCGATGACGACGCGCCGCCATTGCCCATCCTTTTCCGTCACCATGTCCGCAGTCCCGAGGGCGGCCACGACAACGTCGAAAAAGCGGTCCGCGACGGCGAGATAGAAGAGGTGGTTGCCGCCTGTGCCGGCCGTCTTGTCGAGTCCCGCGAGATGCTCGCGCAGACGGTTGTAGATCTGCGGTTCGGTGAAGTCGCCCTGCAGATAGGTCATGCGGTCGCACAGCCACTTCCAGGCCGTCGGGTCGATGCGGTCGGCATGGAACTCGCCGTCACGGGTGGCGACGAATTCGTTCATCATGTCGGTGAGGCTCGCGCGCCAGTCCTCCACGCTGCTCAGTCCGCGGTCGACGCCGACCAGCCGGAACCCGTCGGGCAGCCTTTTGGCAGTCACCAGGTTGTAGAGCGCTGGTGTCACCAGACGCTTCGTCAGATCCCCTCCGGCGCCGAAAATCACCATGGCGCAGGGTGGCGCCACCGCGGCCGTCTCGGCCTTCGTGGCACTCCTGGCGTTGTTGGGTGTGTCCTGCTTGTTGGGCATGGCTTCCTGCTTTCTTCTCGATCTTACTTGCGTCCGAGCAATTCCATGGCCACCTCGACGACCTTCTCGGGTTCGAAGCCGAACTTGCGTTGCAGCTCCTTGAGCGGGGCCGACGCGCCGAAGGTCTTCATGCCGATGACGCGGCCGCCGGGTCCGACATAGCGGTCCCATCCCAGCTCCGATCCCTGCTCGACGGCGATGCGCGCCCTCACTCCGGGCGGCAGCACCTCCTCACGGTAGGACTGCGGCTGGCGCTCGAAGATGTCCCACGAGGGCATGGAGACGATGCGGGACCGAATCCCGCGCGACGCCAGCGCTTCATGGGCCGCGACGATCAGCGAGACCTCGCTGCCCGTGGCGATGAGGATGATCTCCGGCGGGCCGCCCTTGCCCCCCGATGCCGGGGCATCGGCCATGACATAGGCACCCTTCGCCACACCGGCCGCCGAGGCGTACTTGGCGCGATCGAAGGTCGGCAGCGGCTGGCGCGACAGCGCGATCACCGCCGGCTGATGGCGGAGCTGCAGGATGTAGCGATAGGCCTCGACGACCTCATTGGCGTCGCCGGGCCGCAGCACGACCAGGCCCGGAATGGCGCGCAGCGACAGCAGCTGCTCGACCGGCTGATGCGTCGGTCCATCCTCGCCATCGCCCATGGCGTCATGGGTGAATACGAAAAGGGTCGGAAGCTCCATCAGCGCGGACAGCCGAATGGCCGGCCGGGCATAGTCGCTGAAGATGAAGAAGGTCGCCCCGAAAGCCCGCAGCTTGGAGAGCGACAGTCCGTTGACGATCGCCGCCATGGCGTGCTCGCGGATGCCGAAATGGAGATTGCGGCCGCCCGGACTTTCGGCCTCGAAGTCGCCCGCCCCGGCGAACTTCAGCGTGGTCTTGTTGGACGGCCCGAGATCCGCCGAGCCGCCCAGGAACCAGGGAATGTTCTGAGCGAGCACGTTCAGCACATCGCCCGAGACGTCGCGTCCGGCGATGCCCTTGGGATCCGGCGAAAAGCTCGGCAGGTTGCGGTCCCATCCCGTGGGGAGCTCGCGCCGCTGCATCTGGTCGATCTCCGCGGCGAGTTCCGGGAATTGCTTGCGGTAGTCGGCAAAGAGCGCTTCCCAGCGCCGCCGCGCCTCGGCGCCGCGCGCGCCAATGCCGGCATCGAACTGCTGCATGACCCCGTCGGGCACGAGGAACTTGGCATCCTCCGGCCAGCCATAGGCGCGCTTGGTGAGCCGGACCTCGTCCTCGCCCAGGGGCTCGCCATGGGCTGCGGCGGTGTCGATCTTGTGCGGAGAACCGTAGCCGATGTGGCTGTCCAGGATGATCAGCGTCGGCCGGCCCTTGGTCTGTCGGAAGACCGCGAGCGCGTCCTCGATCCGCTCGAGATCATTGGCGTCGCCCACGCGCAGCACGTTCCATCGATAGGCGAGGAAGCGCGCCGCGACATCCTCGGTGAAGGTGATGCGCGTCTTGCCCTCGATGGTGATGTGGTTGTTGTCGTAGATCCAGCACAGGTCATCGAGCTCGAGATGGCCGGCCAGTGAGGCCGCCTCCGAGCCCACGCCTTCCATCAGGCAGCCGTCGCCGCAAACCGCATAGATGTCGTAGTCGAAAATCTCGAAGCCGGGCCGGTTGTAGCGGCTGGCAAGCCACTTGCGCGCGATCGCCATGCCGACGCTGGTGGCAATGCCCTGCCCCAGTGGACCGGTCGTCGTCTCGACGCCGGAGACCCAGTGATATTCCGGGTGCCCCGGCGCCTTGCTCTCGAGCTGGCGGAAATGGCGGATGTCGTCGAGGGTGACCGACGGTTTGCCCAGGCGCTCGTACTCCGCGTTCACCGCACGGGTGCCCGTCAGATGCAGGACGGACCACAGCAACATCGAGGCATGGCCGTTCGACAGAACGAAGCGGTCGCGATCCGGCCAGATGGGATCCTTCGGGTCGAAGCGCATGACCCGGTTCCACAGCGTATAGACCAGCGGCGCCAACGCCATCGGCGTGCCGGGATGGCCCGACTTCGCCTGCTGGACGGCGTCGATGGACAGCGTGCGGATCGTGTTGATCGCCAGTTGATCGAGCTCTTCCTTGGTCATGCCCTTGGGCTCCCGTTCCTGCATCCGCTCTTCGATCGCCTATGACCCGGCCGCTATGACCCGGCCGGCTTTTCGATATGCCCACCGAACTCGTAGCGCATGGCCGAGAGCAGCTTGTCGGCGAAATCCGCCTCGCCGCGCGAGCTGAACCTCTCGTAGAGCGCCGAGGACAGCACATGCGCCGGCACCCCCTCGTCGATGGCGGCCTTGATCGTCCAGCGGCCTTCGCCGGAGTCGGACACCCGCCCGGCGAATTTCGACAGGGTGGGATCCTGGATCAGGGCTGCGGCCTGGAGATCGAGCAGCCAGGACGCGATCACGCTGCCGCGGCGCCAGACCTCCGAAATGTCCGCCAGGTCGAGATCGTATTGATAATGTTCGGGATCGCGCAGCGGCGTGGTTTCGGCATCGACCCTGCCGGACTTCTTGCCGACGTTGGCCGCTTTGAGAACCGCCATGCCCTCGGCATAGGCTGCCATCACGCCGTATTCGATGCCGTTATGCACCATCTTGGTGAAGTGGCCGGCGCCATTCGGACCGCAATGCAGATAACCCTGCTCGGACGTTCCGCCGGCCTTCTTCTCGCGTCCCGGGGTGCGCGCGATGTCGCCGATGCCCGGCGCGAGGGTAGCGAAGACCGGATCGAGACGCTTCACCACATCGGGTTCACCGCCGATCATCATGCAATAGCCGCGTTCGAGGCCCCACACGCCGCCGCTCGTGCCGACATCGACATAGTGGATGCCCTTCGGCTTCAACTCCCTGGTCCGGCGGATGTCATCGATGTAGTAGGAATTGCCGCCATCAATCAGGATATCGCCGGCCTCGAGATGGGGCAGCAGATCGGCGATGGTTTTGTCGACGACGCCGGCGGGCACCATCAACCAGACTGCGCGGGGTTTGGTGAGGTTCTTGGCGAACTCGGCCAGCGACGCGGTGCCGACGGCCTTGTCCTTCACGACCTCCGCCACCGCCTTTGGTGACATGTCATACACCACGCACTGATGGCCGCCCTTCAGGAGGCGGTGCACCATGTTCGCGCCCATCCGGCCAAGGCCGATCATTCCCAATTGCATGTGCTGATCCCTTGCTTTGAAGACTTCCGATCGGACCCGATCACGCGGTGCCGGGTGACGGACGACTGGTGTGCTTGTCGAAGATGTCCACGAATTCGCGAAAGCGCCCGGCGATCTGGCCGACAGCCTGCTCGCGCGTCGCCGTCTTGGCGCGCAAGGCGACCAGCGCGTCCCAGAAGACGGTGCGGCCGACGGCAAAGCCGATGAAGCCCGGCACTTGCGCGGCGATGCCGAGCCACTCCCGGACCTTCTGTTCGTCCTCGCCGCGGCCGAGAATGATGCAACCGACCTGGTCGCGCCCGCCGGCCCGCGCCGCCGCTACGATCTTTCGGCAATCCTCGGGGCGATCGAGACCTTCGATCTTCCACAGGTCGGGATCGACGCCGGCATCCTGCAGCTCGCGGATGGCCTCGACCATCAGGCCGGGCCTGAGCTCGAGATCGTAGGCCTTCCTGTCGCCCTTGAGCTTGTCGAGCTGCGCCTTCTCCGCCGGCACCAGGAGCTCGAACATGAAGCGGCTGCGGTTCCGCGCCGCGAGGAAATCGGACAGGCGTTTCAGTCGGGCGGCCTGCATCCGGTTCAATGCGCGGTCGCCCTGCGGGTTGTAGCGCACCAGCACCTTGCAGAAGGTCGGGTCGAAGGCCTCGATGTGGCGCGCGAAATCCTCGCCATACTCGAAGTCGAACTCGTCCTGTCCGCTCTTCTCCGCCGGGCAGGCGGTGACGATGCCCTTGGCGGCCGCATCGCGCAGGACGGCGGCGCCGAATTGCTCGTCCACCAGGATGCCGGCCTTTTCCGCTGGCACGCCGGTGGCGAGCACCGATTGGAAGCCGTCGTAGATGACCTGCTTGGCGTCGGCGATCTCGGCGGTCTGCGCATCGCTCAAGGGCGACTTCCAGCCGAACAGCTTGGTCTGGAAGGAGCCGCGGTGATCGAAGGGCAGGATATAGAGAGGGCGATCGAATCCCCGGGCCATCAGGCGGATCCCTTGAGCTTGCGATAGCGCCGGATCAGCTCGTTGGTCGAGCTGTCGTGCTCGAGCTTGGGCTCCGCGGCGCTCTCGAGCTGGGGAACGATCTGCTGGGCGAGAGCCTTGCCCAACTCCACGCCCCATTGGTCGAAGGAATCGATCTGCCAGATCGTGCCCTGGGTGAAGACGCTGTGCTCGTAGAGCGCGACCAGCTTGCCCAGCGCGGCCGGCGTCAAGGCGTCGAGCAGGAGGGTGTTCGACGGACGATTGCCCTCGAACAGCCGATGCGGCACCAGCCAGTCGGGCGTGCCTTCCGCCGCGACCTGCCGGGCGGTCTTGCCGAAGGCCAGCGCCTCCGTCTGGGCAAAGACATTGGCAAGCAGGATGTCCTGATGCCTGCCCAACGGGTTCAGGGTGTGGGCGAAGGCGATGAAATCGCAGGGTATGAGCCGGGTCCCCTGATGGATCAGCTGGTAGAAGGAATGCTGGCCGTTGGTCCCCGGCTCGCCCCAGTAGATCGGCCCGGTATCGCAATCGACGGCGATGCCGTCCCAGGTCACGTGCTTGCCGTTGCTCTCCATGGTCAGCTGCTGGAGATAGGCTGGAAACCGCTTCAGATATTGCTGATAGGGCAGCACGGCGACGGTCTGGGCGCCGAAGAAATTGTTGTACCAGACGGCGAGCAGCCCCATCAGCACCGGCAGGTTGCGCTCGAACGGTGCGGTGCGGAAATGCTCGTCCATTTCATGGAAGCCCTCCAGCATGGCGCGGAAATTGTCGGGCCCGATGGCAAGCATGGTCGACAGTCCAATGGCCGAGTCCATCGAGTAGCGTCCGCCGACCCAATCCCAGAAGCCGAACATGTTGGCCGTGTCGATGCCGAATTTCGCCACCTCCTGGGCATTGGTGGAAACGGCGACGAAATGCCTGGCCGTCGCCTGCGATTCGCCGTTCAGCCCGGCCAGCAGCCAGTCACGCGCGGTATGCGCGTTGGTCATGGTCTCCAGGGTGGTGAAGGTCTTGGAGGAAATGATGAACAACGTCTCCGCGGGATCGAGACCCAGCACCGCCTCGGCGAAGTCCGTGCCATCGACATTGGAGACGAAGCGGAAGGTCATGGCCCGCTCGCTGTAGTGCCTGAGCGCTTCGTACGCCATCACGGGGCCGAGATCGGAGCCGCCGATGCCGACATTGATCACATTGCGGATGCGCTTGCCGGTATGGCCCTTCCAGGCGCCGCTGCGCACGCGATCGGCGAAATCCGCCATCTTGTCGAGAACGGCGTGGACCTCGGGCACCACATTCCGGCCGTCATGGATGATGGAAGCGCCCCGCGGCGCGCGCAGGGCGACGTGAAGCGCCGCGCGCTTCTCCGAGGTGTTGATCTTGTCGCCGCGGAACATGGCGTCGACGCGATCGCGCAACCCCGACTCATGGGCAAGCTGAAGGAGCAATCCCAGGGTTTCGTCGGTGATCCGGTTCTTGGAATAGTCGAAATAGATCCCGGCGGCCTCGACCGCCAGCCTCTCCCCGCGCCGGCGATCCTTGGCGAAGAGTTGCCGGAGGTGGACGCGCCTGATCTTCTGGTAATGCTTCTTCAGCGCCGCCCAGGCCGGGTGCAGATGCAAAGCCGGTACGCTCATTGATCGTTCCCTTGCGGACAGTGGAGCAGTGGGGCGGCGGTCAGCTCGCCTTGCGGATCGCAACGCGCTTGGAGTCGATACGGGCCATCAGATCGTTCCAGGACTTGACGAAGGACGCGGCGCCCTCGTCCTGGAGCCGGGCCGCGAGTGCGCCGATGTCGATACCCGCCTTGGCGAAGCCGGCGAGAACCGTCTCGCAGTCGCCGCCATCCGGTGCGAGTATCTGGCCGACCTCGCCGTGATCGGCGAAGGCCTTGAGGGTGCCCTCCGGCATGGTGTTGACCGTGAAGGGCGCGGCGAGCGCCTTCACGTAGAGGGCGTCCGGCGCTTTCGGGTCCTTGGTGCCGGTGCTGGCCCACAGCAGGCGCTGGGCCCGTGCGCCGCTGTTG
>Ga0155465_1162_pt2 | contig 14752 bp, 12 predicted proteins | sample RifCSPhighO2_12_FD_107123 | JGI IMG/M metagenome (GOLD analysis project Ga0155465, IMG submission 107123) | Alphaproteobacteria bacterium RIFCSPHIGHO2_12_FULL_66_14 | reverse complement strand
CTTCCACGACAGCGCCCGCAACACCTTCATGCGCGTCGGATTGCGATGCGCCCGCATGTCGGCAATCAGGATGGCAAGCCCGTCGTCCGATCGGTTCGCCTCCTGGTCGATCGCCGACACGACCTCGTCCAGGGTGGTGAGCCCCTTGAGCGGCCGACTGGGGTCGCTGTTGGCGATCACGAACACGCCGTACTCGGGAAAGCCCAGCGCCTTCACCGCCGCCGGCGCCGCCGGATCGCCGGCCTTGAAGCGCTGCAGCCGCCAGTTGGTGCGATGGGTGGCAAGGGTCTCGATGATCCTGAGACCGCGGCGGCGGTCGACGAACGCCATGACTTCCACGCCGGCGGGCTGGAGCGGCACGCGGTCGATCGGCCCGTAGCTGCCTTCGCTGGCGATCGCGCAGTCGACATCGAGGGTGCGGAAGGCGAGCTCGGCCTTGATCGCGCAGGTCTCGACCACGGGCCCCGGCCGGGCCACCTCGCCGGAAAAAGTGCCGAGGGTGTCGGTGTCGACATCGGGCGCAACCACGATCTCGGCGCCCAGGAGGCGGCGAAACGGCGGCGCCACCGCGAGATCCTTGCCGTGGATCGTCGCCAGACCTATCCGTTCATGCCGGTAAGGATGCCGCATCGAGGGGCCGACGGCCGCAAACCGTTGAGCGATCGATGCCTATTCCGCTGCCTGTGGCACGGCCTGGCGGGCGAGCTGCTGCTCGACCAGCGTCGACCAGTACGACGCGCCGATCGGCAGGATCTCGTCGTTGAAGTCGTAGCCCGGATTGTGGACCATGCAGCTGCCTTCACCGTCGCCGTTGCCGATCCAGATGTAGCAGCCGGGCTTCTTGAGAAGCATCCAGGCGAAATCCTCGCTACCCATGGCGGGCGTCGGATTGCGGTTGACGTTCTCCAGGCCGACCAGCGCCGAGGCGGCCTGGGCCGCGAACTCGGTTTCCTGCACGCTGTTCACGGTCGCAGGATAGCGGCGCTCGTAGCGCCATTTGGTGACTTCGGCGCCGAAACCGGCCGCGACATTGCGCGCGATCTTCTCGATCTGCTTCTCGATCATGTCCTGCACCGGCTTCTTGAAGGTGCGGACCGTGCCGCGCAGCACGCATTCCTGCGGGATGACGTTCCAGGTGTCGCCGGCGTGTATCTGCGTCGTCGAGACCACGGCGGTATCCATCGGATCGACGTTGCGCGCCACGATCGATTGCAGCGCCGTCACGATGTGCGAGCCCACCACCACCGGGTCGATGCCGTGGTGCGGCATGGCGCCGTGCGCGCCGACGCCCTTGATGATGACCTCGAAGATGTCGTAGGCGGCCATCATCGGACCGGGACGCACCGCGAAGCGGCCAACCGGAATGCCCGGGATGTTGTGCATGCCATAGACGCCCTCGACCGGAAATTTGTCGAACAGCCCCTCTTCCACCATGACGCGCCCGCCGCCCTCGTTCTCCTCGGCGGGCTGGAAGATGAAATAGACGGTGCCGTCGAAGTTCTTCGTTTCGGCAAGATATTTTGCGGCACCCAGCAGCATCACGGTGTGGCCGTCGTGGCCGCAGGCGTGCATCTTGCCCGGGATCGTCGACTTGTGATCGAACTGGTTGGTCTCGTGGACATCGAGCGCGTCCATGTCGGCGCGCAGCCCGATCGCCCGCCTCGACGTGCCGGATCGCAGCACGCCCACCACGCCGGTCTTGGCCAGCCCGCGGTGAACTTCTAGACCGAACGACTTCAGCTTTTCGGCGACGACGTCGGCCGTCCGCACTTCCTCGAAGGCCGTCTCGGGATGACTATGGATGTCGTGGCGCCAGGCGGTCATGTCCTTGTGAAACGACGCTATGCGGTTGATGACCGGCATCCAGGCTCTCCGACAAATAAGGTTGTGGATCGTACGGCACCCTCATGACGGGTCAAGCGCGCTCGATATGCACTCATGCACATCACGGCCCGTGCAAGAAGATCGCGGTGCCGTCAGCTGTTCGCGACGTAGGTCCGTTCCTCGACCGGCAGGCGTCCCTCCTCGATCGCATGGCACGCCACCGTGCCGCCCTCGATCGAAATCGCTATCGGCCGCTCCGCCTTGCAGCGGTCCTGAGCGAAGGGGCAGCGCGGATGGAAGGTGCAGCCCGACGGCGGGTTGATCGGGCTCGGCACTTCGCCCGCGACGGGGCTGCGCTGGCGGCCGGTCATGTCGAGGTCGGGGATCGTGTCGAGCAGCATTCGCGTATAGGGATGCTTGGGTCGCGTGAAGAGCGTCTCGGTCGGCGCGACCTCGACCAGGCGGCCGAGGTACATCACGCCGACACGCGTCGAGATGTGATAGACGACCGCCAGGTTGTGCGAGATGAACAGATAGGTAAGCCCGAAGCGGCGTTGCAGGTCGACCATGAGGTTCAGGATCTGGGCCTGCACCGAGACGTCGAGCGCCGAGGTCGGCTCGTCGCACACCAGGAATTCCGGCTGGCTCGCCAGCGCCCGGGCGATCGAGACGCGCTGGCGCTGGCCGCCCGAGAACTCGTGCGGGAACTTCCGGCCGTCGGCCGGCGTCAGCTTAACCTGGCGCAGCAGATCCTCGACGCGCTTCTGCAGGTCGGCCTTGCCCTTGGACAGGCCAAAGGCGCGGATCGGTTCCGCGATGATGTCGAACACCCGCCAGCGCGGATTGAGGCTGGCGTACGGGTCCTGGAAGATCATCTGCATGCGCCGGCGGAGCGCGGCCATGTCGGAGCGGCTGTGGCGAGCGGCCATGTCGTTGCCGTCGAACTCGATCGTACCGTCGGTCGGCGGATAGAGCCCGACCACCAGGCGCGCCACCGTCGACTTGCCGCAGCCCGACTCGCCCACCAGCGAGAAGGTCTCGCCCTTGGCGATCTCGATGTCGATGCCGTCGACGGCCTGGACGATCTGGCGCGGCCGGCCCTCGATCGTGCGCACCAGCCACGGCGCCGAGACGTCGAAGTAGCGTTTCAGGCCCGCGAGGCGAACGAATTGCGTGCCGGTGCCGTCAGGCATCGACCATCTCCTTCACGATCGGCGCGCCGACGCCGCCGCGGTCGTGCAGCCAGCAGGCCGCGCGACTGGTGCCGGCGGCCATCAGATCTGGCCGCTCGACCAGGCAGCGCTGGCCACGCTCCGTGCAGCGCGGATTGAAGGCGCAGCCCGTGGGAATCTCGGTGAGGCGCGGCATGGCGCCGTCGATCTGGGTCAGCCGCTCGGTGCGCACGCCGAGGCTCGGGATCGAGCCCATCAGGCCCTTGGTGTAGGGATGCTTGGCGTGCTTGACCACGTCGCGCACCGGCCCGATCTCGGCAATGCGGCCGGCATACATCACCGCGACGCGATCGGCAGTCTCGGCGATCACGCCCATGTCGTGGGTGACCAGCATCACCGCGGTACCGTGCTCGCGGCAGAGCCGTTTCAGGAGCGCGATGATCTGCGCCTGGATCGAAACGTCGAGCGCTGTCGTGGGCTCGTCGGCCACGATCAGGCGCGGCCCGGCGCACAACGCCAGCGCGATCACCACCCGCTGGCGCATGCCGCCGGAGAATTGGTGCGGGTAATGGTCGATGCGGCTCTCGGCACCCGGAATGCCGACCTCCTTCAGGAGGTCGAGCGCCCGCGTCCGCGCCTCGGCGGCCGACAATGGCAGATGCGTCTGGATGGTCTCAACCAGCTGGCGGCCGACCGAATAGAGCGGATTGAGGCTGGTGAGCGGGTCCTGGAAGATGGCGCCGATGCGGGCGCCGCGGATCTTGCGCATCTCCTCGTAGGGCAGGTTGTCGATGCGCCGGCCCTCGAGGCGGATCTCGCCGCCGGCGATGCGGCCCGGCGGCTCGAGCAGGCCGATGATGGCGTTGCCGGTCAGCGACTTGCCGGCACCCGATTCGCCTACCACGCCCAGCACCTCGCCCGGCGCGATGTCGAACGAGACATCGTCGACCGCGAGCAATGTGCCGCGGCGGGTGGGAAACTCGACCCGGAGATTCTTGACCTCCAGCAGCGGCGGATTGTTGGTTTGCGAGGCCATCAGCGCAGCTTGGGATTGAGGGCGTCGCGCAGCCAGTCGCCCAGCAGGTTCACCGCCAGCACCAGCGCCGCCAGCGTGATGCCGGGAAACACGGTGATCCACCAGTCGCCGGACTGCAGCACCTCGTTGCCGAGGCGGATCAGCGTGCCGAGCGACGGCTCGGTCGACGGCAGGCCGACGCCGAGGAACGACAGCGTCGCCTCGGTGATGATGGCGAGGCCGAGATTGATGGTGGCGATGACCAGTACCGGCCCGGTGACATTGGGCAGCACATGGCGGACCATGATGAGCAGCGGCGACAGACCGATCACCCGCGCCGCTTGGACATATTCCTTGTTCTTCTCGACCATCACCGAACCGCGCACGGTGCGCGCGTACTGCACCCAGAACGAAAGCCCGATGGCGCCGACGATGACGAAGATCGCGATCTCGTCGTGGCGCTGCACCGAGATGATGCCGCGCACGACTCCGTCGATCAGCAGCGCCACCAGGATTGCCGGGAAGGTGAGCTGGACGTCGGCGATGCGCATGATCAGCGCATCGACCGCCCCACCGAGATAGCCGCTGAGCAGACCGAGGGCGATGCCGAGCGTCATGGCGACGACCACCGAGGCGAACCCGACCAGCAGCGACAGCCGCGTGCCATACATGATGGACGACAGGATATCCCTGCCCTGGTCGTCGGTGCCGAGCGGGAAGGCCCAGTCGCCGTCGGCCGACACCAGCACAGGCGGCTTGAGCCCATCGGTGAGGCTGAGCGTCGCCGGGTCGAACGGCGTGTGCGGCGCCAGCACGGGCGACAGGAATGCAATCGCCACGATCAGGAAAGTGACGGTGGCCGCGCTCACGGTCATCGGTGAAGACTTGAAGCTCCACCAGACATCGCTGTCGGCGGCACGATGTAGCCATCCGGAAAGGGCCGACAAGGCCGTCATGTCAGTGTCCCGCCACGCGCGCCGAGCCGCCCTGGCTGCGCAGGCGCGGATCGACGACGAAATAGAGCAGGTCGACCGTGAGGTTGATCAGCACGAACAGCAGCCCGATCAGCAGCAGGTAGGCCGCCATCACCGGAATATCGGAGAACTGTACCGACTGGATGAAGAGCTGCCCGACGCCCGGCCAGGCGAACACCGTTTCGGTGACGATGGCGAAGGCGATCAGGGCGCCGAGCTGGAGCCCGGTGACGGTGATCACCGGCACCAGCGTGTTCTTGAGGGCATGACCGAAGTTGATGGCGCGGTTGGTGAGGCCTCGGGCGCGGGCGAACTTGATGTACTCCGTGCGCATGACCTCGAGCATTTCCGAGCGCACCAGCCGCATCAGCAGGGTGAGCTGGAACAGGCCCAGGGTGATCGAGGGCAGGATCAGGGCCTTCAGCCCCGACCATGTCAGGAAATTGGTGGTCCACCAGCCGATCTGCACGGTCTCGCCGCGTCCGAAGGACGGCAGCAGCCGGAGCCACACGGCGAACACCAGGATCAGCAGGATGCCGATCAGGAAGGTGGGCAGCGAAATGCCGATCAGCGACACCGCCTGGAACAGCCGGCTCGACCAATGCCGGGGATAGAGGCCGGTATAGACCCCCATCGGCACGCCGACGAACAGCGCGAACACGGCAGCGCAGAACGACAGTTCGAGGGTCGCCGGCACCCTCTCCAGGATCAGCCGGCCGACCGGCTCGGAGGTGCGGTACGAGAGCCCGAACTTGCCCTGCGCGGCATTGACGATGAAGTTGAGGAATTGCAGCGGCGCCGGGTCGTTCAGCCCCAGCTTCTCGCGCAGTGTCTCGCGTTCCTCCATCGACGTGTCCTGGCCGACCATGGCGTTGATCGGATCGCCGACGTAGCGGAACAGGGAGAACGCAACCACTCCGACCGTCAGCAGCACGGCGATCGATTGCAGGAGACGTCTCAGGATAAAGGCAAGCATCGGATGATTGTTGGGCCCGGTCGCAGGCCTAGCAGGATTGACGCCAAAACGGAACCGGCCCCGGCCGCTTCATGCGCGACCGGGGCCGATCGTCCGAGTGTCCCAGTGCGGCTACTTCACCTGCACGAAGCGCAGGGGGAAGCTGTTGTCCGCGAGCTGCACCAGATCGATGTTCTTGCGCGCCGCCCACACGACCGCCTGCTGATGGAGCGGAATGTAGGCGAAATCGTCGACATAGAGCTTGGTGGCGTCCTTGATCATGGCGTCGCGCTTGGCCTTGTCGGTCTCCTGCTCCATGGCATCGGCGAGCTTGTCGAGCGCCGGGTTGGAATAGCCGCCGGCGTTGAACTGGCCCTTCTTGGTCGCCGGGTTCGGCGTCTGGATCAGTGCCTCGAAGACGTTGTGGACATCGTAGGTCTGGGCCGGCGACCAGCCCAGCATGTAGAAGCTGGTCTCGCCCGGCTTGAGGTCGGACTTGCGCAGGATCTTGGCGAAGTAGAGGTTGCGGGTCTGCGCCCGCAGATTCACCTTCACGCCGATCTTGGCCAGCATCGCCACGACGGCTTGGCAGATCTTCTCGTCGTTGACGTAGCGATCGTTGGGGCAGTCCATCCCGACCTCGAAGCCGTTGGGATAGCCGGCGTCGGCCAGCATCTTCTTGGCCTCTTCCGGCTTGAGCAGCGCCGGCCGCTTGTCGAGGTCCTTGGTGTAGCCGTTGATGCCCGGCGCCACCATGAGGGTGGTCGGGAACGACTGGCCGCGCATCACGGTGCGCTTGATCGCGTTGACGTCGATCGAGCGATGGATGGCCTCGCGGACCTTCTTGTCCTTGAACGGGTTCTTGCCCTTGACGTTCGACTCGAGCAGTTCCGGCCGCTCCTGGTCGAAGCCGAGGAAGACGACACGTGTTTCCGGTCCTTCCAGGACCTTGACGTTGGCGTCCTTCTTGAGGCTCTCCGTGTCGGCCGGCGGCACCTCGTAGGTCATGTCGATGTCGCCTGCCTTCAACGCCGCGACGCGGGTCGCCGGGTTGGCAACGGGCGTGAAGATCACCTCGGTCAGATTGTGCGTGGGCTTGTCCCACCAGTTGGGATTGTTGACCAGGATGGTCTTTTCGCCGGCGCGGCGTTCCTTGAGCATGAACGGGCCGGTACCCATGGCGTTGCGGGTGGCGAAGTTCTCCTCGTTCTTGGTCATGTCGGCGGAGTTGAGCGCGTTGTTCTTTTCGGCCCATGCCTTGGACATCATGCCGATCGCCGCCCATTTGTCGGCGAGCAGCGGGTCGGGATACTTGGTCGTCACCTCGACGCGCTGGTCGCCGACCTTCTTGATCTCTTTCACCGACACGAAGTTGCTGCCCATGTTCGAGCCGGGGCCGTTCGCACGGTTGAGCGAGAAGACGACGTCATCGGCGGTGAACGGCGTGCCGTCGTGGAACTTGACGCCCGGGCGGATGTCGAAGAACCAGGTCGTCGGGTTGGTCTGTCCCCACTTGGTCGCCAGCGCCTGCTCGAGCTTGAGATTGCGGTCACGCCGGATCAGCGGCTCGTAGATGTTGGAGTTGAAGGTCAGGAGGAACGTTTCCTGACGCGCGTAGGGGTCCATCGAGCTGACGTCGCCCGAATTTGCCCACTTGAACGTCTTGGCGTCGGCCGCGGTGGCGACCGACAATCCGGCGCAGACGACGGCCGTCAGCGCCAACGAATGTCTGAAATTGAAGTTCATCCTGTACCCCTTCATGCGCGCCACACGCGAGCCGCTAGCCTGACGGCCTCCCCGACTGCCGAGCCATGCGCGGGCGCAGACTTTTCCACGTTGCACCCGCTGCGAGAGCACGTCAATTGCACAAAAAATTTGCATGGTCACATAGGATGGACATAGGCCAGAAGCGGGTTACTGTAGCTTCTTCCTAGATTTATTGTAGGTGCGGCCATGAACGACGTCTCTCGCAGCTTCCGCGGCAATTCCAACGCCGCGCGCGACATTGCGCACCACTTGCACCCCTACACGAACTTCAAGAAGCACGAGGCCACGGGGCCGCTGACCATCGTGCGCGGTCGCGGCATCTACGTGACGGACGACGACGGCAAGGAATACATCGAGGGCATGGCGGGCCTGTGGTCGGCGGCGCTGGGCTTCAGCAACGAGCGGCTGGCAACGGTGGCCTACGAGCAGATGAAGCAGCTGCCCTTCTATCATGCCTTCAACCAGCGCAGCCACGAGCCCGCGATCAACCTCGCGGAGAAGCTGAAGGCGATGGCGCCTGTGGAAATGTCGAAGGTGTTCTTCGCCAACTCCGGCTCCGAGGCCAACGACACCGTCGTGAAGATGGTGTGGTACATGAACAATGCACTGGGGCGGCCGCAGAAGAAGAAGATCGTCTCGCGCATCAAGGGCTACCACGGCATCACCGTAGCCGCCGGCAGCCTGACCGGCCTGCCCAACAACCACCGCTCCTTCGATCTGCCGATCGCCGGCATCGTGCACACCGGCTGCCCGCACTACTACCGCTTCGGTGCGGCCGGCGAGAGCGAGGAACAGTTCGCCACGCGCTGTGCCGAGGAACTCGAGGCGCTGATCGTCAAGGAAGGCGGCGCCGAGCAGGTCGCGGCGATGATCTGCGAGCCGGTGATGGGCGCCGGCGGCGTGATCGTGCCGCCCAAGGGCTACTACGAGAAGATCCAGGCCGTCTGCAAGAAGTACGACATGCTGTTCGTCGCCGACGAGGTGATCTGCGGCTTCGGGCGCACCGGCAACGTCTGGGGCAGCCAGACGATGGGCATCAAGCCCGACATCCTGACCTGCGCCAAGGCGCTGTCGGCCTCGTTCCTGCCGATCTCGGCGGTGATGATCAACGACAAGGTCTACCAGGCGCTGATGAGCGAGAGCGACAAGATCGGCACCTGGGGCCACGGCTTCACCTACTCCGGCCATCCCGTCGCCGCCGCCGTCGCGCTGGAGGCGCAGAAGATCTACGACGAGATCGACCTGTTCGGCCATGCCAAGCGCATGACCCCAGTGTTCCACAAGCACGTCCAGTCGTTCGCCGACCATCCACTGGTCGGCGAGGCGATGAGCGTGGGCATGGTCGGCGCCCTCGAGGTCGTGGCCGACAAGAAGACCAAGGCGCCGTTCGAGATCGGTGCGGTCGGCGCGGCAGGCACCAAGGTCGCCAACGACGCGCAGGCACGCGGCCTGTTCGTGCGCAACATGGGCGACCGTATCGCCGTCTGTCCGCCGCTGATCATCAACGAGGCCGAGCTCGCCGATCTGTTCGGGCGGCTGCGCCAGTCGCTCGACGCGGCGATGGCCGAACTCAAGTCGGAAGGCCACTTCAAGGGATAAGGTGGGCGGAAGCGCACCGACCGGGGGATGCGTTCGGCACTCTTCCGCCCTTCCCGGCAAGCCGAGACGGCGCCGGGGAGAAGCTGCGTCAGCGTCCGGATTGCTGACGCAGGTAGGCGATGATGTCGGCTCGGTCCTCGGCGGTGGCGACCCGGAAGTTCATCCGCTGGCCGGGGATCAGCGCCTGCGGATTGGTCAGCCAGGCGTCCAGGGTCCTTTCTTCCCAGACCACCCCCGAGTTCTTCACCGCGGGCGAGTAGCTGAAGCCCGGCGCCGTGCCGGCCTTGCGGCCGAACACGCCCCGATGCGCCGGGCCGACGCGGTTGGCGTCGAGCGAGTGGCATCCGCCGCAACGCGACTCGTAGAGTTCCTGGCCGTGCGCGGCGTCGGCGGCATGCGCCGGGACCGTCATGCCGAGAACGAGAGCCGCGAGCGCGGCGGATGCCAGCACCTTCACGATCACGCTCCGAAGCTGAGCGCCTTGGCCGGCAGCGGCTCCTTCAAGGCCTGCGACAGCACCGTCCAGTGCATGACCTCGTCGGCGGCGAGCCGCGCCGAAACCTGGGCCAGCGCCCGGTCGCCGAACGACGGGATCACGCCGATATAGGCGTTGGCCGCACCCTTCTCGAGACGCTGCGCGAGACGCAGCACGTCGGCCTGGTTCTTCAACGCCGCAGCGTTGAGAGCCTTGCCGACCTCGGCATCGCTCTTGGCCGCGACCGGCGAGCCGCCGAGCTTGCGGATGGTGGCGATCAGGGCGTCGCGATGCTCCTTGTGATGGGACTGGAACAGGACGGCGATTTCCAGGACGGGCTTCTGCAGCAGGCCGCTGGTGGCGCCGAGCTGATAGGCGCTGATCGCCTCGTACTCGAGCGAGAGCGCGGTGTTCAGGATGCCGACGTCGCCGGCGGTGTTGCCCGTCTGGGCGGCGGCCATCTTCTCGCAGCCGGCCAGAAGTGCCACGGCCGACGCCGACAGAAGGCTGACGCCGGAGGCGCGCAGGATGCCGCGGCGCCGGAAATCGATGGACTGAGTCACGTTGAGATCTCCTCGTTTGCTTTCGGAGGGCGCGGATCGCGCCGTCCGTGCGAGGCTTACGCAGGGCCCGCTGGCCATGGATCGTTCACCGGCCGTCACGCCTCGGTGAGGCAATCGCGATCGCTACATGCGATTGCGAAGCATTCTAATTGCCTACTTCACGCCTTCGTGTTTGCGATTCCTCAAGGCGACGGCGAGCGCCGCGACCAAAATGCGTCTATCGCGGACAGGCCTTCCGACTAAGATCGGCGGCGCGGGGAGAGATCTGGATCATGGACTACGAGGCATTCTTCGCCGGCCACCTGCGCCGCCTTCACGACGAGGGCCGCTATCGCGTGTTCGCCGAGCTGGAGCGGATCGTGGGCGCCTTCCCGCGCGCACGCCTGCACCGCGACGGCCAGCCGCCGCGCGACGTCACCGTGTGGTGCAGCAACGACTATCTCGCCATGGGCCAGCATCCGGCCGTGATCGAGGCCATGCAGGACGCGATCGGCGCCCAGGGCTCGGGCGCCGGCGGTACGCGCAACATCTCGGGCACCAACACGCTGCATGCCGCGCTCGAAAGCGAGCTAGCCCGGCTGCACGACAAGGAAGCCGCCCTCATCTTCACCTCGGGCTACGTCGCCAACGAGACCACACTGCAGACGCTGGGCGCCCTGCTGCCGGGCTGCGAACTCTATTCCGACTCGTTCAACCACGCCTCGATGATCGCCGGCATCCGCCACTCCGGCGCGGTACGCAAGATCTTCCGCCACAACGACGTCGCCCATCTCGAGGAGCTGCTGGCCGCCGCCGATCCCAGGACGCCCAAGATCGTGGCCTTCGAATCGGTCTACTCGATGGACGGCGACATCGCGCCGATCAGCGCCCTGTGCGACGCCGCGCACCGCCATGGCGCCCTCACCTATCTCGACGAGGTCCATGCGGTGGGCATGTACGGCACGCGCGGTGCCGGCGTCGCGGAGCGCGACGGCGTGCTGGCCAAGGTCGATATCGTGCAGGGCACGCTCGCCAAGGCGTTCGGCGTGGTCGGCGGCTACATCGCCTCGACCGCGGCGACCGTCGACTTCGTGCGCTCCTGCGGCTCGGGCTTCATCTTCACCACGTCGCTGCCGCCCGCCATTGCGGCGGCGGCACTGGCCAGCGTTCGCCATGTCAGCAGCCACCCCGAACTGCGCGTGCGCCACCAGGAGCGCGCCGCGACACTGAAGCGCCGCCTGGCGGCCGCCAGCCTGCCGGTGATGCCGTCGACCACGCACATCGTGCCGGTGTCGGTGGGCGACGCCGCGCTCTGCAAGCAGGCGAGCGACCTGCTGCTCGACCGCCACGCCATCTACGTCCAGCCGATCAACTACCCGACCGTGCCGCGCGGCACCGAACGCCTCAGGCTCACGCCGACGCCGCTGCACAGCGACGAGGACATGACCCGCCTGGTGGCTGCCCTGCAGGACGTGTGGCAAACGCTGGGCCTGCAGGGGAGCCTCGGCCGCCGCGCCGCCGCCGAATAGGGCGGCCCCACCACGACCGACGGCAGATCGTCGAAACAGTCCTCGGATGCCGAGGCTTTTGCCGACGCCCCGGTGTCGGGAAAATCCTGTCGGAAAATTCAAGCCGTTGATCGGCAAGGCTTTTCGCCGGCCGTTTTCCGACACTCGCATGTCGAAGAATGCGCACCGTGTCGGAAAACCTCCTCGTGCCGTCCACCCACCTGCCGGACCGTCGGCGACGGGATGGCCTTTGCTTGCTACTCACGGGGCGACCGGGCGGTGGCCGCTACCGTCTCGTAGGTGCGTGCCTGGCTGAAGCCCCGACACGAGTGGGCTCGAAAGCCGGCGATTTCAGTTAGGCGGTCAAAGCCAACTCACTCCATCCGGATCCCGACGACTACGGCTAGCCCGTCGGCGCGCCATAGATGAAGCTGAAGACAAAAAAAGCAATTACGGATATAAAAATCGCGGCCGCGAACAACAGTGGCACACCGATCAGAATGGCGACACCAACACCTTTAGCGAACTTTCGCATCGACATCGCACTCGCCTATGGGTTGAGTCCTGATGGCCCCATTATCGGATTTGGTGCCAGTGTGCGCCACCCCTCACGGGAACGTTTTTCAGCTTCCGGATTGACGACAGCCCTGACGCGGTCGGTCGATTCGGAGAACGCCATGCCTGCAACTTCCTCATTCCCCCGAGCGTGAAACCAAGACGAATTGTTGCCGATGCCGAAGGTCCGCAGGACGACCTTGTCGCCTTCGACGACGACACGGCGCTGGACGAGACCGTCGTGGAGATCGTGATCGGGCTCTGTGACATTGATGATCGAGTGGGTGCCTTCCTCGACGTAGGTTCGAATGTGGCCGCCAGGAATTCCGCCAAAGCCCACAGGAGACCGTTCGCCATCCGTTATGGGACTTGTCCGCCTCGGTCCTCCGGGCGCTGCGTGAACGAGAAGCGCCTCGTAGGCCCGCTCGACGGCGCAGCCCTCCTGACCCAGCGTGCATAGTACGACTGGAGGCAACTCGTACTCGTGATAGTGCTCGTGGAGCTTCGAATACGCCCCGTTCCTGATCAGCTCCTTCAAGCGTGGCGAGTCGGCAACCAGCGGCCGGTCGAGGACTCCCGCCAGGTCGAGCTGACGATAAGCCAGCGCGTGCTCGGGACTGCCGGGGACCGGTTCGACAACGGGCGCAACCCCACGGCCACGGCGTGCCACTTCATCATCGACAATGTTGTCGATATCCCTCCCGTTGGGGGCACGACCCTCGATGGTCTCGAAGCCGTCGAGCCGGTCCCTCGCGTCGGCGCGGACCTTCACGGCAGCGGCACCGCCGGTGTCGATGCCCAAGCCCTCGAGTGTCCGGTCGATCCCGCGCCGCAGCCGGTCGTAGCGCACGTGGCCGGAGTCGAGCTTGCCGCCGACGATCGCCTTCTGCGCGCCGATGAAGCGTGCATGGTCTTCGTCGTCGAGCGACAGGCGATGACGGTCGAGATCGAGAGTGGCGAAGCGGCCGGGCTCATAGACCAGCAACCGGTCGAGCCGTTCGAAGAGGTCGCCGTCGGTCCTGAGGCGGCCCTCGATGAAGAGAGTTTCGAGACCTAGCCACTGGTCCGGGGCGAGCCAGTCGCGGATGTCCGGCGGTATCGTCAGAAACGACCGGCCGGGGTTCGTGGTGAACCAGTCCAGCGCGGCGACGCCGGCCTCGGCCTGCTGCTTCTGCCACTGCCGCTCGGCGCGGCGCTGGGCGAAAGCGGCGACCTGGGCGACGCCGGCGCGGACCTCGTCGCTCGCGTCCTCGGGCGTGAGGTCGGCCGCGCGGCTCTCGAAGACGTCGGCACCCGGCGGTCCCGCCGGATCGAGCGGGATCCTCGCCATGTCGAGATCGACATCGCGGTAGAGGGAGACCTCGCGGGCCCGGACGAAACGGCGGTCGATTGCGGCCTGACGCTCGGGAGCGATGACTTCGCGGGCGTGGTCGTAGAGACCGCCGGCGCCGTCCAGATCGCCCTGGTGAATCGCGCTCTCGATCGCTCCGGCATAGAGGTCGCTGAGGCCGGCGCGGACACGCGTGTCGGTTTCGGCCGGATCCCAGCCGCGACGCTCGCCCTGATAGCGCAGTTCCTCGACCGCGGTCCGGCCGAGCTTCTGCAGATAGGCCGGATCCTGCCACGACGTCGCCGCGTCCTGGTTCAGGCCGGCGATACGCTCGGCGACGCTGGCATCGTCCACGTCCACTGTGGCCCGCTGCGCCAGTTGGCCCAGCGTGCCGGCCGCCCAGTCGAGCCGGGTCTCGATCAAGGGTTCGAGGATGCTGTGCTGACGCGGACCGATGGCCTGGGCCAACGTTCGCTCCTTCAGCTCACCCAGCGCCGGCATCGCCCCGGCGATGGCTTCGAGCGCCGCGTCGCCGCGCTGGGCCGCGATCCCGATCTCTGGATCGTGCAAGAGGCCGCGCACGTGGCCCGCAAACTCGGTGTCGAGCTGGCGCGCGAACATCTCGTCGAGGCGGATCGTGTGATCGTCAACTGGCCACGGCTCCGCCGCAGGCTCTGCATCAGGCAGGCCCGGAATCAGGATTCCTCTCATTCGATTGTCTCCACAGGCATAAAAAAGCCCGCCGCGACGGGAGGCGGGCGGGCTGGACGGGCGGATATGCGTTCCGCCAGAGTAGGTTTTTTCTTAGCAGTTTCCTGCTGAACCTGCAACTTTTTCTGAGAAGAAAATATGAACGCCCGTTCAGGGAGTCGCCCCCTCCCGCCCTACTCCACCGTCCGCATCGACCACAGACGCGAGCGGAAGAGCACCACCGCGATCAGCAGCATCATGGCGAGGGCCGGCAGCAACATCGCCACCTGGAGGCCCCAGATCGAGCAGATCGTTCCGGTGATCAGGGCGCCGATCGGGCCGCCGC
>Ga0155465_1008_pt3 | contig 14772 bp, 15 predicted proteins | sample RifCSPhighO2_12_FD_107123 | JGI IMG/M metagenome (GOLD analysis project Ga0155465, IMG submission 107123) | Alphaproteobacteria bacterium RIFCSPHIGHO2_12_FULL_66_14 | reverse complement strand
CGAAGCCGCCGCCGCCCGGCATCTCGACCACCAGCCGTTCGCCGGCCGGGATGGTCTGGAAACCCTTGGCCCGCAGTTCCTGGCCCGAGGCGAGCGAGAGCCGGCCGTTGCTGCCCGGCTTGCCGCCGTCGCGGCCGCGCGCTGGATGCTTGACCCGCTCGAAGGTGGCGAAGATGCCGAAGGGCGCACCCTCGCGGTGCTCGACCTCCATCACCTGGCCGAGGCCGCCGCGATGCTGGCCGGCGCCGCCGGAGTCCTGGCGGTACTCCTTCTTCCACACCACGACGGGCGCGATGGTCTCGGTGATCTCGACCGGTACGTTGCGCACGCCTGATGGAAAGGGCGTGGCCGAGAGCCCGTCCAACGTCGGCCGGGCGCCGGTGCCGCCGGAATGGAAGGTCGTCACCATGAAGGGGCGGCTGTTGCCGATGGTGCCGGTCATGCCATGGCCGGCGCCGAGCTTCAGGTTCCACAGGTTGGAAGTACCTTCGGCCGGCACGCGGCCGGGGATCACCTGGTGGAGCGCGTCGAAGCAGACGTCGGGCAGCATGTGGCCGATCGTGCTGCGGGCGTTCACCGCGGCGGGGAACAGCGCGTTGACGATGGTGTTCTCGGGCGCCGTCACCAGGATCGAATCGAGCGTGCCGGCATTGTTGGGAATGGTCGGCGCCACGACGCACTTGATGCCGAACGCCGTGTAGGCCTCGGTGTAGCACATCGGCGAATTGATGCCGTAGATCGAGGAGCCCGAGGTGCCGGCATAGTCGACGGCGATATGGTCGGCGTGGATGCTGACGGCGGCATGCAGGTCGATCGGCGCATCGTAGCCGTCGATCCGCATATGGCCCTTCCAGGTTCCGCGCGGCAGCTTGGAGATGGCCGCCACCATGCCGGCGCGGCTCCTGTCGATGATGTGGGCGCCGAGCTCATCGAGCGTGTCGATGCCGTGCTCGGCCATCATGGCCGAGAGCCGGCGTTCGCCGATGCCGTTGCAGCCGATCAGGGCATGGAGGTCGCCCTCGACCTGCACCGGTTCGCGCACGTTGGCGCGCACGATGCGCATCACGCTCTCGTCGATCACGCCCTCGCGCATCAGCGGCAGCAGCGGCAGGAACAGGCCCTCGTGGAACACCTGCCGGCCGTCGGGCGATTGGCCGAGGCCACCGATGTCGACCACGTGCGTGGTGCAGGAGAACAGCGCCACCAGTTTGCCGTTGTGGAACGCGGGCGAGGTGACGACGATGTCGTAGAGATGGCCGGTGCCCTTCCACGGGTCGTTGGTCACGTAGGCGTCGCCCGGCTTCATGGTCTCGACCGGGAACTCGCGGATGAAGTGGATGACGCTGCGCGCCATCGAATTCACGTGGCCCGGCGTGCCGGTGACGGCCTGCGCCAGCATCTGGCCCTCGAGGTCGAACACGCCGGCCGAGATATCGCCGGCCTCGCGGGCGCTGGTCGAGAAGGCGGTACGCACCAGGGCGCGCGCCTGCTCCTCGACCACCGACAGCAGCCGGTTCCACATCACCTGAAGCCGAATATCTGCCAATGAGGAGTTGGGGGCCGTGCTCATGCTGAGTCCTCCAGGACGATCTGGCCGACGCCATTGATGCGGGCGGCAAAGCCCTGCGGCACCACGGTGGTGGTGCCATCCTCGACGATCAGTGCCGGCCCGTCGAGCGACATGCCGGGTTTCAACACCGTGCGTTCGTGGATGGCGGCGTTCTCGCGCCGGCCGCTCGCCGGATCGAGCACCTCGCGATGGCCGACCGGCGGCGGGGCCACGCTCTTGGCCGGATCCTTCACGGGCTTGGGCAGCGGCCGCGCGGTGGCGATCGAGAGCGTCCAGGTCAGCGCCTCGACCTCGAGCTTGGGGATGGCGCGCCCGAACACCGTTTCATAAGTCGCCTCGAAACGACGGCGCAGGTCGGGCGCGGCATCGGCGGCGAAGGCGCTGTTGGGCAGCGGAACCGCGATCTCGTGGCCCTGGCCGCGATAGCGCATGAAGGCGTGGCGCGTCTCGACAAGTTTCTCGCCCGGCGCCGCCGGCCGCACGACGGCCTCGGCTTCGGCGCGCATGGCGGCGAACAGCTCGTTCAGCACCTTGGCGTCGAACATGTCGAGCCTGACATGGCGCGTGCGCACGACCTCGTAGGCGATCGGCGCGCGGAGGAAGCCGAAGGCGGAACCGACGCCGGCGCCGACCGGCACCACGACGCGCTTCATGCCGAGCTTACGGGCGAGACGTGCGGCGTGCAGCGGCGCCGCGCCGCCGAAGGCGATCAGCGTGCGATCGGCAGTGTCCTTGCCGTTCTCGACGGCATGCACGCGGGCGGCGCTCGCCATGGTCTCGTCGACGATCTCGGCCACGCCGGCCGCGGCGCCCTGCGGATCGGTTTTCAGCGCGCCGGCCAACGCCTGAAGGGCAGCCTTGGCCTTGTCGGGATAGAGCGGGATGGCGCCGCCGGCGAAACGCGCGGGATCGAGACGGCCCAGCGCGGTGTCGGCGTCGGTCACCGTGGGTTCGGTGCCGCCGTTGCCGTAGCAGGCGGGGCCGGGAACGCTGCCGGCCGAATCGGGGCCGACCTGGATACGGCCCAGCGCGTCGAGCCGCGCGATCGAGCCGCCACCGGCGCCGATCTCGACCAGCTCGATGACCGGGATGCGCACCGGAAGACCACTGCCCTGCACGAAGCGATAGGCGCGCGCGACCTCGAACTGGCGCGAGCGCTGCAGCTCGAGATCGTCGAGCAGGGTGAGCTTGGCCGTGGTGCCGCCCATGTCGAAGGCGACCGCCTTGGCGATCCCGTTCTCCGCCGCGACCGTGAGCGCCAGGATGGCGCCGCCGGCCGGGCCCGATTCGACCAGGCGCACGGGGTAGCGCCGCGCCGTGTCGACGGTGGTGATGCCGCCCGACGACATCATCAGCAGCAGGGGGCCGGCGATGCCCTCTTTCTCGAGATCGCGCTCGAGCTGGCCGAGATAGCCTGCCATGCGCGGCAGCACATAGGCGTTGGCGATCGTGGTCGAGGTGCGTTCGTACTCGCGGATCTCTGGACAGACCTCGCAGGAGAGCGAGATGGCCACACCAGGTAGTTCTTCGGCCAGGATCGCCCCGGCGCGGCGCTCGTGCGCCTCGTGCGTGAAGCTATGGAGGAAGCAGACGGCCACCGCCTCGATCTTGCGCTGGCGCAGCTCGATGGCCACGGCCCGCACAGCGGACTCGTCGAGCGCCAGCAGCACGGCGCCGTCGGCCGCCACGCGCTCCGGCACGCCGAAGCGCAGGTCGCGCGGCACCAGCGGATCGGGCCGCTCCATGTAGATGTCGTATTGCTCGAAGCGGTGCTCCCAGGCGATCTCGACCGAGTCGCGGAAGCCTTCCGTCGTGAGGAGCGCCGTGTGGGCGCCCTTGCGTTCGATCAGCGCGTTGGTGGCGAGCGTCGTGCCGTGCACCACCAGGGTGACGTCGGAGGCGGCACATTTCGCCTCTGCCAGGATGGTGCGCACGCCGTCCAGCACCGCGCGTTCGGGCGCGTCGGGGGTGGTCAGCAGCTTGATCGAATGCGCGTGATCGGCTGTCTCCAGGACCACGTCGGTGAACGTGCCGCCGATGTCGACGGCCAGGCGGGCTGACATAGCGAGTCAGACGCCAATCTTCTTGAACACCTCGACGAAGCGGTCGACGTCTTCCTCGTCGTTATAAACGTGCGGGCTGATCCGGAGGCGGCCGAGCCGCGGTGCGGCATGGACGTTCTCCGCCACGAGCTTCTGCGGCAGGTCGTCGGCCATGCCCTTGGGAAACTGCAGGCAGAGCAAATGCGGTGCGCGCAGCTTGCGGTCGAGGACGCGCACGCCTGAATTGCCGAGGCCCTCGGCCAGCCGGTCGGTGAGCATGGAGAGCCGCGCCACGATCGGGTCGTTGCCCCAGCCCGCCATCATTTCCATGCCGACCGCGGCCATCTCCAGCGTGATGAAGTGGTCGCGCTCGCCCATGTCATAGCGGCGCGCGCCGTCGGCGTAGGAGAGGTCGCGGAAATAGACCTTCTGCTCGGCCGCCACGCCCTTGCGCGCCGGGGCTGTCTGTTCGAGCGGCACGCCGTTCTGGTGGCGCCTGGCGACATACATGAACGCCCGGCCGTAGGGGCCGAGCACCCACTTGTAGGTCGGGAAGATCAGGAAATCGGGATCGAGCGTCTTCACGTCGATGCGGCGCACGCCGGCATCGTGCGTGGCGTCGACCAGCAGCGCCGCGCCCCTTGCCCTGGCGGCGGCCGCGATGCGCGGCATGTCGAGCGCGCCGCCGTCCGACCAGTGGACCGAGGAAATCGAGACCAGGGCGAGGGGTGCCGCGCTCTTGCGTTCGATCGCCTCCAGCACGGCGGACGTCCAATCGCCGTCGGTCGGCTGGCGCACCGGTTCGACCGTGTAGCCGCCGGCCTCGGCGCGGCTCATCCATTCCAGTACCGGCGAGGTATGGTCATCCTGCAGCACCAGCACGCGGCTGCCGCGCGGCAACTCCATCACCTTGCCGGCAGTCGACACGCCGTAGCCGACCGAGGGGATCAGCGCCACGTCGACGGGATCGGCGCCGATCAGGGCCGCCGCAGCCTTGCGCGCCCGCTCGTGCTGGCCGGCCATGAACTGGCCATCGAGCTTCCAGGGCTGGCCCTTGCGCCCGACACCGGCGCGTCCCGCCTCCTGCACCGCGATCGGCAGCGGACTCCAGGCGGCGGCGTTCATGAAACAGACGTCGCGCGGAATGTCGAACAACGCGCGTTGGGAGGGGAGCATGTCTCAAATCTCCATCGATCGATCAGTGTGAGACCAGACTAGCGCGCGCTCGCGTCGATACCGGCAATAAAAAAGGTATAGGCTGACCCTATGCGCCACTTCCCGCCGCGCCGGCTGATCTGTCTCACCGAGGAAACGGTCGAGACGCTCTATCTGCTGGGCGAGCAGGACCGCATCGTCGGCGTCTCGGGCTATGCCGTGCGGCCGCCGGAGGTACGGCAGAAGCCGCGTGTCGGCGCCTTCACGTCGGCCCGCCTCGACAAGATCCTGGCGCTGGATCCGGACCTCGTGCTGGCCTTTTCCGACCTGCAGGCCGACATCGTGAGCGATCTCGCCAAGGCCGGGGTGGCGGTGCATCTCTTCAATCAGCGCGACCTCGCCGGCATCTTCGCCATGATCCGCACCGTCGGCGCCCTGATCGGCGAAGGCGACAAGGCCGAGGCGCTGGCGCGCACGTTCGAAGATCGGGTGGCCGCGATGGCGCGCGAGACCCGGGATGCGGCCCGACGGCCGCGGGTCTACTTCGAGGAATGGAACGATCCGATGATCTCGGCCATCGGCTGGGTGTCGGAATTGATCGAGGTCGCCGGCGGCGAGGATGTGTTCCAGTCTCGGCGCGGCGCGGCCGGCGCGCGCGAGCGGATCGTCACGTCCGAGGCGGTGATCGCAGCCCAGCCCGACGTGATCCTGGCTTCGTGGTGCGGCAAGAAAGTCGTGCCACGACAGATCGCCGAACGCGCGGGCTGGGCCACGCTTCCGGCCGTCGCCAACAAGCGCATCGTCGAGATCAAATCGACGCTCATCCTGCAGCCCGGGCCCGCCGCGTTGACCGACGGCCTCGATGCGATCAGGGGGGCGATCAGGGGGGCGATCCGAGCGGCTCCAAGGTAAGTTTCCCGGATGCACGCATGAGGATGTCTCGTGCGCCTGATTACCTGTCGCATCATTGAGAGGCCCGCGGACCGCGACCAAGTTGAGCCCATCAGCCCAAGGAGGGAGAGATGAGCTTCCAGTCCCGCCAACGCCTCACCATCGAGCAGGATCTGTTCGCGACTCCGGCCGCCGCTGCGAAGGCGGCGCGGCCATCGTTGCGCCAGCGCATCGAGGTCACTCTCGCAGTATGGCGCGAGCGCACGACGGCGCGTCGCAGTCTCGCGCGGATGGATGCGCGCAGCCTGCGCGATGCCGGCATTTCACCGGCTGCTGCTGCCTATGAGTCGGGCAAGCCGTTCTGGCGGGCAATAGGCACATTGCGCTAGGGGATATCTGCCTCACTATCGCCACATCTTCGCGTCCTTTTGAAGGAACCGCCGTTCGTGGCACGCGTTGGTTTCCAACGCCCACCGCGCGGTTGCCCATTCAGAACGGCGTGGTGGCGGCGTGTTGTGGTCCGAGAGACTCTCGCGCCCTAGGTATTGATCAGTGGCGTAGAGGGGGAACAGGCAGGATGACACCGCCGGAACTCGACAGGATGTCCGCGCTGTTTCTCGATCTTGATGGCACGCTGCTGGAAATCGCCGCGACGCCGGAACTGGTTGTCGTGCCGCCCGGCCTGCCGGCCCTGCTTGGCAAACTTCATCATCTGCTGGAGGGTGCGCTGGCCGTCGTGACGGGCCGGCCGCTCGTCGTGGTCGACAGTCTGCTCGTACCATTCTCGGCCAGTATCGGCGGCGAGCATGGTGCTTCATTGCGCTACGAGGACGGTACCCTGGAAGAAATGCCGGCAGGGCCGGCCATGCCCGAGGCCTGGCGTGCGTCGTTGGCCGCCGCCGCCGAGCGCTGGCCGGGTGTGCTGATCGAACCCAAATCGCATGGTTGCGCCATCCACTACCGTCTGGCTCCCGAACACGGCAACGAGGTGTGGCGGCTGGTGCGCACCCTGGTGGCCGATGATCATCCCTGGTTCCGGCTGATCCCCGCCCGCGAGGCGGTCGAGATCGGACCGCGCGCGGTGTCCAAGGGGCATGCGGTCGAACGCCTGATGGCGTCGGCGCCCTTCGCCGGCCGCCGGCCGATCTTCATTGGCGACGATTTCACCGACGAGGCGGGCATGAGCGCCGCGCGCGCCTTCGGCGGGCAGGGCCTGCGCGTCGCCGAGTTCTTCGGCGGCGATCCTGCCGTCGTGCGCGCCTGGTTGAAGCGCGAGGCGGACCGGCTCGAAGGCCGCCTCGTCCCGGGCCGGGCGCAGGTCGGAATCTCGCCATGAGCAGCCTCGACCTCGGCGTCGTCGGCAACTGCTCGATCGCGAGCCTGATCGACCGCACCGGCCGGCATGTCTGGCATGGGCTCGGCCGGCCCGACGGCGATCCGGTGTTCAACGCACTGCTGGGCGGCAACGATCCGCAGAGCGGCTTCATGGATGCCGTCGTGCCCGGGGCCAAGGAAACGCGCCAGCGTTACCTGCACAATTCGGCCATCCTCGAGACCACGATCGACGGCGCGGGCGGCACCGTCCGTATCATCGATTTCGCGCCGCGCTTCCGGCGCTTCGGCCGCATGTTCCGTCCACCCATGCTGGTGCGGCGGATAGAGCCGGTCACCGGCCGGCCGCGGGTCGCCGTGCGGCTTCGGCCGACCTTCGACTACGGGGCGCGCCGCGCGCAGGTCACGGCCGGCAGCAATCACGTGCGTTACTTCGGTGATACCTCGGTCCTGAGGGTCACGACGGATGCCTCGATCAACTACCTGCTGCACGAGACCGAGTTCTCGCTCGACCGGCCGGTCACGCTGCTGGTCGGCGCCGACGAAAGCATCACCGACAATCCCGACACGATCGCCCGCTCCTTCTTCGCCGAGACCGAAAGCTACTGGCAGACCTGGGTACGCGACCTCAACATTCCGTTCGACTGGCAGGTCGCCGTGATCCGCGCCGCGATCACCCTGAAGCTCTGCAGCTTCGAGGACACCGGCGCGGTACTGGCGGCGCTCACGACGTCGGTGCCGGAAGCGGCGGGCACGCCGCGCACCTGGGACTATCGCTTCACCTGGCTGCGCGACGCCTTCTTCACGGTGACGGCGCTCAATCGCCTGTCGGCGACGCTCACCATGGAAAGCTATGTGCGCTTCATCGTCGATATCGTCGAGGCCGGCAGCACGCGCGGCGAAGTCCACGACATCGCGCCGCTGTTTGCCATCGCGCCGGGCACCGACACCACAGAGCGCGTGATCGATTCGCTGCCGGGCTATCGCGGCTGCGGGCCGGTGCGTGTCGGCAACGCCGCAGTCAGCCAACGTCAGAACGACACCTACGGCTCGATGGTGCTGACGGCGGCGCAGATGTTCTGGGACGAGCGCCTGCCACGCCAGGGCGATCTCGAACTCTATCGCCAGCTCTGCGTCGTCGGCAACGAGGCGAATCGCGCAGCGCTGACGCCCGATGCCGGCCTCTGGGAATACCGGGAACGCGAAGAGGTCCACACCTTCTCGGCGGCGATGTGCTGGGCGGCGCAGCATCGACTCGGCATGATCGCCAAGCGGGTCGGCGTCGACGTCGAAGCGCGCGAGTGGCTGGCGCGGGCCGGCGTGCTGCGCCAGGAGATCCTGAAGCGCGGCACGACGTCGGGAGGCTGGCTGTCGGGCGTGCTCGACCGCGACATGCTCGATGCCTCAGGCCTGGTGCTGCCCGAGATCGGACTGCTGCGCTCCGACGATCCGCGCTTCCACGCCACGCTCGAGGCAGTCGGTAATCGGCTGATGAAGAACGGCTTCGTGATGCGCTATGCCGAGGCCGACGATTTCGGCAAGCCGGCCAACGCTTTCCTGCTCTGCACTTTCTGGTACATCGACGCCCTGGTGAGCGTCGGCCGGCGCGACGAGGCGCTGGAGCTGTTCAACAATCTACTTGCCCGTCGCAACCACCTCGGTCTTCTTTCGGAGGACATCGATCCCCATACCGGCGAACTGTGGGGAAACTTTCCGCAAACCTACTCGCAGGTCGGGTTGATCCTGTCGGCCATGCGCCTGTCGAGAAGCTGGGAGGAGGGACTATGGCACGCCTCGTGATCGTCTCGAATCGAGTGCCGATTCCCAAATCCCGGGGCGCGACCGCGGGCGGCCTGGCCGTTGCGCTGCGCGATCTCCTGATCCCGGGCTCGATGTGGTTCGGCTGGAGCGGGCGCCTGGCCGCCGAGCCCGCGGCGCAGCCGGCGCTCGTCGAGGCGCGCGGCGTCACCTATGCCACGGTCGATCTCACGGCCGAAGCCCATCGCAGCTTCTATATCGGCTTTGCCAACGGGGCGCTGTGGCCGCTGTTGCACTTCCGGCTCGGGCTGATGCAGTTCCGTCGCGAGGACTATGCCGGCTATCTCGCGGTCAACGAAAGCTTCGCGGCATCGCTCGGGCAGGTCGTCAAGTCCGACGACACCGTGTGGGTGCACGATTACCACCTCATCCCGTTCGGCCGGATGCTGCGCGAGCGGGGTTTCACCGGCGCGCTCGGCTTCTTCCTGCATGTGCCGTTCGTGCCGCCGTCGATGCTGGAGGCGATGCCGGTCGCGCGCGACCTGGTGGCCGATCTCTGTGCCTACGACGTCGTGGGTTTCCAGACCGAAGAGCATGCCCGGGATTTCCGCGACTGCGCGCAGCGCATGCTGGGCGCCACCGTCGACGGCGAGTGGATCCGGTTGAATGGCCGCCGCATGCGCGCCTTTGCCGACCCGATCGGCATCGACGCGGAGGGCTTCGCACGGGATGCCGGGCGCGCGGCCAGCGACAAGCTGGTGCAGAGGGTGGCCGAGAGCCTGGTCGGGCGCGCGCTCATCATCGGCGTCGACCGCATGGACTATTCCAAGGGCCTGCCGCAGCGCTTCGAGGCCTTCGGCCGTCTGCTCGAGAAGTATCCCGAGCACCGTCGCAAGATCCATTTCCTGCAGATCTGCCCGCGGTCGCGCGAGGAGGTCGACGAATATCGAAAACTGCGCATCGAACTCGACCGGCTGGCGGGCCGGATCAACGGCAAGTTCTCCGAGTTCGACTGGACGCCATTGCGCTACAGCGCGCGGACGGCGCCGCGCTCGACGCTCGCGGGCCTTTACCGCCTCGGGCGGATTGGCGTGGTGACGCCGCTGCGTGATGGCATGAACCTGGTCGCCAAGGAGTTCATCGCCGCCCAGCCGGACGAGGACCCGGGCGTTCTGGTGCTGTCGCGGTTCGCCGGCGCGGCGCACGAGCTCACCGAGGCCCTGATCGTCAATCCGTTCGATCCCGATGCCATCGCCGATGCCATGCATCTGGCGTTGACGATGCCTGCCGCCGAACGCAAGGAGCGGCACGCCGCGCTGAAGGCCAAGGTGTTCCAGACCACGGCCCAGGTCTATTGCCAGCGCTTCCTCGACGCGCTGGCCGCGCGCTCCCTCGTGCGGGCCGCGGCCTAGCGGCCTACCACATGGTCCTGGCGGCGCGGCCGGCCCACTCGCGGTCGTAGGTCTCGCCGCCGACGCGGTCCTGGCTCAGCGCCGCCAGGATCTGGCCGGCGCTGGGCAGGCTTTTGGGGTCGACATGGCGGGCCGGGTTCCAGAGCTCGGAGCGCACCAGGGCGCGGGCGCACTGGAAGTAGACGGCATCGACGGTCATCACCATGACCGAGCGCGGCGCCTTGTCGTCGACCGCGAAGGAAGCGAGCAGCGCCGGCGCGACGCTGAGATGGGCACGGCCGTTGACCCTGAGCGTATTGCCCACACCCGGGATCATGAACAGCAGCGCGACGCGCGGATCGCGCACGATGTTGCGCAACGAATCGATCCGGTTGTTGCCGCGCCGGTCGGGCAGCATCAGGGTCTTCTCGTCGTGCACGCGCACGAAGCCCGGCCTGTCGCCGCGCGGCGAGCAGTCGAGCCCCTCCGGTCCGGATGTCGCCAGCGCCGCGTAGGGCGAGGCCTCGATACAGGCACGGTAATGCGGCGTGATCCGCGCCACTTCCTTGACGGTCGAGGTTTCGCCGGGTTGGCCGTAGAGCGCTTCCAGGTCGGCGATAGTGGCGAGGGTGGACATCAGGTGACTCCTATCGTTCGCTATCTACGTCACCAGTCAGGAGGGCGCCATGACTTTGGACAAAGACCGAATCGACGATGCCGTTCTGGCGTTGCTGTATCTCGGCCTGCACGACGAAAATCGCGCGTGGAAAAGCTTCGATTGGGACGCGATGGATCGCCTGTATGAAAGGGGACTGATCTCCAATCCCAAGGGCAGGGCGAAATCAATTGTCTTCAGTAATGCAGGCCTGAGGCTGGCGGAGGACCGGTACAACGCATTGTTCGGCGTACGTGCCGAGGGTTGATCACCAAAGACGTTTCACGCCGTAGGCATCGAAGGCCTGTTCATTCGACACGAGGGTCATATTTTCCAGCATGGACTGCGCAATCAGCATGCGGTCGAACGGGTCGCGATGGTGTCCGACGAGATCGCCGGCACGCTGGGCATGCTGCATGGAGATAGGCAGTTCGGCGAAGCCCTCGGCGGTAACGTTCGCGGTTACGTTTTCGGCGACGAACTGCGCTTCAGGAAGCTTGCCGAGTCGATACTTGGTGGCGATCTCCCAGGCGGACACCGCGCTTATGAAAACTTCAGCCGCGTCGGTTGCGATCGCGCTCCGCGCGCGACGTGTCAGGGCCGGGCTGCCGGCGAGCCACCAGAGGAACGCGTGCGTATCGAGAAGCAGGCGCAGGTTCTACTCCCAGAGCTTCAGCTCGTCTTCGGGAAGCTGCTCGAAAAACTCAGGTCCGATTTTGATCTTGCCTTTCAGGCGACCGAACTTGCGTTTGGGCTTTGGTGCGACCGGCACGATCTTGACCACGGGCTCCTTGCCGCGTGCGAGCACGATCTCCTCGCCTGCCTCGGCGCGGGCAACAAGCTTGGAGAGGTTCGTCTTGGCGGCGTGGATCGTGTAGGTCGGCATATGCATAAGTTAGCTAATCTTCTTAGCTAATTCAAGTCCACTGCGCGGGCGACGTGCCGAGCGGTTCGGCGGGGCGGGCGTAGAAGGCAGGCGTCTCGCTCAATTGCACGATCGGGCGGAGATGGTTCAGCCGGCCGAACGGGCCGACGCTTTCCGTCACGAGGTCGGCCAGTTCGTCGTCGCCCAGCTCGGTCGCGCCTTTGCTGCCATCGACCGTACCGAGGCTCGCGATCCAGTGCGCAACCTGCACCAGCGAAACGCGCACCAGCCACGAGCCGCCCTGCTCAGCGCGGCGGGCGAGGCCGACCATGGCGCCCAGGGCGCCGAGATAGCCCGCGATATAGTCGTTGGCCTGCACCGGCATGTTGCGCGGCTTTTCCAGGGTGCCCTGCGTCGCGGCAAGACCGGTGACGTTCTGCACGATCGAGTCGAAGCCGCGGCGCGAAGACCAGGGCCCTTCGTGGCCGTAGGCGCAGATGCTGACGCAGACGATGCCCGGCCGCAGCTCGGCCAGCCGCTCGGGCGAGAAGCCGCGGGCGGCCAGCGTGCCCGGGCGATAACCTTGGGTGAAGACATCGGCCTCGCGCACCAGGCCGGTCAGTGTCTCGAGACCGGCCGGCTCGCACAGGTCGAGCCAGGCGCAGCGCTTGCCGTGGCCGGTGTCCATCAGCAGTTCGGTCTGATACGGCAGGTGCGGTGCCGCGATATGGAGCACGTCGGCGCCGTTCTCCGCCAGCACACGGCCGCTGGTCGGGCCGGCCAGCACGCGCGTGAGATCGAGCGCGCGTATGCCGCTCAAGGGGCGCTCGCCCTTGATCGGCGGTCGTGCCGGCGCCTCGCCGATCTTGACCATGTCGATCAGCGGCAGCCTGGCGACGGCGATGCCGTGTGGATGGGCGTTCCATTCGTCGCGGCTGCGCACGAGGCCGCCGACGCAGCCGCCGGCGGCGATCGCCTCCTCGATGGCGAGGCCATCCCATTTGGCGACGGCATCGGCCAGTGCCTCGCGCGTCTCGGCCTTGGCGCCGGCAATGCGCAGCGCGCCGGCGCGGTGGTGCGGATGGTTGGTGTGGAGGAACATGGTCCGACCGTCGCGTGTCGGATAGTGGCCGGCCAGCGGATCCCACGACACCGGCCGCTCGCCGTTGCGGCGGACATAGGTGTTCGAGCGCAGCGAGGCGGTGGCCGCACGCAGGTCGATGCTCACGGCCTGCGGCTTGCCGGTGCGCAGGCGCCAGAGGTCGGAGACAGCGAGCCCCACCGCGCCCAGCGCGGCCGATCCGGCACGGCCGATGCGCCATGGGGTCGCGAACACAGGATCGTCGCCGCCGGTGATCGCCAGGGAATCGTCGGCGCGTCGGGCGCGGCCGAGCTGACGAAGAACGTCGTGGGCGAGATCCTGGCTCACTTGTCCTCCCAGGTGTTCGGCATGATCCGGGTCAACAGCGCCATCAGCACATCGGGGCAGGTGATGTGGGGATTGTGGCTGGCGTCGATCTCGTAGGACTTCCATCCGGCCTCGCTCTTGGCGCGCTCGCTGAACTGGCGGAACGGGTCGCCCGGCCCATTTCGGGTGGCATATATATAGTGGCGCGGCGGTGGCGGCTCCTTCGAGTCGAGCTGGAGTTTCTGTTCGAAGGTCCGGATGGGCTGCGGACGCCGCCGCGGGCCGGCCCAGGCCACGTCCTCTGGCGCGGTGTCGGGCGGCATCGGATTGACGGGAAGCCGCCAGCCGTCGCCGTCCTTGGCGGCACCCGCGCGCATGTTGCCCTCCGCCTTCGGGCCGACCAGATCGAACAGGCTCTGCCCGTCCTTGGGGGCGAAGGCGTCGATGTAGACGACACGCGCAATACGCGAGCGTGCCTTGTCGGCAACGCCGGTGGCGACCATGCCGCCGTAGGAATGGCCGAGCAGGGTGACGTCGGTCAGGTCTTCCATTTCCAGCACCGCCAGCACGTCCTGGATGTGGGTCGAGAGGTCGATCTCGGGGCGGGCGAGATGGGCGCGCTCGCCGAGTCCGGTGTAGGTCGGTGAAAAGAAGTCGTGGCCAGCGGCCCGTAGACGCGGCCGCATCTTTTTCCAGGCCCATGCCGCAGACCAGGCGCCATGCGCCAGAACGATCGTTGCCATGTGCTCTACCTCCCTTTCGGAGAAGCTACTTCCCCAGCGCCATTATGAGTTACTCGCAATGATATCCAAATCAACCATAGCACTGGGCGATGCCCGGGAGGTCTTCTTCACCTATCAGGTCGCCCGCGCCTTCGGCGCGGGATAGTTCAGCGGCCTGGTGGCCGCGGTGCGAGATCGTAGAGTGCAATCCGGCGGCGCGGCTCGGGCGGCAGCGAGCGCCACAGCGCCGGATCGACCGGCATGCCGTGGGCGCGCACCCAGGCATCGAAATCGGCCGGCCGGTGGACCGTGCCCAGGATCGCGAAACGCACCTCGCCGCGTCGCACGCGCCCGGCAAACGCCTCGACGCTCATCACCGGGTCGTTGCCGAGATAGCCGCCGAACGCCAGGGCAGCCTCGCCGGTGCGAATGATGATCGGCGCGGCGAGCAGCGCCGTCGGCGTGGCGGCGAGGAAGCGCGCCGAGCCACGTTGCGCTTGCAGGTAGCCCAGCAGCTTGGGGTCGTCGGTCAGCGAACGGAAGTGGCGCGACAGGATGGGGCCGCGACCGTCGTCGATGCCCAGCCAACGCGGCAGGCTGGCCGAGGGCAGGGTGAGATTGCCAGGGGAGAAGACGGGGCTCAGCGCCCAGGCCACGGGTAACACCAGCAGGGCGATGCCGCCGATGATCGCGGGCGGGCGCTTGGCGCGCCACCACGCCGCAGCGGCGGCCAGCAGCGCCACGCCGGGGAAGCCGATCCAGCTCGCCGTCCAGCCGAGTGTCGCCCCCGTGATGTAGCCCTGCCATAGCGCGGTGACGGCGAGGCCCAGCGCAAGATAGGCCGGGCCGCGCCGCCACAGCTCGTAGCAGCCGATGCCGGCGAGCGCGGCCAGCGGCGGCGCCAGGGTCGCGAGATAGTAGATGTGGAAGATGCCGCCGGCGGCGCTGTAGACGATCCCGTAGGCCAACGCCCAGCTCGCCCA
>Ga0155465_1184_pt2 | contig 14794 bp, 15 predicted proteins | sample RifCSPhighO2_12_FD_107123 | JGI IMG/M metagenome (GOLD analysis project Ga0155465, IMG submission 107123) | Alphaproteobacteria bacterium RIFCSPHIGHO2_12_FULL_66_14 | reverse complement strand
GGTCTCCATCTCCCAAACCACATCGGACAGCGGTCGTGCGCCGTCGAGGATGCGCCGGACGGCATTGGCGCCGCTGCTGCGGATCAGGCTGTCGGGATCCTCGCCGGCGGGCAGCACCAGAAACCGCAGGCTCTTGCCGGGGCGCAGCAGCGGCAGCGCCCGTTCGGCAGCGCGTGACGCGGCACGCCGCCCGGCATTGTCGCCATCGAAGCAGAGGTAAGGTTCGTCCGCGAGCTTCCAGAGTTCGCCGAGCTGGCCTTCGGTGAGGGCGGTGCCGAGCGGTGCCACGGCACCGGTGAAGCCCGCGCCGTGCAGCGCGATCACGTCCATGTAACCTTCGGCCACGATCACCGGCTGGTCCTTGGTCACGGCCTGCCGCGCCCGATCGAGGCAGTAGAGATTGGCGCCCTTGTGGAACAGCGGCGTCTCGGGCGAATTGAGGTACTTCGGCTCGCCCGTGCCCATCACCCGTCCGCCGAAAGCGATCATCCGGCCGCGCCGGTCGGCGATGGGGAAGATCACGCGGCCGCGGAAGCGGTCGTAGGGGTCGCGGTTGTCCTCGGGCTGGATCGCGAGGCCGGCCTCGACGATCTTGTCGATCGGGACGTTCTCGCGCTTCAGCGCCGCGATCACGCCGTCGCGCGAGTCGGGTGCGAAGCCCAGGCGGAAATCATCGATCGTCTCCTCGCTGAGGCCTCGGCCGCGCAGATAGTCGAGGCCATGGCGCCCGACCGGCAGGCGCAACTGCTTCTGGAACCAGCGCGCCGCCAGTTCGACGACCTCCTGCAAGGTGGAAGCGCGTTCTGCCCGCTCGCGTTCGGCCGGCGTGGCCCGAGGCACCGGCAGATTGACCTCGCGTGCGAGCTTCTCCACCGACTCGGGGAATGAAAGTCCTTCGGTCTTCATCACGAAGCCGACGGCGTCGCCATGCTCGCCGCAGCCGAAGCAGTGATAGAAGCCCTTCTTGTCGTTGACCGTGAAGGACGGCGTCTTTTCGTTGTGGAACGGGCACAGACCGGCGAATTCGCTGCCCGATTTACGCTTCAACGACACCTTGCGGCCGACGACGTCGGACAGGCTGAGCCGCGCGCGCAGTTCGTCGAGGAAGCCCGGTGGGAACGCCATTCGTCTAAAATGACGATGCAAGCCCCGGCGCGCCAGTGACGACGCGGGGGAAAACGGGGATGGTCAGCTGCTGAGGGCTTTCTTGACGGCGGCCGAGGCCTTGGCGAAGTCCATCTGGCCGGCGTACTTGGCCTTGAGGGCGGCCATGACCCCGCCCATGTCCTTGACCGTCGTGGCGCCGGCGGCGGTCACGGCCTCGCGCACGGCGGCCTCTATGCCAGCCTCGTCCATCTGCTTTGGCAGGAAGCGCTCGATCACGGCGATCTCGGCCTTTTCCTTGTCGACCAGGTCGGCGCGGTTGCCCTTTTCGTAGAGCACGATCGATTCGTTCCGCTGTTTGATCATGCCCTGCATCATCGACAGGATCTTGTCGTCGGCCACGCCTTCACGGCTGGCCTCGGTGCGGGCAGCAATATCGACGTCCTTGAGTTTCGCCAGAATGAGGCGAATCGTGCCCAGCGCGGCCTGATCGCGGGCGCGCATGGCCTCTTTCATGGCGTCGTTCAATTTGTCACGCAGCATCATTTGATCCCGACAAGCTCGCCATTGGTATCCCAATGGCTAAGCGGCGGAAACTAATCGTCTCGGCCGCTGTTGGCAAAGCAAATAAGTTATTGAAATAGCTTGTGAATTAGCCGCAACCGGCGCCTTGACCCTCTGCGACCGCTTGGTTACAACCCGCGCGGTTCGCAGGTCGCCTCGCCTATACCGGGTTAGGGGCGAGGCCGGGCGGGCCGCACGAACGGACTAATTCATCATGACTTCACCTAAGACCGCCGGCGCGACTGACGCCGCGCCGCGTTGGGCCACGGCCGCCCTTGTGCTGGGCGATGGCACGGTCTTTTGGGGCAAGGGTGTGGGCGCCGCTGGCCATGCCGTGGGCGAGGTCTGCTTCAATACCTCTATGACCGGCTACCAGGAGATCATCACGGATCCTTCCTATGCCGGGCAGATCATCACCTTCACCTTCCCGCATATCGGCAATGTCGGCACCAATCTCGAGGACATCGAGAGCCTGACGCCCGCCGCGCGCGGTGTCGTGCTGCGCGGCGACATCACCGAGCCCGCGAACTGGCGGGCGGCCAAGCCGCTCGACGACTGGCTCAGGAGCCACAATCTGCCCGGAGTATGCGGTGTCGATACCCGCGCCATCACGCGGCGGATCCGCGACGGCGGCCCACCGAACGGCGTTGTGGTCCACGCGCCCGACGGCAAGTTCGACACTGCCAAGCTGCGCAAGATCGCCCAGGATTGGCCGGGGCTCGACGGCATGGACCTCGCCATCGAGGTGACGACCAAGCAGCTCTACAGCTGGGACGAGACCAAATGGGCGCTGGGCAAGGGCTACGGCAAGCTCGCCAAGCCCAAGTATCACGTCGTCGCCGTCGACTACGGCGCCAAGCGCAACATCCTGCGCTGCCTCGCCAACACCGGCTGCAAGGTCACGGTCGTGCCAGCGACGGCGACCGGCGAGGACATCCTGCGCCACAGGCCCGACGGTGTGTTCCTGTCGAACGGCCCCGGCGATCCGGCGGCGACGGTGGGATATAGCGTGCCTGCTATCCAGGCCGTGCTCGACAGGAAAGTGCCGTTGTTCGGCATCTGCCTCGGCCACCAGATCCTGGCACTTACGCTCGGCGGCAAGACGCGCAAGATGGACCGCGGTCATCGCGGCGCCAATCAGCCGGTCAAGGATCTCACGACGGGCAAGGTCGAGATCACGTCGCAGAACCATGGCTTCTGCGTCGTTCCCGAGTCCCTGCCCGAGGGCGTCGAGGTCACGCACGTCTCGCTGTTCGACGGTACCAACGAAGGGCTGCGCTGCACCGACAAGCCGGCCTTCTCGGTCCAGTACCACCCCGAGGCCTCACCCGGCCCGACGGACAGCCATTACCTCTTCGACCGTTTCGTCGACATGATCGACAAGAGCAAGGGCAAGTAGAGCTCCCATGCCCAAGCGCACAGACATCAAGAGCATCCTCGTCATCGGCGCCGGCCCGATCGTGATCGGCCAGGCCTGCGAGTTCGACTATTCCGGCGTCCAGGCCTGCAAGGCACTGAAGGACGAGGGCTATCGCGTCATCCTGGTGAACTCCAACCCGGCCACGATCATGACCGATCCGGGCCTGGCCGATGCGACCTATGTCGAGCCCATCACGCCCGACATGGTGGCAAAGATCATCGAGAAGGAGCGGCCCGACGCTATCCTGCCGACCATGGGCGGCCAGACGGCGCTCAACACCGCGATGTCGCTGCACCGCGACGGCCGCCTCGAGAAATTGAACGTCGAGCTGATCGGCGCCAATGCCGAGGCGATCGACAAGGCCGAGGACCGGCTGCTGTTTCGCGACGCCATGACCAAGATCGGGCTCGAATGCCCCAAGAGCGAGGTCGTGCACAATCGCGAGGAGGCGGCTCGGGCATTGGACCGAGTCGGCCTCCCGGCAATCATCCGCCCCTCCTTCACGCTGGGCGGCACCGGTGGCGGCATCGCCTATAACCGCGACGAATATTTCGAGATCGTGCAGGGCGGCGTCGATGCCTCGCCGGTCGGCGAGGTGCTGGTCGAGGAGTCGGTGCTGGGCTGGAAGGAATTCGAAATGGAGGTCGTGCGTGACCGCCACGACAACTGCATCATCATCTGCTCGATCGAGAACATCGACCCGATGGGCGTGCACACCGGCGATTCGGTGACGGTGGCGCCGGCGCTGACGCTGACCGACAAGGAATACCAGATCATGCGGGACGCCTCGATCGCGTGCCTGCGCGAGATTGGCGTCGATACCGGCGGGTCGAACGTGCAGTTCGCTGTCGACCCGGCGACTGGCCGCATGGTCGTAATCGAGATGAACCCGCGCGTGTCACGTTCCTCGGCGCTGGCCTCGAAGGCCACTGGATTTCCAATCGCCAAGGTCGCGGCGCGGCTCGCCGTCGGCTACACGCTCGACGAACTTCTGAACGACATCACCGGCACAACGCCTGCCTCGTTCGAGCCGACGATCGACTACGTCGTCACCAAGATGCCGCGCTTCGCCTTCGAGAAGTTCCCTGGGGCGGAGGCGCTGCTCACCACCTCGATGAAGAGCGTCGGCGAGGCGATGTCGATCGGCCGCACCTTTCAGGAGTCGCTGCAGAAAGCGCTGCGCTCTATGGAGACCGGCCTGACCGGCCTCAACGAGATCGAGATCAAGGGGGCCCCGGACAAGGCCGCCATCGTGGGTGCGCTGGCGCGGCCGACGCCCGACCGCATCCTGGTCATCGCCCAGGCGTTTCGCCATGGCCTGACGGTCGAGGAGGTTGCCCAGGCCTCGAAGTATGAGCCCTGGTTCCTGCGCCAGATCCGCGAACTGGTGGAAGTGGAAGCGGTCGTTCGAGCGAGTGGCCTGCCGAACGACGCCAAGGGTCTGCTCGATCTGAAGAAGAAAGGTTTCTCCGACGATCGCCTCGCTGAACTCAGCGGCCAGAAGGCGGCCGAGGTGGCGGACCTGCGCCGGAGCCTTGGCGTGCGGCCGGTGTTCAAGCGTATCGACACCTGCGCTGCCGAGTTCGAATCCCACACGCCCTATCTCTACTCCTGTTACGAGGGTGACGGCGAGCGTCCCGCGGAATGCGAGGCCGAGCCGACCGACCGCCGCAAGGTGATCATCCTGGGCGGCGGACCGAACCGCATCGGTCAGGGCATCGAGTTCGACTACTGCTGCGTTCATGCCGTCTATGCCCTGCGCGAGGCCGGCTACGAGACCATCATGGTCAACTGCAATCCGGAGACAGTCTCGACCGACTACGACACCGCCGATCGCCTCTATTTCGAACCGCTGACGGCCGAAGACGTGATCGAGCTGGTCGAGGTCGAGCGCCGGAACGGCGAACTGCTCGGTCTGATCGTGCAGTTCGGCGGCCAGACACCGCTCAAGCTCGCCAAGCCGCTCGAGGCAGTGGGCATTCCCATCCTCGGCACGTCGCCCGATGCCATCGACCTGGCCGAGGACCGCGACCGCTTCCAGAAGCTGATCCACAAGTTGAAGCTTCGCCAACCGGACAACGGCACGGCGACGTCGCAGGAGCAGGCGATCGTCGTCGCCGAGAGGATCGGTTATCCCGTCGTCATTCGCCCGTCCTACGTGCTGGGCGGCCGCGCCATGCAGATCGTCTACGATCGGGACGGACTGGAGCGCTACACGCGCGATGCCGTGAAGGTTTCGGGCGACACTCCGGTGCTGATCGATTCCTACCTGCGCGACGCCATCGAGGTCGATGTCGACGCCCTTGCCGACAAGGACCAGAACGTCTTCGTCGCCGGGATCATGGAGCACATCGAGGAGGCGGGAATTCATTCCGGCGACTCGGCCTGCTCGTTGCCGCCGCATTCGCTGCCGTCGAAGATCCTGGGTGAGATCGAGCGCCAGACCGAGGCAATGGCCAGGGCGCTCAAGGTCGTAGGCCTGATGAACGTGCAGTATGCGGTGAAGGACGGCGAGGTCTACGTGCTCGAGGTCAATCCGCGCGCGAGCCGCACCGTGCCATTCGTCGCCAAGGCGACAGGCCAGCCCATCGCCAAGTATGCCGCCCGCCTGATGGTCGGCGAGCCGCTGAAGGCACTGGCCATCAAGAAGGCGCGCGGCAAGCACATCGCGGTCAAGGAAGCGGTCTTCCCGTTCGCCCGCTTCCCCGGAGTCGACATCATCCTCGGCCCCGAGATGCGCTCGACCGGCGAGGTAATGGGTCTCGATACCAATTTCGGCCGCGCCTTCGCCAAGTCGCAGCTGGGCGCCGGTAGCAAAGTCCCGGTCGAGGGCGTGGTCTTCGTCTCGGTCAAGGACCAGGACAAGGCGGCGATGGTCAAGCCGGTCAAGCGGCTGATCGAGCTCGGTTTCACCGTGGTTGCCACCGGCGGCACTTCCGACTTCCTGCGCAAGCACGGCATCGAGACCCAGCGGGTCAACAAGGTGCTCGAGGGGCGGCCCCACATCGTCGACCTCATGAAGGACGGCAAGATCCAGCTCGTCTTCAACACCGTCGATGGTGCGAGTGCTCTGACCGACAGCTTCACGCTGCGGCGTACGGCGTTGATGCACAAAATCGCCTATTATACGACGGTCGCCGGCGCCAAGGCGTCAGTCGAAGGCATCGCGGCGCTGAGCGCCGGCGCCCTGGACGTGGCGCCCCTTCAATCTTACTTCAAAACGACGTTCTAAACGCCCGTCTCCGGCTGCCCCTTCCGGGCGATCCGGCCCGACCTGCCCACCGCAGGTCCCTTGGTCAGGTCCGTTGGCCGTTGACGCCGCACGATTCATTGAGGACGATCCGGCAATGGAAAGGGTTCCGACGACAGCCGAGGGGCTGAAGAGCCTCGAGGACGAGCTGAAGCATCTGAAGAGCGTGGAGCGGCCTTCGATCATCAAAGCGATCGCGGCGGCGCGCGAGCATGGCGATCTTTCCGAGAACGCCGAATACACCTCGGCCCGGGAACGGCAGAGCTTCATCGAAGGCCGGATTGCCGAGATCGAGAATATCGTCTCGCGCGCCGAGGTCATCGATTTCAGCAAGCTCACGGGCAAGGTCGTGAAGTTCGGCGCCACCGTCCGGCTGGCCGACGAGGACACCGACGAGAAGGTGAAGTACCAGATCGTGGGGCCCTATGAGGCCGACCTCAAGCAGGGTCGTATCTCCGTCACGTCTCCGATCGGCCGGGCGCTGATCGGCAAGACCGTCGGTGACATGGTCGAGGTCCAGACGCCGCGCGGCGCACGTTCCTACGCGGTCGTCGGCGTCCAGTTCAAGTAGAAGCCGCGGCGCGCCGGCTGCGCCGGACGCCGATCGTGCGCATGACGGTATACTGGATCAGAAAGAGCATAACCTTGCTCGCGATGCCCCAGATCGACATCGTTGCCGACCAAGTCACGGGATCCAGCGTGAGTGCGAGGACGATGTTGAGTGCGGCCGAACCAAACATCAGTCCCGCCCACACGTAGCCGAAGACGAAGGCGATGTCGGGCACCGTTGCCACGGCGATCGGTGGCAGGTAGCGGTTCATCCAGCCCGGGCGCAGCATGTAGGCGCCCACGATGCAGTAGATGATGCTGGGCTTCAGCATCACGAAGCGAGCATCGCTGGTGAGCAGGGTCGCCGCGCCCGAGACCACGACGAGACCGATGCTCAGCCACTGCATGGTGTCGATCGGCTTGTGACGCGCCAGTAGCCAGCCGATCTGCAGGGCGCCGAGCACGACACCCAGCACGATGGCCAGGACCAGGTTTCTGGTGGCTAGCAAGACGGCAAGGAAAAGCAGGGTCGATGCGAGGTCGGAAACCAGAAGGCGCGCCGATCGCAGAAGGTCGCTCATGGCAGTCTCAGGCAACGACCTTGATGTAGGTATCCTTCATCACGATCAGGCCGCGGCGAAAGGTGTATAGGTCGCAGCCCAGCCATTCCTGGCGCTCGCCGCTTTTCAGCGTGGCGGTGCGGTGCCATTCCGTGACGGCCCTGTTGCCGCAGATGAATTCGGCGGTGTGCCGCCATTCCACGTCGCCGGTGGTGGCGAACAGCGGTTCGAAGTAACTCCGGATGGCGGCCTTGCCCTTGAAGCTCTGGCCCCAGTGGTGCGGGCCCTTGGCATTGCGGAATTCGCCTTCCTCGGCGAAGAAGCCGACGATGCCGTCGACGTCGCGGCGCGCAAAGGCGTCGGCTATCTCGTGCAGGCGTTCGAGGGTGACGTCCGGGGTTACAGGGGGTGCGGCATTTCCGTCCATGATCCGTTCTCTTTCACTCGACCGGGATCGGCACTCCGGGCACCTGCTTGGCGGTGCGGAACACCATCATCGACTTCACATGGCTGACGTTGGGGGCGGAGGTGAGCCGCGTCGTCAGGAACTTCTGATACTCATCCCAGGTCTCGGCCACGATCTTCAGCAGAAAATCGGCCTCGCCCGCCAGCATGTGGCACTCGCGAACCTCGTCCCAGCCGGCGATCAGGTCCTCGAACGACTTGAGATCGGCCTCGGCCTGGCTGTTCAGCCCGACCAGCGCGAACACGGAGACGCTGTAGCCCAGGGCTTCGGGGCTGAGTTCGGCATGATAGCCCTTGATGATGCCGGCGCGCTCAAGGGCGCGGACCCGGCGCAGGCAGGGGGGGGCGGAAATGCCAGCGCGCTCCGCCAGATCGACGTTGGTCATGCGACCGTTGGACTGCAGATCGCTGAGAATGCGCCGATCGATTCGATCGAGCTTTGCGCGGGCCATCTTGGATTTCCTCCGTTGGCCGCGCTCTATGCCAGAACCATGCCATCCACGCAATAAAGTTGCGAGAAATGGCAGCCGTCCTGTGAACAATTGCGCCATAATCTCTTTAAGACGTGCATCCGTGGCGAGGTTTGCATATATGTAAGAGATATGCGGATGGCGGGATGCGGGACGCACATGGCAGCAACTCATCGTGGTAAAGTGCTTATTCTGGGGTCGGGTCCGGCAGGCTACACGGCGGCGATCTACGCCGCCCGCGCGAGCCTGAAGCCGATGCTCGTGCAGGGCATTCAGCCGGGCGGCCAGCTCACCATCACCACTGATGTCGAGAACTATCCCGGCTTCGCCGATGTCATCCAGGGTCCTTGGCTGATGGAGCAGATGCAGAAGCAGGCCGAGCATGTCGGCACCGAGCTGTTCTTCGACACCGTCGTCGAGGTCGACCTCAGCCGGCGGCCGTTCGTCTGCATCGGCGACTCGGGCGATCGCTACGAGGCCGACGCGCTCATTATATCGACCGGTGCCACGGCAAAATGGCTGGGGCTGCCGACCGAAGAGACCTTCAGGGGTGGCGGCGTCTCGGCCTGTGCCACTTGCGACGGCTTTTTTTTCCGCGGCAAGGAAGTGGTCGTCGTGGGCGGCGGCAACACCGCCGTCGAGGAGGCTTTGTACCTCACGCATCATGCGTCGAAGGTGACGCTAATCCATCGCCGTGATTCGTTCCGTGCCGAGAAGATCCTGCAGGATCGCCTGTTCAAGAATCCCAAGGTCACGGTGCTATGGGATCACGCGGTGCAGGAGATTCTGGGTGAAAAGACGCCAGCGCCGTTGGTCAAGGGGGTCCGCGTGCGCAACGTCAAGAGCGGCGGCGAACAGGAACTCGCCACCGACGGCGTGTTCATCGCCATCGGCCACTCGCCCAATACTGAACTGTTCAAGGGCAAGCTCGCCATGGACAGTGAAGGCTATCTGATCACCAAGCCCGACTCGACGGCGACCGACATCGAGGGCGTCTACGCCGCCGGCGATGTACAGGACAAGATCTTCCGCCAGGCCGTCACGGCGGCCGGGACGGGCTGCATGGCGGCACTCGAGGCGGAGAAATGGCTGGCGCGCCAGGAGGCGCGCCTCGCGCACGCCGCCGAGTAGGCGGCGGTAGCGGGAAGGGAGTTCGATGGACTGGGACAAGCTGCGGATCTTTCAGGCCGTAGCCGACGCCGGCAGCTTCACGCACGCCGGTGAAACGCTGAAACTCAGCCAGTCCGCGATCTCGCGCCAGATCGGTGCGCTCGAGGAACAGCTAGGCGTCATGCTGTTCCATCGCCATGCGCGCGGCCTGATCCTGACCGAACAGGGTGAATTGCTCTATCGGACCGCGCGCGACATGGCCGCCAAAGTGAATACAGCCGAGGCGCTGCTGCGTGCCAATCAGGACAAGCCGGCTGGCCGCCTGAAAGTGACCGCGACGGTCGGCTTCGGCTCGACCTGGCTCACTGCACAGATGTACGAATTCATCGCGATGTATCCCGACATCGACGTCAGTCTCGTGCTGTCGGATAACGAGCTCGATTTAGGGATGCGCGAAGCCGATGTGGCGATCCGCATGGTCATGCCGCGTCAGCCGGGCCTCGTGCAGCGCCATCTGCTGACCGTGCGTAGCCACGTCTACGCCTCGCACGGCTACATCCAGAAGTACGGAAAGCCCAAGGCCGTCGAAGAACTCGACCAGCATCGCCTGATTATCTTCGGTGAGGACGCCCGGGCGCCGGTTCAAGACGTCAACTGGCTGCTGCACGAAGGCAACGTCGATCCGTCGGCGCGGGTCGTGGTGCTGCGCGTCAACAACGTCTACGGCATCTTCCGCGCGGTGGAATCGGGTCTCGGCATCGCCTCGCTACCGGATTATCTCGCCCGCGAGTCGACGAAGCTTGAGATGGTCTTGCCCGATCTCAATGTTCGCACGACAGATGTATATTTCACTTATCCGGAGGAATTGCGTCATTCCAAGCGCATCGCGGTGTTTCGCGACTTTCTCCTTCGGAAGGTGGCTGAAACACGATTCTGATGGCCAGACGTGCAGGATTGCACAGTCAATGAAAGGCATGCGCTCACCGCATGTCAGCGTTCGCCACATAGCCCCTAGCAATGCATCCCCCGAGGATTACGTTGCTGTCAGGTCTTCGATACGAAAAGTTTGTTCTGATCGTCATCGAAACTCGGGATCCGTTTGATCCCACGTCTCCCAGACGTGAAGCCTCCCTGTTCAACTCGCCGGGCCCGTTGGCCCGGCGTTTTTTTGTTCGCGAGGAGGCAGGTGACGGGCGAAATGCCGCTGGTAGGAGCGGACGAACGTCCTGCACACCATTTGATGTGGATATCCGAGCACTCCCTCTGTAGCGTCCGCCCCAGCCAGACCGATGTTTACCGAAGTCCGCCAAGCCATCCTTCCTCTGGCTCTGCGTCGCCTTAAGCGTCGCGGTGATTTCGAGCGTGCCGGCCTCCTGATCGAGTCGTTGGCGCGCCATTGGCGCGACCGCAGGCCGTTCGAGCTCCTGATCGTTGCCCCGCAGCAGGACGTTCAGCTGCTACGCAGTAACCTGCCGGAATTTTCGAATGTCGACGTATCGGTCCGGTCGGAAAGCGACTTTTTCTCCCGGGTCAGCCCGTTCTATCTGATGACGGGTTGGTACCGGCAGCAGATCGTGAAGCTTCACGTTCCGGCGAAGCTGGGCTTTAGCGGCTACCTGACGCTGGACTCCGATGTCTGTTGCGTCGGCGACTTCGATGCGACGACGTTCATCAAGAACAGGGTGGCGATGTCGCGGTGGGAGCCGAAGCGTCATCATGACTGGTGGCGCCATGTTTCCGATATCGTGGGTGTGCCCTTCGACCCCAAGTCACATGGCCTTTCGGTCACGCCGAACATCCTCCATGGTGATCTCGCGAGGCAGGTTCTCGACCATTTTCGTCTCGGCCCCGTCGGCGGGATCGCGTCGCTCTGCTACTGGCTTGGTCGCAAGATCAACACGGTACCGTGGACGGAGTATTCGCTCTACACAAGCGTGGCCGAGCTGAAGGGCAATCTGTTCGACTATCACGCCCATTGGGACCCCTGCTATTACGCCGATGTCCAGCTGTTCTCCGGAAAGTCCTGTGTCTGGGGCGCCGACGATTTCGAGCGCATGGCACAACTGCCGAACGGGACCGATCCCGGCGGCAAGTTCATCATCGTCCAGAGCCTTGCCCGCATTCCCATCGAGCGCGTGCGCGAGTACTGCCTGAGCTTCGCTGGTTAGATCTTCCCGTTGTCTTCGCCGATCTTGGGCGCGGTTTGGGGTCCGCCGGCGCGAATCCCGTCGAAACTGACCGGCAGCCCATGAAACAGGGCGCCGGCCGCTTCGTAGGGCCTGGCAAACATGCCGAGGGCGGCGACTTGGGCAAGTTCCAGCACCTGCGGCACCGTGTTGAGCGGGCCGTTGGGCACGCCGAGCGCGTCGAGCCTGGCCGACCAATGGGCGCGGCTCTCGTGCTTCATGATGTCGGCGATCATGGTCAGCAGCAGGTCGCGCTGCTGCATGCGGTCGACGTTGGTCCTGAAGCGCGGCTCGTCCGGCCACTCGGGATGGCCGAGCGCCTCGGCGAACTTGCGCCACAGGCGGTAGTTGCCGGGGCAGATCATCAAGGGTCCGTCGCTGCACTCGAACGCCTGGTAGGGCGTCAGGGACGGATGGCCGGTACCCTGGCGCGGCGCCATCCTGCCCGTGACCGAGTAGGACGCGACATGGTTCGAGGCCCACATCAGGCCGCTCTCGAACAGCGACGTGTTGACCAGGCTGCCTTCGCCCGTCGCGGAACGCTTGGCCAGCGCCGCCAGCACGCCGATCGCCGTCCACATGCCGGTCGACAGGTCGATGATCGAGACGCCGATCCTGGCCTCGGGGCCCGAGGGATCGCCGTTCAGGGAGATCAGGCCGGCAACCGCCTGGATGATGGGCTCATAGCCCGGCCGATCCTTCCACGGGCCGACATGGCCGAAAGCGCCGAGGTCGGCGTAAATCAGGCGCGGGAAGCGCCTGGTCAGCGTGGCGCCGTCGATGCCGAACTTCGCCGGCACATCGGCCCGCAGGTTGTGGACGAAAACGTCCGCGGCCCCGATCCGCTCGATCAAGGCCTCGCGTTGCGCCGTGTCGCCGAGATCGCAGGTGATCGACTTCTTGCCGCGATTGAGCGCGATGAAGCCCGTCGCATCGCCTTCGATGAAGGGAGGGCCCCATTTGCGGGCGTCGTCGCCCTCTGGCCGCTCCACCTTGATGACCTCGGCGCCGAGGAAGCCCAGGATCTGGCCGCAATAGGGCCCGGCGAGATTCTGGCCGAACTCGATGACCTTGACGCCCGCCAGCGGGCCGGGTTGCGGTCCCGCGTTCATCGCAGGTTGCTGCCCAGGATCTCGCGGGCGATCACCATGCGTTGCACCTCGCTCGGGCCCTCGCCGACGCGGCGAATCCGCATCTCGCGGTACCAGCGTTCGAGAGGCAGATCCTTGGTCATGCCCATGCCGCCGTGGATCTGCATCGAACGATCGACCACCCGGCCGCCGCCCTCCGAGGCCGTGAGCTTGGCGATGGAGGCTTCGATGCGGAACGGCAGGCCGCGCCGCGCCTTCTCCGCGGCTTCGAGCGTGAAATGCCTGGCGGTGCGGATGTCGATCTCGTTGTCGACCAGCATCCACTGCACGGCCTGGCGGTTGGCGAGCTTCTCACCGAAGGTCGAGCGCATCTTGGCCCATTCGATCGCCATCTCGTGGGCGGCGATGGCGACGCCGATGCAGCCCGCGGCATAGGGGATGCGCTGGCGCGTCAGGCGGTCGTTGGCGACGGCGAAGCCCTTGTTCACCTCGCCCAGAACCTGGTGGTCGGAGACCCAGCAGTCCTTGAACTCGAGCTCGGTGGCGTAGTGCGACGAGCGCAGCGTGTGCACCACTCGTCGTACATGAAAGCCTGGCGTGTCGGAGTCGATGATGAAGCAGGTGATGCCGGCGCGGCCCTTTGAGGCGTCGGTGCGGGCAAACACGATGCCGTACTGCGCGCGATCGGCATTGGAGATGAAGATCTTGGCGCCGTTCAGTACCCAGCCGTTGTCCTTGCGCTCGGCCCGGGTCTGGATGGCGCGCGCCGGGTCGCTGCCGCCCGACGGCTCGGTGAGGCCGAAGAAGGCCTTCTTCTCGCCGCGCAGCGTCGGATAGAGATAGCGCTCCTTCTGGTCGTCGTTGGCCTCGAAGATCTGCGCCAGGCCGGCGCCGCCGAAGGTGCCGTAGCAGGGCACGTAGAGGCCGGCGCGATGCTGCGCCATTTCGATGGCCAGCAGCACGCGGGTCACGATGTCGATGTCGGGGCCGCCATATTCCTTCGGAATGTCGATACCGAACAGGCCCATTGCCTTGGTCTTCTCGACCAGCCGGGCATGGTCGGCCGGCTCGAGTTCCGCGGCGTCAGGGTCGAGCTTGGCCTCGAGCGGGATGATCTCCTCGCGCACGAAACGGCGGACCTGGTCGATCAGCAGTTGTTGTTCCGGGCTGGGCTCGAAATCCATCGCGTGCCTCTTAAGCGGGGCTCAAACGTCCCAGATTGGGGGGAGGGTTCCTGGCGTTGTCGGGCGGCAGGCTGCCGTGGTCGGCCTTGTGGACCATCAGCAATTCGAACCAGCGCGAGCGGTACTGCTGGTTCACCTCGACGCGGAACTGGTGGCCGGGGCCGCGCGCGCCCGCTTCGCGTTGCAGTTCGCTGCGCAGGCCAAAGGGCGAGCGGGCGCCGGCGTGGCCGATGAACAGGACCGTGCCCGCCGCGTCGGCCACCTGGTAGACGCCGAGCTGGCCCGGCAGGCGCGTCGCTTCCTCGACCGAGAGCGGCCGCCACGGCTTGTCGAGGCGCAGCCGCATCGACACGCTATTTCCCCTGGAACCTGGCGGTGCGCTTTTCCAGTCGCGCCTTCATGCCTTCCTGGGCGTCCTGGCTCTGCATCGCGGCGCGCACGGCGGCATCGACGTCGTCGTGCGGGATGGCGTCGCGGAATTCGAGCTGGCGCACCGTCAACATCTTCATCGCTTTGAGTGAGAGCGGGGCGTTGGCGGCGAGGCGGTCGATCACCTTCTGGGCCTCGGCCTCGAGCTGGTCGGCGGGCACGCAGCGCGCGATCAGGCCCAGCGCATGAAGCTTGGTCGAGGGCAGGGGATCGCCCAGCAGCAGCATCTCCCGTGTCGTCACCGGGCCCAGCACTTCCATCAGCTTCTTGGCCAGGAACCAATTGGGTGCGAGGCCGACCTGGGCGAGCGACATGCCGAAGCGGGCCTTCTGGCTCGCCACCACGAGATCGCAATGCAGCGCCAGTTCGTTGCCGCCGGCGATGGCGTCGCCCTGCACCACGGCCACGACCG
>Ga0155465_1188_pt1 | contig 14955 bp, 13 predicted proteins | sample RifCSPhighO2_12_FD_107123 | JGI IMG/M metagenome (GOLD analysis project Ga0155465, IMG submission 107123) | Alphaproteobacteria bacterium RIFCSPHIGHO2_12_FULL_66_14 | reverse complement strand
AAGGCGAGCCAGACACGGCCAAGTGCGCTGGTGAGCACCGGCCGCCGCAGGTTCAACCCGGCGGCCTCGAACGACATCGGGCTTTCAGGTGCCGTCGAATGGCGGATCGAGATGGCACCGTAGCTCAGCGTCGCCAGATAGAGCGGCCAGCCATGCTCCGACGTGAAGCGGCTCATGTGCGGTATGGCGGCATCCACCAGGTGATCGACGAAGCGGATCGAACCCGCAAGGCCCAGCACGCGTTCAGTGAGGCGATAGCCCTGCTCGCGCGAGACGCGCGCGGCATAGCCCAGAGCGATCAGTGTGTGCAGCAGGCGCACCACGGTGGGCCGCGGCAGGCCGGTCTCCCCGGTCAGCACGCCCACGGTGGAGCTGCGCCGGCGACTGAGCGCCTCCAGCACCGCGAAGCTGCGGCGCACCGGCTCGATGACTGCCCCCGAAGCCATGCGGCAACCCTAGTCCGCAATACGGACTTTGTCGACTTTGCGCGGGCGCCGTGCCGCCACTGGCGTAGGTTGGCGCCACACGAGCCCGAGCTCGGGAGGAAACGAAAATGACCTATCAGTCGATCGATGTGCGCAAGCTGACGCCCACTATCGGTGCCGAGATCTTCGGCGTGGACCTCGCCAAGCCGCTGGGCAACCAGCAGTTCCAGGAGGTGCACGATGCGCTGATGGAGAACCTGGTGATCTTCTTCCGCGACCAGAAGATGACGATCGACCAGCACAAGGATTTCGGCCGCCGCTTCGGACCGCTGCACACGCATCCCAATGCGCCGATCGAGTTCAAGGACCATCCCGAGATCCTGGTGATCAAGGCCGACGAGAAATCCAAGCATGTCGCCGGCGAGGAATGGCACAGCGACGTGTCGTGCGACACCGAGCCGCCGATGGGCTCGATCCTCTACCTCACCGAGGTACCGCCCGACGGCGGCGGCGATACGCTGTTCGCCAACATGTACCGTGCCTACGAGACGCTCTCCGAGCCGGTGAAGCAGATGCTGCAGGGCCTCACCGCGCTCCACGACAGTTCCAAGGCGCACTACTATCGGGTCAAGGCCACCGACCGCGACGAGATGAAATTCCCCAACGCCGAACATCCCATCGTCCGCACCCATCCGGTGACCGGACGCCAGGGACTTTACGTCAACCGCGGCTTCACCTTGCGCATCCCGCAGCTTCGCCGGAACGAAAGCGACGCCCTGCTCGAGATGCTCTATCGCCACATCGAGACTCCCGAATTCCAGTGCCGCTTCAAGTGGCAGCCCAATTCGGTGGCGTTCTGGGATAACCGCTGCGCCCAGCACCATGCGATGTTCGACTATTACCCACATCGCCGTTACGGCCATCGCGTGACAGTCTGCGGCGACAAGCCGTTCTATCGCGCGTAGCTCCCCATCGGGCGTAATCGCCCGTAACCAGCGCGAGACGCTTGCCAAGAGGCGGCCTTGACCCCAACTGTTCGGGATCATGACCTCTCTACAGTTCAGCCTGCTGCCCCATCGCAGCGTCATCGCCGTCGGCGGCGCCGACCGGGTCGAATTCCTGCAGGGGCTGATCTCCAACGACACCACCAAGGTAACCCCGGGCCGTGCCATCTGGGCGGCACTGCTGACGCCGCAGGGCCGCTTCCTGAACGACATGTTCGTCGTCGATGCCAGTCCCGGGGGCGAGGCCGACACCCTGCTGCTCGAAACCGAGCGCGAGCGGGCATCGGTACTCGCCAGGAAGCTCACGCTCTACAAGCTGCGCTCCAAGGTGACGGTGGAGGATCGAAGTGCCGCGCTGGAAGTCGCCGTCGTGTTCGGCGCCGGCGCCGACAAGATGCCTTCGATCACCAATGCTCCTGGCGGCGCGATCGCCTTCGTCGATCCCCGGCTCATCGAACTCGGAGTCAGGGTGCTGGCGCCGGCCGGCACAGCGTCCGCATTGCTGCAAGCGCGCGGCATCGCCGAAGCGTCCCTCGAGGCCTACGACGCGCTGCGTCTCAGGCTGGGCGTGCCCGACGGCAGCCGAGATCTCAAGGTCGACAAGGCCCTGCTGCTCGAGAGCGGCTTCGACGAACTGAATGGCGTCGACTGGAAGAAGGGTTGCTACATGGGCCAGGAGTTGACGGCCCGCACAAAGTACCGCGCCCTCGTGCGGAAACGCCTGTTTCCTGTCAGCGTCGAGGGCACGCTACCGGCACCCGGAACATCAATTCACCTTCATGGGCAGGAAGTGGGCGAGCTGCGCTCCGGCTCGGGCCGGCACGCGCTGGCGCTCCTGCAAACGGAAGCCGCCCGCGGCCCCGGGCCATTGACCGCAGACGGCGTGCAATTGGTTCCCACCATCCCGCCGTGGATGCGCCTCGCCTAGCTGGCACCGCCGCATTGTGGCGAAATTTGGACAGCGGCTGGAATTCGCCTATCATGCCGGTACATGCGGACATTCGGAATCGTCATCGTCGTTGCCGCTCTGACGGCGGCGATCCCTGTTGCTGCCCAGCAACCCGTGCCGGTGACGGATACACGCGCCGCATACGACGCGGCCTTTGAGGAGACACTGCGCAAGCCCGCCGATCCGCAGACCCTGCTGCGCTATGCCGAACTTGCCGTGCAGGTCGGCAACCTCGAAGGGGCAATCTCGGCGCTCGAGCGGCTGCTGCTGATCGACAGCGACCAACCCAAGATCAAGCTCGAACTCGGCGTTCTCTATTCTCGTCTGGGTTCCTACGAAGCCGCGCGGGGATATCTCGAAAGTGCGCGCGCCTCGCCGCGCGCGTCGCCCGAAACGAAGGAGCGCGCAGACCAGTTCCTGAGGGAGGTCGACAGCAGGAGCGGCAAGTCGCAATTCTCGGGCGACCTGTTGTTCGGCATCGGCTATTCGACCAACGCCAACACCGGCCCGGCCGGCGCGATCCAGTCCTTCGGCGCCACCGTGGTACCGACACCCACCGTCTCCGGCCGGCCCGACTTCAACGTCATCGGCGCAGGCACGCTCCGGCATCGCTACGATCTCGGTCGGCAGGACAATGGCGCATTCGAAACCGACCTCGGCTTCTATGGGTCACGACAATTCCAGATTTCCGAGGCGAACGTCTACCTGCTCGATCTCACCACCGGCCCACGCATGTCGCCTTTCGAGGAGGGATTGCTCGACGACATGACGGTGAAGCCGTTCTTCACGGGCCGCTACGTTTCCGTGAACAGCCTGCCGAGCTATTGGGCATGGGGTGCAGGCATGGAGGCGACGACGCCGATCGGGCCGCAGATCAACAGCGCGCTGACGGTGTTCGGCCGCCGTCGCGAGTTCCTGAACAACAACGACGCGCCGACCAACGACCTGAGTTCCGGCAACGAAGCCGTCGCCGTCCTGGACTTCCGCGTCGAACTCACAAGGTACATGACCCTGTCGCTCAACGGCGCCGTCACGCGATACATCGCTAACGCAGATTTCGAGAGCTACACCGAGTTCGGCGTCGGCGGCGCCATGCAGGTCCGCTTTGCCGATCCGCTGGGCATCAACGGCCGCATCTGGTCGGCCACGGCCAGCGCCTCGACGACCCAGGCGGCCTACGATGCAGCCGATCCGACGGTCAATCCGTTGATTGCGCGCAGCCAATTCGACGTCAACCTCGGCTTTGTCCTGCTGGTCCCGCTGGACGACCGGCTGACCCTGGTCGGCCAGGCGAACTACACCCAGCGGACGGCATCGCTCAGCAATTATGCCTACGAGGCCTTTACAACCCTTGTGGGCATCGGGTGGCGCTTCTAGACTTGATGTGGGCATGACACCCTTGGAGTTGGCATGACACGCTGGGGCACACGGATCGTCTTGGTGGCGTTTGCGGTCGCTCTCGCGGCCGGGCCGACATGGGCGCGCGTCGGCGTGACATCGGTCACGGACGGCGACCCCTTGGGACAGCCGCCCGCCGAGCCGGAGCGCGTCCTGCGCATCGGCGTCGACGTGCAGGCGAACGAGCGGATCACCACCAGGGCCAACGACCGGGCGCATGTGGTCTTTCTCGACGGAACGGCCCTGACGATCGGACCGAACAGCGCGCTGGTGATCGACAGGTACGTCTACGATCCCAACCGCAAGGCAGGCGACATCGCCCTCAGTGTCACACGCGGCACCTTCCGGTTTGTCGGCGGCGCGATCAGCAAGAACAACGAGGTCACGATCAAGACGCCGTCGGCCACGATCGGCATTCGCGGCGGTATCGTCACCTTCTCGGTCAGCGATTCAGGCGCGACCACCGCCAACTTCCTGTACGGCGACTCGATGCGCGTGACGGCTCAGGGATCGACGCAAACGGCCACGCGGAGCGGATCGGAGATCACGGTGCCTGTCGGAGCGCGGCCGGCGCCGCCGACCCTCATCCCGTTCGGCAGGATGATCGGCGAGCGGCCGTTCGAACAGAACAAGGTCGGCCCGATCCAGCCCGCTTCCGCACCTCAAGGGCAGACAACGGCAAACCAGCCCTCTCCGCCACCGAGCGGCCCCGGACCCCAACCTCCAGGCCCATCGTCGACCACCCAGCCGGTGACGACGTCGATCGAGGAGGCGTTCGATCGTTCCGGGTTCGGCAGATCCAACTCGCTCTTGGGGCCGCAACTGGCCCTGACCCGTGGGATTCGAAGCGACGCCAAACAGAACAAACCAGGCCAGGGCGGCAACAAAGGCGCGTCAGTTTCCAGTCTCCGGCTAAAAAATATCGCGGGCCGCGCGATCACCCAGCAAAACATCGTGTTCAATACCACCGCCACCACCAAGGCAGACCCTGGCAATAGCGCCTTCGGCCGCGCTCAGGGCAACAGCGGCGGCAACAACAAGGGCAAGGGCAGGGGCAAAAACAATTAGGCGCCGCGCCCTTCGGGATCCCTCCCTCTAGCCGCCCTGTCCCGCCGGGCCTAATGTCCCCTCGCGCGCAGGCACGCGAGGAGATCGCCCGTGAAACTGATCAATCCCAACCCCTTCACCACTCGGCCGGAGATCGTCGGCACGTTCGGCGTGGTCGCCTCCACCCACTGGATCGCCACCGCGGTCGGCATGGGCATCCTCGAGAAGGGCGGCAACGCCTTCGATGCCGCCGTCGCCACCGCCTTCACCCTGCAGGTGGTCGAGCCGCATCTCTGCGGCCCGGGCGGCGACGTACCGCTGATCCTGCACGACGTCAGGCGCGGCAAGACCGAGGTGGTCTGCGGCCAGGGCTCGATGCCCGCCAAGGCCACCATCGCCCACTACAGGGGACTCGGCCTCGACCTCATCCCCGGCACCGGCCTGCTGCCGGCCTGCGTACCCGGCACCTTCGACGCATATATGCTGGTATTGCGCGACTACGGCACGATGCGTCTGGCCGACGTCCTCGCGCCCGCGATCGGCTACTGGCTGAACGGCTTCCCGCTGGTCGAACGTGCCTCGGCCACCATCGCCACCGTGGCCGACCAGTTCCGCAATCACTGGCCGACGTCCGCGGCGGTCTTCCTGCCGGGCGGCAAGGTGCCGGCGCCGATGTCGACGTTCCGCAACACCGCGATCGGCAACACCTATGTCCGCATCCTGAAGGAAGCCGGCAGCGGCGGGCGCGAGGCCGAGATCGAACGGGCGCGCCGGAGCTGGAGCCAGGGCTTCGTCGCCGAGGCGATCGACCGCTTCTACACCCATGAGGAGATCATGGACGTGTCGGGCCAGCGCAACAAAGGCGTGCTGCGCGGCAGCGACATGGCCAGGTGGCAGGCCACCGTCGAGACGCCGCTCACCTACGACTACGGCCGGTACACCGTTTGCAAGGCGGGGCCCTGGACGCAGGGCCCAGTGGTCCTGCAGCAGCTCGCCCTGCTCAAGGGCTTCGATCTCGATGGCATGGACCCGACCAGCGCCGATTTCATTCATCTCGTGGTCGAGGCGAGCAAGCTCGCCTATGCCGACCGTGAGGCCTTCTATGGCGACCCGGACTTCGTCGACGTGCCGATGCAGACGCTGCTGTCGGATGCCTACAATGCCGATCGCCGCAAGTTGATCGACGCCGGGCATGCTTCGCTCGAGCAGCGCCCGGGCAAGCTCGACGGTTATGGCGGCGTGGTGAAACTGCGCCGCGCCGATGGCACACGCAGCGCCGTGGCATCGAGTGGCGCCGGCGAGCCCACCGTCGGCCGCCTCGGCCAGACCACCGGCGACACGGTGCATTTCGACATCGTCGATCGCGACGGCAACATGATCACGGCCACGCCCTCGGGCGGCTGGCTGCAGAGCTCGCCGGTCGTTCCCGAACTCGGCTTCCCCATCAGTACGCGCGGCCAGATGTTCTGGCTGGAAGAAGGCCTGCCGGGCTCGCTGGCGCCTGGCAAGCGGCCGCGCACCACGCTGACACCGACGATGGCGCACCGCGACGGCAAGCCGTACATGGCCTGGGGCTCGCCGGGTGGCGACCAGCAGGACCAGTGGATCACCCAGCTTTTCCTGCGCCACGTCCATTGCGACATGAATCTCCAGGAGGGCATCGACGCGCCGGCCTGGCACAGCGAGCACTTCCCCAGCTCCTTCTGGCCGCGCACCGCGCGCCCGGGCGTCCTGGTGCTGGAGGGCCGGATTCCCAAGGCCACCGTCGACGAGCTGAAGAAGCGCGGCCACGAGGTCGAGATGAACGACGAATGGTCGGAGGGCCGGCTCACCGCGGCCACACGCGACGATCCCTGGCGCAAGGCCGCGGCCAACCCGCGCGGCATGCAGGGCTACGCGGCCGGACGTTGATACCGGACGTTGATAGAGGAGCGCTGACGGCGGCATGACCTGGTCGATCATTTTCCACGAGCGCCCGACGGGTCGCATCGGCATCGCCGTCGCGACCAAGTTCTTTGCCGTCGGCGCGCGCGTGCCCAATATCGAGCCGCAGAAGGGAGCGGTCTGCACCCAGGCGCTGACTAACCCGCTCTATGGCCCGCGCGGCCTCAGGCTGATCCGGGAGGGCATCGGCGCCGCCGACATCGTGCGCCTCCTGACGACGCCTGACGCCGGCCGCGAGCACCGCCAAATCCATGTCATGGGCGCCGACGGAAAGTTCGGGGCGCATACCGGCGCCGAGTGCGTGCCGTGGTGCGGCCACTGGATCGGCGACGACTATTCGGTCGCCGGCAACATGCTGGCGGGGCCGGCCGTCGTATCGGAGACGGTCCGGGTCTTGCGCGAACGCACCGACCTGGCCTTGCCGCGCCGCCTGATCGCGGCCATGAGGGCTGGCGAAGCGGCCGGCGGCGACAAGCGCGGCAAGCAGTCGGCCGCGCTGGTCATCTATGGCAACCAGGAATATTCCGAGCTCGACCTCAGGGTCGACGACCACATCGAGCCGTTGCTGGAGCTCGCGCGACTGGAGGCGGTGAGCCGGGAGCGCTGGACGCACTTCCGCGCCTTCGTGCCGACGCGCGAGAACCCGGCCGGCATCTTCGACCGCGCCGAGATCGACGCCGGCATCGAAAGGAGCCTGGCGGCCGAGCGCAAATGAGCAAAGAGCTGGATCCGGGGCACGGATTGCTGGCAATCCCCCCGAGAAGCGGCCGAGCCTTTGGTAGGCCCCGCGCGACGCCCGCCCCCTCGCGGGTGATCAGTTCGTGGCGGAGCCTCGCGGCAAGCCGGAGGAATCGAGCTGCGGTTCGGGACGCAGCACGATCGACTCAGGCGCCTCGACCTCGGGCAACGGCTTGCTCGGATCGACGGCCTTGACCATCGCCACGATCCGCTTGGCCCCGGAACTTGCCTCTTCGGAGACCAGGCGGCGCCAGCCCTGCTTCTCCCAGTACTTCACGTCGCCCGGCAATGCCTGGACGTACAGCATGTTGCAGCCCCGGCCATCGGCCAGCTTGCGGCAACGCTCGAGCAGCATCTGCCCGATACCGTGCCCGCGGTAGCGCTGGATGACGGCCAAGCGCTCCGGCATGGCGAACGACTGGAACCAGCGCACGCGGACGGTGCCTGCCGGCTCGTCGCCGACATAGGCGATCACATGGGTGGCGCCGAAGTCGTGGCCGTCGAACTCCTCGGAGTACGGCATGTCGAGTTCACCGATGAAGCAGGCGGCCCGCACGGCGAAGGCGTGCAGCGAGTCTTCCATCTTCATGGCGAGCTTGGTCGTGATCGTTTCGCCGCCGATCGATTGCGCGATTGTGCTCATCTCACATCTCCTCAATTCACGCGTCTTTCGGGTCGCGGTGCGTGTGGGTTGGAAGCGCCGCGCGCTGCCGACTTCTCGAGAATACCTAAGGCGTCGAGACGATCCTCCGGCCGGTTCATTACCATCGGTTCGGTGTCGAGCCTCACCGCATCCGCCACCGGCTCGAGTTCGCAATAGACGGCGTAATACTCGTGGTCGGAAAAGTTGAAGACCCTGTCGTCGACGCGACGGAACCCCTCCTTCTCCATCATCGGCATGTGCCGCCGCTGGAGATGCAGATAGACCTTGGTGTAGCCCTTGCGCCGCGCGAATTCCTTGCACCAGGCGTTGATCTCGTGGTGGATGCCGAGTCCGCGAAAGGGCCGCAGCACGACGCAGCGTTCGAACTTGCAGAACGACTGGAACCAGCGCAGCCGCATCGAGCCGGCCGGCTCGCCGTCGACATACATGATGACATGCGACGCCGTGTAGTCGTTGCCGTCGAACTCCTCCCCGTAGGGGCAGTGCTGCTCACCCATGAACACCGCGGCACGCAGCATGTAGCACTGCATGAGTTCGTCTGAAGTAGACGCAAGCTTGATAGTCACGACGGGATGGTTTGCGATACCCACCGCCTGTTGCACGGCCATGTCAGTCCCCCTCGGTCAGTACTCCGTTGTCATTCCGGAAGCGGCGGCCCCCAGCCACCACCATCGGTACGTTTGCAGACAGTTGCTCGAGCACGTCGGTCACGACGGCCGACGTCATTCCCTTGGCGCCTCGCCGGATCGCCGTCGCTGACACGCCGTCGCGGCGCAGCACGCGCCACGGATAGATCCAGCCACACTCGTCGTAGATCTGGCGCACGTACATGCCGCCGTTGTCGGTGCCGTGCAGGCCATGCAGGCGGACTCCCGGGTGAGCCTTCTTGATCTCGGCGATCACGCCCTGGAAACCCTTCGTGTTGTAGATCTCGCGGAAAAAGACGACTTCGACGCGATTGTGCAGGCCGGCCTCGGCCATCGCGAGGTCGATCAGCACCTTCCGCGTTTCGGGCGGCAGGAACATCCGGCCGGTGGGAAAGTAGTCGACATTCGAGTCGGCCTTGTCGGTGGTCTCGTAGATCTGGAAGCCGCTCTCCAGCCGCGCCACCCGGAGTTCGCCCTTGCGGAACGCATCGGCATGTATCCGTGGCACGAGAGTCGGATGGATCACGATCTTGTCGAGGCCGCGCTCGTCGAGTGCCCGCCGCACTAAGGCCAGATGGGTGTTGTGGAAGGGATTGAACGTGCCGAAGAAGAGCCCGATCCCGCCCTTGGGCGCAAACTGCGAACGGAGATCCGACAAGAGCCCGATGCCGAACAGCAGGATGCCGAAGCCGAAGCCCATGATCAGGAAGGCCTCGCGGGCGATCGGCAGGCCCGCGGTGCCAAACGAGGTCAGGACGATGTTGATTGAAAGCCCTACCAGCACGTTGCGGTTCGCATCGCCGATGCCGCGCGAGACCAAGTACATGCCGAGATACTGGAGCCCCTGCGAGGCAAGCGTCGTGACGAGTGCGGCAGAAGCAAACCCGCCCACCGATGCCACGCCATCGCGGTTCAGCGCACCTCCCCAAAGCAAGACCCCGAACACCGCCAGATTGAACGCGTACTGCGGGACGAACCGGCCGAGCCGGCCGGCCGTGACGAACCCGAACCGGTTGTTGGCCCACAGGTCGGCCTTGTTGCTGAGCTTGGCGTAGCTCGGCATGAACGCCCCGGTGAAGACTGACACGCCGATCAGGGCCGGGTTAGCCCAACTGCCGTGCGCGTACGCATAGCTCAGGTATGAAAGAAGGGCAGCAAGCGCCGCCATGCGCGTCGAGGGACTGCGCACGTAGCGGACGAGCCTGTCGATGAACATCGACAGCTTCCTTGCCTCACCGTCTGAGCCTATTACGGCCACAGAAGCACCCTGCCCCGTTACGAACCGTCAATCGGGATATCCACAACAGATAGATTGACTAACGAATGCGAGGACTAAATAACCGCTCCTGAGGCCTATACGGCTGGTGAAAAAAGCCGTCTAATACCCTACGATTGAGACAGAAAACGACGTTTCATCGGCAATGACGTAAGATAAACCACGAGGCCTCCACCAAGTAAACTTTGGGCCGACAACCTTATTGTATCGATTGTTACGATGGTCACGACTCCCCCACGCAAAAGCAAAGCACCGAACATTCTCGGCGACTGGGATGACGTGCGTTTTTTCCTGGCCGTTGCGAAAACCGGCAGCTTCAGCGCCGCCGCCACCCAGCTCAATACCAAGCAAACGACGGTCGGTCGACGTATCCAGGCACTGGAACGCCGGCTGGGCGCCAAATTGTTCGACCGCCACCGCCACGGCATGGAGGTAACACCGGCCGCCCGCGGCGTCCTCATGCAGGCCGAATCGATGATGTCGAACGCCACGTCGATCGAGCGGCATCTGGCCGGACTCGACCGCGAGATGGCCGGCATCGTGCGCGTGGCGGCCACCGAGGGTCTCGCCGCGCAGTGGCTCGTGCCGCGGCTGTCCGAACTGCGCCGGCTTCATTCCGACATCGTCGTGCAGGTGATCGTGGGCGACCAGGTGCTGGACCTCGCCACGCGCCAGGCCGATCTCGCCATCCGTTTCTTCCGTCCGACGTCCAACCAGCTCGTCGCCGCCCGGGTCGGGCAGTTCAGCATGTCGATCTTCGCCGCGCCGGCCTATATCGAACAGTACGGCCTGCCGCAGAGGCTCGAAGACCTGAACGAGCACCACATCGTCGACCACACAACGCTGCACAGCCTGCCAGCGATGAAAGCATGGACGGAGGTCGTCGAGCGCAGCTCCAGCGTCGTGCTGCGCACCAACTCCTCGCACTCGGCGATGGAAGCCGTGAAGGCGTCGTGGGGATTGTCGGTCTTCCCGAGCTATAGCCGGAAGGGGGAAAATCTCATCGAAGCCCCCATCGACCTCAACATCACCCGCGATATCTGGCTGGTGTCACACGAGGAAACCAACAAGGGCGCCCGTATCCGCGCTGTGATCGACTATATCCGCGAGAGATTCCACCAAGACGAACGCGAGTGGTTCAGCCTCTCCCAGCACCGCACCACCGCCCTTGTAGCTTCCTGATTCACGTCGCTTCTTGATCTACAGCGCTGCCTTCAGCCGCTTGTAGATCGCCTCGATCTCGGCCTTGTCCGCGGGCTTGTAGTCCCAGTTGAGCGCCACCCCGTCGTTCGGGCGACGCGGCATGATATGAAAATGCAGGTGCGGTACGCTCTGCCCGGCGCCCACGCCGTTGGCCTGCAGCAGGTTCACGCCGTGCGGCTTCAGCTCGCTTATCACCGCCTTGGCGACGCGCTGCGCGGTCCTGGCGACCGCCGCCAGCACCTCGGCCGGAATGACGTCGACCGTCGGCCAGTGCCCCTTGGCCACGCTGAGCGCATGGCCCGGGTTGACCGGGTTGATGTCCATGAAGGCGATCGTCGCGTCGTCCTCGAGCAGCTTGAAGCACGGGATCTGGCCCGCGACGATCTTGCAGAAGATGCAGCTTCCGTCGGTCGGATGGTTCGCCGAATTGCTCATCGTGCCTCCCCCAGTGCCTTGCCCAGCAGGCGCAGCCGCTCGAACGGCTGGCCGCCGGGCGCCAGAGCGAGATCGAAGCCGAGACGGCCGAGCCTGGCAATCCCCTCGCTGCCGAAGCGCTCGCGCAGCTGCTCGGCGACCCAGCTTTCGCTCTGGCGGTGGCGGGCGATCGCCAGCCGACCTTCGGCGGCGAGATGCCGGCGGTGCGCCTCCAGCGCCTCGATCAGGCCGTCCATGCTGGCGCCGCTGCGCGAGGACACCGCCAGCGCCTTGAGCGGCCAATCGCCAGCGCCGTCGACGGCGAGCGACAGTGCCCCCGCCACGTCGGCCCGCGCCCGCTCGGCGGCACCGCCGAGGTCGGCCTTGGTGACGGCAATCACATGGGGAATCTCGACGATGCCGGCCTTCATGAACTGCAGCGAATCGCCCGAGCCCGGCTGAACGCAGAACACCACCGTGTCGGCGACGCCCGCCACATCGGTCTCCGACTGGCCGACGCCCACAGTCTCGATCAGCACGCGGTCGAACAGGGCCCGCATCAACACCATCGCGGCCAGGGTCTGGCCGGCGAGCCCGCCCAGACGGTCGCGTGCCGCCATCGAGCGCACGAACACGCCGTCATCCGCCGAGTCGTGAACGATGCGGACGCGGTCGCCCAGCAGCGCGCCGCCGCTGATCTTCGAGGAGGGATCGACGGCGATGACGCCGACGCTCTCGCCGCCCTTCCGCCACGCCGCTACCAGCGCCGCGCAAAGCGAGGATTTGCCAACGCCGGGCGGGCCGGTGATCCCAACCACATGGCCGCTCGGCTGGCGCCAGGCGGCATCGAGCAGAGCCTGGCTCGTGGTGTTCTCGGGATCGCGCTCCAGGGCGGCCAGCGCCGAAGCGAGCGCCCGCTTGCCGCTGTCACGGAGCGCCTGCAGCGTCATTCGGTCTTGAGCGGACCACCCAGCGCCGCCTGGGCCGCGGCCAGCCGCGCGATCGGCACGCGGTAGGGCGAGCACGAGACATAGTCGAGGCCGGCCTTGTGGCAGAAGAACACCGAGGCCGGATCGCCGCCATGCTCGCCGCAAATGCCGAGCTTGATGCTGGGGCGGGTCTTGCGCCCGCGCTCGCAGGCGATCTCGATCAGCTCGCCCACGCCTTCGATGTCGAGCGAGGCGAAGGGATCGTGCTCGAGGATGCCACGCTGCTGGTACTTCTCCAGGAACGAGGCCGAGTCGTCGCGACTGAGACCAAACGTGGTCTGGGTGAGGTCGTTGGTGCCGAAGCTGAAGAACTCCGCCGATTCGGCGATGTCGGCGGCGCGCAGCGCGGCACGCGGCAGCTCGATCATGGTGCCGGTCAGGTATTCCAGCTTCTGGCCCGAGAGCTGGCTCACCTCGGACGCCACCTGGTCGATCACCACCTTCATCAGGTCGAGTTCCTTCCGGGTCGCGACCAGCGGGATCATGATCTCGGGAATCACCGTCTTGCCGTGCTTCTTCTGGACCTCGGCCACGGCCTCGAAGATGGCGCGGGCCTGCATCTCGTAGATCTCGGGATAGGAGATGCCGAGCCGCACGCCGCGATGGCCGAGCATGGGATTGAACTCGTGCAGCTTGTGGGCGCGGGCCTCTATTTCGGTCACCGGAACGCCCACGTCCTTCGCCACCTGCTCCATGTCGGCGTGGGTCTTGGGCAGGAACTCGTGCAGCGGCGGATCGAGCAAGCGGATCGTTACCGGAAGTCCGGCCATGATCTCGAACAGGCCGACAAAATCCTGGCGCTGCATCGGCTGGATCTTGGCCAGCGCGATGCGCCGGGCCTTCTCGTCGTCGGCCAGGATCATCTCTCGCACCGCCGCGATGCGGTCGCCCTCGAAGAACATGTGCTCGGTGCGGCATAGGCCGATGCCCTCGGCGCCGAACTTGCGCGCCTGTCCGGCATCGAGCGGCGTCTCGGCGTTGGCGCGGATGCCGAGGGTACGGAATTCGTCGGCCCAGGCCATCAGCTCGGCGAAATCGCCCGACAGCTCGGGCTGCACGGTGGGCACGACGCCCAGCATGATCTCGCCAGTGGTGCCGTCGAGGGTAAGGAACTCACCGGCCTTGACGGTCGTGCCACGGACGCTGAGCGTGCCGGCGGCGCCATCGATGCGCACGTCACCGGCGCCGGCGATGCAGGGCTTGCCCATGCCGCGCGCCACCACGGCGGCGTGACTGGTCATGCCGCCGGTCGAGGTCAGGATGCCCTCGGCGGCATTCATGCCGTGGATGTCCTCGGGGCTGGTCTCGCGGCGCACTAGGATGACTTTCTCGCCGACGCGCGCCTGCTTTTCCGCCTCGTCGGCGGTGAACACGATCTTGCCCGAGGCCGCTCCGGGCGAGGCCGGCAGCCCCTTGGCGATCACCTTGCGCGGCGCCTTGGGATCGAGCGTCGGGTGCAGGAGCTGGTCGAGCGAGGCCGGCACGATTCGCGCCACCGCCTCTTTCTTGTCGATCAGCCCGTCGCGGACCATGTCGACTGCGATCTTCAGCGCCGCCTTTGCCGTGCGCTTGCCGTTGCGCGTCTGCAGCATGTAGAGCTTGCCGCGCTGCACGGTGAACTCGATGTCCTGCATGTCGCGGTAATGCGTTTCGAGCCGCTCGCGGACGCTGGCGAGTTGCTTGAACACCTCAGGCATCACCTCTTCCATCGCCGGCGCCTCGGACTTCTGCGCCTGCTTGCCCTGGATCGTGAGGTGCTGCGGCGTGCGGATGCCCGCCACCACGTCCTCGCCCTGGGCGTTCACGAGATATTCGCCGTAGAACAAGTTGGCGCCGGTCGAGGGATCGCGTGTGAAGGCGACACCGGTGGCGCAGTCCTCGCCCATGTTGCCGAACACCATCGCCTGGACATTGACCGCGGTGCCCCAGCTCTCAGGGATCGCATGCAGGCGGCGGTAGGTGATGGCACGCTGGTTCATCCACGAGCCGAACACCGCGCCGATCGCACCCCAGAGCTGCTCGCGCGGTTCCTGCGGGAACGGCTTGCCGGTGCGCTTCTCGACGATCTTCTTGTACTCGGTGACGATCGCGCGCCAGTCCGCGGCCTTGAGGTCGGTGTCCATCTGGACGCCGAGATCCTCCTTCTTGAGTTCCAGCGCCTCCTCGAAATAGTGGTGCCCGACGTCGAGCACGACATTCGAATACATCTGGATGAAACGGCGGTAGCTGTCCCAGGCGAAACGCTCGTCGCCCGACG
>Ga0155465_1001_pt3 | contig 15010 bp, 18 predicted proteins | sample RifCSPhighO2_12_FD_107123 | JGI IMG/M metagenome (GOLD analysis project Ga0155465, IMG submission 107123) | Alphaproteobacteria bacterium RIFCSPHIGHO2_12_FULL_66_14 | reverse complement strand
GCGCCTTCCATGATGTCCTGCGCCTTGGTGGTGTAGTGCCGGGGCCGCGCATCGATGATCTGGACGGGCGTTCCCGCCGCGAGCATCGCCGTCACTTCCTCGACGGAAATCGCCGGCACATCGGCGAACTGCTTCTGAACGAGCTGCCGCGGCGGTTCCACCTTGACCGCGTCCTCGTAGCGCCCCTGCACCGCGGCCCACTCGATATTGCGCATGAAGGAGGCAATGTAGGCGGTCGCATTGGCGCCGAAGTCGAGATGATAGGCGTGCTCGTACATGTCGAGCGCCAGGACCGGGATGGCGCCGGCAATGCTCTGGCGATGGTCCGTGGCACTCTGGTTGATCAGCCGGCCGTCACGCGGCACGTAGATCAGCAGGGCCCAGCCGGACTCGTCAGCCAGTCCCGTTGCCAGGGCGATGAATTCCTGCCGCCAGCGGTCGACCGAACCGAAATCGCGCACAAGGGCCGCGGCCATCACTTCCGGTACGGCCCGGCCATCGCCGCCCAGGCTGGCGAAGTAGAGCTCGTGCAGGAGCGTCGAATTGAGGGCAGCACTTTCCTCGCGCTTCAGCCGGCTCAGCACATGCGCTGGCGTCGTCGCGGGATCGAGCGCCTCGAGCTCTTCGGTCAAGGCATTCAGGCGATTGAGCGCACCGCCATAGTTGTTTTCATAGTGGCTCTCGATCAGACGCGCCGAGATGCCATTGAGAGTCCATGGACGGCAGAAAAGAGGTGCGATCCGATATCTCATGTCGAGGCTCCGGAAGTTCAGGCCTGCCAGAACGGCTTGGCGCATTCGACGCGCTGCTGCGTCCGGCTGAGGCCGACGTCGGCCAGCTCGCGATCGTTCAAGGTGCTGAGGTGCCGGCGCGTGCGCCGGCAGGCGCGCCAAAGGGCCAGGGTGGCGACGAGGACGGGCCAGAAACGACGTTGCCGCGGCGGCGCCGGGAGGTCGCGAAAGACGCTAGGGTGGGCCTGAAGAAGCATCTGTTTTTCCTGGTGATACACTTGTTTCAAGGGCAACATAGGCTTGTTTAATGAGGATGCAAGAGAAAAATGATACAAGTGTTGCTTTTACTATCTGTAGTATGATACGGATGCACAATGTCGACTAATGAGACCTCGGAGGGCGCGCGATGGCTGCTGCTGATCCATCAATTGCCGGCCAAGCCCGCCTATGCGCGGGTAAAAATCTGGCGGCGGCTGAAGGGGCTGGGCGCGGTGACGGTGAAGAACTCCGTCTACGCGCTGCCGAGCAATGCCGAGACGCGCGAGGACTTCGCCTGGCTGGTCAAGGAGATCGCCGAACTGGGCGGCGAGGGTTTCGTCTGTGAAGCCCATCTGGTCGATGGATTGGGCGACGGCGAGGTCCAGGCGCTGTTCGATGCCGCCCGCGATGAGGAATATGCCGAGATTTCCGCAGCCGCCCGCGAGCTTGGCGGCAAGCGCTCCGACGGCACGGAGTTCGCGGGCCAGGTGGCGCGGCTGCGCAAGCAGCTCGACGAGATCGTCGCCATCGATTTTTTCGGCGCCGACGGGCGCGAGCCGGCGGAAGGCCTGGTCTCCGGTCTCGAGGCCGGTCAGCAAAAGGAGGACGACGCCGTGACCGCGACCGAAACGAAGCCCGCGCCGGATCCCCTGAAGGATCGCGTCTGGGTGACGCGCCAGGGCGTGCAGATCGACCGCATCGCCTCGGCCTGGCTGATCCGCCGCTTCATCGACCCTGGCGCGCGCTTCAAGTTCGTGGCCGGAACCGGCTACGTGCCGCAACCGGGCGAGCTGCGCTTCGACATGTTCGAGGGTGAGTTCACGCACCAGGGCGAGCGCTGCACCTTCGAGGTGCTGATCGGCCGCACCGGCCCGACCGATCCGGCGCTCAGCGCCATCGGCGAGATCATCCACGACATCGATCTCAAGGACGACAAGTATGGCCGCGAGGAAGTGGCTGGCGTCCGCAGCCTGATCGCCGGCATCGCGGCCTCCAGCCCCGACGACGAGCAGCGCCTGGCGCGCGGCGCCGTCCTCCTCGACGACCTCTACAGCTCGTTCACCGGCAAGCAGAGCGGCAAGCAGGGAAACAAATGAAAGACCACGGCGTGCCCTTCTCCGAGGCCATGAAGGTATGGGTCCGCGTCGCCGCGCTCTCGTTCGGCGGGCCGGCGGGCCAGATCGCGGTGATGCATCGCATCATCGTCGAGGAGAAGAAGTGGATCGGCGACCAGCGCTTCCTGCAGGCGCTGAACTACTGCACCCTGCTGCCCGGTCCCGAGGCGCAGCAGCTCGCCACCTATATTGGCTGGCTGATGCACAAGACGAGGGGCGGGCTGCTTGCCGGCACATTGTTTGTCTTGCCGGGGTTGCTTGCCATCATGGCGCTCTCCTGGGTCTACGTGCTGTTGGGCAAGGTCACCCTGGTGCAGGGCCTGTTCTTCGGGCTGAAGGCCGCCGTGCTGGTGATCGTGGTCGAGGCCGTGCTGCGCGTCGGCCGGCGGGCGCTGCGCAACAACGTCATGCGCGCGATCGCGGCGGCGGCCTTCGTCGCCATCTTCTTCTACAACGTGCCGTTCCCGCTCATCATCGTCGTCGCGGGCCTCATCGGCTTCACCGGCGGAAAGCTCGGCTGGCCGGCGTTCCAGGCGGGCGGCGGCCACGGCAACCTGGGCGCCGCCCATGTGAGCGATGCCCAGTCGCTGCTGGGCGGCGAGACGCCGGCGCATGCACGGGCCAACGTCCGATGGTCGCTCACCATCGCCGCCGTGTTCCTGGCGCTGTGGCTGGTGCCGGTGGCGGCGCTCTATTTCGGCCTGGGCGGCGACAACGTCTTTGCCCAGATCGCGGTGTTCTTCAGCAAGATGGCCGTGGTCACCTTCGGCGGCGCCTATGCGGTGCTGGCCTACGTGGCGCAGCAGGCCGTCGAGAACTATCAATGGGTGACGGCGGGCGAGATGTTGGATGGGCTGGGCCTGGCCGAATCGACACCCGGTCCGCTGATCATGGTGACGCAGTTCGTGGGCTTCCTCGCCGCCTGGCGGGCGCCGGGCGACCTGCATCCGCTGCTTGCCGCCACGCTGGGCGGGCTGCTCACCACCTGGGTCACCTTCACGCCCTGCTTCCTCTGGATCTTCTTCGGCGCGCCGTTCGTCGAGGCCTTGCGTGCCAACAAGGCGCTGTCGGCGGCGCTCGCCGCCATCACCGCCGCCGTCGTGGGCGTGATCCTGAATCTCGCCGTGTGGTTCGGCCTGCAGGTGCTGTTTGCCGACCTCGAGCCCGTGCGCTTCCTCGGCGCCACGGTCGACCTGCCGGTGCTGGCCTCGGCCAATCTGCCGGCAATGGCGCTGGCGGCGGCCTGCGCCGTCGCCGTCTTTTTCTTCCGCTTCGGCATGATTTCGGTGCTGCTCGCCAGCGCATTGGCCGGCGTCATATACGCACTGGTCTTGTCCGCCTGACGTGCTAGCTAGGGGCATGACCGACACCCCTTCATCGCCCGCCGCTGCCCCGACCCTGCCGGCCCAGCTCCCGGATCGCCTGTCGACCAATCCCAAGAGCCCGTTCTACGACGAGGCGCTGCTGGCGCGCGGCGTCGGCATCAAGTTCGACGGCGAGGAGAAGACCAACGTCGAGGAATACTGCGTGAGCGAGGGCTGGGTTCGCCTCGCCGTCGGCAAGACCGTCGACCGCAAGGGCAATCCGCTCACCATCAAGCTCAAGGGCAAGGTCGAGCCGTATCTGCAGAAGTAGGAGCCGACATGCACAGTCACACGCTTGCCGACTGGGCCCACGATCACGTCTTTCTCGGCGCCACCCATGACCGCAACGAACGCCGCACCTGGCTGGTGGTCGGCCTGACCGCCACCATGATGGCCGCGGAGATCGCGGGTGGCATGATCTTCGGCTCGATGGCCCTGTTGGCCGACGGCTGGCACATGTCGACCCATGCGGCGGCGCTCGCCATCGCCGCGGTCGCCTACCGCTATGCCCGTGCCCATGCCCGCGATCCGCGCTTCGCCTTCGGCACCGGCAAGCTGGGCGATCTCGCGGGCTTCACCAGCGCCGTCGTGCTGGCGCTGGTCGCGGTGATGATCGGCTACGAATCGGTGCTCCGTCTCTTCCAGCCCGTGTCGATCCACTACGGCGAGGCGACGGCCATCGCCGCGGTCGGTCTCGGCGTCAATCTCCTCAGCGCCTGGCTGCTCGGCGCGGAACATCACGGCCACGGCCACGGCCACGACGATGACGGCGATCACGATCATCACGATCACGACCATCATCACCATCACGACCACAACATGCGGTCGGCCTACTGGCACGTGCTGGCCGATGCGCTGACCTCGGTATTGGCCATCGTCGGTCTGCTCGCCGCATGGTTCTACGGCTGGACCTGGCTCGATCCCGCCATCGGCATCGTCGGCGCCCTGGTGATCGCCCATTGGGCGTGGCGTCTGATGCGCGATGCCGGTGCGGTGCTGCTCGACGCCGTGCCCAGCGAACAGCTCAGCGCGGCGATCCGCGCCGAGCTCGAGGCCGGTCCCGATCGCATCGCCGACCTCCATGTCTGGCGGCTCGGCCCCGGCCATCACGCCGCCATCGTGGCGCTGGTGTCGGATGCACCCCAGCCGGTCGAAGCCTACAAGGCGCGCGTCGCCGGCATCGACGGTCTCTCCCACGTCACGATCGAGGTCCATCACTGCAGCGGCGCGCACTGACCGGCGCCGGAAAGGGCTACCAGCGCATGAACGGCACGAAGCGGTCGCGCCGCATCGGCTGGTCGGTGAACAGCACGAGGAAGAGCTCGGCGAAGAGCGGGCCCAGGCGGGGATCGTCGGGGCCGGTCGCCTGCGTCCAGGCAGTGGTCTCGGACAGGGCGAGGTCGTTGCGGCAATAGACGCCGTAGACGTAGAAGCGGCCGGACGTCCCCGGCGCCCTCGGCTTGAAGCGCGTGACGCCGTTGCACACCGGGCCGGAACCGAGATCGTTGGCCGGATCGAACACCAGCACCAGGCGGTAGTCGGGGCGCGGCAGCTCGGCGGGCACGTCGTAGGTGAAGGTGAGGGCCGGCCGCGGCTTGTTGGCCTGCATCACCGGCAGCAGGCGCTGCTTCACCTCCTCGACCGGGAGCGCCGGGAAGGGATTGCCGGCGAAGACCACGCGGAAGCTCTTGCCGTCGGTGGCGGCCCAGAATTCGCTGAAGTCGTACTGCGGCGCGTAGTTGACGCCGCCCACGGTCGGTCCGGGGATCGCTCCGGCCGTCTGGGCGTCGATCTCGCCCGGCACGCAGGTCGGCAGTGTGGCGGCAACGAGCAAGGCGACGGCGACGGTGCGGCGCATGAGCAGTCTCCCGGACGTCCCGCCATTCTAAACGATTTCGACCGCCGGCCGGCCGGCATCCATCGGCCGCCTAGCCGATGATGAGCAGCAGGCGGCGGACCTCGCGCCGCCCCTCGCTCGGCGGCAGCGCCTCCACCGGCCGGGCCGGCGGCGGTGGCTGGCCGCTCATGAGAAGATCGTGCAGGTGTTGCCGTGCGCGGTCAGAAAGCTGGTGAACGACCTCGTCTTCCGTGCGGCCGCTCGCCGTGGCACCCGGAAGATCGGGGATCCATCCGAGGAAGCGCCCGTCCTCGGCCCGCTCGATCAGCGAATAGTAGCAGGCATCCAGCATGACATTCCCCTGCCTGCGATAATGTCGACGGCGGGGAAAGCCTTCGTTGACCTGGATCAATTTTTTGCCGGAAGCCGGTGCCTGCCAGCTCATCCTGAAGCTGGGGCGACCGCAACAGTTGAGTGGGTCTGCCGGGACACACGACAGTCCGCGCTTGGCACGTGGTTGTCGGATCCGTCGGACCTCATTGCGCACCCTGTCTCGTTACGGACAGCTCGTGCCGTTGGTGAAGAGGATCGAGCCGCTGGTCGCGGCGCCGGTGCAGGCGCCGCTGCCGCGCACGTTGTCGGTCGATCCGGCATTGATGGTGGCACTGTTCAGATTCACCATGTTGTTGGTGGTGCCGCCCGAAGCACTCAGCGTGTTGCCGACGACGGTGAAGGCTGACCCGCCAGCGCCGTTCAGGCCCAAGGCGGTCATGGTGGTCGCGGTGCCGCTGCCGGTCACCGTGATGGTGTTGCCGCTGATCAGGGTATTCGATTGGCCGGTGCCGCCGCTCAGGCCGAGGGCGCCGTTGGCGCCGCTCTGGGTGACGATGAGGGTGTTGTTGCGGATCGTGAGGTTGCCGGCGCCATCGGCCATTCTGACGGCAGAGCCGCCGCTGCCGCCGCTGAAGGCGTTGGTGACCGTCATGCCGATGAGCGAAGAGCCTGACTGGAGCGTAACCGCGCCCCCGTTGGTCGTGGCATTCGTGGCGGCAATGGTGGCGCCGGGCAGCGAGGCGGTGACGGTGCGGCCCGAGGCGGTGCGCACGGCGAGCTGGCCCGCACCCATCAGCGTCTGGTTGAACCGCGTTTGGACGTTGCTGGCGCCTGTATTGAACGTGCCCTGGAGGACGACGAACGAATTGGTCCCGGCGGCGGTCACCGCGCCGGGCAGGGCAGCGCCCGTGGTGGTGGCGCTGCTGATGGCGGTGATGGCCTGGCCGCTGGCGGTCACGCTCGCCGCCTCGGTGACGGTGGGCGTCACGATCTTCTGGACCTGACTCACGATGTCGATGTCGCGCACGATCGGATCGGTCATGCGCCGTTCCTGGTAGTTCAGGTTGCCGCGCCGCGTCTCGGCCTGCAGCGGCACGCGGAGGCGCAGGCTGGCGAAGCCCTGGCTGCCGCGCACGTCGTCGTATTGGTATTCGACACCGGCCATCAGGCGCGTGCCGCCCCACAGTTCGGGGATGCGGTAGTTGGTGAACTCGAGCCTGAGGCGCGGGCCCGCGATCACCGGCGTCACGCCGTCGGAGAAGCGATAGCCGCCGGCGTAGAAGCGGAGATCGTAGGGACCTGATGTGTCGAAGATCGGCACGCGCACGCCGGCCTCGGCGTCGAAGCCGGTGAGCGCATATTCAGTGCTCGACGTCGATCCGGGAATGGTCACCAGCAATGTCGAGCCCGACACCGCCCCCGTCGCGGGGCCGCCGCCCGTGGTCCCCATGAATGCCGACGTCTGCCCGATCGGCCAGTAGGTATTGGCGCGGAAGTCGAAGTTGGTGCCCAGCATCTCGGCGCCGAAGGTGAGCTGGTTGAAGGTGTTGTAGTTGGGGCTCTGACGGCGGTCGAAATAGCCGTAGCCGCCCAGGTTCCAGCCGCCCGGCAGCATGTGGCGCGCGCCGAGGCCGAGATTGCCCTCGAGCGAATTCTGGTCGTCGGCCTTGAAGCGGGCGTCGGCGAACAGCAGCGTCCGCTCATTTTGGCCGAGCGGCACGAACAGGTCGAGCTCGCCGATGCGGCGCTGGGTGCCGACCATGCCCTCGACGTCGAGGAAGGGGCCCCATTTGGGCGCGGCGGCGAAGGGCCCCTGCCACTCGCCCTGCTGCTGGGCGGCCGCGGGCACAGACGCGAGGAGAAGTGCCAACCCTGAAAGAGCCAATGCGAAGTTGGCGCGCAGCCGCCACGCGACGTTCCCGTTCAGCATTGCAACCACGCTCCCCCGAACGCAGACCACTGACCACCCGCTCCGCATTGCCTCTATTCACAGTGGTGATGCAAGAAAACACCAATGATTATAGGCACTTGCGCGTGTTGCCGCGTGCTGGCAGAGGTCAAGAAAAGGTCAATGCAAGGTCAAAGCGGGAAGGCTCGGGGTGGCGGTCTACGGTTTCGGTCCCTTCGTTCTCGATCTGCGCGAGCGCAGGCTCCTGCGCGACGGCCAGCTCCTGCCCGTCGCCGGCAAGAGCCTCGAGGTCCTGGGAATTCTGGCCGAAGCGGGCGGTCGCCTGGTCGACCGTGAGACGTTCAATGCCCGATTGTGGCCCGACGTCACCGTCGAGGACCGCAACCTCACCGTCCATATCTCCTCCCTGCGCAAGGCGCTGAACGGCCACCATCCGTCGGTCGAATGTATCGAGACCGTCGCCAGGGCGGGCTACCGCATGGCCCTGCCGGTGCAGCTACTGGGGCCGGCCGACCCGCCGTCCGGCCTCCCGCCGCCGTCCGGCCTGCACTTCATCAAGGCCGAGGCGCGGGCCAACCTCAACAAGGTCGAGCGCGTGCCGGCGCTCAGGGCACTCGGCCTGTTCGAACGCGCACTGGCGCTCGATCCCAACGATGCGGATTGCCATGCCGGCATGGCCTCGACCTATCTGCTGATGACCTCGACCACGATCCGCCGGCCGCTGCCGATCGACGAAGGGACACGGCTGGCGCGCGAAGCGGCGCACCGCGCCCTCGTCCTCGATGAGACGAACGGTGAGGCACGCGGTGTGCTGGGCCGGCTGAGAATGATCTATGAACGGGACTGGCCGGGCGCCGAGGCGGACCTCGCGCGCGCCGTGGCGCTGGCGCCGCAATCGCCCGACGCGGCGTTCGCGTTGGCCCTTTTCCTGCTGGCGACGAGCCGCCCCGATGAGGCCGTCACGACTCTGGCGCGAGCCCGCGGGCTCGATCCGCTGCGCCGCGATATCATCGAGCATCTGGGCCTCGCCCACTGGATGGCGGCCGAGGGCGAACAGTCCCTTGCTGCGCTTGGCGAGGCGGTGTCCATCGACCCCACGGCCCGCCGCCCGCGTTTCCGCCGCATGCTCGTCCTCGACCAGCTCGGCCGGCACGACGAGGCGATGGCCGAGCGCCGGATCTGGCTGGAACTCTTCGATCATGCGCCGTTCGCGGCTCGCCTAGACGGGCTGATGCGGACCGACGGTCATCGCGCGGCGATGCTCGAGTGGATCGCCATGCTGGAGCGGCTCAACCAGTGGTACGAGGTCGCGATCCAGCGCATGGTGATCGACGACGCCACCGGGGCGCTCGACGCACTGGAGCGCGCCGTCTCCGAACACGCCGACTCCATCATCTACATGGGGACCTATCCGTCGTTCCATCCCCTGCATGGCGAGTCGCGCTACCAGCGACTGATGCGGCAGCTCGGGCTGGCAAAATGCCAGCCGCAGGGGGCTGCCCCACGACAGGGCTAGTCGACCGCCATCGGCGACGAGCCGACCAGTGCCTTGTGTTCGCTTTGGCGACATGGGACTTTTGGCTGTTGCCGCCCTCGAACCGATCTCTCTGGCATCCCTTATCTGACAGTTGCCGCCGAGTTTGCAGAGGAGGAACGGATGACCTCGGAAGGACTTACGGAAGCTCTCGGTCGCGCGGTCACTGCAGTTTGGGGAGACCTGCCGCCCAAGGTGCAGCATGAGCTGTTCGAATCCGCCGTACGACTGTCAGGCTCGGGCGCCCGTGAGCGGCTGGCCGTCTTCCTGCATCACTGGCATCCCCGAACGTCCGACGGCGAAAATCCGGCCCGGGCGGCCTCCGAACCGGATAGCCTGGGCGGGTAGGGGAGTCGCTGTTTGGAGAGACGCTCTCTGAAGGCCGGCAACCGCGTGCGGGTGGGACGGCGCACGATCAGCACGCCGAGCGTGCCCTCGATGACGGATCCGGACCAGCCCCCACAGGTCGGGAGGCTGGCCGGCCGCGCCGATCGGCAGCCGGCGATCGACCGCCACATGGTCCAGCATCTCGACCGCGTGCGGGCGATCTTCCGCCCGACGAGCAGCGACAAGCTGGCGCCGGGCCTCGAGCGCTTCATCGGTCGAGAGGACTTCTTTCGACACGTGGGCGAAGCCGATATGCCCTCCGCCGGACGGCAGGCAATGATGCAATGTCCGCCGAACTGGCCCAACGGCGTCACCTGGGTGCCGATCCGCGATCTGGAAATTCTGGAGATACTGGACGATCAGGACATTCGGGCGGGCTGACGCCGGGGATTGCGCATCTCAGGCACGTGCCTTTGCAAGCACTGCCAGCAATCCTGCGAAAAACGCGCGGCAGGAATGCAATAGGAGATTTGCAGGTTCAACCGGAATCGTCCTATATTTTTGATATCGTCGCACGAGGCCTGACTTCAAGGGCCGAAATCCGCGTGGAGCGGAACAACGCCGACCAACTTCCGACAATTGATCCGAGTGTCGGAAGTGTTCGTGAAGCGCTGACAAACCAGCGTGGAAATCTCTGGCCATGCCCCGCCCGGCGCGCCCGCCGGGTACACTCCAAATGAGGAGAAGGGGCCGTCCCGCGGTCTTGAGCCGTGAGTAGCAAGCAAAGGCTGCCCCCGCCGACGATCCGTCCGGCTGTGGGGTGGACCGAGGTGCGATCAACGCATCCGAGGACTGGATTTTGACGGTCGTCTGCGGCCGCCCGAGGTGGGGCCGCAGGGTCGGATTCTTATCGATGTGACAGGTGGGCGCTCAACCTGTGTCACAACATTTGTCTCAACTTGGTGTGACACCTTGGGGTGTGACACTGCCGAGCAAGCCGTGTTCGGAGAACTGCTACAGGAGCGAATCGATGAAATTCGCCAGCGCCACGTCCTTGGCACTGAGGCCGCCGGCATCGTGGGTCGAGAGCACGATGGTCACCTTGTTGTAGACGTTGGACCATTCGGGATGGTGGTCGGCCTTCTCGGCCGCCAGCGCCACGCGGTTCATGAATCCCCAGGCGTGGCTGAAGTCGGCGAAGGTGAGGCTCTTCTGGATCGCATCGCGGCCCGGAACTTCCTTCCACTCCTTGAGCGCGGCGAGCGCATCGCCGCGCGCTTTCCCGGTGAGCTTGGCGGTCATGTCGACTCCTCCCGTCTGAAAACAGTGGTTGGCGCGAAGCTTGCCTCATTACGGCGCAACGGCCTAGGTTCGACCCATCAAACAGGAGACCTTCCTTGAAAATCACCCGTCGCTCCACGCTTCTTTCCACCACGGCCGCCCTCGGCGTGGCCGCCGCGCCGTCCGCCTTTGCCCAGAAGGGCGCCGATACGCTGCGCATCAATTTCACCGACGCCGTGCCCAACATCGACATGTACTTCAACAGCCAGCGCACCGGGCTGATCATCGCCCACCAGGCGTGGGACATGCTGGTGCATCGCGATCCCGCGACCTTCGAGATCAAGCCGCTGCTCGCCACCGACTGGAAGTTCGCCGAGGACGCCTCGCTCGATCTCACCATCCGCCAGGGCGTGAAGTTCCACGACGGCAGCCCGCTCAGCGCCGACGACGTCGTCTACACCATCAACATGGCGGCCGATCCCGCCAGCAAGGTGGCGACGCCGTCGAACTACGCCTGGATCGACAAGGCCGAGAAGACCGGCGAGTTCTCCGTGCGCATCAAGATGAAGAAGCCGACGCCGGCGGCGCTGGAATATCTCGCCATGGTGATGCCGATCCATCCCAAGGCCTACCGCGAGAAGGTCGGTCCCGAGGGCTTCTCGGCCAAGCCGGTCGGCGCCGGTCCCTACAAGATCGTCAAGAACGACCAGGGCAAGGAGGTGGTGCTCGAGCGCTTCGACGGCTACTGGGCCGGTTCGCCCAAGGGGAAGCCCGCGATCAAGAAGCTGCACGTGCGCTTCGTGCCCGATCTCGCGACCTCGGTGACCGAGCTCCTGGCCCAGCGCACCGACTGGATCTGGAACATCAATCCCGACCAGATCGACAGCATCAACAAGATGCCCTTCCTCCAGGCGGTGCGTCAGGAATCGATGCGCGTCGGCTATCTCCAGATCGATGCCGCCGGCCGCACCGGCGCCGGCAATCCGCTGACCAAGCTCAAGGTGCGCCAGGCGATCTGGCATGCCGTCGACCGCAAGCAGTTCGCCGACAAGCTGGTGGGCGGCGGCAGCCGCGTGCCGCCGGCGCCCTGCTTCCCCAGCCAGTTCGGCTGCGATGCCAATGCCGCGGTGAAGTACGATTACGATCCGGCCAAGGCCAAGGCGCTGTTGGCCGAAGCCGGTTTCCCCAACGGCTTCGACATCGAGTTCGTGACCTACGTGCAGCCGACCTCGTGGCCATCGTCGGTGCAGAGCTACCTGCAGGCCGTCGGCATCCGCGCCAAGATCACCCAGCTCCAGGTGTCGCCCGCCATCCAGAAGTCGCAGAAGGGCGAGGCACCACTCTACATGGGAAGCTGGGGCAGCTACTCGATCAACGACGTGTCGGCGATCTTCCCGGTGATGTACGGCGCCGGGGCGCGCGACAACTATTCGCGGGACCCCGAACTCGAGAAGCTGATCGCCGAGGGCGGCGCCACTGCCGACAAGGCGGCGCGGGCCAAGGCCTACTCGGCCGCCATCAAGATCATCACCGAGAAGGCCTACTGGATGCCGATCAACACCTATGTGAACACCTACGCCTTCGCCAAGGCGCTCGAGTTCAAGACCTTCCCCGACGAACTGCCGCGCTTCTACTACGCCAAGTGGAAGTAGGGAGTATCAGGCGGCGTCGGAGAAGTTAGTCGGCGGCTTCCATGAACGAACTTCGCGGTCGGCATCCCAGGCGTCGACCGCGGCTTGAAGATTGAGCCATAGCGTGGTCGAGGTGCCGAACACTTTGGCCAGGCGTGCCGCGACCAGCGGTTCGATGCGTGCATGACCGTTGACGATGTCGCTCATGTGCTTGCGGCTGACATCGATCGCCCGGCCGAGGGCGGCAATGCTGATGCCGCGCTCGTCGAGATAGTGGGCGCGGATGATGTCACCCGGAGCGGAGGGGCGGCGCTTGCGCTCGAGCATGGGAGGTCCCTTCATCTGCTGATCTAGTGATAGTCCTCGAAATCGACATCGACGGCGCGTCCGTCACGCCAGCCGAAGGTAATGCGGTAGTTTCCCGACACCCACATCGAATAGCGGCCGGCCTCACGTCCCTTCAGGGTGTGGAACTTTCGGACGTTGCGAAGGTCAGCGAGGTCAATCGCGGCATTCAGATGGTCGAGGATGAGTATCGCCGGCCTTTGATAGGTCGAGCCGATCTTTCCCGAGCGCCCTGACACGAACAACTCCTGCAGGCCCTTGTGCCGAAAGCTTGCAATCGCCAACGTCACCTACCAGGTTACGTCACCCAACAGGTGACAAACTATCGGAGGCCGCCGCCGCGTGCAAGCCCTCAAGGCACCAGCAGACACTCCACGCCGCCGCCGGGCCGGGGCCTGAGCAGCGGCGTTTCCGTCGAGCAGCGCTTCTCGGCGATCGGGCAGCGCGGATGGAAGCGGCAGCCCGGCGGGATGTTGGCCGGATCGGGCAGGATGTCGCCGAGGCCGACGTCGGGCACGCCGAGGCCGGGCTCGGGCGTCAGCACCGAGGCCAGCAGCGCCTTGGTGTAGGGATGCTCGGGCTGGTGGAACAGCGCGGCGGTCGGCTTCTTCTCGACGATGCGGCCGAGATACATCACCGCCACCTCGCTCGCGACATGCTCGACCACGGCGAGGTTGTGGCTGATGAAAAGATAGGTGAGGCCGAGCTCGCGCCTGAGTTCGGCCAGCAGGTTCAGGATCTGCGCCTGCACCGAGACGTCGAGCGCCGAGGTCGGCTCGTCGCAGACGACGATGCGCGGCCTGAGCACGAGCGCGCGGGCGATGGCGACCCGCTGGCGCTGGCCGCCGCTCAGCTCGGTCGGCAGGCGCAGGCCCATCTCGGCGGTGAGCCCGACGCGGGCCAGCATCTCGTCGACGCGCCTCGCGATCTCGGCGCGGTCGAACGAGTTCTGTGCCTGCAGCGGCATGGCCACGATGTCGCGCACCCGGGTGAGCGGATTGAGCGAGGCGAACGGGTCCTGGAACACCGGCTGGATGAGGCGTGCGCGGGCGCGGCGGTCCATGTCGGCGAGGCGCTGGCCTTCGACCGCGATATCGCCGGCCGTGGGCTCGAGCAGGCCGAGGATGAGGCGGGCCAGCGTGGACTTGCCGCAGCCCGACTCGCCGACCACGCCCAGCACGCCGCCCTGCGGAACGGCGAAGGAGACGTCATCGCAGGCCACGACATGGCGGTCCTTGCCCAGCAGGCCGCCCTTCACGCGGAAGGTCTTGTGGACGCCCTTGAGCTCGATCGCCGTCGGTGTCGCGCTCATGCGGGTAGCCGGCAGAGATAGTCGTGGCCCGGGCTCGCCGCCTTGCGCGGGATCGCATGGGCGCAGGTCTCGTCGGCGAAGGAGCAGCGCTCGCGGAAGGCGCAGCCCTCGAAGCCGGGGCCGATGCGCGGCACGGTGCCGGGGATCGAGCCCAGCGGCTCGTCCTGGCGCTGCTTGCCCGGCACCGGCACGCAGCGCAGCAGTCCTTGCGTGTAAGGGTGCTTGGGGTCGGCGAAGAGCTGGGCGGTCGCGGCACTCTCGACGACCTCACCCGCGTACATGACCGACACGCGGGTGGCGACGCGGGCCACGATGCCGAGATCGTGGGTGATCAGCAGCATGCCGAGCCCGAGGTCGCGCTGCAGCTCGGCCAGCAGGCGCAGGATCTGGGCCTGCACCGTGACGTCGAGCGCCGTCGTCGGCTCGTCGGCGATCAGCAGTTGCGGATCGCACATCAGCGCCATGGCGATCATCACGCGTTGGCGCAGGCCGCCCGAGAGCTGGTGCGGGAACTGGCCGAGTCTCAGGCCGGGCGCGGTGATGCCGACGCGGGCGAGAAGATCGGCGGCACGGTCGGTGGCGACCCGCTGGCTGGCGCGCTTGTGGCGGCGCAGCACCTCGGTCATCTGCGAGCCCACCGTGTAGGCGGGGTTGAGGCTGGTCATCGGCTCCTGGAAAATCATCGCCATGGCATTGCCGCGCAGCCTAGCCATGCCGCGGTCGGCGAGCCCGAGCAGGTCCTCGCCCTGGAAGCTGAGGCGCCGGGCCCGGCGGTGTCCGCCGCGGGCCAGCAGGTTCATGACGGCGAGCGCGGTCACCGACTTGCCACAGCCCGACTCGCCCACCAGGCAGTGGGTCTCGCCGCGCTCGACGGTGAGCGAGGTCCCGCGCACCGCCGACGTGCGGCTGCCGAAACCCACTTCGAGCTGCTCGACCTCGAGGAGTGCCGTCACGTATCTGTCCTCGCGCCGAACAGGTCGCGCAAGCCATCGCCCAGGAGGTTGATGCCCAGCACCAGCGTGAACAGGGCGAC
>Ga0155465_1036_pt7 | contig 15194 bp, 14 predicted proteins | sample RifCSPhighO2_12_FD_107123 | JGI IMG/M metagenome (GOLD analysis project Ga0155465, IMG submission 107123) | Alphaproteobacteria bacterium RIFCSPHIGHO2_12_FULL_66_14 | reverse complement strand
GGCCGCCGTCCCGCCGATCAGGATCGCCACCGTCAGAATTGCACGCCAAGTCATCCGTATGTCTCCGTGTCCGGCCGAGGATTTGCGGCCAGTCGTATGTCAAATCAAGGGCCGAGTCGCCCGGCCGTTGCAACCGCCCCCTCCGCGGACACCGAGTCAATGGGACATCGGCTCACGTCGGCAGAAGCGTCCGGCGCAACGGGTAACGCCTTGTCCCGGCTCGCGAATTCCGGTTGGGACAAGATACGCCGTGGGACACCGGATGACTCGTTTCAAGACGTCTTCCTCTACCCTCCACGATGTCTCGCTGCACGGCGGTGGCCGAAGCCGACGACACTCCTGGGGCGAGACGGGAATAGGATTCCATGGCTCATTATAGGCAACTATAGGATTCCTGTCAAGCCGATCAGCCGCAGCGCGAGTAACCGCAGTTGAGGCAGACGTCGCAACCTTCCTGGTGCGTGAGCGCGGCGGCGCCGCAATTCGGGCATTGCCCCATCGTCGTCGCGCTGCCGCCACTGGACGGTTCGCGGGCCCCGGCGGCCAGCCGGACCCGCTGGTCGGCCGCCTCCGCCAGCAACGGCGCGTCGGCCGGGTTCAGGAAGCCGATCTCGATCAGGTGCCGCTCGATCACGCCGCCGATCGCCGCCAGCAGTGACGGCACGTAGTGGCCCTCCATCCACTGGCCGCCGCGCGGGTCGAAGACGGCCTTCAGCTCCTCGACTACGAACGACACGTCGCCACCGCGTCGGAACACCGCCGAGATCATGCGCGTCAACGCCACGGTCCAGGCGTAGTGCTCCATGTTCTTGGAGTTGATGAAGATCTCGAACGGCCGGCGGCGGCCGTCCTGCATCACGTCGTTGATGGTGATGTAGATCGCATGGTCGCTGCCCGGCCATTTGATCTTGTAGGTCTGGCCCGGCAATTCTTCCGGCCGGTCCAGTGGCTGGGCGATGTAGACCACGCCACCCTCACGTGCCCTGTCACGTGAGGGCACCAGCGCCGGGGTCGCACGCGGCGCGACGGCCTCGGGCTTCACTTCGAGCACCGCACCCGTCACCTCGTTCGGCCGATAAGTCGTGCAGCCCTTGCAGCCCTGCGCATAGGCCTCCTCGTAGACGCCCTTGAAAGCCTCGAACGAGATGTCGCGCGGCAGGTTGATGGTCTTGGAGATCGAGCTGTCGACGAAGTCCTGCGCCGCCGCCTGCATGGCGAGATGATCGGCGGGCGAAAGCGTCTGGGCATCGACGAACACATCGGACGGCGGTGCCTCGTTGCCCCTGAGTTCACGCCAGACCCGGAACGCATGATCCTCGACGCTCTCCTCGCGCTTGCTGCCGTCGGGCTGCAGCACATGCCGCACGTAGCCGAAGGCGAAGACCGGCTCGATGCCGGAGGAGACATTGTCAGCCAGCAGCGAGATCGTCCCGGTGGGAGCGACCGAGTTCAGCAGCGCATTGCGGATACCGTAGCGGCCGATGGCGGCGCGCACATCCTCGGGCAGACCGCGGATCGTCTCGCCGGCCAGATAGCGGGTGCGATCGTAGAGTTCGAAGCTGCCTTTTTCCGCCGCGATATCGGCCGAGGCGAGATAGGAGAATCTTTGGACCGCGCCCAGCCACTCCCGAGTCAGCCGTACCGCCTCAGGCGAGCCGTAGCGCACGCCGCAGAAGATCAGCGCGTCGGCCAGGCCCGTAACCCCGAGCCCGATGCGGCGCTTGGCCTTGGCCTCCTTGTCCTGCTGAGGCAGGGGAAAGCGCGACACGTCGACCACGTTGTCGAGCATGCGCACCGCGACCGGCACAAGCCGCTCCAGAGCCTCCATGTCGAGGCGGGCGGATGGTGTGAAGGGATCCTTCACCAGCGCCGCGAGATTGATCGAGCCCAGAAGGCAGGCGCCGTAGGGCGGCAACGGCTGCTCCCCGCACGGATTGGTCGCCTGGATGGTCTCGCAATAGTGGAGGTTGTTCCGCCGGTTGACCCTGTCGATGAAGATCACGCCGGGCTCGGCGACATCGTAGGTGGCGCGCATGATGCGGTCCCACAATGCCTTCGCCTTGATGGTGCGGAAGACCTTGCCACCGAAAACGAGGTCCCAATCTGCATCGTCCTTCACCGCCTTCATGAAGGCGTCGGTGACCAGCACCGAGACGTTGAACATGCGCAGGCGTGCCGGATCGCGCTTGGCATCGACGAAAGCTTCTATGTCGGGATGATCGCAGCGCAGCGTCGCCATCATGGCGCCGCGGCGCGACCCGGCGCTCATGATGGTACGGCACATCGCATCCCACACATCCATGAACGACAGCGGCCCCGAGGCGTCGGCGCCGACGCCCTTCACCGGCGCACCGTGTGGACGGAGCGTCGAGAAATCGTGCCCTATGCCGCCGCCCTGCTGCATGGTGAGCGCCGCTTCGCGCAGATTCTCGAATATGCCCGACATGTCGTCGGGGATCGCGCCCATAACAAAGCAATTGAAGAGCGTGACCGTGCGGCCTGTGCCAGCGCCGGCAATCACCCGGCCGGCCGGCAGGAACTTGAAGTCCGACAGGGCCTCGTGGAAGCGCCCGGCCCACAGCTCAGGATCGCGCTCCGGCACGGCCAGCGCCCGCGCCACCCGCCGCCATGTAGCCTCCAGATCGGCATCGGCCTGCCCGGAGGGGTCGCGGAAGCGATATTTCATGTCCCAGATACGCTGGGAAACTGGAGCCCATTCCATTGGAGGAAGTTAAGCGCCGGGCCCACAGATATCAACAGAATGTTCTTTCTTTGTTCCTAGCGCTGGGCTACCTTCACCAACCGCGCCGTCGTGCCTTCGATGCGCTCGCGCAGCGTCGCCATAAAGGCCTTTCGGTCGAGCCCCGGCGGGATGGCCGGCAGCACTTCGACGTCGATGACGCCCGGCCACTTGATGAACTTGCGCCGTCCCCAGAAGACGCCGGAATTGAGCGCCACCGGCACGACCGCCACCCCCAGCTGCCTGTAGAGCGCCGCCGTGCCCACTTGATAAGGCGGCTGGGAGCCGACCGGGGTCCGCGTGCCCTCCGGGAAGATCAGGACGGAGCGGCCCTCGGCGAGCGCTGCCTTGGCCTGCCGCACCAGGCCGCGCAGCGCCTTGGCGCCGTCGCCGCGCTCGACACCGATGTGGCCGGCCCGCGCCATCGCCCAGCCGACGACGGGAATGAACAGCAGCTCGCGCTTCAGGATGATCGCGGCATCCGGAAACAACAAGGCGAAGGCCAGCGTCTCCCACGTGGACTGATGCTTGCAGGCGATGATGGCCGGCCCGGCCGGCATATTCTCGAGACCGCCGAGGCGATGCGTGAGGCGGCAGGTCAGCCGCAGCCAGCCGAGACAGAAGGCGATCCAGAAATGCGACCATGCCACCACCCAGCGGCGCGGCATCAACAGGAACGGTGCGCCGACGATGGCGATCACCGCCGACCCGACGTACCAGCCGACGTTGAAGAGAAACGAACGAATCCCAAGACCGATCATAGCCGTCTCACTCTGAGGGCGCTTTGCGCGAGCAGGACGGAATGGATCATGAAGGGAAGCCGCGAAATGCCGTGTTGCTTGTAAGGCCAGTTTTAGTGGCCTAACGTCCGCCCGCAAGCACATCTAGGGGAACTTCCCCACTCATCATGCACGTCACTTGTTCAAACTGCGGAGCCCGGTACGCCGTCGATCCAGCGGCGCTCGGTCAGGGCGGGCGCACCGTCCAGTGCGCCCGATGCAGCCATCGCTGGTTCGAGAAGGCCCAGGCAACCGCCGTTCCACGAACGGATGCCTCGACGCCTCGGGAGCGACCCGTTCCGGATTTCGTCATCCGGCCGCAAGTCCAGGGGGCGGGCCTGCCCGCGCTCACGCGACCCCGGCCCAGAGCCCGCTGGGGCCAGTGGCTGTCGGGCACCGTCGTCCTGCTCTTGCTGCTGGGCGTCGCGGCCTATGCCTGGCGCGGCGAGATCAGGGAGCAGCTGCCGCCGCAATGGCGCCCGATCCTCAACCTCGACACCTTCCGCGCCCTGTTCGGACCGCCGTCGACCGCCGTCCGCGCTTCTCCGCCCGACCGGGCGCGACTCGAAATCGATCTCGATGCCAGCAAGATCGAGCTGGTCGACGGCCGCTATGTCGTGGAAGGCGAGGTCTTCAACGCCGGCCGCATACCCGGCTCGACCAGCCAGTTGAAACTGATCTTCCGGAAGAACGACGACGTGATCGGCGAACGCATCTATCCCCTGGTCGAGGGCCCGATCCGCCCAGGCGCCCGGCTGAGCTTCCGCCAGGTGCTCGACGACCCGCCGCCCGGTACCACCGACATCGTACCCGCCGTCGAATAGCGAGACCCGCCATGCCCAACCGTCCGACCGTCTCGATCCGCTTTTCCGCCGCCGAAATCGCCGCCCGTGTCGACGTCATGGCGGCCGAACTGGCCGCCAAGCTGCCACCCGACACGCTGGTGGTCTCGGTGCTGAAGGGCAGCTTCGTGTTCGCCGCCGACCTCATCCGCGCACTCAGCCTGGCCGGCGCCGACTGGTCGATGGATTTCCTCACCCTCTCCAGCTACGGCAGCGGCACGGAGACCAGCGGCAGCGTGCGCATCGTGCGCGACATCGTCGACGACGTGCGCAACCGCGACGTCCTGCTGGTCGACGACATTCTTGAATCGGGCCTCACGCTCAGCTTCGCCAAGCAGCTGCTGGTCGAGCGCGGCGCGCGGCGTGTCTGGGTCTGCACGCTGCTCGACAAGCCGGCGAAGCGGCGTACGGCGCTGGTGGCCGATTTCGTCGGCTTCCAGGCGGGCGACGAATTCCTCGTGGGATACGGGCTCGACTGGGCCCATCGCTTCCGCGGCCTGCCCTACATCGGCGTGGTGGAGAAGACGGCCTAGTAAGTCTTCAGCAGGCGATCGATGTAGTCGAGTTCGTCCTTCGGCCGCAGCTGGTCGCCGGCGCGACGGCGCAGCTCGTCGAGGATTTCCCGGCTGCGCTGGCGCTCGAGTTCGAGCGGCACCTTGTCCGTGCCGGTGTCGACCGCATCGCCATAGTTGCCGTCGGAACGGCCGAGCGGATCACGATCTTCGCCCCGGCGTTCGCGCTCCTCGATCTCGGCGAGATCCTGGGCATTGCCCGGCCCGCGCTGGCGCATCTGCTCGGCGAGATCACCCATTCCCTGCTGGAGATTGTCGAGGGCGCGCCGCTGCGAACGCGACGCCTCGCGCGGATCGCCACGGCGGAGCGAATCCTCGGCCTCGCGCATCGAGCGTTCGGCGCGGCCCAGCGACTCGGGCATCGGCATGCCGTTCTCGTCGAGGCGCCGCATGAGATCGCCGAGCTGGCGACGCAGGCCTTCCTGCTGGCCGCGCTGTTGTTCGCCCCACTGGCCGTCGCCGGGCTGACCCTGCCCCGGCTGTCCCTGCCCGGGTTGCTGGCCTTGACCCTGCTGGCCCTGGCGACCCTGCTGGCCGCGTTGGCCCTGCTGCCCCTGCTGCTGGCGCCCCTCGCGCTCGGATTCGCCCAGTAGCTGGTTCTGGCGCCGCGACAGCCGGTCGAGCTGGTTCATCATCTCGCGGCCCTGCTGATTGCCCTGGCCCTGCTGGCCGCGCTGGCCGGGTTGGCGCTGCTGGCCTGGCTGGGCCATCATCGGCGTGGCGTTTTCCATCATCTTGCGCAGTTCTTCGAGCAGGCGCTTGGCGCCCTCGCGGTCGCCGTTCTTCGCCATCTCGCGAATCTTGTCGAGCATCTTCTGCAGGTCGTCGCCGGTGATGGCGTTGTTCGGGTCCATCTTCTCCGCCTGCTCCTGCATGCGGCGGCGCTCCTCCGGATCCTTCATCTTCTCGGCGAGCTCACGCTGCCAGCGCGCCATCGCGTCGTAGAGTTGCTGGATCAGGCGCTCGATCTCCTCATCGCCGGCCTGACGCTGCATGGCATCGCGCAGCTCCTGCCGCGCCTGCTCGAGCGCCCGCTCGGCGTCGGACGTAGCACCGCTCTCCAGACGCATCGCGAGATCCCACAGGAGCTTCTGCGTCTCGGTGATGTTTTCCTTGTCACCGTTCTGGGCGAGACGCGCCGCGCCGACGCGAAGGCCGAGCTGGACCACCGGATCGTCCCGATAGCTCTCCGGCTTGACCTGGATCATGCGCATGCCGTCGGCGACATCGGCGCGATGACCCTTGGGATCGCGCGTCAGCGCCTTGCGCAGCACGATCAGAGCCCGCGCCGTCGGGTCGTTGAACACCCGCTCGGGCAGCAGGAAGGTCTCGACCGAACTGCGCCCCTTCTGGCCGATGGCATCGGAAGCGAACAGCATCACCGTCGCCTTGAGGCCGGCCCACGGGTGGCTGGTGAGGTCGCGCACGAACGTATCCGACACCTTCTTGGAGTTGCCGGCGACCGGCAGGTCGATGCGCAGGACCTCGGGCTCCTCGTCGCTGCTCAACGCATCGTCGCCGAGCACGCTGCCGTGAAGGCGGATCTGGAGCTGAACGCCCGTCACGCCGAAATCGTCACCGGCGATGTACTCGATCTTGGTCGACCACTTGTCGACGCCGATCGGGCGGGAGAATTCGATGGTCGGCGCCAGATCGGGAATGACATGCAGCTTCCAGTGCGCCTGCTCGTCGCCGCGGGCCTGCAGGGCGATCTGCTTGCCTTCGGTGATGACCTGCTCGACCTGGTACTTACCCTTGCCGACGGTGGTGAATTCCGTCGCCTTGCCGTCGATCGCGAGCTGCGGCGGCTCGCGGCCGCGCACATCGTCGACGAAGCCGGCGAGTTTGCTGCCAACCGGCACACGCAGAAGCTTGTCGCGGTCGTTGACGTCGAGATAGATCGGCGGCCGCCCGGTATAGGCAGGCGGCGCAATCCACAGATTGGCGACGACCGGCGGCGGCGGCGGGAAGGCCGGCGTGAAGGCCGCCGTCATGCGATCGCTGCGCCAGCCGCCGGCGCTGGCGACCGCCACGATCAACAGCAGCACCGGCACGAGGCGCAACGCCCAGCTGTCGAGCGCGGCAAGTCCCGGATGTGCCGGCTTGTTGCCGAGGCCGGCCAAACGCTCCACCTCGCGGCGGCGGTGGACATCCCACAGGGCCGCCGCCATCGGATCGTCCCGGCCGGTGGCAAGGCGGTCCTGAACGGCGACCAGCGGCCGATGCGGCACGCCGCTGTCGCGCTCAAGGCGGCGGATCGCGGCGTCTCGCGCGGGCCAGGCAAAATCACGCAGTTGCCACAAGCCGAGCCCGGCAAACGCAAGTGCCAGCACAGCCAGCAGTCCGGTATGCGTCCAGGGTTCGAGGCCGGCGAAGAGGTCGAAATGGGCGGCTGCCACGAACAGCGCCGCGAAGGCCAGCAGCGGCATCAGGCGGGGCCACAGATCTTCCCAGGCCAGCGCCGCCCAAGCCACACCGATCTTGCGTCCCAGTCCGGGCGCTTCGATGGTTTGGGGCTGGCTGACGTCCATCGCCGTCCTTTCAAGTCGCCGGTGCCGCTAGGCCTTCACGGGCTCCATCCAGGGCGGGAACCGCTCGGCGGAGAGCATCTCGTCGATCGTCGGTCTGGGTCGGACGACCGCAAATCGCGTGCCATCCACCATTACTTCCGGTGCCAACGGCCGGCTGTTGTAGCTGGAGGCCATGACCGCTCCGTAGGCTCCGGCCGAGCGTATCATGACGAGGTCTCCGGCAGCCAGCGGCGCTAGATCACGGTTCTGTGCCAGGAAATCGCCCGATTCGCAGATCGGACCGACAATGTCGCAGCGGATCGTGGCGGTATCTTGGCGAGATTCGCGCACTGGCAGGATGTCATGCCAGGCTTCATACAACGTCGGGCGAATGAGGTCGTTCATGGCGGCGTCGACGATGACAAAAGTCTTTGCCGCACCGGGCTTCACGAGGATGACCTCGCTCACCAGGACGCCGGCTTCGCCCACCAGGCGCCGGCCAGGCTCGAAGGTGAGTTCGCAATCCAAGCCCTCGGTTTCCTTGGCCACCACCGCCAGGAACTCGGTGATCGAGGGCGGCTTCTCGTCCGCATAAACAATCCCCAGGCCGCCGCCGATGTCGAAGCGCTCGATGCGGTGGCCGTCGGCACGCAACCGGCCGATCAGGTCGCGTACCCGCACGATGGCGGCGCGGTAGGGCTCGAGCGAGGTGAGCTGCGAGCCGATGTGCATCGCCACCCCCACGACCTTGAGGTTGGGCAATCGGCCGGCCAGCGCGAAGGCATCGCGGGCGAGATCGATGTCGATGCCGAACTTGTTCTCTTTGCGCCCGGTCGTGATCTTGGCATGCGTGCCGGCATCGACGTCGGGATTGACGCGAATGGTGATGTCGGCCCTGACGCCGAGTTGCCCCGCGACGGCGTTCAGGGTCTCGAGTTCGGCCGTGCTCTCGACGTTGATCTGGCCGACCTTGGCCTGCAGGGCCTCCATGAGTTCCGAGGCCTTCTTGCCGACGCCGGAATAGATGATGCGCCCGGCCGGAATGCCGGCCGCGAGCGCGCGGCGCATCTCGCCCACCGAGACGATGTCGGCGCCGGCGCCCATCTCGCCGAACACGCGGACGACGGCCAGGTTGCTGTTGGCCTTCATCGCGTAGCAGACACTAACTCCATGGGGGGCGTTCATGCCTTTGATGCCGTCGGCGAATTCGCGCCAGCCGGCGCGCAACGCCTCAGCGGAATAGCAGTAGAAGGGCGTGCCGACCTGGGCTGCGATCGCGGCCAGCGCCACGCCTTCGGCGTGCATCTCGCCGTTGCGGTACTCGAAGAAGCTCATCGCCGCGATCCCCTGCCGCTGCCCAGAAAACGACGCCGCGCTTCCTTGACGGCGCGCGCGACGTTGGCCGGCGCCGTGCCGCCCAGGCTCCTGCGCGCCTTCACCGACGCCTCGACCGTGAGCACGCGATAGACGCCGCGATCGATGCGGGGCTCTACGGCCCGCATCTCGGCGAGCGACAAGGCATCGAGATCGATGCCCTTCTCCGCCGCCTTGGCCACCAGCGTGCCGGTGACGTGATGGGCCTGCCGGAACGGCAGGCCGACCTCGCGCACCAGCCAGTCGGCGAGATCGGTAGCCACCGAGTAGTCGGCCGCCGCAACGGCGCGCATGCGCGCCGGGTTGGCCTTGAGGTCACGCACCATGCCGGTCATGGCGGCGATGCCGAGTTCCCAGGAGTCGGCCGCGTCGAACAGCGGCTCCTTGTCTTCCTGCATGTCCTTTTGATAGGTGAGCGGCAGGCCCTTCAGGACCGTGCAGAGCGCCACGAACGCGCCCATGATTCGGCCGGTCTTGGCGCGCGTCAGCTCGGCCGCGTCGGGGTTGCGCTTCTGCGGCATGATCGAGCTGCCGGTCGTGAAGGCGTCGGACAGGGCGATGAAGCGGAACGGCGCCGAGCACCAGATCACGATCTCTTCGGCGAGGCGCGACAGGTGCACGGCCGAAAGCGAGGCCGCCGCGATGAACTCGACCACATAGTCGCGGTCGGACACGGCGTCGAGCGAGTTCGCCATCGGCTGGTCGAAGCCCAGCGCCTTGGCCGTCTTGCGTGGATCGATCGGATGTGGCGAACCGGCAAGCGCCGCCGCACCGAGCGGCGATTCGTTCAGGCGCGCGCGGCAATCGGCGAGGCGGCCGCGGTCACGCCCGACCATCTCGACATAGGCGAGCAGATGATGGCCGAAGGTGATCGGCTGCGCCGTCTGCAGATGCGTGAAGCCCGGCATGATGGTGGCGGCGTGTTCTTCGGCGCGGTCGATCAGGGCCGCCTGCAGGTCGCGCAGCATCGGCTCCAGCCGATCGATCGTGTCGCGCACCCACAGGCGCACATCGAGCGCCACCTGATCGTTGCGCGAGCGTGCCGTGTGCAGCCGGCCGGCGGTTGGGCCGATCAGCTCGGCAAGCCGCGCCTCGACGTTCATGTGGATATCTTCGAGCCGGATCGAGAACTTGAAGCGGCCACCCTCGATTTCCTCACGCACCTTCAGCAGCCCGCGCCTGATGGCACGACCGTCCCTGGCCGTGAGGATGCCCTGAGCCACCAGCATGTCGCAGTGGGCCAGCGAACCCGCGATGTCCTGCGCATAGAGCCGCCGGTCGAAACCGATGGAGGCGTTGATCCGCTCCATGATTTCCGCCGGGCCGAGCCTGTAGCGGCCGCCCCACATCGTGTTGGAGCGACGCTTCACCGCTCGCGCAGTCGTGTTCTTTCGTGCCATGAATTCGAGCCATTGATCCTGTAGGAACGCGGCTTATGGCATATCCCGACCCTAATTTCCTCCCCGGCCGGAGGTACATTCTCTCCGGCGCCCTGGCCGCCGTCGCCCTGCCGGCGCAGGCGGGCGTGAAGCCGGAGCTGGTCAAGGGTGCCGTCGCCCGCTTCGTGCCCGCCAAGACGCCGAAGCCGCTGCCCGATCTCGAGTTCCAGGATGCCGACGACAAGCCGCTGCGCTTCGCCGACTTCCGCGGCAAGGCACTGCTGATCAACTTCTGGGCGACCTGGTGCGTGCCCTGCGTCAAGGAGATGCCGAGCCTCGACAGGCTCCAGGCCGCCTTGCCCCGCGACAAGTTCCTCGTGCTGCCGCTGTCGATCGACAGCGCCTCGCGGTCCAAGGTCGCGCCGTTCTACAAGGAGCGGAAGCTCGCCCACCTCGGCATCTATTTCGACAAGGGCCGCAAGGCCATGCAGGGTCTCGACGTGTCGCTGCTGCCGACCTCGCTCCTGATCGATCCGGAAGGCCGCGAGCTCGGTCGCCTGGAGGGCGATGCCGACTGGGACATGCCGGAGGGCGTTGCCCTCATGAAGGCGGCCATCGCCCGTCAGGGCTAGACAATGTCCGCTGAAAGCGGACATTCGCGAAATCGATCCCGGCAATTTTCCCGGCTGCTGATTCGCGGTCCAAGTCCTTGATCCGGCAGAGGATATCGGTGTCGCGATGGCGTCAAAAATGTCCGGTGCTTAGCGGACAATCTGAAAACTCACTTCGTGTCCGGCGGCACTCTCCTATCGCGAACCTGCTGACCGCACGGAGCCGCACCAATCCTTCTCCTTTCCCAAATGACCGGGAGTAGGATTATCCCCTTCCGCTCGGCCGTCAATATCCTATCAACTTCCCGTAAAGGAGGACACCCGCCATGGCCCTGCCCCTCGTCGTCGTCACCGGCGCCAGTTCCGGAATCGGACTGGCCATCGCCCGCGCCTTCGCACGGGAGGGCAATGCGCTGTTGCTGATCGCCCGCCACATGACGCCGGTCGACGGCTTGCCCACTGAACGCACCGTTTATGCCGAGGCCGACGTCACCGACCATGGCGCCGTCGAACGCGCCATCCGCGGCGCCGAGGTGCGGTTCGGCAAGACGGCGTGCCTGGTCAACAACGCGGGCCTGGCCGATGCGCGCGGCTTCCACGACGTCGATCCGGCAAGCTTCGGCCACGAGATCGACGTCAACCTCAAGGGCGTGTTCAACTGCACCAAGGTGGTGATCGGCGACATGTCGGCGGCCAGGTCGGGCACCATCATCAACATCAGCTCGATCAGCGACCGCAAGACCTCGCCGGTGGCGCTCGGCTACACCGCCACCAAGCATGGCGTGCGGGCCTTCGGCGAATCGCTGCGCGAGGCCGAGGGCATGAACGGCGTGCGCGTGGTCAACGTAGCGCCGGCCTACGTCCGCACCAACATCCATGCCGGCATGGGCATCAGCTTCGACAAATATCGCGAGATCCTGGGCAACCCGGACTTCATGTCGGCCGAGGAGCTGGCCGAGATCGTGCTCTATTGCTGGAAGCTGCCGGCCACGATCTGCGTCAGGGACATCGTCGTGGCGCCGACGCGCTCGACCTTCTGAAGCGTCAGTTGCCGAGTTCGCAGTGCTTGTTCATTTCCTTGCAGACCCGCATCACGGCCTGCACGACCAGCGACGAAGTGGAGCCCTCGCCCGGCCCCGCGTGACCGGCGATCATGAGTTGGGACACATCGTCGTTGAAGGACACGACGTTCAGGGTGGCGGTGCGATCGCCCTCGGCGATCTGCAGGCGGCGCGCGCCGGCATCGTGCATCAGGATGCGGACCGATGGGTTCTTGCGTGCCGTCTCCAGCGCCGTGGAGAACACCTTGTCCGCCGGGGCATCGAGGATGACCGTGGCGAAATCGTAGCTTGGCCGGCCGTTCTGCTGACCTTCGGTCATCTGCTGGATCCGGCCCAGCGCCTTGCGGGCGACGAACACCCACTGCGCCTCGGCCGGGCCCGACGGCATGGCCGCAAGCACGAGGCCGGTGGCCACCGACAAGAGGGTCATCGAGCCAAAGATCTTCCGCATGTCCACTCCCCCTGTTGCCATCATATTCTACGCAAGAGTGGCCGGAGAAGAAGCCAGTCCGGAGAATCAGGCTCCGAATCCCGGCCGTGCGCAGGCTCAGCGCGTCGGAACCGGGCGTTCGCCGGAGTAGTCGTAGAAGCCGCGCTTGACCTTGCGGCCGACCCAGCCGGCCTCGACATACTTCGTCAACAGCGGGCACGGACGATACTTTGAGTCGGCCAGGCCCTCGTGCAGGACCTGCATGACCGACAGGCAGGTGTCGAGGCCGATGAAGTCGGCCAGTTCGAGCGGACCCATCGGGTGGTTGGCACCGAGCTTCATGCCGGTGTCGATGGCCTCGACGTTGCCGACACCTTCATAGAGGGCATAAACCGCCTCGTTGATCATCGGCAGCAGGATGCGGTTGACGATGAAGGCCGGGAAATCCTCGGCGTTCACAGGTTTCTTGTCGAGCTTGACCACGACCTCGCGCACGGTGCGGAAAGTCTCTTCCTCGGTGGCGATGCCGCGGATCAGCTCGACCAGCCCCATCAGCGGCACCGGGTTCATGAAGTGCATGCCCATGAACTTGCCCGGCCGGTCGGTGACCGCCGCGAGCCGCGTCACCGAGATCGACGAGGTGTTGGTGGCCAGCAGCACATTGGAAGGCAGGTCGATGCAGACTTTCTTGAAGATCTCCCGCTTGACCGCCTCGTTCTCGGTCGCCGCCTCGACGATCAGGTCGCAGTCGGCGAACGGCTTGTAGTCGAGGGTGGTTGTGATGCGCTTCAGTGCGGCATCCTTGTCCTCGGGCCGGATCATGCCGCGGCCGATCTGGCGGTCCATGTTGCGGCCGATCGCATCGACGCCCTTGTCGAGATGCTCTTGATCGACGTCCGCGAGGCGGATGTCGAACCCCTTGAGCGCGCAGACATGGGCAATACCGCTGCCCATCTGGCCGGCACCGATGACTCCGATGCGCTTGATCATGATGGGTACCCCTAGCTATCCCGTGGAACGGGTGAACTATTTCTTCTCAACGGCCGCAGTCAGCTCAGGAACGATCTGGAACAGATCGCCGACGATGCCATAGTCGGCCACCTGGAAGATCGGCGCTTCCTCGTCCTTGTTGATCGCCACGATGGTCTTGCTGTCCTTCATCCCCGCGAGATGCTGGATCGCGCCGGAAATGCCGATGGCGATGTAGAGGTCGGGAGCGACGACCTTGCCGGTCTGACCAACCTGATAATCGTTCGGCACGTAGCCCGCGTCCACCGCCGCGCGGCTGGCGCCGAGGCCGGCGCCCAGCTTGTCGGCCAAGGTCTCGAGCATCTTGAAATTTTCGCCGCTCGCCAGGCCACGACCGCCGGAAACCACGATCTTGGCGCTGGTGAGTTCGGGCCGCTCGCTCTTGGAAAGCTCCGCCCCGACGAACGACGACAGGCCGCTGGCAGCTGCGCCGCCGATCTGCTCGATCGCGGCCGAACCGCCGCCGGCGCCGGCCTTGAAGTTGGTCGGACGAATGGTCACGACCTTGACCTTGTCGCCCGACTGCACGGTCGCCATGGCGTTGCCGGCATAGATCGGCCGCACGAAGGTGTCGGGCGAGACGACCTGGATAGCCTCGGAGATCTGGGCCACGTCGAGCAGTGCCGCGACGCGTGGGGCAATGTTCTTGCCGACCGAATCGGCCGCCATCACGACATGACTGTAATTCGGCGCCAGCTTGACCACGAGCGGCGCGATGTCCTCGGCCAGCCAGTTGGCATAGGCTGCGTCCTCGGCCTGAAGGACCTTGGCCACACCCTGGAGGGCGGCGGCCGACTTGGCGGCTTCGCCGGCATTGCTGCCGGCCACCAGCACGTGCACGTCCGACCCCATCTGGGTCGCGGCGGCGACGGCGTTGGCAACATTGGCGCGGACGGTCTTGCCGTCATGCGCGGCGACAACGAGGATGGCCATGATCAGATCACTCCCGCTTCGTTGCGCAGCTTGTCGACCAGTTCGGCCACGGTCTTCACCTTGATGCCGGCCTTGCGCTTGGGCGGCTCCTCGACCTTGAGCGTCTTGAGACGCGGCGCGACGTCGACACTCAGCGCATCCGGCGCCAGCACCTCGATCGGCTTCTTCTTGGCCTTCATGATGTTCGGCAGCGAGGCATAGCGCGGCTCGTTCAAGCGCAGGTCGGTGGTGATCACCGCCGGCAGCTTGATCTTGATGTTCTCAAGACCGCCGTCGACCTCGCGCTTGACCTCGGCCGAGCCGTCAGCGACGTGCAGCTTGTTGGCGAAGGTGCCCTGCGACCAGCCGAGAAGGGCGGCCAGCATCTGGCCGGTCTGGTTGGAGTCGTCGTCGATCGCCTGCTTGCCGACGATGACCAGGCCGGGCTGTTCCTTGTCGACCACGGCCTTCAGCAGCTTGGCGACGGCCAGCGGCTGCAGCTCGGCGTCGGTCTGGACGAGGATGCCGCGGTCGGCACCCATGGCGAGCGCGGTGCGGATCGTCTCCTGGCACTGCGCGGGGCCGGCGGAAAAGGCGATGACCTCGGTCGCGAGCCCCTTCTCCTTCATGCGGAGCGCCTCTTCCACGGCAATCTCATCGAAGGGATTCATGGACATCTTGACGTTCGCCGTCTCGACACCCGTGTTGTCGGCCTTGACGCGGATCTTGACGTTGTAGTCGATGACCCGCTTGACCGCGACCAGCACTTTCATCGCGTTGCGCCTATAGGTGAGTTGCGGCCGGACCTCCCGCCCGGCGAAGGGGTTTTCGTGTACGGGTCCTCAGCCGATCATGTCAAGACTATGTCGCGCTGCACAAAATCGCAGAGTGGAAGCTTTTTCCTTGATCTTTCAACAGCTTGGGGGCATCTGGCGCCCGCTGCCAGACATCCACG
>Ga0155465_1137_pt9 | contig 15454 bp, 19 predicted proteins | sample RifCSPhighO2_12_FD_107123 | JGI IMG/M metagenome (GOLD analysis project Ga0155465, IMG submission 107123) | Alphaproteobacteria bacterium RIFCSPHIGHO2_12_FULL_66_14 | reverse complement strand
GAGGCGGCTGATCGTCATGAAGAAGTTGCGACGGTGCCATCGGCCAGCAGGGCGGCAATCTCGGGCGGCGCGTAGCCGTGCTCGGCCAGGATGGCCGCACTATGCTGGCCCGGCAGCGGCGCTTCGGCGCGCGGCGTGTTGGCGGCGGGTGGCAGCGTGCCGGGCAGCGCCGGCACTGGCACCGGCTGCGGCACGCCCGCCTGTTCGAGCCACTGGATCAGGCCGGTCTCGCGAACGTGCGGCTGGTCGAGGAACTCGGCGTAGTTGTTCAGCCGCTCGTGCATGATGCGGGCGGCGGTCAAGCGCTCACTCCATGCCGCGCACGACCGCGCCGCGATGGCCGGTCGCACGATGGCATAGAGCGCCACGTCGTTGGCAAGCCGTGACGCCGGGTCTGCGAAGCGCGGATCGGCGGCGAGGGCGGGCATGTCCATCACGGTGCAGAGGTTTTTCCAGTCGCGGTCGTTGAAGGCCAGGATCGACATCCAGCCGTCCGCCGTCTGGAAGACGCCGCCGGGCGCACCGCCCGGCTTCATCGTGCCGCCCTCGAGATGGCAGGCCATGAGGCGGATCGCCTGCAGCGCGGTGACGCCCTGCATCAAGCTGACGTCGATGTAACGGCCACGCGTCTCGTCGCGCCGGGCATAGAGAGCGGAGGCGAGCGCCTGGTAGGCGTAGAGCGCCGTCGACATGTCGGCCACGATCACCGGCACGCGATGGGGTATGCCGTCCTCGCCGCGGTTCTCGGACATCAGGCCGGTGTAGGCCTGCAGCACCGGGTCCATTGCCGGCCGCTCGGCCAGCGGCCCGGTCTGGCCGAAGCCCGAGATCGACAGATACAATAGCCGCGGCGCACGGGCCGAGACGGCTTCGTAGTCGAAGCCCAGCCGGCGGATGACGCCGGGCCTGAAACCTTCGAGGAAGACGTCGGCACCGTCGAACAGGCGCCACAGCACCTGCTTGCCGGCCTCGGTCTTGAGGTCGACGGCGATGCTGCGCTTGCCGAGATTGCCGATGATCGAGAAGGCGGTGTGGCTGCCGTAACGGGCGCCGAGCGCCCGGGCCCAGTCGCCCTCGCCGATGCTCTCGACCTTGATCACCTGGGCGCCGTGCTGCGCCAGCAGCATCGCGCAATAGGGACCGGCGATGCCCTGGCTGAGATCGATCACCTTGAGGCCGGCGAAGGGCGCGTCGTAGCTCATGTCATGACCATAGCGCGGGACCGGCGCCGGCGGCCATGGTGACGGGCTAGGTCGGTTCCTTTATGCGATAGCAGCAGTCCGAGGGAGGTGATTGAAGCCGAGAGCGGTCGTCGCCAAGATGGTGTCATGTCATTGATCCAGCGTCTCACCTTCATCGGTCTCGAATATGCCTTCGAGCCGAAGAAGGCCTACGGCATGTCGCGCGGCGGCGGCTTTCGCCGGCAGGGCGGGTTGATCGAAGTCGAAACCGACGCCGGCGTGCGCGGCATCGGCGAGGCTTTTGGAAACCCCTTCGTCACGCGCGAGTATTTCCGCATGGTCGAGCCGCTGTTCCGCGGCCAGAGCGTGTTCGACTTCGACCATGTCGAGGCGCGCATCCGCAACTCGATGTATCACCTGGGTGTCGGCAACCAGCTCACTTCCTGCCTGGCCGGCATCAACGTCGCCCTCTACGACGCCATCGCCCGCGGCTTCGGCGTACGGGTCTGCGACCTGATCGGGGGCTGCGGCACGACGCGGATTCCGGCCTATGCCTCGACGGGCTTCTTCTCCGACGATCCCGACCGGCAGCTCGGCCACATGCTGGCCGAAGCGGCGGACCATCCCTTCGCCGGCGCCAAGATCAAGATCGGTCGCGGCATCAGGAGCGACCTCGAGCGGGTGCGGCAGGCGCGTGTGGCGCTGGGCCCGGACAAGCTGCTGATCGTCGACATCAACGGCGCCTACACCGCCGACGTGGCGCTGGAATGCGCACGCGCCATCGAGCCGTTCGGCATCCACTGGATCGAAGAGCCGCTGCCGCCCGGCGACATGCCGGGCTACGCCGAACTCAGGGCGCGCTCGCCGATCCCGATCGCAGCGGGCGAGGCGCACCATACCGTGCGCGACTTCCGCGCCCTGATCGACGGGCGCTGCCTCGACATCGTGCAGCCCTCGATCCCGGCTGCCGGCGGCCTCACCGAGGCCCGGCGCATCGCCACGCTGGCCCAGGCCGCGAACCTGCGCGTGGCGCCACATGTCTGGGGAGGAGCCGTCGGCTTGGCGACGGCCTGCCACTTCATTGCGGCGTTACCGGCCTCGCCGCACACCGACCATCCGCCTTACCCGCTGATGCTCGAATACGACATGAGCGACAACCGGCTGCGCACGGAGCTTTTGAAGACGCCGCTCAGGCTTGAGGCCGGGCACGTCCTGCTGCCCGATGGGCCGGGCCTCGGCATCGACCTCGACCCCGCCGCCGTCGATCGCTACCGGGTTTGCTGATGGCGGCCGTCAGGGTCGATCCGGCCAAGGTCCGCGAGTTCGCGACCGCCGCGAGTTTCAACCGGTGGCTCGGCAGGCATCACGACAAGCAGAACGAGCTCTGGATCAAGATCCACAAGGTGGATTCAGGACTGAAGTCGATCACGCCGAAGGAAGCCATCGATGTCGTGCTGTGCTGGGGCTGGATCGACGGGCTGCGCAAGGGATTCGACGACAGGAGCTATCTGCAGCGATACACGCCGCGCGGCAAGAAGAGCATCTGGAGCCAGATCAATGTCGACAACGTCGCCCGGCTGATCGAGGAAGGCCGGATGACGGCGCATGGATTGAAGCAGGTCGATGCGGCCAAGGCCGATGGGCGCTGGGGCCGCGCCTACAGGAGCAAGGATACGAAGATTCCGGACGATCTTCAGGCCGCCATTGATGCCGAGCCCAAGGCCAAGGTGATGCTGGAGAAACTGAGCGCGCAGAACCGCTTTGCGTTCGCCTTCCGCACCCACAACATCAAGACCGAAGCCGGGCGGAAGAAGAAGATCGCGGCCTTCGTGGCAATGCTCAAGAGCGGCAAGACGATCCACCCGCAGCGCAAGAAATGAGAGTGGGTCACGTATCGCTCGTGCGGTACCAGACAATCCACCGATGTGCAAAAACATGCATGCAGACTACCCCGTGGAAGCGCAGCCGACCGGGTCCTGCAGGAGTAGACTCGGCCCAACCAACAAGGGGGGGCCGCCATGCCGATCGCCAATCGTCTCTATGCCGAGTTTCTGGGTACCGCGTGGCTCGTCCTGGGCGGTTGCGGCAGTGCGGTCCTCGCCGCCGCCTTTCCCCAGCTCGGCATCGGGTTTGCTGGCGTGGCACTGGCTTTTGGCCTCACCGTGCTGACGATGGTCTACGCCGTCGGGCCGGTGTCGGGCGGCCATTTCAATCCTGCGGTGACCGTCGGCCTCGCGGTGGCCGGCCGGTTTCCCAAGGGCGAGGTCCTGCATTATGTGGCGGCGCAGGTGTTGGGCGGCATTGCGGGGGCGGCGATCCTCTATGTGATTGCCACAGGCAAGGCGGGCGCCGACATCGGTGGCTTTGCCACCAACGGTTACGGCGCGCAGTCGCCCGGCAAGTATGGCCTGGTGTCGGCTCTCGTCATCGAGATCGTCATGACTTTCGGCTTCGTCACCGTGATCCTGGGGGCCACCGACAAACGCGCACACCCGGCCGCCGCGGGCCTCGCCATCGGGCTTGCCCTCACCCTGATCCATCTGGTGAGCATTCCGGTCACCAACACGTCGGTGAACCCCGCCCGCAGCACGGCGCCGGCGCTGTTCGTGGGCGGGGCTGCGCTGTCGCAGCTCTGGCTGTTCTGGGTGGCGCCGCTGCTGGGTGGCGCGATCGCCGGATTGGCCTACGGGATACTGCGCCGCGATGACTGACGGCGCCGGCCAGCCGGGGTAAGGTGTACAAGCGTCGCCCGGCGCCCGGAGGAACAATCGATGGACATCGCCAAGCATTTCGCTCTTGCCGCTTTCGCCATGGCGCTGCCGACCGCCGTCATGGCCCAGGACGCCCAGGTCAAATTCTGGCTCAAGGGCGCTCCCAACAACCTCCAGGGCTGTGTCGCGATGGATCCGCAATTCACCCGGGAGCACACCTTCACGCTCAAGGGGGGCCAGGCGGAGGTCACGATGCCGGGCAACATTCACATCAAGCTGAAACCCGTTCGACCGGACGTTTATGCCGGCGACTTCGAACTCAGCCGCATGAAGCTGAACATGGTCGCCGATCTGGCAGCGACGCCCAAGTCGCTGACCATCACGAACAGGGACCTCGGTTGCAAGTGGATGGCCGTCAAGCAGTAGCCGGAATGCGAGCAGGAATCCGATGCCGCAGGGCGGCATCGCAGGCGACATGACGGCGCGACGGCTGTCGATCCCCTTCAGCGCCACCATTCTGGTCCTGATGGCGCTGGTTCTGGCACCGCTCAGCACGGCGCTGCTGTGGCTCGGCTGGCGGTCTGTCGATACCCTGGAGCAACGCAGCGCCGATGCGCGCGTCACGGAGCTGGAAAAGGCAGTCGAGCGGTTTCTGACCGACGGCCTGCGGATCATGATCTATGTCGGCCTGACGCTGGCCGACTCGCCGAGCTTCGCTGCCCACGAGGGACCCGCCAACGACGACGAGCGCCGCCGCCAGCTCGTTGCCATGCTGGGGCGCCATCCCGCCGTCGCCGCCGCCTACGTGGGCTACGCTGACGGACGCTTCGTCTATGCCGGCCGCCCGAAGGCTTTCTCGCCCACCGAGCGCTCCGATTTCGACGCGGCGGATCGCGATGCGATCGTCATGCGCGTGGTCGACGGCGAGGGCCCGGCGCGGCGCGCCGTCACATGGCTCCAGACGTCCGACGGAACGAGGGGACGCGAACGAGCCCAGCCCACCAACTTCGATCCGCGGACCCGGCCCTGGTATGTCGAGGCCGAGAAGGTACACGGTCCGGCTCTCACTGCGCTCTATCAGTTCGCATGGTCGAAGCATGCAGGCATTTCGGCCGGCGTGCCGCTGCTCGGCGGTGGCGGCGTGATCGGCTTCGACTACACGCTGGAGACTCTGTCGCAGCTGATCACGACCTACAAGATCACGCCCAATGCGATCATCATGGTTGGCCACGGCGCGGGCTCCGTCGAGGTCGAGTCCGAGGGATGCATCGACACCGCGCCCGGCTGCCTCCCCGGCGATGACCGGGTGCGTGTGGCGCTCAAGGGCGTGATCCGAGAGGCAATCGCCGGCGATCGCCAGGTCGATCGCCGGATCGACGTCGGAGATCGATTCTACCGGGTGATCGTGCGTCGCGTTCCGGAGGCTCTCGGGCAGCGCTTCGTGGTGGCCGCCGCCGTTCCCGTCGTCGAACTCGCCGCCGATTCGCGCGTCCTGCTGCAACGCGCGGCGGCGGCCGCAGCCATTGCCGTCGCCTTCGCCATCCTGGGAGCGCTCGCGGCTTCGCTGCTGGTGTCGCGATCGATGGCACGCATCACCGCCAAGACCGAGCGTATTCGCAATCTCGACTTCTCCGACCGCGTGCCGGTGCAAAGCCGCATCAGCGAGGTCGCCCGGCTGTCCGAAGCGGTCGAACGGATGCGCGAAGGCCTCGAGGTGTTCGGCCGCTACGTCTCGAAGGACCTGGTTCACCAGATCATGCGCTCGCCGGAGAGCAGCGGCATCGGCGGTACGCGCCGCGAGGTCACGGTGATGTTTACCGACATCGAAGGCTTCTCGCTGCTGAGCGAGACGATGGAGCCCGAGCTCCTGACGAGCCGGCTGTCGCGCTACTTCGAGGTGCTGGGTGCTGCAATCTCGGCCAACCGCGGCACGATCGACAAGTATATCGGCGACAGCATCATGGCGTTCTGGAACGCCCCCGAGCCAGATCCCGATCACATCGCCAATGCCTGTCGGGCGGCCCTGCAGGCCGCCGCCGCCGGTCGTCGGCTTTCCGAGAAGTGGCGGCAGCTTGGCCGGCCGGGTTTTCGCACCCGCTTCGGCCTGCACACTGGCCCGGCCGTGGTCGGCAATGTCGGGGCGCGCGAACGCATCAACTACACGCTGGTAGGCGCCGTGGCGAACCAGGCGTCGCGCCTCGAAGGGATGAACAAGGTCTATGGAACGGAGGTGCTGGCAAGCGGCGAGGTGGCCACCATCACCGCCGACCGCTTCGTCTGGCGCCACATCGACCGCATCGTGGCCGTCGGCACGACCGAGATGCACGACATCCACGAGCCGTTGGGTGAGATCGGCGGCGCGGCCGATCACGCCGAACTGCTCGCCCACTGGCAGGCCGGACGCGCGGCCTATGCCGAGGGCCGCTTCGAGGCGGCGATCGCCTGCTTCGGCTCCGTGGCGGCGCTGCGTCCGGGCGACGGGCCGAGCCGCGTCTTCATTGCGCGCTGCACCGAATTTCTCCGCAGCGGCACGCCCGAGGGATGGGACGGCACCTGGCGCCTCGACGCGAAATGACGTCTCAGGAACGCTGCATCAGCGCGCGCACATGCGCGACAGCCGACTCGGCCAGGGCCTCGAGGTCGTAGCCGCCCTCGAGGGCCGAGACGATGCGTCCTTGGGCGTGCCGGTCGGCGATCGCCAGAAGTTCCTCCGTCAACCACGCGAAATCCGCGGTCTCGACGTTCAACTGCGCCAGCGGATCGCAGCGGTGGGCATCGAAGCCTGCCGACACGATCAGGAGTTCCGGCGCGAACAGGTCGAGTGCCGGCAGGATGCGATCGCCCCAGGCGGCGCGGAACTCCGCACTGCCGCTGCCGGGCGCGAGCGGTGCGTTGACCACGTTTCCCGCCACCCCGCGCTCGCGCGCCGAGCCGGTGCCAGGGTAGAGCGGCGACTGGTGGGACGAGGCATAGAACAATCGCGGATCGGGCTCGACGATGGCCTGGGTTCCCTGACCGTGATGGACGTCGAAGTCGACGATCGCCACGCGCTCCAGACCGTAGACGGCCTGGGCGTGCAGAGCGCCCACGGCGACGTTGTTGAACAGGCAGAAGCCGCCGGGAACGCTCGGCAGGGCATGGTGTCCGGGCGGACGCACCGCGGCGAACACGGTTTGCGCGGCCTCGCGCATCACCGCATCGACTCCGGCGACCACGGCGCCGGCGGCGTGACGCGCTGCCTCGGCGCTGTCGGTGCTCATGAGGGTGTCGGCGTCGATCTGAACCAGCTCGCCGGCCAGCGGTCGGACGCCAAGGATCGCCTCGACATACTCCAGCGGGTGCATGCGCGTGAGCTGCTCGAGGGTGGCGGCGGGCGCGACGACGGAGACCAGGTGGGCAATGGCCGCGTCGTCGAGCGCGGCCAGCACCGCGCGCAGCCGATCGGGCCGTTCGGGGTGGTAGTCGCCGGTGTCATGGGCCAGAAACGACGGGTGGCTGATGAGGAACGACGTCATGTCCTTCCTCTAGCGCGGCGGGCTTCGCCGGGATAGGGCATCCGATCCGTCGCTTGAGCCGCCTTGCGATGCGGCGATAAGATGCCGGCGCCTCTGGGGGATTTCGTCAAATGTTGCGTTCGATTGCCGTCGCCGTGCTGTCGCTGCTCGCCGGGAGCGCGCTGGCCGTGGATACCACCTTCCTGCTGATCAATTCGACAAGTTCTCCGATCAGCGAGATGTCGATCTCGCAGTCCCAGCTGGGAATGTGGAGCCCCAACGTTCTCCGCCCGCCGGTCATCAAGGTCGGCGAGGCCCGGCAGGTGGTGATCCCGGCGTCGCGACTCGTATGCATGGTGGATATCAAGCTCAGCTTCGCCGACGGCGGCGCGCCGGCGATCTGGCAGTACCTCGATCTGTGCAATCTCAGGAAGCTCCAAGTCTTCTACGATCGCTACAGCGGCGTCACGACCGCCAAGTACAACGAATGAGCGGCTGATCCCGGCCAGCTAGGGACAGCTCAATCGGCCGCCGGGAGAAGCGCGCCTGGCAACGTGATGGGCCGGTCTACGATCGCATGTCGCGGCTTGCGAAACTGCAGCCGTGCACGGGTGCCGCCCTCAGGGCGTCGCAAGATGTCGATGCTTCCGCCGAGCTGGGCGGCAAGCCCATGCATCAAGGTGACACCCAGTCCCTGCTTTTGGCCCGGCGCGGTACCGTCCTCGCCGATGCCCGAACCGTTGTCGTCGATGGTGACCACGATGTCACCGTTGCTGAGTTCGGTCGTGATGCGAATCTCGGGCGACATGGTGTTGGCGAACGCATGACTGAAGGCGTTCGACACGGCTTCGGTGATGATCAGCCCGACGGGAATGGCCGTGTCCGGTCCGACCGCCATCACCAAGGCTTCGACGCGGCATTGAACCGCGGGCTTGTCCTGCCGGCGGCGCCGCGCCGACAAATGGTCGACCAGGTCGGCGATGTAGGCCTGGAAGTCGACCGAGGACCAGTCCGACCGTTCGTATAGATGCTGATGCAGAATCGACAATGCCAGCACCCGATTCCTTGCGTCGCCGAACAGGCGCAGGATGCGCGGCGAGCGGATCCTGTCGGCCTGCAGGTTGAGCAGGCTCAGGATCATCTGCAGATTGTTCTTAACCCGGTGGTGGATTTCGCGGAGCATGTGCTCGCGCTGTTCGAGGCTCACCTGCAGGGCGCTCTCCCGCACGCTGATCGCTGCTCCGAGGGCGAAGACGTCGTGGGCCAGGGCCTCCATCTCCGGCGTGGTCGGGCCGACAGGCCGGGGCGGGGCGAAGTTTCCCCGGGCGATTGCCGCGGCCGCCGCCTGGATCGGTTTCAAGGGACGCAGGCACCAACGCTCGGCGGCGACCCACAGCATGCCAAGGCCTGCCAGCGACGACAGCACGATCATGCCGATATCGGTCCCCAGTCCGAAGGCCGCCGACGCCGCTTGGGGTATTGCCGAGGCCAGGACGAATTTCTGCCAGGCATCGAGTACGGCCAGCGCGACGGCAGGCGCCAGGGCCAGGGCCAGAATCACGAACAACCTGGCGTTCAGTGTCAGGCTTCGCATCATCCGGTGCCTGGACGTCGGGCGACGTCCGGCGCCAGGGTCACACCACCACCGAATTCAAAGCGTGGGCCATCGCCGTCTTCAGCATCTCCGGGTTGAAGGGCTTGGTGATGATGAAAGCCGGCTCCAGCCCGTGCCCTGTCAGGAGTCGCTCGGGAAAGCCGGTCACGAAAATGACGGGTGCGGATACCGCCTTCAGGATCTCGCGAACGGCCGCAATGCCACTGTCGCCGTCCCGGAGCTGAATGTCGGCGAGCACCAGATGGGGCAGGTGCTTCTTGGCGAGGTCGATGGCGGCTTTCTCGGTGGGGGCAATGCCCACGACCTGATGGCCGGCGTTGCGAACGATCTTGGCGACATCGAGCGCGATCACCGCCTCGTCCTCGATGACGAGCACCCGCACCGAGGCAACCCGCTCGAGTTCATCGCGCGCCTGCTTGAGATCGGCTTCCGCTTCGGCGACGTCGATTGCCAGGATGCGCGCCACCTCGTCGATCGAAAAGCCCTCGAGGACAGTGAGCAAGAGGACCTGGCGCTGCCGCTGCGGAATATCGGTCAGATGCGTCTTGAGCCTTGCTGGGGCGTCGGTTGCCTCAATGGGGCTCTTCTGCTCAAGGGTGCTGAATGGCTGTTGAAGCGTGTGAAAGAGGGTGAAGATGTCGGCCGTCGTCGTGGCCTTCGAGCTCAGGAGGTTCCGCTGCTGCACCAGAACCTCGACGCACATGCGGACCCACTGATCGCCGTGCTGCTGGTTGCCGGTCAGTGCGCGCGCATAGCGGCGCAGGTATGGCAGCACTGCGGCCGCTTCCTCCCTCAATCCGTTCATTTCCGTCCTTTCATTGGGCGGTGCATCATAGGGCTCGCGATACACCAAGACCACCAGCCCGCTACGCGGGGTGGGCTGACGACCTCGTCTTTAGCGGCGTCGAACCACGTGAGTGACGGCGCTGACGAAAAAGAGCACTAGGAACACGAAGAAGCAGATCTGCGCGAAGCCAGCGGCGGTCGATGCGATGCCGCCAAAGCCGAACAGGGCGGCGAGCAGCGCGATGACCAAGAACGTAAGTGCCCAGTTCAGCATACGAGTCTCCCGCCAAGAGTGTGTGGAAACAACGCGCCAGGCACCGGAAGGTTCCTTCGACCAGTCGCAAAAAAGCCCGTCTGCGCGAACCCTTTCTCGGGATCGAATGATTGCCTGCCTACGGCGTCCTGGTCTGAGGGCTGATGATGTTGCCGTTGCGGTCGATGCGGCTTCCCCGAGAGTCGTAATGGAAGCCCAATTCGTCGCGGAAGGCGACTTCGCCAGCGGGGCGGACGCGGATCGACGCAAGCGGGAGCCCGCGGATAGCAGGCGAGAGCATAGGTCGGAACGGCGGCTGTCTTTCGCCGCCAGGTCATTGGAATTCACTCGAACGATCGCCATGTCCAATGCTGGGAGTAACTTTGAATGGCAGCACCTTCGCTTGCTGCAGGGCGCCCGCCGTTCAAGGATGATCTGGTGGCGCTGCTGCCCGACCTGCGGGCGTTCAGCCGCTTCCTCTGCCGTGAGCGCGTCGCGGCCGACGAGTTGGTGCAGAACACCGCCGTCGTGGCCCTTTCCAAGCAGATGCAGTTCGAGCCTGGCACCAACCTCAAGGCCTGGCTGTTCACGATCGCGCGGTCGCAGTTCTACTCCAGCTTGCGCTCGGCACGGCGATCCTCTGCGACCGTCGGTTCGGGCGAGACTGAGAATGTCGCCGGCATCGACCATGCCGATCGATCGTCCGACCTGATCGACCTCTCCAAGGCGCTGTGGCGCCTCAATCCCGAATATCGCGAGGCGCTGATGCTGGTCGGAGCCTGCGGCTTCTCCTACGAAGAGGCATCGGCGGTTTGTGCCTGCGGGCTCGGTACCATGAAGGCGCGGGTTTCGCGGGCACGCAGACGGCTTGCCGAAGCCCTGGCCTGACGCAGGTCTCCAAGTTTCTGGCGGAAAATCCCGAGCAATACCCGGCTTCTGCGTCTGGCTTCTGCTGATTGTTTGCATTGGCCGGCAACCAAAGCAGCCTGAGCGGTGTTCCTATGGCAGAGACACCAATCCAGACAATCGGGAGAGATGCATGGCCATAGTCCAGGCGATGACCGGCGACTTCCACGTCGACCTGAAGGCCTTGCTGCCCCGCCTGCGAGTCTACGCCCTGTCGTTGACCCGCGACCGCGATCGAGCCGACGACCTCGTCCAGGAAACGGCCGTGAAGGCGCTGGCGGGGCGACAGTCATTCCGCCCCGGTACCAATTTCGGGGCCTGGCTCTTCCGCATTCAGCGCAACGAGTTCGTATCGGGCCTGCGCCGCACCCGGCCCACCGTGAACCTGGACGACGTCATCTCGAACACGCTGTCGCATCCACCTCACCAGGAAAGCGGTCTGATCATGCGGGAGTTCCTTGGCGCCTTTCACCGGCTGGCCCATGGCCAGCGGGAGGCGCTGCTGCTTGCGGTGCTCGAGGGCTATCCCTATGCCCGGATTGCCGAGCATTGCGGCGTTTCGGTCGGCACGATCAAAAGCCGGATCTCGCGTGCCCGCATGTCGCTTGAGACGTTTCTCGCCGGCGAAGACAGTGTTGTCGGCGATCCGACCAGCACGCTCACCGGTTCTGTGGCGCCCGCCCCGGTGGCGCTCGCCTTGTGATGCGTCATGCGGTCGGGTCCAGGGACGTCCATCATGGCTAAGGCTAAGCAGCCGTTCGATCATTGGCTGCACAAGCAGCTCCACGAACTGTACGACTCCATCACGAGGGAGCCGCTGCCCGACGACCTCGTGAAGCTGATCGACAACGACGCCGAGCCTGCCTCGAAGCCGACTCCGGCCGGGCGCAAGTCCTGCGCGTTGACCTGAAGAGAAACGCTACGGATCGCGGGCCAGCAGGGTAGTGGGGCGACCTCGCAGACTTCATTTAGTCGTGCGATCACCGGGAACTCTCCAGCCACTGCAACGTTGATGCCATACAGTTCAATTGGGAGATTCCTATGTCGGCACTCAAGTTGATGGCACTCGTGGCCATTCTATTCGGCGCGACGGCCTGCGGCGATACCTGGGGCCAGCGCGCGGTCACCGGCGGCGCGATCGGTGCCGGCGGCGGTGCAGTGGTTGGTGCGACGACCGGCTTGGGCGTTCTGCCCGGCGCGTTGATCGGCGGTGCCGTTGGCGCCGGCGTCGGCGCTGCGACCACACCGGAACGCTGAAGCGAACCCTTTACTCCGACCAGAGTTCATGAAGGCGCTGCCCGCCGCAAGGTGGACAGCGCCTTTGACTTGTCCGGGTGATGGTTCCTGTCCCGGCCGATATCGTTGGACTTCGCCCCCGGGAAGGCGCACCCAAGAAGCAGTCCAATGCGCCTTCCGGAAGGGCGGTGACTGCGATTACAAACACAAGCCCCTTTGCTGACATCCAGGACGGGCACACGCTGGCCGAGGCCATTGTGGACACGATCCGTGAGCCTTTGCTGGTCCTCGACAAGGGCTTGCGCGTCGTCGCCGCGAGCCGCTCGTTCTATCGAACCTTCGGACTCGAGCCGCACGAGGTCGAGCGCTGTCCGGTCTACGATCTGGGCGGCGGCCAGTGGAACATCCCCGAGCTCCGCGTGTTGCTGGAGACGATCCTGCCGCAGCACGCCGTGATGGAGGCCTACGAGGTCGAGCGGGAATTTTCCGGGATCGGACGACGCTCGATGCTCCTGAATGCCCGCACGGTCTTCGATGCCGGCGGCGCCAGCGCTCTCATTCTGCTGGCGATCGAGGACGTAACCGAGCGGCGCGTGGTCGAGCGCAAGCTGGCCGAACTGGCGGAGGAGAAGGAAACGCTTCTGATGGAAGTGCCACATCGCGTTTCGAACAGTCTTCAGATCATTGCCAGCATCCTTTCCCTCAAGGCGCAGGCGGTGCAGTCGGAAGAGATCCGGCAGCATCTTCAGGATGCCCATCGGCGCGTGTTGTCCGTTGCGACCGTGCAGCGACAATTGCAAATTTCGAAGAATCTCGAACGGATCGAGATGGGCCCTTATCTGTCCCGTTTGTGCGAGGCCCTTGCGGCATCGATGATTGCCGAGGGTCGGCCGGTGACACTCGAGGTCAAGGCTCAGGATGGCACCGTCTCCTCCAACGAAGCGGTGAGCATCGGTCTCATCGTCACCGAACTCGCGATCAATGCGCTGAAGCACGCCTTCGTCGATGGTAGGACGGGCGGCATGATCGCGGTTGGCTACGAAGCGGCGCCGTCGGGCTGGAGGCTCGAGGTTTCCGACGATGGAGTCGGCCTGCCCGACAAGATCAGTCCGGGCCTGGGCACCAGTATCGTCGAGGCTCTCGCCCGCCAGCTCGACGCCGTTGTGGATGTCTCGGCAACGTCGCGAGGCACGACGGTGTCGATTACCCATGGAACGATCGGTGCGCGACTGCCTGCGGCCGCCTGACGCGACGTACGTCCATGTCCCTCTATTTTCCGAATGAGAGTCGGTACTACGATGCGGCCCTGCAAGCCGTGCGCTTCTGGGGACACGACGGTGCGATGGAGGCATCGTTCTTCGTGAGCGAAGATGCGCTGAAGCAGATCGAGCCCGGAATGAATACCGATGAAGCGGGCTTCCTTGGTGCCTTCGATCAGAACCGTGAGCGGATCCACGCAATCGCCGCCAAGGTGTACGGCCGGGGCCGCAAGGGCTCGTACGACCTGCGGCCCGCCGACTTCTGAAAGTGTCCGACCCTACCCCTCGAACCAGTCGAGGATCGCCGCATTTTCGTCGCGGGGATAGGTATGCGAGAGATCGGCGATCTCGCGATAGATCACCGCGGCCCCTGCCTGCTCAAGGGTGAGCTGGGCGCTCCGGGCGATTTCAGGCGGGAACATCCAGTCCTGTGCACCGTGCACGATGTGGACCGGCAATCCGCGCACGCGGCCCGGGTCGGCAGAGCCCATCATCATCGGATGGAAGGCGGCGGCCACCGGCGCCAGATGCGTGAAACGGCAGTCGCCACGCAGGCCAAGAACATAGGTGAAGGTGCCGCCATCGCTCATCCCGGTGAGAAGCCGCTGGTTGGCATCGACATTCCATTGGCCCGCGACTTGCTCGACCATGCGATCGATGCTCGGTCCGTCGACCTCGGGCTCCATCAGCGACCAGGTCGAGCCGATCGCCGTCGGCGCAATCACGATCAGGCCTCTGGTGCGCGCCTCCCGCACCCAGCTCCACAGAAAGCCGCCGCCATTGCCGCTGCCGCCGTGCATCGCGACGACGAGGGGCAAGGGGCGCGCGGTATCGTAGGTTTCCGGCACATAGAGCGAGAAGGCGCCGCGCGTGCCGGGTGGACCGCCGATATGCATCACGCCGACCCAGTCGCGCGTCGTGTCGGCGGAGGCCAGCCGCTGCAACAGGGCCGCGTCGTCGCGCATGGAGGGCTCGAGGAAGAACTGGCTGACCGACTTCAGGTGCGCCGCCATGGGGTAGAGCGCTTCTGAGGCGCGGGCATAGCCGCGCAGCGCCCGGTAGGCCGCGACGATCGGCTGCGGCGCCTCGCTGGCGGCGAGGAGCCCGGCGATCCCTTCGCCCGCCGCTGCCGCCGCGCGCTCCAGGCAGTCGCGCACCGGCCCAAAGCGCTCCGGCCACTCGGTCGTGCGCGAGGCCGCCAGTGCCGCATCGAGGTCGTCGTTGCGGCCGGCAACGGCCTCGATCAGTCGGGGCAGGGTGGCGGGCGAGAGATGGCGGCCGGCGAATTCCAGCGCGTAGAGCGCCCGCAAGGTTGCCGGCACCAGGCTGGCAATGGCGTCGATGGCCGGTTCGTTCGCCGCGTCCGCCATCGGCCTGCCTCCCTCAATCCTTGAGCACAACCGCTTCCAGCGCCGGCCGGCCGCGGATCATGTCGGCGGCTTTCTCGGCGATCATCAGCACCGAGGCGTTGAGGTTGGCCGACGGCATGGTCGGCATGATCGAAGCGTCGACCACGCGCAGGCCTTCGAGGCCGCGTACGCGAAGTTGGTCGTCGACCACTGCCGTGGGGTCGCTGTCCGGCGCCATGCGGCAGGAGCCCATGAGATGGAAGGTGGTCGTGCCTCGCTGCTTGGCGGCCGTCAGCAGGTCGTTGTCGGACTGCTTCTCGGCGCCGGGGAATTCTTCGCGGTCGTAGTATCTGCTGAGCGCTTGCGAGCCCAGCAGGCGGCGGGCGAGCTTCATGCCGGCCAGCAGCACGCGGCGGTCGCTTTCGGCGGCAAGATAATTCGGCTGGATGACCGGCGCCTCGAACGGATCGGCCGAGCGGGCGCGGACGTAGCCGGTGCTGTCGGGCCGCTGCTGCCAGGAGGCGATCGTCATGCCGGGAAAATCGTCCAGGGTTGATTGCACGCCTTCCTTGTAGCTGGCCGGCGTAAAAGTGAGCTGCAGGTCGTAGTTGTCGACGTGCTCATCGGATTTCCAGAATACGTAGATGAGCGTCGGGTTGAGCGC
>Ga0155465_1152_pt2 | contig 15831 bp, 16 predicted proteins | sample RifCSPhighO2_12_FD_107123 | JGI IMG/M metagenome (GOLD analysis project Ga0155465, IMG submission 107123) | Alphaproteobacteria bacterium RIFCSPHIGHO2_12_FULL_66_14 | reverse complement strand
CGGAATAGACATGGACCGTGGCCATCTGGGAGAGCCCGATCAGGAGGCCCGGGATGATGCCTGCCAGGAACAGCGCGCCGATCGAGGTCGTCAGGATGCCGCCCCACACGATCATCAGGATCGAGGGCGGCACGATCACGGCAAGCACCGCCGAGACCGCGGTGATCGCCACCGAGAAGGAAAGGTCGTAGCCCTCCTTGGTCTGGGCCTCGATGAAGATCTTGCTCTGGCTGGCGGCATCGGCCGTCGAGGAGCCGGAAATCCCGGCGAAGAAGATCGACAGCACGACGTTGATTTGCGCCAGCCCGCCGGGGAAATGGCCCACCATGGTGCGGGCGAGCGTCATCAGGCGGTCGGTGATGCCGCCCACGTTCATGAGATTGGCGGTCAGAAGGAAGAAGGGGACCGCGAGCAGGATGAACGAGTTGTAGGCGTTGAATGTCTCCTGCGTGAGCGACACGGTGTCGAGGCGCGGCTCGATGGCCAGGATCGGCAGGCAGGCGAGGCCCAGCGCGAACGCCACCGGCACCCGCAGGAACATCAGGAGAAAGAACAGGCCGAACAGGATGAGGGCGGCCGTGCCCGGCGAAAGGACGGTTCCCGTCATGACGCACTCCCGCCGATCGCCCGCAGGTCGTCGTAGACCTGCTCGCCGAGGAAGATGAGCCAGGTGACCCCGGTGACCGGCCACGCGACATGGATCAGCCACAGCGGCAGCTCGGCAAGCTCCGAAATGCGATTGAGCGCGAACTGGGTGAACTTGATTCCGGCAAAGACGAAGACAAGCGCGAGCGCGAGAATGCCGAGGCGCCCGAGCAGGCGGGCCAGGGCGGCCACGCGTGGGCCGGTTCGCGGCCAGACGTCGACCTCGAAGTGCGTCGACTCCCTGACGCCGATCATGGCGCCGATCATGATCGTCCAGATGAACAGGAAGCGCGCCATCTCCTCGGTCCAGATGTAGTGCGGGATCAGCGAGGTGAAGCGCGAGAAGATCTGCATGGCGACGGGAATCACCAGGATTCCAACGGAGACAGCCAGCAGGATCGAAAGAAGACCGGCGTAGGCGGCGGTCAGCCGCCGCCACAGGGCGCGCGGCGGGCTTTGGGAGATCGACATCTATGCCGGGATGCTGTTGTTGGGGAACCAAGCGCGGCGGGACTGGGCCCCGCCGCGCGGAAAGTACAAGCCGAGGTCAGTTCGTTGCCGCGATCTTGGCGAAGATGGCGTCGGCGCCGATTTCCTTGGCGTAGGCCGCCATCACCGGATCGACCATCTTCTTCATCTCGGCGCGATCCTTGAACGGGATGCGCTTCAGTTTGCCGGCCTTCTCCAGCGCAACGAGCTTCTGCTCATCCTCGGAGCTTTCGATCTGGCGGCCGTAGGCACCGGCTTCCTTACCCGCCTTGATGATCGCAGCCTGCAGGTCCTTCGGGAGGTTCTTGAAGGTCTTGCCCGAGAAGCAGATCGGCCGGATCGTGATGGCGTGCTCGGTCATCGTGAGGTTTGGCGCCACCTCGTAGAACTTCATCGCTTCGACGCCGGCCGCCTCGTTCTCGCCGGCGGAAATGACGTTGTTCTGGATGGCGTTGTAGACCTCGCTGTAGGCGATCACGGTCGGCGACATGCCGGCCGCCTGGAACGTCTTGGACCAGATCGGCGCGCCCTGGACGCGGACCTTGAGGCCCTTGATCTCGGCCAGGCTCGACACCGGCTTGTTGACGAAGATGTTGCGTGTGCCGCCGCCGGCGTAGCCGATCAGCATGACGTCGGCCTTGGTAGCGATCTCGTCGGCCACCGGTTTCAGGAGGTCGGCATCGAGCACCTTGTTCCAGTGCGCGAGGTCGCGGAACAGGAACGGCGCGTCGATGAAGGGTGCTGCCTTGGAGAAGGTCGACATGTGGGCCGGCGAGACGATGCCGTAGTCGACAGCCTTGCCCTGCGCCATGTACTCGAAATACTGCTTCTCGAGGCCGAGCGCCGAATTGCGGTGCAGGACGAAATTGATCGGCTTGCCGTAGTACTTCTTCACCAGTTCTTCGAATTTGAGCAGCGCCTTGTTGAAGGCGTGGTCATCGTTGAATTGAACGGCACCGTTGAGCGTGATTGGTGCCTGGGCGCCGGCCGTGCTGACGAACGGGGCGGCGACGACCGCAGCGGCGAGGCCGCGAACCAGAGTTCTGCGTTGCATCGATTTTCCTCCGGAGGCCTCGTTTGCTGGCTACTGCCATCGGCCCTTGGTAAGGACTATGCATGGGAACGGCAGGTCGGGCCAGAAAGTGAAAAGGAGCAGGGGCCGGCGATCGCCGGCCCCTGAGACGTTACGGCGCTAGATTGGACACAAAAATCTAGTAGTATTGCAATTCTACAATGGGGTACCGAGGCAGCCGTGCCGGAACTGTACGTGTCAGGTGCCGCGTTAGGGGCATTGGCTGTCGCCGCGGCTGTCGCGACGCTGGTCCGCGGTCCGGCGCTGGCGTTCGTTTATCCGCTCACTGCGCTGGCGGCCATGGCGCTGGGCATTGTCGATCTCCGGGTGCTGCTGGGCGGCGGCGAATTGACGGTGTGGCTGCCGATCGGCCTGCCGGACATCGGCCTTCATCTGCGTCTGGACGCTCTGTCGGCGTTCTTTGGCATCGTGATCAACGGCGGCGTGCTGGCCGCCAGTGTTTACGGGATGGGCTTCGACCGCGCCAAGGAGCTGACACCGCGGGTCGAGCCCCTATTCCCGCTCTTTGCCGCCACGATGAATCTCGTTCTGATCGCCGATGACGCCTACGCTTTCCTGTTCTCGTGGGAATTGATGTCGCTGGCGTCCTGGGCGCTGGTCGTGGCCCGTCATACCGATCCGGAAAGTCGGCGAGCGGGTTACCTCTACCTGATCATGGCAGCCATCGGCACGTCGGCACTGCTGTTCTCCTTCGGCGGACTCGCCGGTCCGGCGGGTGGCTACGGGTTCGACACGATCCGCGCCCATCCGCCCGGACCGCTGGTGGCCGCCTTGGTGCTGGCGGCCGCCCTGGTCGGCTGCGGGTCCAAGGGCGGACTCATCCCCCTTCATGCCTGGCTGCCGCTCGCCCACCCGGCGGCGCCCAGCCACGTGTCGGCGCTGATGAGCGGCGTGATGACCAAGGTCGCCATCTACGGCTTCGTGCGCATCGCCTTCGACCTGCTCGGTCCGCCGGCATGGTGGTGGGCGCTGCCACCGATCGTGCTCGGGGCGGTGACGGCGGTGCTGGGGCTGCTCTACGCCGTATTCGACCGCGATCTCAAGCGCGTGCTCGCCTATTCGACGATCGAGAACGTCGGCGTGATCTTCGTGGCGCTGGGCCTCGCCCTCGCCTTTCGCGCCAACGGCCAGGAAGGCGCGGCGGCGGTGGCGATGGCGGCGGCGCTGCTACACGTGCTCAATCACTCGTGGTTCAAGTCGTTGCTGTTCCTGGGCGCCGGTGCCGTCCTGCACGCCACCGGCCGGCGCGATCTCGAGGGGTTGGGCGGGCTCATCCACCGCATGCCGCGGACGGCCGCGTTCTTCCTCGTGGGGGCGCTCGCCATCTCGGCGCTGCCGCCACTCAATGGCTTCGTGTCGGAATGGCTGCTGTTCCAGGCAGTGATCGCAGCGCCCGCCCTGCCGCAGGCGGCGCTGCACTTTGCCTCGCCGGCGATCGGCGCCATGCTGGCGCTGGCGGCGGCGCTGGCGGCGGCCTGCTTCGTGCGTGTCTACGGCATCGCGTTTCTCGGCCGGCCCCGCAGCATCGAGGCCGCGCGAGCGCATGAGGTCCCGATGGTGCAGCAGATCGCCATGGGTGGGCTGGCGCTTCTGTGCATCGCGGGCGGCCTGTTCGGTAGCGTGCTTGCCGCGATGATCGCGCCGGTCCTGCGTGATCTCGTCGGCAGCGTGTTGCCGAATTCGGGCAGTGGTCCCACGGCGTTCTCGTTGATCGCTTTCGATCCGGAACGCAGCATCTACGATGCCCCGGTCATCGCTTTCTTTGTCGCGATCGCCTCGCTCACGACCCTGCTCGTCGTCCACCGCCTGTCGGCGCGTCGCACCCGCCTTGGACCGGCATGGGACTGCGGCTTTCCCGATCCGTCGCCGGCGACCCAGTACACCGCCTCGAGCTTTGCCCAGCCGTTACGCCGCGTCTACGGCGCGGTGGTCTTCGCCGCCCGGGAAACTGTCGTGATGCCGCCGCCCGGCGATGCGCGTCCGGCGCAATTCTCGGTCGTCCTGATCGACTACGCCTGGCGCGTCCTGTACGCGGCGCCGAGCCGCGCCGTGGTTCGGCTCTCGGAGCGCCTGAATGCGCTGCAGTTCCTGTCCATCCGGCGCTATCTCGTGCTGATGTTCGCGGCCCTCGTCATCCTGCTGTCGATCGCGGTGGTGACGATATGACCGGCGACCTGGTCGTACAGTTCCTGGCGCAGGGCGCCCAGATGTTCATGGTGCTGCTGATCGCGCCGCTTGCCGTCGGCGTGGTGCGCCGGGTCAAGGCGCGGCTGATGCGCCGGCAGGGCGCACCGCTGCTGCAGGGCTACCGCGACCTCGCCAAGCTCCTGCGCAAGGAATCGGTGGTCGCCGAGAACGCGTCCTGGCTGTTCCGGTCCGCGCCCTCCCTGATCTTCGCCCTCACCTGGGTGGCGGCGGCCCTGGTGCCGAGCTTCGCGTCGGGCCTGATGTTCAACTGGGCGGCCGATGTCGTGGCGCTGGTTGCGTTGCTGGGCGCGGCGCGCGCCCTGCTGGCGCTGGCCGGCATGGACGTCGGCACCAGCTTCGGCGGCATCGGCTCCTCGCGCGAGATGATGATCGCCACGCTGGCCGAGCCCGCGATGATGCTGATCGTGCTCACGCTCGCCATCGCCGCCGGCACGACGAGGCTGGCAGGTGTTGCCGACTTCTTCATCGCCGAGCCGCTCGCCGTACGGGTGTCGCTGGCCTTGTCGCTGGTGGCGTTGATCATCGTGGCGCTTGCCGAGAACGCGCGGATCCCGGTCGACAATCCGGTCACCCATCTGGAACTCACCATGGTCCACGAGGCCATGATTCTCGAATACTCCGGCCGGCATCTCGCCCTGATCGAGGCGGCGAGCTACCTCAAGCTGGTGCTCTACCTGTCGCTGCTGATCTGTCTGTTCGCGCCCTTCGGCATGGCGCCGGCGAACGCCGGTGTCGGCGGCTGGGCGATCGGGCTGCTGGCCTGGAGTGCAAAGCTGCTGGCGGGCGCGGCGCTGCTCGGCGTGTGGGAGGTCAGCATTGCCAAGATGCGCGTCTTCCGCCTGCCCGATTTCGTCGGCATCGCCTTCGTCTTCGGCTTTCTCGCCATTCTGCTGGCGTTCCTGACGCGCGGGGCGCTCGAGTGAACCACGCCTACGAGATTTCCCATCTGCTCGCCGGCGTCATGCTGGTGACCAGCTTCGCGCTGCTCTACCAGCAGCGCGTCGCCGCGGTGCTCAACACCTTTGCCGCCCAGTCGATCGCCCTGGCGCTCGCCGTCGCCTGGGCGGCGTGGTCGCAGGATCGGCCGGACCTGTTCATCACTGCGCTGATCGCCCTGACGCTGAAAGGCATCGTGATTCCCGTGGCGCTCCACCGCACCGTGGCCCGGCTCGGCATCCATCGCGAGGTCGAGAAGGTCGTGGGCGTCGGCGTCGCGCTGATGGTGGGCCTCGCCCTCACGGGCCTCGCGCAGGCGCTGCTCTTCAAGGTCACGCACGGCACGGCGAGCCACGCGCGCGAGGAGCTGGCGCTGGCACTCTCCATCATCCTGATGGGCTTCCTGATGATGATCGTGCGGCGCAACGCGGTCACCCAGATCGTCGGCTTCATGTCGATGGAGAACGGCCTGATCCTCGCCGCGACCGGCGCCCGCGGCATGCCGCTCGTCGTCGAGGTCAGCGTCGCCTTCTCGGTGCTGATCGCGCTGTTCGTGTTCGCGGTCTTCGTGTTTCGCATTCGTGAGCGCTTCGATACGATCGACATCGAGGCGCTCGACCGCATGCGCGGGGATCGCCGATGATCCATGCCTATCAGGTCGTCGTCGTCGCGCCCTACGTTGCCGCGCTCGTGCTCCTGGTGATCCCGGGCTATCGGCTGGGCGCGATCACCAACGTGGTGGCATCGGCGCTGACCTTCGCCGCCGGCCTGTGGCTGGTGGTGAGCGAGCGCGTCGTCAGCGACTATGCCATCGTCGACGAATTCAACATCGTCTTCATCGCCATCAACACACTGGTCGGCTTCACGACCGCCTTGTTCAGTGCCTCCTACATCGGGCACGAGATCGAGACCGGCCGACTCACGCCGACTTTGCTGCGATTCTATCACGCCATGTTCCAGGCGATGATGGGTTCGATGAACCTCGCCCTGATCGCCAACAATATCGGGCTGATGTGGGTCGGGCTCGAGCTGGCGACGCTGATCACCGTGGTGATGGTCGGCCTCTACCGCACGCCACAGGCGATCGAGGCGGCGTGGAAATACTTCATCCTGGCCAGCGTCGGCATATCGCTCGCCTTCTTCGGCACCATCCTGATCTATCTCGCGGGCCAGCCGGCGCTGGGCGAGGGCGTGCCGGCAATGACCTGGAATCTCCTGCAGGCGGCCGCCTCGCGCATGGATCCGGCGATCCTCGACCTCGCCTTCATCTTCCTGCTGATCGGCTACGGCACCAAGGTCGGGTTGGCGCCACTGCATGCCTGGCTGCCGGACGCCCATGCCGAGGGTCCGACGCCGATTTCGGCCGTGCTGTCGGGCCTGCTGCTGAACGTGGCGCTCTATGCGCTGCTCAGGTTCAAGATGGTCGTGGCCGGCCAGCCGGCGGCGCTCGACCCGGGCCCGATCATGATCGTGATGGGGCTGGTGTCCCTGATCTTCGCCGCCTTCATGCTGTACCAGCGGCGCGACATCAAACGGCTGTTCGCCTATTCGTCGATCGAGCACATGGGCCTGATGGTGTTCGCCTTCGGCATGGGCGGGCCGCTCGCCAACTTCGCGGGCCTGCTGCATATGACGATGCACAGCCTCACCAAGTCCGGCATCTTCTTCGCCGTCGGCCACATCGCGCAGGCCAAGGGCTCCCAGCGCATCGCCGACATCAAGGGGCTGAGCGTCACCCACCCGCGCCTCGCCGTCGCATTCGCCCTGGCGGTGTTCGCCATCTCGGGCCTGCCGCCGTTCGGGGTGTTCACCAGCGAGTTCCTGATCCTGACCACGACTTTCGCGCGCGAACCGTGGCTCGCCCTGTTGCCGGCCTTCGGTCTGCTGATCGGCTTTGGCGCTCTGCTGATGCGCCTGCAGGACACGATTTTCGGCGAGCCGGTGGGGCCGGCCCATCGCGTCGATGCCTCGTCGGTGCCCCTGGTGCTGCACCTGCTCCTGGTGCTCACGGCGGGCATCTACCTGCCGCCGGTGCTGGTCGCCTGGTTCCAGCGGGCCGCGGAGCTGCTCGGATGAGCGCGGCGGGCTCCCTGGCCGAGCTCGTCGTCGGCCACCCTGCCGGTGCCGACGGCTACGTGCGACTGGACGTCGATGCCGACGTCTGGACGGCACTGGCGCAAGGCTGCGCCGCGGGGGCGCACGATCTCAGTGCGCTGTGGGCCGATGGCGGGCTCGATGGGGGCTGGATGCGCATGGCCCTGTGCTGCGAGGGCCTGCGCGCCATCGTCTCCCTGAGGACGGAGGCCGGAGCCTATCCCTCGGTTGCCGCCCATCATGCGCCGGCGATGCGCCTGGAACGTGCAATGCGCGACCTCTACGGCGTGCGCCCGGCAGGTTTGCCCGATTCGCGACCCTGGCTCGACCACGGTCGCTGGCCCGGCCGGCAAAGCGACGCGCGCTACGAATTCCTGACGGCCGAAGGCGAGGGGCTGCATCAGATCGCGGTCGGACCGGTTCATGCCGGCATCATCGAACCGGGCCATTTCCGCTTCACCGCCAACGGCGAGACGGTGGTGCGGCTCGAGGAGCGGCTGGGCTACGTGCACAAAGGCGTCGAAGGCCTGCTCGCCGGCGCCGACATTTCGCGTGGTGCCGCGATCGTCGGCCGCATCTCCGGCGACAGCACGGTCGCCTATGCCTGGGCATTCGCCCGCGCGGTCGAGGCGGCGCTGGGCTGGACCGTACCGCAGCGGGCCGCGCTGCTGCGCGGCATCATGGCCGAGCTGGAGCGGCTTGCGCATCACATCAACGACGTCGGTGCGATCTGCAACGACGCCAGCGTGCTGACGATCAACGCCCGCTGCACCCTGCAGCGCGAGGACGTGCTGGCGGTGGTCGCCGCCTGCTTCGGTCATCGCCTGATGATGGATCGCATCGTGCCGGGCGGCGTGGCGGCCGACCTGACCGCCGACGGCGCCGGGCGGATTCGCGGGCTTCTGGCGCGGCTCGAGGAGACCCGCGCGGAAGTCCTGCGGGTCTACGATTCGATGCCGTCGCTGCAGGATCGCACGATCACCACCGGGATCGCCTCGCCCGCCCTCGTGCGCCAGTATGCCGCCGGCGGCTTCGTCGGCCGTGCGTCGGGCCGCGTCTTCGACGCCCGCAAGAACTTCCCCTACGCGCCCTACGACCAGCTGCCCTTCGACCTCAAGACGCGGACCACCAGCGACGTCGATGCGCGCCTGCTGGTGCGCATGGACGAAATCGTCGAAAGCCTCAAGATCGTGGGCCTGATGCTCGACCGCCTGGCGCCTGGCGACATCAGAAATGACGGTCCGGCCCCGGCGGCTGGCGAGGGAGCGGCCCTGGTCGAGGCTTTCCGCGGCGACGTGTTCATGAGTGTGAGGATCGCGGCGGACGGGCGGCTCGCCCACGTGCACGCGCGCGACGCGAGCTGGTTCCAGTGGCCGCTCCTGGAGGCCGCCGTCGAGGGCAACATCGTTGCGGACTTCCCGCTCTGCAACAAGTCGTTCAACTGCTCCTATTCGGGCCACGATCTATGAGGCAACCGCGATGAGATCGTTCCTGATCGACGCGCTGCTCAAGGGCAAGGCCACGATCGCGCCGCCTGTCGCGGGGACGGCCGCGCTCGAGGAAGTGACGCGGGCGCTGGGCGAGCGCGCCCGCCAGCGGCTCGGCCGCTCGCTGTCGATCCGCGAGATCGATGCCGGCTCGTGCAACGGCTGCGAGCTCGAGATCCACGCTCTCAACAACCCGGTCTACGATGTCGAGCGCTTCGGCCTCAAATTCGTGGCCTCGCCGCGACATGCCGACGTCCTGCTGGTCACCGGGCCCGTCACCTGGAACATGCGCGAAGCGCTGCTGCGCACCTACAATGCGGCGCCCGAGCCCAAGTGGGTGGTGGCGCTGGGCGACTGCGCAGCCAATTGCGGCGTCTTCGCGGGTTCCTCGGCCGTCGTCGGACCGCTGGCCGACATCCTGCCGGTCGACCTGCACGTGCCCGGCTGCCCGCCGGCGCCGATCGAGATCGTGAAGGGCCTGCTGGCCCTGATCGAGGCCCGGCCGCCGGCCCCCTGATCGAGCCTGGCCGCCCATGATGCTGCATGCCTGACATCGTCACGATCTCGGACTCCACGCTCAGCGCCCAGGTTTCTGCCCTGGGTGCAGAGCTTCTACGTCTGCAGGATCACGACGGATTGGACCTCTTGTGGGACGGCGATCCCGCCTTCTGGACCGGCCGTTCGCCGCTCCTGTTCCCCATCGTCGGCGAGGTCAGGGGCAACCGGATCAAGGTCGCGGGCGCTGAATACGGGATCGGCCGCCACGGCTTTGCCCGCACCTCGACGTTTGCCCTGGTCGCGTCCGGGGCTGCGCGCTGCACGTGGCGGCTGGAGGCGAGCGCGGCGACACGGCGACAGTATCCATTCGAGTTCCGCCTCGACGTCACCTACACGATCGAAGGTGGGGCGCTGCGCATGACGGCCGAGGTGACGAACCAGGGCGACGGCGTCATGCCGGCCTCGTTCGGCTTCCATCCGGCGCTGCGTTGGCCCTTGCCCTACGGCAAGCCGCGCGCGGCGCATGAGATCGTCTTCGAACGCGATGAACCCCTGCCGATCCGGCGACCCATCGACGGCCTGCTGAGTTCGGCACGATATACGACTCCCGTTCGCGGTCGTCGCCTGGCATTGCACGACGGCCTGTTCGAGGACGACGCCATCGTCTTCGATAGCCTCGAAAGCCGCAGCGTTGTCTATGGCGATGCCGTTCGCGTGTCGTTTCCGGAGATGCCCCATCTCGGCATCTGGACCAAGCCCGGCGCGGGCTTCATCTGCATCGAGCCGTGGCAGGGCTATGCTAGCCCCGAAGGTTTCGACGGCGAACTGGTCGGCAAGCCCGGCATGGTGCCGATTGCACCGGCGGCAACGCGCCGCTTCGAGATGTCGATGGGCGTAAACGTCTGACGGCGCCAAGTGCCCATGGCAGCACCGAAGCATCGCGCCGGCCCGCCTCGGATCGATGATGGCCCGCCACAGCTGGTACTCGGTTTTCGAGCGCTGATTACCACGAACGCAGCTCCAAACGTCATGCGTCGGCCCAGCCAGCGGTCCCACGGCGCCATGAGGCGCGCGGCGGCCGCGAACTGCGGATAGAAGACCGCCCCGTCAACCGACATGACCGTGAGGCCGGCGGCGGCCATCGAGCGCCGCAGTTGTGCGGCCGTCCGGAAACGGGCGCTGCGCCATGTACGGCTTCCCGCCAGCCCCTTGACGTAGCGGAGGCCGGCCCACGAACTCCAGCGGTTGAGTTCGCCCAGGATCAGGCGTCCGCCCGGCCGCAGCACGCGGGCCATTTCGCGGATTGCCGCCGCGGCGTCGGCAACGAAGCACAGCACGGCGACCGAGAACACCAGATCGAAAGTGCCGTCGGCAAACGGCAGCTGCTCGGCGCGGCCGTCGCCCAGCTGAAGACCGACGTCCATCGCGTGAGCCCGGGCGGCTGCGGCGGCGAGCATGGCGGGGTCGGGATCGATGCCGGTCACCACGGCGCCGCGCCGCGCTGCCTCCACCGCGAACGCTCCGTCACCCGTGCCCACGTCGAGCACGTGCAGATCGTCGAGGCGGCCGGCGGCCTCGAAAATCAGCCCGTGCTCGAGCCGTTCGGTAAGGGCGCCGAGCGGTGTCCGACGCCAGGTATCGTAGGCGGCAGGGCCGATCTGGGTCGGCGTCGGGCGGGGCTCCTGCACCATTCAGAACACGAGAAGCTTGTCGGCCCCGATCGTCGCCGCCGCCAGTTCGTCCATGGTGCTGCGGCGCGCGCCGGGAGCAATCTCGGCCTCCGCCAGGCCGCGCGCGTCCATGCAGGTGCCGCAGAGTAGCACCGTGCCCTTGCCCAGGACGACGCGTCGGAGCATGCGCTCGATGTTGTAGAAGCCGTCCGGTGTCTTCTGCCCCGCCTTGGCGCAGAGCACCGCGTCGGCCATCAGGAAGACCGTGACCTCGGCCTGCGCATCGTTTTTCTGCAGGGCCATTGCGAGACGAAGTCCGTTGTAGCTGCGCTCCGTCCCATAGGGCGGGTCGTTGAGAATAATGAGCGACTTCATGTCGGGACTCCCTTGCCGGCTTCTGCCGCGTCGTTGCGGAACGGCTGGGTCAGCATGCGGTCGAGCCGCTGCTCGCGCGGTAGCCGGAACTGTTCGATGCCGATCGTCATGGCGTCGTGCCCGGCCGCCGGTTGCGCCCGATAGGTGCCGAACAGGCGGTCCCACCACGGCATGCTGAAGCCGAAATTGCTGTTGGTTTCGCGCGGTACGATCGAATGGTGGACACGGTGCATGTCGGGCGTGACGACGAACCACCTCAGCACGCGATCGAGGCCCGCCGGCAGGCGAAGGTTGGCGTGGTTGAACATGGCGGTCGCGTTGAGAAGGATCTCGAAGGCCAGCACGGCCTCGGCCGGGGCGCCCAGGGCGGCGATAGCGGCCAGTTTCAGGATCATCGACGCCGCAATCTCGATCGGATGGAATCGGGCGCCGGTGGTGACGTCGATATCCAGGTCGGCGTGATGCATCCGATGCAGCCGCCACAACGTCGGGACGGCGTGGAACAGCACGTGCTGCAGGTAGATCGCGAGATCGAGGGCGAGAACGGCCAGGACGACGGTCGGCCAGTGCGGCAGGTCGAGGTTGTTCATCAACCCCCAGCCGCGTTGCTCGCCCAGAAGCGCGAAGGCGACGGCCGTGGTCGGCAGCAGCAGGCGCACCAGCGCCGTGTTCAGGGCGACGATGCCGAGGTTGGCCGGCCAGCGCGCCCAGCGCGAGAGCTGCCGCTCGCGGCGCGGCGCCATCGCCTCCCAGGCCGCGACGATCATGAAGACGGCGAGGAAGAAGGCGACGCGGATGACGGGTTCGTTCGACACGGCGCGGCTCAGTCGGCGAGTGCTGCGGCGACGATGCGCCGCTGCCGGAAGCCTAGCCACAGCAGCGCCAGCGCCGCCACGGCGAGCCACGGCAGCAGGAGGAGATTGAGGATCTGCCAGCCGAACGCCTGCAGGAGCGCTGCGGCGCCCAGCGAGGAGGCGAGACCAACGGCGAAGATGCTCATGTCGTTGGTCGCCTGGGCGCGGCCCTTCTCTGCGGCGGCATAGGTCGTCGTCAGCAGGGTCGTGCCGCCGATGTAGAGGAAGTTCCAGCCGACGCCCAGCATCACCAGCGCGCCGGCAAACGATTCGAACGCCGTCCCCGTCAGCGTCATGAGAACGTGTCCGGCAAGCAGCGCGATGCCAGCCAGCATGACGCGCAGCACGCCCAGGCGTGCGATCAACGAGCCGGTGAAGAAGGACGGCAGGAACATGCCCAGCACGTGAAGCTGGATGACCGTCGTCGCGGCGACGAGTCCATGGTCGTGATGCAGCATCGCGATCGGCGTCGCCGTCATGGCAAGGATCATGACGCCGTAGCCGGTCGCCGCGCCGAACAGCGCCACGAGATAGGCCGGCTGCGCGACGATGACACGCCACGGCCGGCCCGCGGCGGTGGTGCCTGTCTCCGCCTTCGGGCTCGGGATGCGCAGGCCGAGCAGCAGGCCGGCGGCGACCAGGGAGACGATCGCGAGCAGGAGGAACGAGCCGACATATTCGGGCGAGAGCAGCGGGCCGCCGAGCCGGCCGAGCAGCGGACCGGCCAGCGCCGCCACGATGCCGCCGGCCAGCACGAGCGAGATCGCGCGCGCCCGAAAGGAATCGGTAGCCACTTCGCTGGCGGCGAACCGGTAGAACTGCGCGAACGCCTGATAGACGCCGACGAGAAACGTGCCGAAGGAGAGCAGGGCCAGCGAACCGAGCCACAGGCCGAGCGCGGCGCAGGCACCGCCGGATGCGCCGAGCAAGGCGCCGGCGACGAAGCCGCGGCGGCGTCCGACGCGCGCCATCCAGAGCGACGCCGGAAACGTCGCGATCGCCGTGCCGAGGAACATCGCCGCGATCGGCGCGGTCGCCAGCTGCGGCGACGGCGCGATCAGGCCGCCGGCCAGGCCGCCGACGGTCATCACCAGGACCGAAGTCGTCTGGAACAATGCCTGCGCGGTCGCCAGCAGCAGGACCTGCCGGTGCATCGAGCCGAACCGCGAGAGACTGGCCAAAGGGGCACCTCACAATGACGTTTGGTGACTTGACGCGATTCATTCAATCAGTCAAGTTATTGATTGAATGACCAATCCCAAAAGCGAAATATTCGAGCAATTCGCCGAGCTGGCCCGCGTGCTGGGCCAGGGAAACCGCCTGGAATTGCTGGAACATGCAGCGCAGGGCGAGCGCTCGGTCGAGCGTCTGGCCCAGCTCACCGACCTCTCGCTGGCCAACGCCTCGCAACACCTACAGGTGCTGCGGCGCGCCGGCTTCGTGCGCTCGCGCCGCGACGGCAAGCGGATGCTCTACCGGCTGGGCGACGGGCCGGTGATCGAGCTGCTGGGCGCGCTCAGGCGCTATGCCGAACATAGCCGCGCCGAAGTGCGCGGCATCGTCTCGACCTATTTCGATCGGCTCGACTCGCTGGAGCCGGTGTCGCGCGAGGTGCTGCTGGAACGGCTGGACGACGGCAGCGTGGTGCTGCTCGACGTCCGTCCCGAGGACGAGTTCGCGCTGGGCCATCTGCCGGGTGCGCTCAACATCCCCTTCGCCGATCTCGAGTGGCGTCTCGCTGAGCTGCCGAAGGACACCCAGATCGTCGCCTACTGCCGCGGCCCCTACTGCGTGCTGTCGTTCGAGGCCGTCGCCGCGTTGCGCGCCAGGGGCTACGACATCAGGCGGCTGGAGGACGGCTTTCCGGAATGGAAGGCGGCGGGCCTGCCGGTGGGCACCGTCATCGCAGCGCCTTCGCCAGCGCCGACGCCTTCCGCCACACCTGCTTCTGGCAGATGAACAGGACGCAACCCTCGATCAGCAGCGCGTCGGCGCCCTGCCGCCGCACGGTGGCGCGATAGGTCTGGCCGTCCTCGGGATTGTAGATGCGTCCCGTCCAGCTGCCGTCCGACGTGGCGGTCAGACCGGATAGGATCGGCAGTCCCACCAGGGGACGCTTGCGCAAGGTCGCGTCGGCGTTCTGGGTGTCGAGGCGGGGCCGGCCTTTGTCGTCGATGCCATCCCACAGCCAGCGAACCGTGCCGCAAAGACTCATGGTCGCACTGCACGGCGCCAGCTCGACAATCGCGGCGGCGCCGGGTGTGAGCCAGCGGCCGGCTGGACTATTGTCTGCCCGTACCGGCTCGCCAGCGATGATCAGCCCGCCCGCGAGAACGAGTACGGCGAGCGCGCCCGTGATCGCGCGGCCTGTGCCCAGCGGCGATGTGGCAGCCATCTGCGGCGTGACGATCGCCTCGAACTTGCGGCGGTAGTCGGGATGCTCGGTGCCCATGAGCTTGTCCCACCAGCGGAAGTAGAGGCCGTAGTTGTAGCGTCCGGCCTCGTGATGCAGATCGTGATGGGTCGTGGTGTTGTTCCAGCCGAGCCACCGGCCCGGCCCGAAGGCGGCGGGATGCACCTCGGCGCCGGCATGTCCCATGACGTTGCGCAGGATCATGATGATCCCGAAGGCGAAGAGCGCCACCGCGTGCATGGGCACGAGAAGGACGAACAGCGGTACGAAGACGCCGTGCACGACCGCCTCCGGAACGGCGAAGGAATAGGCCGCCCACGGCGTCGGTGTGCGCGAGAGGTGATGCGTGCGATGGAACAGCGTGAACAGGCGGCGGTGATGCATCGCGCGATGGGTCCAGTAGAAATACGCGTCGTGGGCGGCCAGCATGAAGGCCAGCGACAGCACGAGGTAGAGCGGCCCGGCCTGGTCGAAATCCTTGTAGATCGTGATCCAGCCCAGCGAGACGCCCACGGCGATCGGGGTGCTGAGCAGCGAGAAGATGAGGGCCGTCCGCAGCGAGGCCAGGATCTCGCGCCGCCGGTCGGCCGCGGTGGCGGCGCGGGCCTGCAGCTTGCGCCGTGCCAGTCCCGCCTTCCAGAAGAGGGCGAGGATCGTGACCATCAGGGTGGCCGCTACCAGGTAGCGGGCCGTATCCATGACCCATACCCCGGGCCAGACGGACAGGTAGATTTGCATCAGTTCGTTCATCGGGCGCCCCTCCAGCAGGCGTGCCTCCTGCTTAGGGGGACGGGCGGTCGAGATCGCGCCGAAGGTGAAAATCGATGGCTATCGGCAGAAAACGGCTCGCCGATTCCGGAATCGGCGAGAAATCAGGCGCCGCTGCGGCGCGCTGCTGTCCGGCGGAACTCGGTCGGCGTCAGGCCGGTGTCGGCCTTGAAGGCCCGGTTGAAGGGGCCGAGCGACTGGAAACCCGAATCGAGGGCGATGGTGAGGATCGGCACCTCAGCCTGCGTCGGATCGGCCAGCGCCTGCTTGGCGTCGGCCAGGCGATGACGGTTCAGGTACT
>Ga0155465_1192_pt1 | contig 16116 bp, 12 predicted proteins | sample RifCSPhighO2_12_FD_107123 | JGI IMG/M metagenome (GOLD analysis project Ga0155465, IMG submission 107123) | Alphaproteobacteria bacterium RIFCSPHIGHO2_12_FULL_66_14 | reverse complement strand
TTCCAGCCGGCATCGGGGAAACGCACCCAGGTCTGGCTCTGCCGGCCGACCAGCTCCTTGCCACGGATCTTGAACTCGAGGTTCACCGTGGCGACGTCGCGGCCGAGCGTCAGGATCTCGAGCCGGACGCGCTTTTCCTTGATGCCGGATCCCGGTGGCCGCGCCACGCGATGGGCGTGGATCTCGGCGAAGCCGTAGCCGTTCTCGTTCAGGGCGTAGCGGATGGTGTGCGGGCTGTTCCAGAACGTTCCGTCCAGCACATCGACGTTCTTGTCGATCAGCGCCTGTTCGTAGCGCTCGAACAGAGCGCCAACCTCGGCCACCACTTCGGGAATGTTGGGCGTCAGGTCGTTCAAATCTTCCCCTCGAGGGCGCGCGCCACAGCCACCAGGCCGGCGTCGCTGCCCCTGTTGCCAATGATGGACAGGCCGACCGGCAGGCCGTCAACCGTCACCGCGCCCGGCAGGTTGACCTGCGGAAAACCCGCGAGGCCGCCATGGGCGCAGAGGCACGTGATGCGGTCGCGCAAGGGATCGAGCACGGAGAGGGGCTGGCCGCGCAACGGCGCCGGAAACGGCGTGGTCGGCAGGCAGAGGATCGTGCCGGGCGGCAGCAGATGCTTCAGGCGACCGCGCACTTCCTGGCGCATCAGGTTGGCCCAGGTGCGCTCGGACTCGGGGATCATCGATCCCATCACCAGCGCCCTGGCGACCGAGAAGGCGAATCGCGGATTGCCCTGGTCCAGCCACGCGCGGAAGGTGTTGAAGGCCTCGTGCGGCTGCAAGGTGCGTTGCGCCCGGGCCCACACCGAAAGGCCCTGCGGCGCCATGATCTCCTCGCGGCTCGAGCCCGTGATCGAGGCGAGACGCCTGACCATCGGCTGAAGCGCTTCGGCGACATCGGCGTCAGCGAAGCCGAAGGCGTCGACGGCGACGATCAGCTTGGTCGGCAGCGCGCGCCCGTTCGCTGGGGGAATCGCCTCACCCAGCATCACCGACGACACCCTGGCGAAGGTCTCGGCGTCGCGGGCAAACCAGCCCATGGTGTCCGACGTCGGCGCCTGGGGCAGCATGCCGGCGAGGTCGAGGCGGCCGTGCGTCGGCCGGATGCCGTAGAGGCCGCAGAAGCTCGCGGGCACCCGCACCGAGCCGCCGGTGTCGGTGCCGAGCGCGGTGTCGCAGATCCCCGCCGCCACCGCGGCGGCCGAACCGGACGACGAGCCACCCGGCACGCGGCCCGGTGCGCGGACATTCACGGGCGTGCCATCGAAGGCGTTCTCGCCCAGGATGCCGAGCGAGACTTCGTCGGTGATCGTCTTGCCGATCAGCGTCGCGCCGCCATCGAGCAGGGTCTGGATCGCCCAGGCGTGCCGCGTCGGCACCGGCCGGCCGGTCGGCCAGTCGTGGTTGCCGCCGCCGGTCGGCACCCCGGCAACGTCGAAGAGATCCTTGGCGGCGAAGGTGAGACCCGAGAGCGGACCGCCAGCGCGGCCCTCGAGGCGGACACGTGAGCCCGGCACGAAGGCGCCGATGTCGTCGGTCATTTCGTCAGCTCCGGTGTGGCAGGGATTATTCGGCGGGCGTCGCGGGTATGCGGCCCCTGGTGCGCCAGCGCCTGGCCCAGCCTGGACTGAACCGCATGCCGGCCAGCCGGTCGAACCAGATGTAGACCACCGGCGTGATGAACAGGGTGAGCAGCTGCGACACCAGAAGGCCGCCGACCACCGCGATGCCCAGCGGCTGACGCAGCTCGGCGCCGGCGCCGTGGCCGACGGCGATCGGCAGCGCGCCGAGCAGGGCGCAGACGGTGGTCATCATGATCGGCCGGAAGCGCAGCAGCGCGGCCTCGACGATCGCCGTCTCGGCGTTCGCGCCCTGGGCCCGCCGCACGATCGCGAAGTCGACCATCATGATGGCGTTCTTCTTCACGATGCCGATCAGCATGACGACGCCGATCATGGCGATGACGCTGAGGTCCATGCCGAACAACATCAGGGTGACGATCGCGCCGATGCCGGCCGAGGGCAGGCCCGACAGGATGGTGAGCGGGTGGATGAAGCTCTCGTAGAGGATGCCGAGGATGATGTAGATCACGAGGACGGCGCCGAACAGCAGCAGGCCCTGGTTGGCGACCGCCTGCTGGAAGACCTGGGCGCTGCCCTCGAAGCTGGTCGCGATGTTGGCCGGCACGCCGACCTCGGCCGCGGCGGCCTGGATGTCGCGGACCGCGTCGCCCAGCGCCACCCCGGGCGCCAGGTTGAAGGATATGATCACCGCGGGAAGCTGGGCGATGTGGTTGACGGTGAGCGAGGTCGGCTTGTCGATGCGCTTGGCCAGCGTGTCGAGCGGCACCAGCCCGCCGCTCGGCGTGCGGATCTGGAGCCGGCGCAGGATGTCGCTGGCATCGGCGTATTTCGGATCGGCCTCGAGGATCACCTGATAGGTGTCGTCGGCCGCGTAGATCGTCGACACCTGGCGGGAGCCGAAGGCGGAATAAAGCAGCTGGCGGATCTGGTCGACCGATACGCCGAGACGCGAGGCGATGTCGCGATCGATCTCGATGAGCGCCGAGCGGGCGCGGACCTGCAGGTCGGAGTTGACGTCGAGGATGCTGGGGATGCGGCGCATCCTGGCTTCCATCTTCGGAGCGTAATCGCGCAGGGTCGCGAGATCACTGGAGCGCATGCCGAACTGGTACTGCGCGCGGGTCAGGGTCGTGCCGATATTGATCGACTGCGCCGGCCGGAAGTAGATGTTGATGCCGGGCACGCCCGCCGTTGCACGACGCAGGCGGGCGACGACCTGGTTGGCGCTGTCCTTGCGCTCCGGCTTGTCGCGCAGAATGATGAACATGCGGCCGGAATTGACCGTCGCCGCCGCGCCGCCGAAGCCGACCGTCGACACCACGGACGCGACGTCGGGATCGCGCCGGATGGCCTCGGCGAGCACCGACTGGCGGGCGACCATGGCGTCGAACGACGCATCGTCCGGACCGACCGTGGATCCGATGATCTGGCCGATGTCCTCGGACGGAAAGAAGCCCTTGGGCACGGCCTGGAACAGAACGATGGTCAGGACGAAGGTCCCGAGGGTGACGCCGAGCACGAGGCGCGGCAGGCGCACGGTGCGCCTCAGCGCCGCGGCATAGCCCGCGCTGACCTTGTTGAAGCCCCACTCGAACGCCCGCACCAGGACGTTGTGCTTCTCGTGATGGTCGACCGGCTTCAGGAGGCGCGAGCACAGCATCGGCGTCAGCGTCAGCGACACGATGCCCGAGATCAGGATGGCCATGCTGATGACCAGGCCGAACTCGTTGAACATGCGGCCGACGACTCCGCCCATGAACAGCACGGGGATGAAGACGGCGACCAGCGACAGCGTCATCGAGACGATGGTGAAGCTGACCTCCTTGGCCCCCTTGAAGGCCGCCTCCATCGGTTTCTCGCCGGCCTCGATGTGGCGGACGATGTTCTCCAGCATGACGATGGCGTCGTCGACGACGAAGCCGACCGCGAGCGTCAGCGCCAGCAGCGAGATGTTGTCGATCGAGTGGCCGAACGCATACATGCCGGCGAAGGTGCCGACGACCGAGATCGGCAGCGCGATCGCGGGGATGAGCGTCGCGCGGAAGGTCCGCAGGAAGAAGTAGATCGCGATGATCACCAGCACGGCCGCCAGGGCGAGCGTGAACTCGACGTCGGCGATCGCGTCGCGGATCGGCTTGGACCGGTCGGCCATCAGCTCGATTTCGACACCGGGCGGCAACTCCGCCTGGATCTGCGGCAGGATGGCCTTGACCCGGTCGACGACTTCCACGGTGTTGGCGTCGGGCTGACGGTAGACGCCCATGACGATGGCGCGCGTGCCGTCGAGCCAGCTCGCGACCTTGTCGTTCTCCACGCTGTCGATCGCCGTCGCGACGTCGGAAATGCGGACCGGCGCGCCGTTCTGCCAGGTCACGATCACCGGCATGTAGTCGGCGGCCTTGTTGATCGGCCCGGTGGCCTCGAGGATCGCGTTCTGGCGCCGGTCGGCGATCGAACCGACGGGCTTGCTCGAGTTGGCGTTGACGACGGCGTTCTGCAACTCCTGCAAAGTGAGGCCGCGAACCGCCAGCTGGTCGAGGTCGGCGCGCACGCGAACGGCGAATTTCTGCGAGCCGAAGATCAGGACCTGGGCCACGCCGGGCAGGGTCGAAACGCGCGGCAGGATCGCCCGGTTGGCGAAGGCGTCGACATCCGACAAGCGGACCTGCGAGGATCGCAGCGTCAGCAGCATCACCGCCCAGTCCGCCGGATTGACCTTGCGGAAGCTGGGGGGCGTCGTCATCTCCGGCGGCAGACGCCTCATCGCCGAGGAGATCGCCGACTGCACGTCGAGCGCAGCGCCGTCGATGCTGCGATTGAGGTCGAACTGCAGGACGATCGAGGTGTTGCCGAGCGACGACGCCGAGGTCATCGCCGTGACGCCGGCGATGGTCGAGAACTGGCGTTCGAGGATCGACGCGACCGACGCCGCCATCGTCTCGGGGCTGGCGCCGGGGAGCTGCGCGGTGACCTGGATGGTCGGAAAATCGACACGGGGAATGGCGGCGACGGGCAGCTGCCTGTAGGCGAAGAGACCCGCGATCACGAACGACGCCATCAGGAGGATGGTCATCACCGGGCGGCGGATGCAGAGGGCCGGCAGCATGTCCCGTCTCCCTGCCGCTCAGCCGCGGGGCGGCGAGGCGGGCTTCGCGGGCTCCGGCGGCGGTGCGCGGACCGCGACGGCCGCCCCGTTGACCAGACGCAGCTGGCCATCGACCACCACCTGCTCGCCGTCCTGCAGTCCCCTGCCGATGACGGACTCGCCGTTCTGCGTGCGCTTGACGATGACCGGCCGGAGCTCGGCGGTGCCGTCCTTGACGACGAACACGTAGGCGCCCTGCGGCCCGAGTTGCACGGCGGCCGACGGAACGGCGATCGCACTGTTCTCCACGCCGAGAATGATCTCCACCTTGACGAACTGGCCGGGCCACAGCAGTTCGCTGGCATTGCCGATGCGCGCCTTGGCGGTCACGGTTCCGGTGTTGGGATCGACGCTGTTCTCGATGAAGGCCATGGCACCCGACTGCTTCTTGGTGTCATCGACGATCGCCGTGACCGTCACCGCGCCCTTCGCCATGGCAGCACGAAGGTCGGGCAGGATGACCTGCGGGATCGCGAAGGTGACGTAGATCGGATCGATCTGGTTGATGGTCGCGAGCGTGCTGTTGACCGAGTTGTCGCCGACCCGCACGACGGCGCCGGCCTTGCTCGAGATCGAGCCGATGCGACCCGACACCGGCGCCCGGATTTCGGTGTAGGTGAGCGACGCCTGGATGTTCGCCTTGGCGGCTTCGTCGGCCTCGAGCTGGGCCTCCGCCGCCTTGACCGCCGTTTGCGCGGTGTCGCGCTGCACGACCGTACCGGCATTCTTGCCGAGGAGATCCTCGTAGCGCTGGTGATCGCGCCGTGCCTGGGCGAGCTGCGCCTTGTCCTTGCGGATCTGCGCCTCGATCTGGCCAATCTGCGCTCTCAGCGTCCGCGAGTCGAGTTCGAACAGCAGGTCGCCTTCCTTGACCAGCGCACCCTCCTCGACATGGACCTTCACGATCTGGCTGTCGAGGCGAGGCTTGATCTGGATGGAGGCGATCGCCTGCACGGTGCCGACCGCATCGACGACGACCGGCATCGGCTTCTGCGCGATCTTGGCGACCACGACCGGCACCGGCCCGCCGGGATTGGCGCGTCCGCGCCGACCCTGCGGCTGCGCCATGGCGGCTGGGCTGCTCTGAGCCAGCTCGGCGCCCTTGGCCGACCCGCCGACTCCCAGGCGCTGGGCCACGACGTCGCGATAGGCGTAGGCAGCCCCACCGACCACGACCGCAACCGTAGCCATGACCGCCAGACGGACCATCCGCATAACCGTAGTCTCCAGACCCCAATCCCCGCCGAATTATAGGCCCGGCATCACCCGCCGGACAGTCACAACCGTGGCAAGATCAAGGATTCCCAGCAAAAAACCCGCCACAAAGGGCGGGTTTTCGCGGCGTTTGAGGCAAAAGCCTCAGTCAGCGGTTCGCGTTAGCGGCTGTAGTACTCGACGACCAGCGACGGCTCCATCTGAACCGGGTACGGCACGTCGGCCAGCTTCGGCCCGCGGACGTAGGTGCCCTTCATCTCCTGATGATCGACCGAGACGTACTCCGGCACGTCGCGCTCGGCGGTCTGCGTCGCCTCGATGACCCGGGCCATTTCCTTGGCCTTCGACGTCAGTTCGATGACGTCGTTGTCCTTCACCAGGTAGGAGGAGATGTTCACGCGACGGCCGTTGACCTTGACGTGGCCGTGGCTCACGAGCTGGCGGCTGGCGAACACGGTGATGGCGAACTTCATGCGGTAGATGACCGCGTCCAGCCGGCGCTCCAGCAGCTCGACCAGGTTCTCGCCGGTGTCGCCCTTGCGACGCACGGCCTCGAGATAATAGCGGCGGAGCTGACGCTCGCCGACCGAGCCGTAATAGCCCTTGAGCCGCTGCTTCGCCATCAACTGCAGGCGATAGTCGGTCGGCTTGGTGCGACCCTGGCCATGCTGGCCGGGACCGTATTCACGCTTGTTGATCGGGCTCTTGGGACGGCCCCACAGGTTGACCCTGAGGCGGCGGTCGATCTTGTACTTCGAATTCGCGCGCTTGCTCACGCAGCACTCCGTCGGTTTTGCGCCCCGCTTTGCGGTGACGCGCTGTTGTCCGGATAGGCCTTGGTCCGACTGGCAGCTGATTACAGGCGCTTTTAGTCGGGGCGGGATGAAGGCCCGAACGGCCCACAACCACGTTCTCCGGAAGTAGGGCGGAACATACTGGCGAACTCAGGCCAGTCAAGCACGCGTTCCCGCTGCAATATCAAGGGCTTAGACCTCGACCAGCACGACCTCGTGCGTGACGTTGGCCGACTTCTTCACCATGGCGGTGGCCGAGCAGTACTTCTCGTCCGACAGGCTGACCGCCCGTTCGACCAGCGCCTTGTTCAATTTGCGGCCGCGCACGGTGTAGACGAGCTTCACCGACGTGAAGACCTTGGGATGATCGTCGGCCCGTTCGGCAACCAGCGAGACCTCCACGCCCTCGATATCCTGGCGCTGCTTCTTCAGCATCGACACGACATCGATCGCCGTGCAGCCGCCCATACCCATCAGCACCACCTCCATCGGTCGCGACGCGAGGTTGCGGCCGCCGACCTCGGGCGAGCCGTCCATGGTGAAGGTGTGGCCGCTGCCCGCTTCGGCGACGAACAGGGCGCCGTCGACCCAGGAGATTCTTGCCGTCGTCGACATTGTCATTCCCCGTGCTTGTTCTTGGAGAGAAATTTGATGACCCCATGGAAGGTACGCGCCTCCTGCTCCGTCATCTCGGCGCGCTGCAGCAGCGCCTTGAGATTGAGCACCATCGAGGGTCGCATGTCCTTGTTGCGCAGGAAGCCCGACTGGTCGAGCGCACGCTCGAGATGGTCGAACAGGTTCTGCAGCTCCTCCTTGGTCGCGGGCCGCGCCGAATGGTCGGACATGCGCTCGGCCGGCACCTCCTCCGCCGCCGTCGCCCATTCGTAGGCGACCAGCAGCACGGCCTGCGCGATGTTGAGTGAGGAGAATTGCGGGTTGACCGGGATCGAGAGCGCGGTGTCGGCATGGACCATGTCGTCGTTCTCGAGCCCTGTGCGTTCCGGCCCGAACAGGATGCCGACCCGCTCGCCCCGCCCGATCCAATCGCGCACCTCGGCGGCGGCGCGCCGCGGCGTCAGGATGCGCTGGGTGAGTTCGCGGTTGCGCGCCGTGGTCGCCACCACCCGTTCGAGATCGGCCACCGCCACGGCCACGCTGTCGAACACCTCGACCTTCTCGAGCACGACGTCGGCACCGGACGCGGCGCGCTGCGCCTTGTCGTTCGGCCAGCCGTCGCGCGGGTTCACCAGCCGCAGGGTCGAGAGGCCGCAGTTCAGCATCGCCCGCGCCGTCATGCCGATGTTCTCGCCGAGTTGCGGGCGCACCAGGATGATCACGGGCGTGGTGGCGCCGGTCGCGCGGCCTTTCGAAGCTCGTCCCATGCCGCCCTATATCGCGCCTTGGGTATCGCGCCTAGCGCGTCACGACGAGCGGTGGCCGGCGCATCAGGAACAGCAGCGGGATGAGGACCAGCGAGCAGATCATCATGACCCGGAAGTCGTTGAGGTAGCCGATCAGCGCCGCCTGACGGTTGATCTCGGCGTCCCAGACGGCGAGCAGGCCGGGATCGGCGCCCGGCAAGCCCCGGCCGAGCGGCCAGCCGGGATGGAACGGCGTGAACTTCTCGACGATGTCGGCCCGGTTCTGCTGCGTGTTGCTGGCCAGCATCGAGACCAGCACGGCGATGCCGATGCTGGCGCCGAGGTTGCGCAGGAGCGCGTTGATCGCCGCCCCCTCGGTGCGCAGCCTGGGCGGCAGGGTGGCGAAGGTGAGCACGGTGAGCGGCGGAAAGACGAGGCCGAGCCCGAAGCCCAGCAGGACGCCGTTCCAGATGATGCGGCTTTCGCTGACATTCAGGTTGAACAGCGTCATGTCCCACAGGGAGAGGGCGCAAAGGCCGAAGCCGATACCGATCAGCACGCGTGCGTCGATGCGGCCGATCAGGCGCGACACCAGCATCATCGAGACCATCATGCCGGCGCCGCGCGGCGCAAGCACGACACCGGTGGTGAAGACCGGATAGCCCATGAGCTGCTGCAGGAAGGGCGGCATCAGGGTCGCCGTCACGATCAGCACGAGGCCGGCGAGCGCGGTGAAGGCGAGCCCGACCGAGAGGTTGCGGTCGCGGAACAGATCGCGCGACAGGAACGGCTGGCGGTAGGTCATCATGTGGATCAGGAACATGGCGAAGGCGACGCCCGCCACCAACGTCTCGCCGATGATCTCCACCGAGTCGTACCAGTCGAGCATGTGGCCGCGGTCGAGCATGAGCTGGAACGAGCCGATGGCGACGGCAAGCAGGGTGAAGCCCAGCAGGTCGAAGCGCCGCGGCCGGTCGTGCACGCTGTCGCGCACCAGCGCCAGGATGCCCAGGGTGCACAGGATACCGACCGGCAGGTTGACGTAGAACACCCAGCGCCAGTTGAGCTCGTCGGTCAGCCAGCCGCCCAGCGACGGGCCGGCGATCGGGCCCAGCATGGTGCCGACACCCCACATCGCCATCGCCTTGCCCTGCTCCTCGCGCGGGTAGGTATCCATCATGATGGCCTGCGAGACCGGCACGAGGGCGGCGCCAAAGCCGCCCTGCAGGGCGCGGAACAGCACGAGCTGATCGAGCGACTGCGCCGCGCCGCACAGCATGGAGACGATGGTGAAGCCGACGACGCAGGTCGCCAGCGTGCGGCGCAGGCCGAAGCGCATGGCGCAGAAGCCGGCGAGCGGCGTCATGATCGCCGAGGCGACGATATAGGACGTGATCACCCAGGAGACCTGTTCCTGGGTCGCCGACAGCGAGCCCTGGATCGAGGGCAGCGCCACGTTGGCGATGGTGCCGTCCAGCGCGTGCATGATGGTGGCGGCCATCACCGTGAAGGTGATGAGACGGCGGCGGCGCAGCACCGCCGGATCGACGGCCGGCGCCATCGGCCTAGGGCTTGGCGGTGGCCGACGCGCTCGACAGGCCGAGCGACTTGCCGAGCCCGGCCAGGAGCCCGCCGAGCGAACGGCTGTGGCCGGTGTCGATCTCGACCGTCGTGCTCATGCCGACCCTGAGCGGCGGGTCGCCCTCGCGGCAGGTGACGGCGACGCGCACCGGAATGCGCTGCACCACCTTCACCCAGTTGCCGCTGGCGTTCTGCGGCGGCAGCACGGCGAACTCGGCGCCGGTCGACTGGGAAATGCTGGCAACCGATCCGGTGCACTCCGAGTCGGGATAGGTGTCGACGTGGATCGTGGCCTTCTGGCCTGGCCGCACACGCGTGAGCTCGGTCTCCTTGAAGTTGGCCTCGATCCAGAGGCCGGTGTCGGCCACCACGACCATCACCGGCACGCCGGCAGTGGCGTAGCTGCCCGGCACCGGCCGCTTGGCGACGATGCCGTCGAGCGGCGATTCGATGGTGGTGCGGCGAAGCTGCAACAAGGCCTCGGCGCGCGCCGCCATCATCTGCTTCACCTTGGGGTGATCGTCGGTATGGATTCTCCGATTGCCGGCCAAGGCCGCCTCGATTCGCGTGAGATCCTCCTGCGCCGCCGAGATGCGCTGACGCGCGACGTCGAGTGCCAGCCGCGCCTCCTCGAGCTTCTGGGTCGAGGCGATCTTCTTCTCGGCCAGCCCGGACTGCCGCTCGAACTCGGCCTCGGCATAGGTCTGCTGGCTGAGCGCCGCCTTGATCTCCTCGCGCTTGGTGCGCCACTGTGCGCGCAAGCCGCGGATCTCGGCGCGCGTCGTCTCGATCTCGGCCTCGATCCGGGTGAGCGCCAACCGATAGGACTGGTCGTCGAGCTTGAACAGGAGCTGGCCGCGCGACACGGCCTGGTTCTCCTTCACGGGCACTTCGACGATGATGCCGCTGAGCGCGGTGGCGATTTGGGCGCGGTCACCCTTCACATAGGCATTGTCGGTCGCGATGTAGCGCCCCGACGACAGCCAGACGAACAGCGTCACGGCCAGGACGAACAGTGGCAGCAGCCACATGAAGGCGCGGGCGAGCACGCGACCGGACAGTCGCGGCCGCCGCGGGACGGTCGCGATGGGCGGTGTCTTGCTGTCCAGATGTTCGCCGTCTCGCACGCCAGATATGGTCTGCCCCGACCTCTTCGAGGTCAACCGGGGGTCGTGGCATGGCAGCTAGGCCCACTGCGCCGATGCACGACTACTCCCGCTCCGCAGGGCGGGCGCCGTCGCGGAACAGCTTGTAGGTGATGGCGTCGTAGAGGGCGTTGTACGAGGCATCGACGATGTTGGGCGACACGCCGATGGTGCTCCAGCGCCTGGCTTTCGCGTCCGCACTCTCGATCATGACGCGGGTGGTGGCGGCAGTACCGCCGCCCGAATCGAGGATGCGCACCTTGAAGTCGACCAGCCGCATGTCCTCGAGTTCGGGATAGATCGGCAGCAACGCCTTTCGCAACGCGGCATCCAGCGCATTCACCGGACCGTTGCCCTCGCCCACTTCCATCGCCCGCCGGCCGGCGATGTCGAGCTTCACCGTCGCCTCCGAGAGTGCGATCAGCTGGCCGCGCGCGTTGACCCGCCGCTCGGCCAGCACGCGGAAGCTCTGCAGGGCGAAGTAGTCGGGCACGGTATGGAGTTCGTGTCGTGCCAAAAGTTCGAACGAGGCGTCGGCGCCGTCGTAGGCATAGCCCTCGGCCTCGCGCTCCTTCACGATCTCCAGCAGCCGCGCGACGCCGGGGTCCTTGGAATCGACTTCGAGGCCGATCTGGCGGAAGCGCGCCATGATGTTGGAGCGGCCGGCCTGGTCGCTCACCACGATGATGCGCTGGTTGCCCACCACCTCGGGATCGACATGCTCGTAGGTCCTGGGATCCTTCTCGACCGCTGAGACGTGCAGGCCGCCCTTATGTGCGAAGGCGCGGGTGCCGACGTAGGCGGCGCTGCGGTTGGGCACGACGTTCAGGCGATCGTCGAGCAGGCGCGACAGATGCGTGAGCCGCGCCAGCGCGCCCTCCTTCAAGCCCGTGTCGAAGCCCATCTTGAGCACGAGGTTGGGGATCAGCGCGATCATGTTGGCGTTGCCGCAGCGCTCGCCCAGGCCGTTGATGGTGCCCTGGACCTGGCGCACGCCGGCGCGGACGGCGGCCAGCGTGTTGGCGACGGCGTTCTCGGTGTCGTTGTGGGTATGGATGCCCAGCCGTTCGCCCGGGATCTTCTTGGCCACCTCGCCCACGATGCGTTCGATCTCGTGCGGCAGGGTTCCGCCGTTGGTATCGCACAACACCAGCCAGCGCGCACCGGCCTTGTCGGCGGCCGCCAGACAGGCCATCGCATAGTCCGGGTTCGCCTTAAAACCATCGAAGAAATGCTCGGCATCGAACATCACTTCTTCCATGCGCGTCTTCGCGTAGGCCAGCGAATCGCCGATCATTTCCAGGTATTCGCCACGGTCGACCTCCAGCGCCACGTCGACGTGGAAATCCCAGGTCTTGCCGACCATGCAGACGTTGCGCGCCTTGGTCTGCAGGATGGCGGCAAGGCCGGGATCGTTGGCGGCGCTGCGGCCGGCGCGCCGGGTCATGCCGAAGGCCGTGAACTTCGCGTTCTTGAACTCGGGTGGATCGGCGAAGAAGCGGTCGTCGGTCGGGTTGGCGCCAGGCCAGCCACCCTCGATGTAGTCGATGCCGAGCAGATCGAGCTCGCGCGCAATCGCGACCTTGTCGGCCACGGTGAAATCCACCCCCTGCGTCTGGGCGCCGTCTCGCAGGGTGGTGTCGAAGAGATAGATGCGGTTGGACTGTTTCATGACGGCGGCATCATAGTTGGGCAGCCACGCGGGAGATACGCCTTATGACCACGGCCACCACCATCACCGAGCTGCGCACGACCCTCCTCCAGGTGCCGTGGCAGGGCGCCGCGCCGGCCGCCGGCATCCTGTCGGCCGCCAAGCGCGACATCTTCGTGCTCGAGATCGAGACCCAGGGCGGACTCATCGGTATGAGCTACCTGATGCCGTTGCGCGGCGGGTTGCACACGCTCGACGCCTGCCTGCAGGAACTGATCGCCCCGCACGTGATCGGCCGCGACGCCACCGAGGTCGAGGCGATCTGGCAGGCGCTCTACAAGAGCAACTTCTGGCTGGGCCGCATGGGCGTCACCGTGTTCGCGCAAAGCGCCGTCGACATGGCGCTGTGGGACATCATCGGCAAGCGGGCCTCCCTGCCCCTGTTCAGGCTCTGGGGCGCCGCCCGCACCGAGATCCCCGCCTACGGCTCCGGCGTGTTCCGCGGCCTCGGCCGCGACGGCATGATCGCCCGCGCCAAGGAATTCACGGCGCAGGGTCTCAAGGCCATCAAGATGCAGGTCGCACACATCAGGCCGTGGCGCGAGGACGTCGAGAACGTCCGAGCGATGCGCGAGGCGGTGGGCGGCGGCGTCGAGATCATGATCGACGTCAACATGGGCTGGGACGCCGACACCGCCATCCAGGCCGGCCACCGCATCGACGAGTTCGACCCCTACTGGCTGGAGGAACCGGTGGTGGCGGAAGACTTCACCGGCTATCGCCGCATCGCTGCCGCCTTGAAGACCCGTATCGTGGGCGGCGAGAGTCATTTTGGACGGAACGACCTGCGTCCGTTCTTCGAGGCACCCCACAGCGTGCCCATCCTGCAGCCCGACCCGATGCGCGGCGGCTACACCGAGCTGCGCAAGATCGCGGCGGCGGCCGAGCCCTGGGGCATCCGCATCGCGCCGCACCTCTTCCACGAGACGATGGTGCATGTGATGGCCTCGATCCCGAACGCCAACTACCTCGAGTACATGACCTGGAACGACGACCTCTGGATCGAGCCGGTACTGCCCTCGAAGAACGGCACCATGAGCCCGCCGGAACGGCCGGGCCACGGCCTCGCCTTCCGGCCGGAGATCCTGAAGGACTGCAGGGTCGGCGGGCAGCGCATCAAGGGATGAGTCCGCCGCCGCGCGGACGGAAAGGAAACTCACTTCGCACGACGCGATGCCGCGCCGGATAGGGCCTGAGCCCTTCTGTCGTCAGCGCTTTTCCATTCCTATCGGAGTCGCGACATGTCCGCCGAAAGCGGACATTCCGGACATCGACTTTGCCAATTTCTCCTTATTTCCCGGGACATCCGGCAAGCAGGCAAAAGAATTTGCGAACCCGATCATCAATCGGATCTATAGGATATACACCCTACTAAGTCAACGCGATTCCCGCAGGGCGGCGCCAAACGCCTTGAACAGCGCTCGATTGACCGGATTGCGCTGCGGGTCGTATTCGGCGTGCCACTGGACCCCCAGCGCGAACGAAGGTGCGCCGGCGATACTGATCGCCTCGATGGTGCCGTCTTCCGCCACGCCCTCAACAGTGACCCGCGCGCCTGGCTTTAGAATTCCCTGACCATGCAGGGAATTCACGCGGATGGTCTCGCAGCCGAGAATCCCGGCGAACCTTCCTTTCGGCACCAGCTGTACCTCATGGCGCTCGGCAAACACGACCTCCGGATCAGGATGGATCTCGCCATTTTCCAGCCGGGGCATTCGATGATTCATCCGGCCCGGCAATTCACGTATCTCCGGATGCAGCGAGCCTCCGAACGCGACGTTCATTTCCTGAAGGCCCCGGCAGATGCCAAAGAGGGGAACGCCGCGCGCAACACAGGCGTCGACCAGCGCCAACGCCATCGCGTCACGATCCTGATCATAGGGTTCATGCCGCGGATGCGGCTCGACCCCGAAGTGGGTTGGATGAACATTGGCACGTCCACCGGTCAGCAGAATCCCGTCGACCGCGCCCAGCAACGCTTCGATATCCGTGATGTCCGGCGTGCCGGCGAACATCAATGGCAAGGCACCCGCCACCTCTGCGACCGCGCGCATATTGCGCTGCCCCACGAGCTGCACATTGTGCCGATCGTTGACGACGTGGGCGTTGCCGATGACGCCAACCACCGGCTTTTTCATGCTAGGCATTCATACTTTCTGCCACGTCGATGAATGCTTGGGTAGGGGACGGGAGAACGCCAGGGGCGGCGGCTCCGCAGTCTAGAGACGCCGCACCGTCGCCTCGGCAAAGCGTTCGGCCGACGGCGGGTCGAACTCCAGGAAGAGCGCGGGTTCCAGCACCTCGACTTCGATCACGATCAGCCCCCCGTCGCGCACGACGCCGTCGACCCGGGCATAGAGCGGCGTCTCGGGCAGCGCGCGCAGGCAGGCCGCACCTTTCTCCGTCACCTCGCGCGCCGGCGTCTCGGCGTTGCGCGTCGGGCCATAGCACGAGTTCGAGCGGAACTCGCCGGGCGGCGGGCGCTTGCGGATGGCGTGGCTGAAGGCGCCGTCGAAGTAGACCAGCGACAGCTCGCCGTCGGCGATTTCCGGCAGGAACTCCTGCACCACCACACCCGAGGCGCGCGCCTCGTCGGAGAGACCGGCGACCTGTCGGGCGAGCGTGGCGCGCTTCACCAGTTCGACGGAATAGCCCGACGCCCCCGACGCGGGCTTCACCACGGCCTGGTCCCAGCCGGCGTCGGCCAGCACCTTGTCGATGGCCGCGGCCGCGCAGGCCACGATATGCGTCTGCGGCACGCGAATGCCCGCCACCGCGAGCTTGCCGACGTAATCCTTGCGCAGGTTCCAGCGCACAAGGCCGATCGGATTGAAGAGCCGCGTCGCGGCGGCCATCAGCTCGGTCCGGTCGCGGAACGCTTTTGGCGCGCGGTAGTAGCCCCAGGTCGAACGCAGCACGACCGCATCCACGCCGGCAAACGCCTCGCACGGCCCGTTCCAAGGGGCCGCCACGACACGCCAACCGCGGCGTTCCAGCGCGTCGGCGTAGAGCCGGTCAGACTCGGTGATGCCAGGCTGATCGAGCGCCGTGGCCAGGACGATGGTTCCCGCCATCGCTACTTGCAGACGTCCCGCAGGGCCTTCCAGTCGGCAGCGCTGAAGGCGGGCTTGCCGGTGGGCGGCCGCTGGGTCGCCGCGATGCGTTCCCTGGTCGGCGGATGGCTCGACCAGATGCCGGCGGCCGATGCGGCGTCCTTGGGCTCGTTTTCCAACATCTGCTCGAAGAAGCCGGCGATGCCGTCGGCGCGCAGGTCGAGCTTCTCCAGCAGGGCGACGCCCGTGGTGTCGGCTTCGCGCTCGGCGGCACGGCCGTTGCGCAGCGCCAGCAGGACGTTGCCGCCCGATGTCAGCGTGTTCAGGAGATCGGAATAGCCGCCGCTCACCAGCTTCGCCAGCAGCTCGATGCCGTACTGGCGGGCGATCCCCTTGATCGGATGATGGTGCACGACATGGCCGATCTCGTGCGCCAGCACGCCCGCCACCTGCGAGCTGTTCTTGGCCTGCTCGATCAGGTCGGAATAGAAGACCAGGATCCCGCCCGGCAGGGTGAAGGCGTTGA
>Ga0155465_1200_pt2 | contig 16644 bp, 20 predicted proteins | sample RifCSPhighO2_12_FD_107123 | JGI IMG/M metagenome (GOLD analysis project Ga0155465, IMG submission 107123) | Alphaproteobacteria bacterium RIFCSPHIGHO2_12_FULL_66_14 | reverse complement strand
GAGGCACATGTCGAGCCAGTCACCCTGCTTGTAGACCGAGATCACCTCGTCCTTCGGCAGCTCGTCGGCCCATTGCGCCTTGAACGTCTCGCCGTGCGACTGGAAGTAGTCCTTGATCTTCGCGCGATCCCACACCGAGCGCTCGATCGGCAGGTCGCGGTCGACGATCTCGGCCATGCGCTGCTCGATCCTGGCGAAGTCCTCGGGCGAGAACGGCTCGGCGCGCACGAAGTCGTAGTAGAAGCCGTCCTCCGTCGCTGGTCCGAACGTGATCTGTGTGCCGGGGTAGAGTTCCTGGACGGCCTGGGCCAGCACGTGCGCCGCGTCGTGGCGCAGCAGCTCCAGCGCCGCGGGGTCCTTCGACGTCACGATGCCGATCTTGGCGTCGCGGTCGACGACATGGGCAAGGTCGACCATCTTGCCGTCGACGCGCAGAGCGAGCGCCGCCTTGGCGAGGCCGGGGCCGATCGAGGCGGCGATCTCCGCGCCGCTCACCGGTTTCTCGAATTTCCGGACCGAGCCGTCCGGCAGGGAAATATTGATCATGGCAACCACCGCATAGAAATCCGAACGCGCTTCATCGCCCGACGCGAAGCGTCGGTCGTAGACGGCCGGGAAGCGGCACAAACGCGCGCGCCCGGCCGAATCAAGTTCGGTCGGTGGTCGGGAAAGCCAGGAAGCTGGAAAACAGCCGGTCCATGCGCCCGGAGATAGTTGCGCAGCCGGCCTGAGTCAAGTTGGCGGGCCGGGCTGGCGGGGACACGCGATCAGTCGCGGGTGGCGGTCCAGCTGAAGGGAACGGCTGTTCCGTTGCGCTGATAGGACCCGGTCAGGGTATTGGCATCGCGCGATTCCAGCCGGAAGTGGCCCTTCATGGGGTATCCCAGCCCGTCGTCCGCCTGGGCAAAGCGGCCCGACCAGACCTTGGCCTGGTACGACATGACGCCATGGAGGACGGCATCGCCGCCCTTCATCTTCCAGTGACCGTCAAGGCTTGTGCCGTCGGCATTCTCGTCGATGTCGATCCAGAGCGAGCCGTGGCACGGGCAGTCGGGATTGACGGGGTCCTGCCAGGTCAGCCGCCAGGTTCCGACGAAGTCCTGCATGCCACGAGTCGTCGGCGGGTTGACCGGCACATCGCCCGGCCCGCCCATCGGCGGGCGCGGCATCTGCGCCTGCACCTGAGGTGCTCCTGCGACGCCGGCAAGAAGAAGCACGGCAAGCAGCACTGGACGCGCGGCCCACATCATGACGATCTCGGTTCCAGGCGTTCGTAGAGTTGCAGCAGCTTGCCGTTGATTTGCGTCAGGCCGTAGCGGCTGCGTGCGTGTTCCTGGGCGGTGCGGGCGAGTTCGGCTCGACGCTCGGTCGATAGCGACAACGCACTCTGTAGGGCCTCGGCCAGCGCGGCGGCATCGCCTGCCGGGGCCAGCCAGCCAGTGACGCCGGGGCGCACGGTCTCGGCGGCGCCGCCACCGTCCTCCGCCACGACCGGCCGGCCCATCGCCTGGGCCTCGACCAGGGTGCGGCTGAAGCCCTGCCGGCTGCCGCCGGTCGCCACCACGACGTCGGCCAGCATGTAGGCCGCCGGCATGTCGTCCACGTAGGGACCGATCTGCATCCGGCCGTGCAGTTCGGCCGCCTCGATGGCGCGTTCGAGTTCGCGTTCGAACGGTGTCGGCACGCCGACCGAACCCAGCAGAAGACAGAACACGTCGTCACGGCCCAGGAGCTTCAAGGCGTCGATCAGGATCTTCTGGCCGTTGTCCTCGCCGAAACGCGCCGGACAGAGCACGAGATGGCTGCCGTCGGGCACGCGTAGCTCGCCAGCCAGGCGGATCAGCCGCTCGGCGCGGACGATCGCCGGATCGAAGCGGTCGAAGTTGATGCCGGGCGAAATGGTCTCCAGGCGGTCGGCGAGCGCGGGAAAGCGTTTCAGGGCATCGCGTGCGACATGATCCGACACGGCGATCACCGCATCGGCGCGCGCCTGGCGACGCTCGAGGAAGCGCCCCATCAGATCGGTGGCGATGAACGGCCGGTGGAGCGTGGCGATCCATTTGATGTCGAGCCGGCGCGCCAGCGCACGGGCAATCCACGCCGTGGCCGGGGAGCGGGCCTGCACGACATCGACCCGGGCATCGCGCAACGAGCTTGCGAGCTTGGCCGGGAGGGTGAGCCGACCCCACAGCCGCTGCCGGCCGATGGGCAACTCGATATGGGTGGCGCGCAGGCGTAGCAGGTCGGGCACCATGGCGCCGCCCGGCGAGGCCACCAGAGCCGACCCGCCGGCCGCGACCACGGCCTGTGCCGCGTCGAGCGTGGCGCGGGCGAGGCCGCCGCCGGCGAGGGTGGGCACGATCTGCAGGAGCGTGGGCGCGGACACGGCGATTGATTTTTCGTAGAACAATTGAGAGGTCAGTGCAGGTAACACGGGAGCGCCAACGTGGGTAGAGTCGAGCGGCTTCAGCGCCCCGACGGAAATACCGTCGCCTATGCGAAATCCGAAGGGCGCGCGCCCACGGTGGTGTTCCTGGGCGGCTTCCGGTCCGACATGACCGGCACCAAGGCGATGGCGCTCGAGGATTGGGCGCAGCGGACCGGCCGCGCCTTCCTGCGCTTCGACTACCTCGGCCACGGCCAGTCATCGGGCCGCTTCGAAGACGGCACGATCGGTCGCTGGCTCGATGATTCAATCGCTGCGATAGATCAGCTCACCACCGGCAAGCTGGTGCTGGTGGGCTCCAGCATGGGCGGATGGCTGTCGCTCCTGGTGGCGCGCGCGTGGCCGGATCGGCTGGCGGGACTGGCGCTGATCGCCGCCGCGCCCGACTTCACCGAGCGCATGCTGCTGAAGGGACTCTCTCCCGAGGATCGCATCGCCCTCGAACGCGACGGCCGGCTGGAGCGTCCCTCGCAATACTCGCCGGACCCTTCGGTCTTCACCTGGAGGCTGATCGAAGAGGGGCGCAACCACTTGCTGCTCGACAGCAAGCTGGCGCTGGCCTGCCCGGTGCGCCTGCTGCACGGCCAAAGCGACCCCGACGTGCCGTGGGAGTACTCGTTGCAGATCGCGGCGCACCTCGAGGCGCCCGAGGTGATCACCACCCTGATCAAGGGCGGCGACCACCGCCTCAGCACGCCGGCTGACATCGCCCGCCTGATCGCCACCGTGGAAGAGTTGGCGCGCTAACCCAGAGTCGCGATCGCGCGCAGGCCTTCGCGATAGGTCGGATAGCGCAGCACGACGCCGAGCTCGCGCTTGAGCCGGTCGTTCCTCACGCGGCGGTTCTCGGCATAGAAGGAGCGCGCCATCGCGCTCATTGTCGGCGCGGCGTCGTCCCACGGGATCGCCGGCGGCACCGGCCTGCCCAGCAATTCGAAGGCGAAGCCGACGACGTCACCGTTCGGCGCCGGCAAGTCGTCGGCCACGTTGTAGATGCCGCCGGGATGCGGCTTGGTCATCGCCGCCAGCACAGCACCGGCGATGTCCGCGACGTGAATGCGGGAGAAGAACTGACCAGGCTTGTCGATGCGCCGTGCCGTGCCGGCCATGACCTGGTCGATCGTGCTGCGTCCGGGGCCGTAGATTCCGGGCAGCCGGAAGATGTCGAGGTGGGCGCCGGCCTCCAGCGCCATCGCCTGCCAGCCGCGCTCGGCGGCCAGGCGCTCGACGCTACGTGGCTGGCCGGGATTGGGGGGCGTGTCCTCCTCGACCCAGTCGCCGCCGCGATCGCCGTAGACACCGGTGGTCGACAGATAGCCCAGCCATCGCGCCTGCTTCAGCCGCGGCCCGCAGGTCCTGAGGACCGGATCGCCCGCCGTGCCGGGGGCAATGGTGCAGACAACGTGCGAAGCGCCGTCGAGGGCAGCGGCGGGCAGCGGCGCGGTGCCGTCGAACAGATGCGTCTCGATGCCGCCTGCGCGCAGACGTGCGGCCTTCTCGGCGCCGGTGCAGGTGCCGGCGACCTTCCAGCCGCCGGCTTTCGCAAGGCGGGCAATTTCAAGGCCGCTGTAGCCCAGGCCGAAAATGAAAAGACGTCTGGTCATCTTGTCAGGATCGCTCCGGCGCGCTTCTTTTCAAAGATGTCGTTTCGCCGTCCGACGCCCCTCCTGTTGTCTGGTCTTCTGCTGGCTCTGTCCGTCCCGTCCGGATTCGCGCCGGCCCAAGGCCTGAGCCCGCTTGAGAGCACGCCCGATCACCTGCTGCGCTACACCGAGTGCATGAAGCTGGCGCGCCGCGAACCGCTCAAGGCGCTGCCGGCAGCCGAGAAGTGGAACGCCGAGGGCGGTGGTCTGGGCGCGCGCCATTGCGTGGCCGTCGCCATGTTCCAGGCCGGCAAATACCTCCAGGCGGCGGCGCAGTTCGAGGCGATTGCTCGCGACATGGGTCAGGATCGCCCGGGGCTGCGCGCCGAGCTATGGGCCCAGGCCGGCCAAGCGTGGATCGAGACGGGGCAGGCCAACAAGGCGGTCGAAGCGCAGAGCCGGGCGCTCGAGCTGAAGTCGAACGATGCCGACCTGTGGATCGACCGCGGTCTCAGCCATGCCGCCATGTCCGCCTGGCCGCGGGCCATTTCCGATTTCGACCGCGCGCTCGGCCTGCGTCCGGACGACGTGGAGATCCTGGTGCTGCGCGCCGCAGCCTGGCGCAATGCGCGCAATCCGTCGCGGGCCCTGGCCGATGCCGGGCGGGCGCTCCGGATCGCGCCGGAGCATACCGATGCCCTGCTCGAGCGCGGCTTCGCCAATCTGGCGCGCGGCGACCGAAGCCAGGCCAACGGCGATTTCAACCGGGTGCTGCGCATCGTGCCACCGGGCTCCGATAGCGCACGGCGGGCGGAGGCGGGGCTGCGCGGCGAACAGCCGGGCGCCGCCCGTGCCCCTGCCGGTCCCGCGACGGGTTCCGGTGCGCCGGCGGCACCAAACGCTGCGCCCAAAAGCGAGGGGAAGCGGTAGTATGATGCAAACGACTGAGGTAAGAGCCACAGCAATGAACCGGTTTTTCATATCGATCGTGGTCCTCTCCCTGTTTGCGGAAACTTCGGCGTTTGCGCAGACGCCGCCGGTCGGCCAGGCGCCGCAACCGCCCTCCTCTTACTATCCAGCGCCACCGCCGCTTCAGGCGCCGTCGGTCCAGCAGGGCGTGCCGACCACCGGCCTCAGTTCGCCTTTGCCCGGAGTGCCGCAGAAGGTCGAACGCACCGAGATCGCCGCCGAGACCGAGGCTCAGCTCTTCGCCGACGCCCGCAAGGTGGTGTGGGGCCGTTATGCCAAGATCAAGGGCGCCAAGCCGGGCGCCGTCACCGTGACCCGTCAGGGCAACCTCTGGACCATCAAGGGCCGGATCGACAGTGTGGCGCCCGGCACCGAAGGCGACTGGGCATCGATCGACGGCGTGGTCGAGCGCATCTCGGCCGGTGTCGTGCTGATCCGCGGCGAAGTGGCTTTCCGCGTCGCCAAGGTCGAGAAGGGCACGCCGTGCAAAGTGGCAGGTACGCTCACTTTCCGCCGCTCCGGCAAATCGCAGGTCTGGCGCCTCGCCGAGGGCGACAATCCCTGCGACGGCGCCCGCGAGGGCTTCGATCTGGTCTACGAAAAGCCCGTCCAAAGGAAACCCGTCCCGACGCAGCCTAGGCGCGGCTAGCGCAGCTTCGCGATTTCGGCCCGCGCCAGCGCGTCAGCGCGCTCGTTCTCGGGATGGCCGCTGTGCCCGCGCACCCAGTGCCAGTCGACCTTGTGCAGCGCATGCACGGCGTCGAGGCGATGCCAGAGATCGACGTTCTTCACCGGCTTCTTGTCGGCGGTCTTCCAGCCGTTTCTCTTCCAGCTCTTGATCCACTTGGTGACGCCGTCGCGCACATAGGTGCTGTCGGTGAACAGCCCGACCTTGCACGGCCGTTGCAGCGCCTCGAGGCCGGCGATCGCCGCCATCAGTTCCATACGGTTGTTCGTGGTGGCGGGATCGCCGCCCGACAGCTCCCTTTCGCGTGTGCCGATGCGCAGGATCGCGGCCCAGCCGCCCGGCCCCGGGTTTCCGCTGCACGCCCCGTCGGTGAAGATCTCTACTTCCGGCGCATGGCTTGAAGAGGGGCGGCTCAAAGCCCGTAGTCCGAAAGCGAGGTGGCGTTGCGGTGGAAGCGCAGTTTGGCCAGGTATTCCAGCGGATCCTTGCGCTTCACCAGCGCGGCGGCAGGCGTATGCAGCCAGTCGTAGAGCCGCGTCAGCAGAAAGCGCAGCGCGGCACCTCGCGCCAGTAGCGGCAGGGCTGTGCGCTCGCCGGCGTTCAACGGCCGGACCTTGTGATAGGCTTGGATCATCGCGCGCGCCTTGGTGGCGTTGAACGATCCGTCGGGTTCGAAGCACCAGGCGTTCAGGCAGATGGCGACATCGTAGGCCAGGGCGTCGTTGCAGGCGAAATAGAAATCGATCAGCCCCGACAGCTTCTCATGCAGAAAGAAGACATTGTCGGGAAAGAGATCGGCGTGGATGACGCCGTCCGGCAGGTCTCTCGGCCAGTGGGCCTCGAGGAGATCGATCTCGCCGCCGAGTTCGCGGGCCAGACCCGGCGCCACGTCGTCGGCGTGGGCGCGGCTGCCGTCGAACAGAGGACGCCATCCCGAAACTGACAGGGCGTTGGGCCGCCTGATCGCGAAGTCGCGGCCGGCGAGATGCAGTCCGGCCAGCGCCTGGCCGAGCGGTCCGCAATGCTGCACGCCGATGCGGCGCGGCCACAGGCCGTGCAGGAACGTCGTGATCGCGGCCGGCTTGCCAGCCAGTGAGCGGATGGCGTTGCCGTCGCGTCCGTGGATCGGCTTTGGGCAGGTGATGCCGCGCCCCGCAAGATGGTCCATAAGGCCGAGGAAGAACGGCAGGTCCTTCGGGTCGACGCGCTTTTCGTAGAGCGTGAGGAAATATTGCCCCTTGGTCGTGGTCAGGAGGTAGTTGGAGTTCTCAACGCCTTCTGCCACGCCCTTCAGCGCCTCGACCTCGCCGATGTCGTAATCGGCGAGAAATGCATCGAGTTCGGCCTCGCCGACTTCCGTATAGACCGCCATGTCATATCACCGACTTGTCACGCCACCAGCTGGCGGGGCAGCTTGAATACGACACTTTCCTCGGTCGTGCGCACTTCCTCGACGGTGACATCGTAGCGCGCGCGGCAGGCTTCGATCAGTTCGTCGACCAGCAGCTCGGGCGCCGAGGCGCCGGCCGTGATGCCGAGACGGCGCGCGCCTTCGTGCCAATCGACGTCGAGCCAGTCCCAGTCCATGTCGACGGCGCGCTGTACCAGGCGCGACCGGGTGCAGCCGTAGTTGGCGGCAACCTCGACCAGCCGCATGGAGTTGGACGAATTGGGCGCGCCGATCACCACCAGCGCGTCGCAGCGCCCGGCGATCGCCTTGACCGCCGCCTGGCGGTTCGTGGTGGCATAGCAGATGTCCTCCATCTTGGGGCCCTGGATGGACGGAAAGCGGCGGCGCAGCGCGCCCACGATCCCGGTCGTGTCGTCGACCGACAGCGTGGTCTGCGTCGCGTAAGCGAGATTGCCCGGGTCGGACACTTCGAGCGCCTCGGCCTGCGACACATTCTCGACCAGCAGCACCGCACCGGCCGGAAGCTGGCCCATGGTGCCGATCACTTCAGGATGGCCGGCATGGCCGATCAACACCACCCGCCGCCCCGACTCGTGATGGCGCTCGGCCTCGCGGTGGACCTTGGAGACCAGGGGGCAGGTGGCGTCGACATAGAGCAGATTGCGGCGGCCGGCCTCGGCCGGCACGGCCTTCGGCACGCCATGGGCAGAAAACACCACCGGCCGATCGTCGGGCACCTCGTCGAGTTCGTCGACGAAAATCGCGCCCTTGGCCTCGAGGTTCTCGACCACGAAGCGGTTGTGCACGATCTCGTGGCGGACATAGACCGGCCGGCCATAGCATTCGATCGCGCGTTCCACGATCTGGATGGCGCGGTCGACGCCGGCGCAGAAGCCGCGCGGGCTGGCGAGCAGGATCGTGAGCGGCTTATTCGACGCGGGCATGAGAATTCGTTCTACGGGATGCCGACCCGCTCGCTTGCGGGTCTGCGGACCATTGCCTAGACTCCGCCTACAACGGATTGGCGCGGCACCGTAACAAAGCCGCCGCAATGGGGAAAGCAAGATGACCGAGCCGGTTGTCGCGGCCAGAGCGCCCGTGAAAGTGACGCTCGAAGCGGGCAAGGACTATTGGTGGTGCGCCTGCGGGATGAGCAAGAACCAGCCATTCTGCGATGGGACCCACAAGGGAGGAAGCTTCTCGCCCATGAAATACACGCCCGAAAAAGCGGGCGACTACTGGCTCTGCGCCTGCAAGCATTCCGCCAAGAAGCCACTGTGCGACGGCACCCACAAGACCCTGCCATGATCGACGGAAGACACACCATCCTCGCGTCGGCGGCAGTGGTGCTTGCCCTCGCCCTCGGCGGCTGCGGCGGCTCGTCGTCGCCATCGCAATCCATGGCCTGTCCGCCGCCGCTCACGGTGCAGGACGCTGGCCGTATCACCCACTTCAAGGCCGGGCCGGGCCGCGATCCGCGCGACGTCGCCTACGAGGCAGCGCTCGTCAATTCGAGCACGTCCTGCCAGCTCGGCCGCAATGTGCTCGACGTCACGCTGGTGATGATCGTTGCCGCCGCCGCCGGTCCCTCCGCCAGCGGCGGCCAGTCCCGGATACCGTATTTCGTGCGGGTGATCGACGGCAGCGGCAGAGTGGTGCAGGGCCAGGACTTCACAGCCGACTTCAAGCTCTCAGCCGCCAATCCGCGCGGCGAGTCGCGTGAGGAGCTGTCGCTGACCATCCCGTTCGGCCAGTTGAGCGATCTCGGGGGCTATCGCATCGCCGTCGGCCTGAAGCCCACGCCGGAGGAACTCAACTACAACCGGCGGGCCGCCGGCCGGTGAGCGCCTATGCCGACAGGCTGGAAGCGTTGGTCGTCGACGCGGCCGATCGCTGCACCGCATGCGGCAAGTGCTTCGAAGTCTGCCCGACGGCGCGCGAGATCGGACTCGATGCGGGCGAGGCCAAGGTCCGCGTCGGCGAACTCATGGCGCTGACGCAAAATGCCGGTAGCGAACCCGCTCCTGGTCTTTTCCGGTGGCTCAACGCCTGCGACGGCAGCGCCCGCTGCTCCGATGCCTGCCCGGAGGGGATCAACGTCCGCCAGTGGGTGACCATCGCCAAGATGAAGGCGCTCGATGCGACGCGGCCGCGCGACGTGGGCGCGGCCAACGCCGCCGGCCGTTTCCGCCACATGGCGCAGGCGGTGCGGCTGTTGGCCAGCATGCAGCTCCCGTCGGAGACCCTGAGCAGGATCCTGGAACCGGCCGAGCGGCGGACCGCCGAGATTCTCTTCTATACCGGCTGCAACGTGCTGCGCACGCCGCACATCGTGCTCAATGTCATGGACATCCTCGATACCCTGCAGCTCGATTTCGACGTGGTCGGCGGTGCCTCGCACTGCTGCGGCGTCTATCAGTTCCAGGAAGCCGACCTGCCGACCTACGAGCGCATGGGCCACCGCACCTTCGAGCGCCTCGGCCGGTCCGGCGCCTCGAAGGTGCTCACCTGGTGCCCGACCTGCACCAAGAATTTCGACGAGCTGGAGAAGGACGTCGAGGAGCCGTTCTTCGATCTCGGTCACGTCAGCGAGTTCCTCGCCGCCAATCTCGATGGGCTCAGGGCGCGCTTCATCGATCAGCCGCCGCGCCGCGTGGTCATCCACGAGCACCTCGGCATCGGCGCCACGGTCGCCAGCATCCGCAAGCTGCTGGCCGCCGTTCCCAATCTCGAACTGGTCGACCTGCCGCAGGATTCCGGCTTCTCCTATGCCTGCGGCGGCCTGGCGGCGAAGTTCAAGGATCGCGAACAGGCGATCCATCGCGCGCTGGCCGAGGGCGCGGTCGCGGCCGGCGCCGACACCATCGTCACCATGTACCACTCCTGTCACCGGGCGCTCGCCGGCGCCGAGGCCGTCTATCCGCTGCGCGTGGTGAACTTCACCGACATTCTGGCCGAGGCGCTGGGCCGCGGCGGCCATCCGGACTACTACCGCCTCTACAAGGCGGGCGGCGCGATGGACGAAGCGGTGGCGGCGGCGCGGAGGTTCCTGTCAGACAACGGCGTGCGCGTCGACGAGGCCTCGGTGCAGTCGCTGACCGCCGACATCTTCGACGAGACCGGCCTCTCCGGTTCGCGCGACGCCTTCGCCCAGGCCTTCACCGTGCTGGCACGCGAGGCCTGAGGCACCGTTGCGATGGATGTCTGGCTGTTTTCGTACGGCACGCTGCAGCAGGATGAGGTGCAGCTCGCCACTTTCGGCCGCCTGCTCGAAGGCCGCGTGGATGCACTGCCGGGTTACGCGACGTCGCTGTTCGAGATCATGGACGCGGAAGTCGTCACAACCAGCGGCAAGACGCACCATTTCATGGCGCGCCCCACCGGCAATGCGGCCGACGAGGTGGCGGGCGTGGTCTTCAGGATCACGGCGGCCGAGCTCGCTGCCGCCGATACCTATGAGGTGTCGGCCTACAAGCGTATCGTCGTCCGGCTGAAGTCGGGCCTCGAAGCCTTCGTCTATGTCGGCGCGTGACCTTCGCCGCGCACGACACCCTCAAGGCATGAAGGCGATGGCGGCCGTGGCCACCAGGATCGCGGCAAACACGATATTGGCGATGCGCGCGCTCGCCGGATCATGGAAGACGCGGGCGAAGGACGTGCCGGCCATCAGCCATGCCAGGTGGATCGCCACGATCATCAGCCCAAGAACCGCCGTCTTCAGCGCCGCGTCCAGGGCGGCGTCGGCCACCAGGGTCGTTGCCGCGAACACAGCGGCGATGGCCACATAGGCCTTGGGATTCGCCACGGCCAGCAGGAAGCCGCCGGCAAACGAGGGCGCCGCGATGGTGCGGTCGTGTCGCGACAGGGACGGGGCGGTGGCGATCCGGAAGGCGAGATAGAGGATGTAGGCGGCTGACGCGGCAAGCAGCACGGGCGCCAGGTCCGGCGCCGACAGGAGCAGCGAGACGACTCCCGTCGCCACCGCAAGCAGGACGGCGATCGTGCCGGAGACGAGGCCGCACAGGTAGCGGATCGAGCGCCGGAACCCGAACGCGGCGCCAACGGCCGTCACGCTCATCGTCGATGGGCCCGGACTGCCCATGATGACTGCAGCGGCCAGGACCAAGGTCAGCAGCGGGCGCCAGATGGGGATTTGATCGACCATGCCCATGACGCTATCGCCGCCCGGCGCGGCCCGTCTTGAACGATCGTGCGGCCGGGCGAGCCGCCCTCGCTCAACCGGCTTCGGCGTCCATCGATTTGTTCCAGGCGACCACGCAGTTCCGCCCTGCATTCTTGGCGGCATAGAGGGCCTTGTCGGCGCGATCGATCGATTGCTCGACGGAAATCGCGGGATCCAGAACGGTGATTCCGAAGGATACCGTGACCTGAAACGGCTCTTTGCCAGCCGCCTCGTGCCGCAGGTCCGCCAGTTCGGTGCGCAGTCGATTGACGATGCCGCGGCCCGCGGTTTCGTCGGTGCCTGGCAGGCAAATCAGGAATTCCTCGCCGCCGTAGCGGTAGAATTTGTCGTAGGCACGCAGATGCAACGCGACATGACGGGCGATGTCGATCAGGACCTTGTCACCGACGAGATGCCCGTAGCGGTCGTTGACGGTCTTGAACAGGTCCAGATCCATCATGGCGATGACACATGTCTGAATGCTTCGTGCGGCCATTTCCTGCTGGTCGCGAAGCTTGCTCAGCATTCCGATACGGCCCGGTGTTCCCGTCAGGGGATCGAGGCCGCGCAGCTCCTCTTCGAATTCATGGTGCACCGTCGCAATTTCGAGATTGAGGCGTTTCCGCACGGCGACGAAGCTCTCGTAGTCCTCATTCGATATCGGTGTTCCGGCGGCGGAGGCCCGCAGGAGGTTTGCCGCGAGTCGGTGCATCTGCTCATGCTCGGTGCCGATCCCGGCGAAGCCCGGATGGTCGTGGAGCATGGCGAGCCCGGGGCCGTAGTACCACTGGCCAAAGCGGCAGTTGCGGTGGGCGTCGACGCAAATATCCTTCGGATCGGACGCTCCGTGTGAGATCAGGGTGCCATGAAACCTTTCGGCCCACTGCTCGTGATTGTACGAGGCCTGGCTGAGTTCCGTCAGCGCCTCGCGCATCAGGTCGGCGGATATGTTGGTGACGGCCATGTGCGCCCCCGACGGTTGTCGTGATCCTGTCGTTGAACAGTTGACGCCCGCTCAAGCCGCCGCCGTTTGATCTACCGCAATCGCTGCCGGTCTTTTCCGGGCTCCTCGCTCCGCCATCTCATCGCTTCGAACGGTGCGCACCCGGGGCGTCGAAGGCATCGATGACGAGCCCGCGCAGCCAGCGGTTGGCCGCATCGCCGTCGACCGAAGCGTGCCAGTAGAGATAGAGGTCGAGGGTAGGAGTCCTGAACGGCAAGGGCAGGGTCTGCGTTGCCAACCCTGCGGTCAGGACCGCGGCATAGTGCTCCGGCATGGTGAGCACGAGATCGGTTTCGGAGACCGCGTGCAGCGCCGCCAGATAGTTGCGACAGCGCAGCCGGACACGGCGCTTGAGGCCGCGCGCGCCGAGTTCGAGGTCTTCGAGGCCGGGCCCCCGGCGCCGCGAGGTGACCATGACATGGGGTTGGGCGAGGTAAGTCTCGAGCTTGAAGTCCTTGCGGATCTGCGGATGTCCCTTGCGCGCCACGACGGCGAGCCGTCCCGCGCTCACTTTCTGCCGGCGCACGTTGTCGGAGAGCGGCAGCGCCACGTCGATGGCGAGGTCGAGCGCGCCGCTCGCGAGGCTGGCTTCGAGGCTGCGCCGTCGCGCCTGCAGGGCCCGAAGATCGATCCCGGGCGCCACTCGGGTGATGCGGCGCATCAGGAACGGCAGCAGCAGGGTCTCGGTCGGATCGCGCAGGCTGATCGTGTACTGCGCCTCGGCCCGGGCCGGGTCGAAGTGGCCGGCGCCGGCAACGAGCTGGTCGAGCGACTGCAGGCCCTGCCGCAACGGCCCGATCAGGCCGCGCGTCAGCGGCGTGGCGACCAGGCGCCGCCCGTCGCGCGCGAACAGCGGATCGCCGAACATCAGGCGCAGGCGCGCCAGCGAGTGGCTGATCGCCGACTGGCTGAGATTGAGCCGTTCGGCCGCCCGCGTCACCCCGCCTTCGTCGTGGATGGCCTCCAGCACCTGGAGGAGGTTGAGGTCGATTCTCCTATCATGAGCCATATCAATGGATATCCATGATAAACAATCATTTTATTCATTCTTCGCGCGTCCCTAGTTTCAGTCAACCCGGATCGAAGGAGTATGCCGCGTGGAATTCACCTATTCCGACAAGGTAAAGGCGCTGCAGGAGAAGGTCGGCGCCTTCATGGACGCCCACATCTATCCCAACGAGGAAGCCTACGAGCGCGAGGTCGCAAGCGGCGACCGCTGGCAGCCTGTCGCCCTCATGGAGACGCTGAAAGCCGAGGCAAAGGCTGCTGGCCTCTGGAACCTCTTCCTGCCCGGCGCCCATGGCGCGGGCCTCACCAATCTCGAATATGCGCCGCTCTGCGAGATCATGGGACGCTCGCCGATCGCGCCCGAGGCGTTCAATTGCTCCGCCCCCGACACCGGCAACATGGAGACGCTCGAGCTTTACGGCACCGAGGCGCAGAAGAAGCAGTGGCTGGTGCCGCTGCTCGAGGGCCGGATCCGTTCGGCCTTCGCCATGACCGAGCCGGGTGTGGCCTCGTCCGACGCCACCAACATCGAGAGCTCGATCGTGCGCGATGGCGACCACTACGTGCTGAACGGCCGCAAGTGGTGGACGACGGGCGCGCCCGATCCGCGCTGCAAGATCTTCATCTTCATGGGCAAGACCGATAGGACCGCGGACCGCCACCGCCAGCAATCGATGGTGCTGGTGCCGCGCGAGACGCCGGGCGTGACGGTCGTGCGTGCGCTGCCGGTGTTCGGCTACGACCATGCCCCGCACGGCCATGGCGAGGTGCTGTTCGAGAACGTGCGCGTGCCGGAGGCCAACATCCTGCTGGGCGAGGGCCGCGGCTTCGAGATCGCCCAGGGCCGTCTCGGTCCCGGCCGCATCCATCACTGCATGCGCGCCATCGGCTCGGCCGAACGCACGCTCGAAAAGATGTGCAAACGGACAAAGTCGCGCGTCGCCTTCGGCCGGCCGATCTCCCAACAGGGCGTCACCCTGGAACGCATCGCCGAGGCCCGCATCATGATCGAGCAGGCCAGGCTCCTGGTGCTGAAGGCCGCCTACATGATGGACACCGTCGGCAACAAGGTCGCCAAGGCCGAGATCGCCATGATCAAGGTGGCGGTGCCCAAGATGCTGCAGCAGGTGGTCGACATGGCGATCCAGGCGCACGGCGGGGGTGGTGTCTCCGACGACTTCGGCCTGGCCGCGACCTACGCCTCGGCGCGCACGCTCCGCCTCGTCGACGGTCCCGACGAGGTCCATCGCAACCAGATCGGCAAGCTCGAACTCGCCAAGTACAATTAAGGGTCCGGGCGGGGCGCCGACCGGCGGACGGCGCCTAGCGGACTGCCCTTGAAATCCGGCGGTTCCGGGTTACCCTATATTTATGAACGCCATGCTCATGAAAGAGCTTTCCAAGCTCAGCATAGAAGAGCGCCGCGCATTGATCGATGATCTGTGGGACAGCATCGAGAGCGAGCTCGACGGAGGGACTGTCTCGGCGGAGCTCGGCGAGCTACTCGATAAGCGAGCTGAGGCGTTGGCGCGGGATCCGGCGCAGAAGAAGTTCACGCTCAAGGAGATCGCAGCTCGCAACAACGTCAAACTATGACCTTTGCGGTCGTTTACGCAAAGGAGGCCGCTGACGATATTGACGCCGCTTTCAACTGGCTGGGCGGCCGCGTTCCCGCCGCAGCCTTGGATCTCCTGAGGGCGATCGACCGCGCCGAGTCGCACCTCCGGCGAAATCCTGAAATCTACCGGATCGTTCGCCGAGGTCGGGTTGCCGACATTCGCCGCATGAATCTTCGACCGTTTCGGTACCAGTTATACTTTCAGGTGTTCGAGTCGGAGGTCATCGTTATCGCTTGCCTGCATGCCAGCAGGTCGCCGCGGGAACATCGGCGGATACTGTCCGGCCGAAATTGATCGGCAGACTACTTTTCCTTCACCGCCAGCACCGCCCAGGCCGCGTCGGCGAAGAAGCGGGCATGGGCGGAGAGAGGGCCCTCGAAGCGGCCATAGACCTTGTAGGTCGCGGCCTGCAGCACCACGCCGATCGCCGAGGCGGCGGCGAGGTCGATGTCGCGGCGGGGAATCTCGCCCGCCTTCATCGCCTGGCCGATCACCTCGCGCGCGATATTCACCGGATTGGGCACGTCGTCGGGCACCCTGGCCAGGAAGGCATGCTGGTTGAGCAGGTGGTAGGCGAACAGCGTCCAGTCCTGGTCGGCCCAGTCGCAATAGCGGTGCACGATGGCCTCGATCTTGGGCCGCAGTTCCTTGTGCGGGCGGTGAGCCTCGTCGAGTGCCTCGGCCAGCGCCCGGTGGTGGCGCAGGAACATGTCGAGCGCGAGCTGCTCCTTGCTCGGGAAGTAGCGGTAGATCGTGCCCTCGGCGATCGATGCCGCCAGGGCGATCTGCCGCGTCGTGGTCTCGGCCACGCTGCGCGCCACGAACAGCGTCAGCGCCGCGCGTTCGACCCGCGCCTTGGTTTCCTCGGCCTTGCCCATGCCGGCCACTCTATGAGGGAGCGCTCACATTTGAAAGGTCGCCCGTTGCGTCGCGGAGGCGTCAGCCTTTTCCCGGGAATTGGCGAGGCTGCGGGGCTTTGTCCGTGGACGTGTCGAAGGCCGCCCCCTATGGTCGGGTCACCCAGACGATCCCTGTGGGAGAGACCGCCTTTCTCTTATTCGCTTAAGAGGGGGCGGCGCCGAAGGAGCAACCGGCCCCGGAAACTCTCAGGCAAACGGACCGCAGGAGGATGGGTCTCTGGAAAGTGGCGGGTGCCCCATCTGGTGCACGCCCACCGACGAAGTAAGCCGAAGTTCCTTTCGGCGAATCTTTCAGGTCTCCGGACAGAGGGGGTCGCGAACGGCGCAGTCCTTGCGTCGGGCTAACGCGACTCTAGGAGACCATTTTGAGTGAACCCACAGCCGGCCCCCTCAAGCGCACGCCGCTGTATGCGCTACACAAGGAGCTTGGCGCGCGTCTCGTGCCCTTCGCCGGCTACGAAATGCCGGTGCAGTACCCAACCGGCATCCTGGTCGAGCATGCCCAGACGCGGAACGCCTGCGGCCTGTTCGATGTCTCGCACATGGGCCAGGTGCGGCTGACGGCCAAAGCAGGCCACAGCGCTGCCAAGGCGCTGGAGACGCTGGTGCCGGGCGATATCGCGGGCCTGCAGCCTGGCCAGCAGCGCTACACGCAGTTCACCAATGAGACTGGTGGCATCCTCGACGATTTGATGGTGACCAGCACCGGCGATCACCTGCAGCTCGTCGTCAACGCCGCCTGCAAGGATGCCGACCTGACGCATATCCAGGCGAAACTCTCCGACGCCTGCGAGATCGAGCCGATGTTTGCGCG
>Ga0155465_1166_pt6 | contig 16698 bp, 16 predicted proteins | sample RifCSPhighO2_12_FD_107123 | JGI IMG/M metagenome (GOLD analysis project Ga0155465, IMG submission 107123) | Alphaproteobacteria bacterium RIFCSPHIGHO2_12_FULL_66_14 | reverse complement strand
GGCGCACGGCCAGCCGGTCCTGGTGGATTGCCTCACGCTCTGGTTGTCCAACCTCATGCATGCCGGCGAGGACGTCGACGAGGCGACTGACGATCTCCTGCGTTCACTGGATGATCACAAGATGCCGGTGGTGTTCGTCAGCAACGAACTCGGCCTCGGCCTGGTGCCGGAAACTCCCTTGGGCCGATCGTTCCGCGACGCCATGGGGCGGATGAACATGGCCGTGGCCGAGCGCGCCGACCGGGTGATTTTCATGGCCGCCGGCCTGCCGCTTCTGATGAAGGACCGCCCGGCGCCCCGGTCGCGGGCGGGGTGACCCGCCCGGAGGCCGCAATTCCGCCGCGAAACATGGTATTATTCAGGGCGTTGTGGCCATCGAGGCGCTTCCCCGGCGTCGGCCGCCAGCCAAGGAGCAGAAAATGAAGCTCGATCGCCGAACCGTTCTTGCGGGCGCCGCGGCCATGTTCGCCGCCCCGATGATTGTCACTCAGCCGGCCCGTGCCGATGCCAAGCGCCAGTCGCTGGTCGATGGCTGCCTGGCGAGCGCGCAGAAGGTCCTGAGCGGCAAGGACTTCCCCGATGCCGTCAGGCTCATGTCCGAGGCCAGGGGCGTGCTGATCATTCCCGAACTCGTCCAGGGCGGCTTCATCCTGGGCGCGGCGGGCGGGCGCGGCGTCCTGCTGGCGCGCACCAAGCCCAACGACTGGAGCTATCCGGTTTTCTACGGCATGGGCTCGGGCAGCATCGGCCTGCAGATCGGCGGCAAGGTCTCGGAGATCGTGTTCATCATCCGGACCGAGAAGGGCCTGCAGGCGATCCTCGACCACAAGTTCAAGTTCGGCGCAGAAGCCGGCGTCACCATGGTGGCGGTAGGCATCGGTCTGGAGGGCGCCTCGACGGCCGCGGGCGGCGCTGACATCGTGGCCTTCTCCAATTCCGCCGGCCTGTTCGCCGGCGCCTCGATCGAGGGCTCGTACCTCGATGCCGACGGCGACTGGAACGCGCTCTATTACGGCCAGGGCGCCACCACCAAGGCGATCGCGCTCGATCGCAAGTTCACCAATCCCGGCGCCGAGCCGCTCCGGAACTTCCTCGCCAAATGGTGAGTTAGCGGCGAGCTTCGACCCGCCGCTTGAGCGCCTCGTTCATGGCCGTGAACCCGCGCTCGGTCTCGACGAGCATGCCGCCGAACAGCGGCACGAGGAGCCCCCGGAAGCTTTCCTCGTGACGCAGGCGGCAGCCGCCCTGTTTCGGTTCGATGACGAAGGTGTGCTCGCCGTCGAACACGCCGGGCAGGAGCACGCGGCCGAGCCAGCGCAGTTCCCGTTCCGGCTCGGCGACCAGGATTGTCGGCTTGAAGGTCATCGGCCGCCGGTCGCCGGGCTGCACCGTCACCTGAAGACGCGTGCCGACACGAGGCTCGCCCTCGATGCGGCGGATGAATGGGTTCCACTCCGGATAGGCGGCGAAGTCGACCAGCACCCGCCAGATCGCGGCGGCCGCGGCGTCGATGTCGACGGCCGTCGCGAGGCGACGCACTTCTAGGCGACTTTTTCCTTCAGGCCGGTGGCGACCGAGAGCTTGGCCTTGGTCTTGGCCTTGACCTCGTCGACCGTCACGCCATCGGCGAGCTCGATCAGGGTCACGCCGCCGTCACCCTTCTTGTCGACGGCGAAGACGCCGAGCTCCGAGATCACCATGTCGACGACGCGCCGGCCGGTCAGCGGCAGGCTGCATTCCTTCAGGAGCTTCGAGGCGCCATCCTTGGAGACGTGCTCCATGGTGACGATGACGCGCCGAACGCCCGCGACGAGGTCCATCGCGCCGCCCATGCCCTTCACCATCTTGCCCGGGATCATCCAGTTGGCGAGATCGCCGTTCTCCGCCACTTCCATGGCGCCCAGGATGGAGAGATCGATGTGTCCGCCGCGGACCATGGCGAAGCTGTCGGCTGAGGAGAAATACGACGTTCCCTTCAGCTCGGTCACGGTCTGCTTGCCGGCATTGATGATGTCGGCGTCGACTTCGTTGTCGAGCGGGAAGGGACCGACGCCCAGCATGCCGTTCTCGCTTTGCAGCGTGATGTCGACATCCTCGGGCACGTAGTTCGACACCAGGGTCGGAATGCCGATGCCGAGATTGACGTAGTAGCCGTCCTTCAATTCCTTGGCGGCGCGTGCCGCCATCTGGTCGCGGGTCCAGGCCATTTGGGAGTCTCCTAAGCCTTGCGAATGGTGCGCTGCTCGATCTGCTTGTCGTAGGGCGCGCCGCAGAGGATGCGATTGACGAAAATGCCGGGGGTGTGGATGTGGTCGGGATCGAGCTGGCCCACCGGCACCAGTTCCTCGACCTCGGCGACGCAGATCTTGGCCGCCGTCGCCATCATCGGATTGAAGTTTCGCGCCGCCTTCCGGTAGATGAGATTGCCCGAGGTGTCGCCCTTCCAGGCCTTGACCAGCGCCAGGTCGCCGACCAGGCCGCGCTCCATGACATATTCCTGGCCGTCGAAGACCTTGGTCTCCTTGCCCTTGGCGACCTCGGTCCCGACGCCGGTCTTGGTGTAGAAGGCGGGGATGCCTGCGCCGCCGGCGCGGCAGCGCTCGGCCAGTGTGCCCTGCGGGTTGAACTCGATCTCGAGCTTGCCCTCGAGGTAGAGCTTGGCGAAGGTCTTGTTCTCGCCGACGTAGGACGAGATCATCTTCTTGACTTGGCCGGCCTCGAGCAGGAGGCCGAGGCCCGCGCCATCGATGCCGGCATTGTTGCTGACACATGTCAGGTTTTTGACGCCCGCATCGCGCATCGCATGGATCAGCTTGTCGGGAATGCCGACCAGGCCGAAGCCGCCGCACATCACCATCATGCCGTCGTGCAGCACGCCGTCGAGCGCCGACTTGGCGTCTTTGTAGACTTTGTTTGCCATACCCTCGTTCCGTGCAAGAGCCGTACCGTCCGCATATGCGGGACGCCGTCCCGGACTGTCAATCGCGGGACCTGTCCAGGATCACGATGGCGATACCGGCAATGACCAACGCACTGCCGATCGCCAGCGGCGAGGTGACCGGCTCGCCCAGCAGCAGCGCCGAGGCGGCGATGGCCATCAGCGGCACGCCCAGCATGGCGAGCGAGGACGTCACCGGCGGCAGCGCCCGCGCGACCGACACGGCGGCCCAGGTCGCAATCGCCCCCAGGATGCCCAACAGGAAGAGGGTGGCCTGGATGACGGGCCGGTCGAAGCGGACATAACCGTCGGGTTCGAAGATCGCGGCAACGATGGCGACCAGCGCCGTCGCGATCGCCATCTGCCAGGGCAGCACCTGCAGCGGCGTCAGGTGCCAGACGTGGCGCCGCGCCTGCAGGATGGCGATCGCCCAGCAGAGCGCGGCAAGCAGCAGGCAAGCGTGACCGAACAGGACGATCCGATTGCTCCAGTCGAAGTGCAGCGGATCGACGATCACCGCCACTCCCGCGAGACCGAGCAGCGCGCCCACGACGCCTCGCCAACCGACGCGCTCTCCGGCGAACAGCGCAAGGGGCACCATCCACAGGGTCATGGTGTAGGCGAGTACGCCCGAGCGCCCTGCCGGCACCACGGCGACGCCGAGGTTTGCCAAGGGAAAGAAGCAGGCGATCTGGAAGAAGCCGACCGAAAGGATCACCGGCCAGTCGGCGCGCCTCGGCCAGGCGAGCCGGCCGATCAGCGCCAGGACGACGAACGAGGTGGCGCAGCAGAGGCCAATCCGCGCGACGGCGAACCACAATGGGGTCGCCTCGGTGAGGCCGAGCTTGATCGCGGGCCAGGCGAGCCCGAACAGCAGAATTGCGGCACCGAGCTGCAGCCAGGCCGCGCGCGGCACCCGCGACCCGTGCATGGGGCGGGTCCTTAGGCCCGCTTTGCCTGGGTGATTGTCAGGGGCACCGGCAGGCGCGCCAGCATCTCCTTGGGCACGACCTGCCAGAAGCGTTCGACTTCGCGGTCCCAGTCGTTCAGCAGGCGCGCGCCGAGCGGCGACTTGGTCTCGGCGACATGCTCCTCGACCAGCTTCCTGAGTTCGGCCTCCCAATGCGGATGGTCGAGATGTTGCCAGACCACCGTCTCCGGATTGACGTTGAGCTTGAAGGTGTCTGACGGGTCGTAGACGAACGCCATGCCGCCGGTCATGCCGGCGGCGAAGTTGACGCCTAAGGGTCCCAGGATCACGACGGTGCCGCCGGTCATGTATTCGCAGCCGTTGGAACCGACACCTTCGACCACCGCATCGGCGCCGGAGTTGCGCACGGCAAAGCGCTCGCCGGCCCGGCCCGAGGCGAACAGCTTGCCCGCCGTGGCGCCATAGAGAACCGTGTTGCCGATGATGGCGTTGTGCTCCGGCACCAGTCGGCTCGATATCGTCGGCTTCACCACGATGGTTCCGCCGCTCAGGCCCTTGCCGACGTAATCGTTGGCATCGCCGAAAACCTCGAGCTTCATGCCGCGCACGGCGAAGGCGCCGAGCGACTGGCCGGCGGTGCCGCGCAGCCGCACCGTCACGGTGTCGGGCTGCAGGCCCGCCATGCCGTACTTGCGCGTGATCATGGCGGCCAGCCGCGTGCCCACGGCGCGATGGGTGTTCCGCACGCTGTACTGGAGCTGCATCTTCTCGCGATGGGTGAAGAGCGGCCGGGCGTCGCGGATCATCTGGGCATCCAGCGTGTCGGGCACCTCGTTGCGGCCCTCGACCGTGCAATGCGCTACTTCGCGGCCACCGTCGGCTCGCGTCAGCAGCGGGTTGAGATCGAGGTCGTCGAGGGTGCGCGCGCCGCGGCTCACTTGCCGCAACAGATCGGAGCGGCCGACGATCTCGACCAGCGAGCGATAGCCAAGCTGCGCCAGGATCTCGCGCACTTCTTCTGCGACGAAGCTAAAGAGATTGACGACCTTCTCCGGGGTGCCCTCGAACTTGGCGCGGAGCTTCGGGTCCTGGGTGCAGACGCCGACCGGGCAGGTGTTGGAATGGCACTGCCGTACCATGATGCAGCCCATGGAAATCAGCGACGCCGTGCCGATGCCGAACTCCTCGGCGCCTAGCATGGCCGCGATCACCACATCGCGGCCAGTCTTGATGCCGCCATCGGTGCGCAGCAGCACCTTTTCGCGCAACCGGTTCAAGGTCAGCACCTGATGCGTTTCCGACAATCCCATCTCCCAGGGAATGCCGGCATACTTGATACTGGTCTGCGGGCTGGCGCCGGTGCCGCCGCTGTGGCCCGACACCAGGATCACGTCGGCCTTGGCCTTGGCGACGCCGGCGGCGATGGTGCCGATGCCCGATCGCGCGACCAGCTTCACCGTCACGCGGGCCTCGGGATTGATCTGCTTCAGGTCGTAGATGAGCTGCGCCAGATCCTCGATCGAGTAGATGTCGTGATGCGGCGGCGGGCTGATCAGGGTGACGCCGGGCGTGGAGTGGCGCAGGCGGGCGATCATCTCGCTCACCTTGAGGCCGGGCAGCTGGCCACCCTCGCCAGGCTTGGCACCCTGGGCGACCTTGATCTCGATCTCGCGGCAGTTATTGAGATACTCCGCCGTGACGCCGAACCGGCCCGACGCCACCTGCTTGATCGCCGAGGAGGCGTTGTCACCGTTGCCGCGCGGCTTGTAGCGCGCCGGATCCTCGCCGCCCTCGCCCGAATCGGACTTGGCGCCGATACGGTTCATGGCGATCGAGAGCGTTTCGTGCGCCTCGGGGCCGAGCGCGCCCAGCGAAATGCCTGGTGCTACCAGCCGCTTGCGCAATTCGGTGATCGACTCGACCTCGTCGAGGATGATCGGCGCGCGGTCGGTCTTGAAATCGAGCAGGTCGCGCAGGTTGATCGGCGGCAACTTGCGCACCGCCTCGCTGTACTTGCGGTACTTGGCGTAGGACTCGGTGTTCACCGCGTCCTGCAGCATATGGATGAGGTCGCCTTCGAAGTTGTGACGGTCGCCGCCGCGCCGCGTCTTGTAGAAGCCGCCGATCGGCAGTGCGATCACTTCCTCGTCGAAAGCGCGGGCATGTTGCTCGGCGATCTTCTCCTGTACGCCGCGCAAGCCGATGCCGGAGATGCGGGACGGCATGCCGGGGAAGAACTCGGCGACCAGCGAGCGTGACAGGCCTACGGCTTCGAAGTTGCAGCCGCCGCGGTACGACGACAGCACAGAGATGCCCATCTTGGACATCACCTTGAGCAATCCCTCGTCCAGCGCCTTCTTGTAGTTGGCGAGACACTGGCCGAGCGAGAGCTTGCCGAACAGGCCGCGCGCATGGCGGGCGGCGATCGTCTCTTCGGCGAGGTAGGGGTTCACCGTCGTGGCGCCGACGCCGATGATGACAGCGGCATAGTGCACGTCGAGGCACTCGCCGGAACGGATGTTGAGCGACGTGAAGGTACGCAGAGATTGGCGCACGAGGTGGGAGTGCACTGAGCCGGCGGCCAGGATCATCGGCAGGGCCGCGCGGTCGAAATCGACATTGGCGTCGGTCAGCACGATGTGCAGGCAGCCGCGACGCACGGCTTCCTCGGCCTCGCGGCAGATGCGCTCGAAGGCCTGGCGCATGGCGTCCAGCCCGCTCTTGGGATCGCCGCTCTTGATCTCGAACGTGCAGTCGATGCGGGCTGCCGTGTCGCCCATATAGTTACGCATCGCCTCGAATTCGGCGTTGAGCACGATCGGCGACTGCAGCGACAGCATCTCGCTCTGCTCGGGGCTTTCATCGAGGATGTTGCCGAGATTGCCGAGCCGCGTGCGCAAGGTCATGACGTTGCGTTCACGCAGGGAGTCGATCGGCGGATTGGTGACCTGGCTGAAATTCTGCCGGAAGTAGTGGTGCATGCCGCGATAGGTATCCGACAGCACCGCGAGCGGCGCATCGTCGCCCATCGAACCGACAGCCTCCTTGGCATCCTCGACCATGGGATGGAGGATCATCTCGAGGTCTTCGATCGACCAGCCCGAGGCGAACTGGCGGCGGCGCAGCTCATCCGGCTCGAAGTGCTCGGCGGCAGGCGTGTCCTGCTTGATCAGCGAGTCGAGCTCGACCGTGCGGCCGGTCCAGGCCGCGTAGTCATGGGTGTCCGCGAGCATGTCTTTCAGCTCGTGGTCCTTGTAGAGCCTGGGCTGGTCCATATCGACGGCCAGCATTTCGCCCGGGCCGAGCCGGCCCTTCTCGACGATCTTTGCTTCGTCCTGCGGCACCATGCCGGCCTCGGAGCCGGCGATCAGCAGGTCATCGGACGTGCGCACGTAACGCATCGGCCTGAGGCCGTTGCGGTCGAGCCCGACCAGTGCCCACCTGCCGGCGACGGCGGCGATGGCGGCTGGCCCGTCCCATGGCTCCATGACGCCGTTCACGTAGTTGTACATGGCACGATGCTTGGGCGGCACGTTCGGGTTTGACGACGAGGCCTCGGGGATCATCATCGACTTGACCATCGGCAGGTTGCGATGGCCGCGCACCAGCAGCTCGAACACGTTGTCGAGTGCCGAGGAGTCCGATGCGTCGGGTTGGATGATCGGCTTCAGGTCCTCGATCGAGCCGCCGAAGCCCTCGTGGTCGAGGCGGGCCTCGTGGCTCTTCATCCAGTTGACGTTGCCCAGGATGGTGTTGATCTCGCCATTGTGCGCCAGCACGCGGAAGGGCTGTGCCAGCCTCCACTGCGGGAAGGTGTTGGTCGAATAGCGCTGGTGGAAGATCGCGAAGCGCGAAGTGAAACGCTCGTCGAGCAGGTCGGGATAGAAGGCGCTGAGATGCTCGGCGAGGAACATGCCCTTGTAGACGACCGACCGGCAGCTGAGCGAGCAAACGTAGAATTCGGCGATGCTCGCGGCAATTGCCGCCTTCTCCATGCGCCGGCGCAGGATATAGAGCTGCTTCTCGAACTCGCGGTTGTCGAGGCGGGCATCACCGCGACCGATCAGGATCTGCTCGATCTCCGGCCGGGTCTCGTTGGCCTTTTCGCCGATCGAGGAGATGTCGACCGGCACCTGGCGCCAGCCCAGGATCGTGTGGCCGAAGCGCAGGATCTCGGTCTCGACGATGATGCGGCAGCGTTCCTGGGCGCCAAGGTCGGTGCGCGGCAGGAACACCATGCCGACGGCGATGCGGCCGACCTGGGGGACTTCGCCGCTCGAATCGCGGATATGCTCCTTGAAGAAATCCTGCGGGATCTCGACGTGAAGACCCGCGCCGTCGCCTGTCTTGCCGTCGGCATCGACGGCACCGCGGTGCCACACGGCCTTGAGCGCATCGATACCGGCCACGACCACGTCGCGGCGTCGCTTGCCGTCCAGCGCCACGACCAGGCCCACGCCGCAGGAGTCGAGCTCCTGGGCGGGGTTGTAACCATAGGCATCGGTGAGGCGCGCAACGCCGCTCTGGTAGTCGCGGACGAACTGCTTGGCGTCGAAGGGACGTGCGGACATGACGTCGGATCCTTGGCAAAGAGATCTAGTCGGAGAACAGCTTGCCGGCCTCGGCCCAGTTCTCTTTCTTGATGTCGGTGAGGATGATCTGCACCGCGTCGGGTGTGCAGCCGAGCGCCCGGCAGGTGCCCTCGGTGAGTTCCTTCGCCAGTTTGCGGCGCTGCTCCAGCGTGCGGCCCTCGAACATCTGGACGTTGATCATCGGCATGGATCTCTCCCTCTCGGCTTTCTTGGTCAGTTCTTGTAGGTGATGGTGACGTGCTTGGGCTGGGTGGTGACCCGTGCCATCCAGGCATTGATGCCGGGATACCTCGACAGGTCGAACTCGCCCTCGTGCGCCACATGCGTGTAGGCATAGAGCGCGATGTCGGCGAGCCCGTAGCGGTCGTCGACGAAGAACTGACGCGTCGACAGGTGCTTCTCCATGATGTCGAGCGCGGCGTAGCCACCCTTCATGCGGTTCGGCAGGTCCATCTCCTGCAACGGCGTGAGCTTGGGCAGGTAATGCTTCCAGAAGCGCGCGACCGCGATGTAGGGCTCGTGGCTGTACTGCTCGAAGAACATCCATTGCAGCGTCTCGGCGCGCGCCTTGCGGTCCTTGGGTGCGAGCGGCGTACCCTCGGCGAGATACCAGATGATGGCACCCGATTCGGCGAGGAAGCTGCCGTCCTCGAGCTGCAGGGTCGGGATGCGGCCGTTGGGATTGCGCTTCAGGAACTCCGGCGTGCGCGTCTCGCCTTTCAGGATATCGCACTCGACGAGCTTGTAGGGCAGGCCGAGATGGGCCAGCACCAGGCGAACCTTGTAGCCATTGCCGGAGTCCATGTAGTCGTAAAGCGTCAGCATCTGTCTCTCACTCCGCCGCGATCCGCTGGGCGTTCAGAGTCTTGGTGGCGAGGTATGAATGGATGCGCTCGGCGGCGTCGCGGCCGTCGCGCACCGCCCACACCACCAGCGAGGCGCCGCGCACGATGTCGCCAGCGGCGAACACGCCGTCGAGGCTGGTCATCATGTTGCGCCAGTCGATGGCGAGCGTGCCCCAGTCGGTGACGCCGAGATCGGTCGTCGCCAGTGCCTCGGGCAGGTCCTCCGGGTCGAAGCCCAGCGCCTTCAGTACGAGGTCGGCCTCGATGTTGGAGTGGCTGTTGGGAATCTCCTGCGGCGTCTGGCGGCCGGAGGCGTCGGGCATGCCGAGATGGATGCGCACCGTCCGCACATGGCTCACATGGTCCTTGCCGAGGAAGGCCTGTGGCGCGGAGAGCCAGACGAACTCGACGCCTTCTTCCTCGGCGTGTTTCACCTCGCGTTGCGAGCCCGGCATGTTGGCGCGGTCGCGGCGATAGAGGCACCTCACCGACTTCGCACCCTGGCGCACCGCCGTGCGCACGCAGTCCATCGCGGTGTCGCCACCACCCACGACCACGACGTTCTTGCCGCGGGCATTGAGCGCGCCGGACTCGTAGTCGGGTACCTTGTCTCCGAGCCCGCTGCGGTTGGAGGCGGTGAGATAGTCGAGGGCGGCCGCGATGCCGGGCAGCCCGACGCCGGGGGCTGCGATGTCGCGCGCCTTGTAGACACCTGTTGCGATCAACACGGCGCCATGACGCCGGCGCAGTTCCTCCATCGAGACGTCGCGGCCGACCTCGCAGTCGAGATGGAATGCGACCCTCGAATCGCGCAGCAGCTTTTCGCGGCGCTGCACGATGTCCTTCTCGAGCTTGAAGTTGGGGATGCCGTAGATCATGAGGCCGCCGACGCGGTCGTAGCGGTCGTAGATCGCGACCTGGTAGCCCTTGCGGCGCAACTGCTCGGCGGCGGCGAGGCCGGCGGGGCCGGCGCCGATGATGCCGACGCTCTCTGTGCGCTCGCGGCGCGGCCGGATCGGCTTCACCCAGCCCTGGTTCCAGGCAGTGTCGGTGATGAACTTCTCGACCGAGCCGATGGTGACGGCGTCGAAGCCCTTCTCGATGACGCAGTTGCCCTCGCACAGCCGGTCCTGCGGGCAGATGCGGCCGCAGATCTCGGGGAAGTTGTTGGTGGCCGAAGAGAGTTCGTAGGCCTCCTCGAGTCGGCCTTCGGCGGTGAGCTTCAGCCAGTCGGGAATGTTGTTCTGCAGCGGACAATGGATCTGGCAGAACGGCACGCCGCACTGCGAGCACCGGGCGGCCTGCTCCGCCGCCTTCTCGCGGGCGTAGCTGCTGTAGATCTCATCGAAGTCGCGACGCCGTTCGGCGGCCGGACGCTTGTCCGGCATGGCTTGCGACGTTCCAACGAACTTCAGCATCCTTTCGGCCATGACCAAGCCCTCAAACCACTGATGTAATTTTATTACGCAAAGGACGTGCCGCTGGCGCCAAAGCTGCGCATCCAAGGCCTATTCAGCACAGACTGGCCCATTAGTCAATAATACTGACCTATTTAAGAATCGTTGCGAGCGAGAGAGTCTTCTGAAGTCCCTTGGCTAGAGAAGCAACGGCATTTTAATTCCGCAATAGGACTATCATTGGAGTCCGCAGAGAGCCCACGATGGATGCAGCCTTCGCGATTTCAGGCGGGGGCGTGCTGGTTGTAACGACCGCCGACGCGAAAGCGGTCGAGATAGGTCGGCAGGATGGCCTCGGCAGCGGTCGCTTGGATGCCGAGGGCGGCGAGGCCAGGGGCGCCAAGCCGCGCGACATTGTCGTGGGTCAGGAGATCTACCTGGTCATAGGTGAGCGGTGGGACCGGGAGGAACTCGGCGAAAAACCCGGCAATCTTCATCAGCCCGGCCGGAACGCCGACGATCGGCTTGTGACGGCCGATCTCGCGCAGCACGAGGGCTGCGATCTCGCGATAGGTGTAGATCCGCGGTCCGCCCAACTCGAACACGGTCTTTGCCGTCTCGGGACGGGCGAGGACGGCGGCGGCGGCCTTGCCGACGTCACTCACGAACACGGGTTGGACTTTGGCCAAGCCGCTGCCCACGACCGGCACGAACGGCGCCATCGCCGCAATCCGCGCCAGGCGATTGAACATCGCATCGTCGGGTCCGAAGACTACGCTTGGCCGCAGGATCGTGGCTGACGGAAAGCCTGCGACGATCGCGTCCTCGGCCTCGACCTTGGACCGCACAAAGCGGTTCTTCGACCCGCGATGGTCGGCACCGATGCCTGAAAGATGAACCAGACGCTCGACGCCCGCGGCGCTCGCTGCTTCGGCGATGGCGCGGGCGCCGGCGACGTGAACCGACTGATAGCGCTGCCGGCCGCGCTGGAACGAAATGCCGGCCGCGTTGATCACGGCCTCGCTGCCGGCGATCGCCGCCGCCACCGACTGCGGCACCCGGAGATTGGTCCGCATCACCGTGATCTGGCCGACGTCGCCCGCGGTCTTGACCGATTCCGCGAGTTCGATCCGACGCACCGCGACCCGCACCTGCAAGCCCTCCTGCGCGAGCGCCCGCACAATGGCCCGGCCGATGAAGCCGCTGCCGCCGAAAACCGTGACCTGATTGATGCTCATGGATGCTGCCTATAACTCATCGTCGTGCCGGTGCAAGAGCATGGTGCAAGGGCACTGCGGTTGACATCGGCGCGGCCCCGCCCTAACTCACGGCCCGCAACAGCCCGCATGCCGTGCCCAGGTGGCGGAATTGGTAGACGCACTAGTTTCAGGTACTAGCGCTGAAAGGCGTGGAAGTTCGAGTCTTCTCCTGGGCACCATGCAGGGCTTGCGAGGCATCCGGTAAATGGCCATCAGCCTACATCGCGGCGACCTTCCCGCCGACCTGTCGTTCGGCCCGGTCGTGGCGATCGACACCGAGACCATGGGTCTCAACCCCCATCGCGACCGGCTCTGCCTGGTCCAGCTCTCGGCCGGCGACGGCAATGCCCATCTGGTCCAGATGCCGCGCGGCCCGATCAAGGCACCGCGCCTGGCGGCCCTGGTCGCCGATCCCAAGGTCTTAAAACTGTTCCACTTTGGCCGTTTCGACATTGCCGTGCTCGAGCATGCGCTCGGTGTGCGCTGCGAGCCGGTCTACTGCACCAAGATCGCGGCAAGGCTGACGCGGACCTTCACCGACCGGTTCGGCTTGAAAGATCTCTGCAAGGAGCTCCTGACCGTCGACCTCTCCAAGCAGCAACAGACCTCCGACTGGGGCGCCGACAGCCTGAGCGATGAGCAATTGGCCTATGCCGCATCGGATGTGCTGTATTTGCACGCGCTCAAGGCCAAGCTGGATGAACTTCTGAAACGGGAAGGCCGGACCGAGCTGGCCCAAGCCGCCTTCCGGTTCCTTCCCAGCCGGGCCCGCTTGGATATGGCGGGCTGGCCGGAGATCGACATTTTTGCACACTGATGCAAGATCGACGGTGACTTTGGCACGACTATTGCATTAGAACTTCCAGCGAGGGCCTTGGCCCTCGGGGTTGGGGGTAACGATGCGTATCGGTCCGAGTCTCCTATTGGCGTCGCGCCAGACGCTGGCCATGACACCGCAGCTGCAGCAGGCGATCAAGCTGCTGCAATTCTCGCATCTCGAACTCGCGGCGTTCATCCAACAGGAACTCGAAAAGAATCCGCTTCTGTCTGAGGGGGCCTCCGACGACGGCCCGATTGCCGAGCCCGACGCCCCGGTGCTCGATGCGCCAACCGATACTGCGGAGGCCCTGGCGGCGGCCGCACCGGCACTGGCCGAAGCTGACGACCGCTGGACGCGCGAACATGCCGACCGCGGCGGCGATGCCACGGCCAGCACAGTCGGTCAGCGCGAGGGTGTGCCCGATGCGCTCGACTTCGTCGCCGGCCGTCCGCGCTCGCTCGCGGTCTTCGTGCTTGAGCAGATCGATTTGCTGTTTGCCAAAGCCGACGACCGGCGGATCGCGCTGAAATTGGCCGAGGGTCTCGACGAAGCCGGCTATTGCCGCTTGGACGTCGCGGGTGTCGCCGAGGCAACCGGCGCCGGCGCTGACGCCGTCGAGGCCGTGTGGGCGCGCCTGCGCCAGATCGAACCGGCCGGATTGTTCGCCCGATCGCTCGCCGAGTGCCTGGCGGCGCAACTTGCCGAACGCGATCGGCTGGATCCGGCGATGAAGGCCCTGCTCGACAATCTCGACCTTGTGGCCGCGGGAGAGCTTGGCCAGCTGCGGCGGCGCTGCAGCGTCGACGACGAGGACCTGCGCGACATGCTGGCCGAGCTGCGCACGCTTGATCCGCGTCCCGGCCAGGCCTTCGACTTCGAGCCGATCCAGCCCGTCGCGCCGGACCTTTATCTGCGGCCGGCCAAGGATCCCGACACCGGCGAGGACGGCTGGTTCATCGAACTCAATACCGACGCGCTGCCCAAGGTTCTGGTCGATCGCAATTACCACGCAACCTTGATGAAGGGTGCGCGCGCCAAGACCGACCGCGCCTTTGTCGCCGAGCGCTTCCAGTCGGCCAACTGGCTGGTCAAGACGCTGGAGCAGCGTGCCACCACGATCCTGAAGGTGGCGCGCGAGATCGTCCGTCAGCAGGACGGCTTCTTCCGGCATGGCGTGAGCGCGTTGAAGCCCTTGGTGCTGCGCGACATTGCCATCGCCACCGAGCTGCACGAAAGCACGGTGAGCCGCGTCACTTCCAACAAGTACATCGCCACGCCACGCGGCATCTTCGAGCTCAAGTATTTCTTCACCTCGTCGCTCCCGGCGCGCACGCCGGGTGTGGTCGTCTCGTCGGAGTCGGTGCGCTCGCGCATCAAGCTCCTGGTCGGTGGCGAGAGTTCTCACCAGCCGCTGTCGGACGATCGCATCGTCGATCTGCTGAAAGGCGAGGGTGTCGAGATCGCCCGCCGAACCGTCGCCAAGTATCGCGAAGCCATGCGCATTCCGTCGTCGGCCGAGCGCCGGCGCCTCGGCCGTCTGGGCATGAGTCGCAGCCTCCCGGCTTCCCTGCCGAGTGCTGCCGTGGCGTCACAAGCCTTGGCCGGTCCGGCCGACTGAGGCGCCACGATAGCCGCCGTGAGGGGTGGCTTGACCGGCCCGAAGGAGACGCCTATAGGGGCGCACCCCTCTCCGGGCGAAGAATGTTTTCGCCCGCTAACCCATTGGTGGAATTGTGGAAATCGCTGATTTGCTGACCGGCCCTGAGGCCGTTCTGGCCAGCGTGAAGACATCCGGCAAGAAGGCGCTGCTGGCCGAGCTGGCCAGCCGTGCCGCCGGCGTGTTCGGCCTTGAGGAGCGCCGTCTGTTCGATCGCCTGATCGAGCGCGAGGCGTTGGGATCGACCGGCATCGGCGGCGGCATCGCCATCCCACATGGACGCATGGCCTCTCTTGCCACACCGCGCGGCCTGTTTGCCCGGCTTGCCCAGCCGATCGCCTTCGACTCGATCGACGATCGTCCGGTCGATATTGTTTTTCTGCTGGTGGCCCCCGAGGGCGCCGGCGCGGACCATCTGAAGGCGCTTGCCCGGGTCTCGCGCCTGCTGCGCGATCGCGGCCTCGTCGACAAGTTGCGGGCGACGGAGAGCGCCGAGGCGCTTTACGCCCTGCTCGTCGAGTCGTCGGTTCAGGCCCAAAGCGCGGCCTGAACCCTTCTTCTTTTCTCTCGCGTCTAGTGTACCAGCGCCGGTTCGAGATCGTGCTGGCGGATCAGCGCCTGCGCGATCTCGACCGAGGGCGCGGCAGCCATCGGCTTGCCGTCGGCGGAGAAGATGCCGATCGCGTGCGCGCCGTCGGGCAGGTTGATGGCTTTCACATAGGCAACTTGCTCTGCGCCCAGGCTGAGAAAGGCTTCATCCGCGAGGGGGGTGAAAGTGGTCTGGTTGTTTTCCATGGCTACCTCCTTGGCAGCATCAGCGCGACTGGGTGCGGCGCGCGGTGATATCGATGGCGTTGGTGGCTCCTGTGGCCGTCTCGCCGGAGTCGATGCGAATGGTCCGGATGCGCGGCTCCGCCACCGGGCGCACCAGATCGATCGACAGCAGGCCGTTGTCCAGGCGGGCGCCGATGACCTCGATGCCGTCGGCGAGCATGAAGGCGCGCTGGAACTGACGGGCGGCGATGCCGCGATGGAGATATACCCGGTCGGCCTCGTCGGTCTGCTTGCCCCGGACCGTAAGCTGGCTTTCCACCAGCTCGATGGCGAGATCGCCGGTCGCAAAGCCGGCCACCGCGAGGACGATGCGCAGGCCGTTTTCGCCGATCCGTTCGATATTGTAGGGCGGGTAGCCCTCGGCGTTCTTGGCCAGACGGTCGAGCGTCCGCTCGAGTTGATCGAACCCCAGCAACAGGGGCGAATTGAACATCGATACGCGACTCATATAACCCCCCTCCGAGGAGCGAGTGGCCGGGAAGCCAATTAGGCCTTCCCTTGAGGGTAAATTTGGGGAGCCGCCGCCCCGGTTCAAGGGGCTCGCTGGCCCTCCAAAGCATCGCCATGGCCCTCCGGCTCGGGTAAACTGCAAGGAACCTCTAACCGCCTCGCAGCATATCGCGCGGCCAAAAGAACAGAAAAAGATGACGCTGGTCGCCTCCGAGACACGACGGCCCGGTGAACCTTTGGTGCCGGGAGCCCGCCCGATCCGCTCGGTGCCCGCCCGCCCGTCGGCAGCGGCGGCCGGAGAGGGCCGCAGGTTCGGCCGCCGGTTCCTGGGCTCCGCTCTCTATTCCCTGACCTTGGGCTACGGTACGCCACGCAGCTTCTTCGCCGTGGCGCCCGATTCGTGGCCCGGTGACACAGCCGTCGGCCAACGCCTGCTGGGCGGCGATTTCGCCGCGCACGGCAGCGCTGGTCCGGTGTCGCCCGGGTCGGAGGATCCACCATGGCAGCGGGCTGGTGCCCCCGCTTTCTGGATCGATGCCCTGAACGGGTTCGGCTGGCTGCGCGACCTGCGCGACTGCGGCGATCCAGCGGGTGCGGCACTTGCCGCCCGGCTGGTCGACGACTGGACCAATCGGGAGTGGCGCTGGTCACCGGGCACCTGGCGGCGCGACGTGCTGGCTACGCGCATCGTCGCCTGGATCCGCCACTATGACTGGCTGGCCGCCGCCGCCGATCCGGGGTTCGCCGCCCGCTTCGTCTTTTCGCTTGCCCGCCAGCGCACCCATCTCAAGCGCGCCTTGCGAACCGGTCTGGTCGGCCACGAAGCGGTCGCCGCGCTGAAGGCGCTGGTCTTCGCCGATCTCGCCTTCCTGCGCGACGGCAAGCGCTTCGAGAAGAGCCTGGAGCAGACGCTGGCGCGGCTGGCGAAGTTCGTGAAGCGCTACGTCATGCACGACGGAATCGTGGCCGAGCGCG
>Ga0155465_1028_pt1 | contig 16878 bp, 15 predicted proteins | sample RifCSPhighO2_12_FD_107123 | JGI IMG/M metagenome (GOLD analysis project Ga0155465, IMG submission 107123) | Alphaproteobacteria bacterium RIFCSPHIGHO2_12_FULL_66_14 | reverse complement strand
AAGGGCCGGCGCAATCCCCGCCAGCCTACAGGAAATATAGGCCAAAACCTGCTGAAATGTCAAATATTTCTTCTATCGCAGCGCTGCCTCGACAGCCTCGGTGATCTCGCCGGAGCCTGGACGCACGCGGCTCGGCCAAGCACCGAGCAGGCTGCCATCTTTGCCGATCAAGTACTTGTGAAAGTTCCACTTGGGCGCAGCGCCCTCGCCCGCCTGGGCGGCGATCCATCCATAGAGCGCATGGGCGTCCGGCCCGATCACCTTCTGCTTGGCGGTGAGCGAAAAGGTGACGCCGTACAGGCTCTCGCAGAACTTGGCGATTTCGGCCTCGCCCCGCGGCTCCTGCGCCCCGAAGTCGTTCGACGGCACGCCCAGTACCACGAGCCCCTTGGGTCCGTAGGTTTCGTGCAGCTTCTGCAGGTCGGTGTATTGCGGCGTGAAGCCACAATAGGACGCCACATTCACCACCAGCACCGCCTTGCCGGCAAGGTCCTCGAGGGCCAGCGGCTTTCCGTCGATCATCGTGAAGGAGAAGTCGTGAGCCGACACGTCAGGCCTCCTCGTCGTAGCGTTGCTCCAGCCACGGGTCGCCGTAGTTGTGATAGCCGCGCACTTCCCAGAAGCCGGGTTTGTCGATTTCCGAGAACTCGATGCACTTGATCCACTTGGCGCTTTTCCAGAAGTAGAGCTTCGGGATCACCACCCTGAGCGGCCCGCCATGCTCGCGGCTGATCGGTTCGCCATTCCAGCTCCAGGCCAGCAGCACGTCGTCGGCCGCGAAGTCTTCCAGCGGCACATTGGTGATGTAGGTGTCGTAGGAGTGAAAGATCACGTGCCTGGCTTCCGGCTTGGGCTTCACCAGAGCGAGCAGGTCGCGGGCGCTCACGCCTTCCCACTTGTTGTCGTAGCGCGACCACGCGGTCACACAATGGATGTCGCTGGTCAGCCGGGTTTTGGGAAGATCGGTGAACTCGCCCCACTTCCAGGTCGTGGGCGTCTCCACCAGGCCGTCAACGAATAGCCGCCAGGCGTGCGCGGGGATATCGGGTTGGACGCCGAGATCCAGCACCGGCCAGGTCTCGACCTGGCGCTGCCCCGGCGGCAGGCGCATCGAGTGCGCCGCCGTCTTGCCGGTCAGCAAGCGGCCTTCCTCGGCCCACTTCTGCTTGCTGTCGATCAGCTTGCTTTTCAGCTTGCCGAACAGGGTGACGTCGTCTTCGGCCATGCGATCCCTCAGATACTGCGCCCCGCCTTTTCCCAATATGGGGCTCTGAGCTTGCGTTTGAAGATCTTGCCCGAGTCCTCGCGCGGAAGTGCGGCGCTGAATTCCACGACCTTCGGGACCTTGTAGCGCGCCAAGTGTTCGCCGAGCCAGACCCTCACGGCTATCGCATCGATAGCCACGCCGGGCAGCGGCTCGACATGGGCGCAGATCTGTTCGCCGAACTCCTCGTCGGGGATGCCGAAGACCGCGCAGTCGCGCACGCCCGGCATCTGGATCAGCGCCGATTCGATTTCGGCCGGATAGATGTTCACCCCGCCCGAAATGATCATGTCGCGCTTGCGGTCGCACAGGAACACGAAGCCGTCGGCATCGAGGTAGCCGACGTCTCCCACCGTCACGAGATCGCCCAGTGCCACCTCGCGACGCTTGGCGTCGTCGTTGTTGTAGGTGAACTCCGACAGATGCGGTCCGCGAACGTAGATCTCGCCAACCTCACCCTGCTTCACGTCCCTTCCCTGCTCGTCGACGACGCGCAGGATGCCGCCGGGGACGACCCGGCCCACCGTGCCCGGCTTGCGCAGGGCATCTTCAGAACCATGCCAAACCACGACACCAGTCTCGGTCGCGCCGTAGTACTCGTTGATGACCGGTCCCCACCATTCGATCATCTGCCGTTTCACCGACGGGGCACAGGGAGCCGCGCCGTGGGTGACGAAGCGCAGCGAGGAGACGTCGTAGCGGTCGCGAACCTGATCGGGTAACCGCAGCAGGCGCACGAACATGGTCGGCACGATGTGCATATGGCTGACGCCATGCCGCTCGATCAGGCGCAGCATGTCCTCGGCCTCAAACCGCGGCTGAAGGACCACGTTGAGGCCGAGCCGGGCGCTCGCCATGCCGTAGGCGGCCGGCGCGGAATGGTACATCGGGCCGTTCATCAGCACGACGATCGAGGGATCGGACTTCAGCCCCCAGAACGTCGCGGCCTCCTGTGCCCCCGCCGCCTGCTGCTCGGGCGTGCTCGGCCGGCGGCGCACGCCCTTTGGTCGTCCCGTGGTACCTGACGTGTAGATCATGCTGCCGCGCGCCAGCCTGGGTGGCGCCGTGCGCGGCGTCGAGGCGGCCACGAAGTCCGCCCACAGCGCGACACCGGCCGGCGCTACGCGGCGCTCCGCGGGAACATTGTAAGCCTCGGCGATTTCCTGAGGCGTGGGAACCACCAGAACCTTCACGCCCTCGGGAATACCTGATGCGATCTGCGCCAGGAGGTCGCTGTGCGCCACCAGCACCTTGGCGGCACTGTCGCGCAGTATGTAGTCGGCCTCCTCGGGCGTGAAATGCCAATTGATCGGCACGGCGTAGGCGCCGAGCTGGCTCGCCGCCATGTTGACCTCGAAGGTAGCGAAGTCGTTGCGCAGCATCAGCGCCACGCTATCGTCCTCGCCGACACCCAAAGCGGCGAGGCCGCCCGCCCCGCGCGCGGCGTTGGCCTGGATATCGGCCCAGCTTCGGAACCGCTGGCCTGCGGTAACGCCCGGCTGCATTTCCTCACCCTTTGATGACACCACCGATCAATGTGTAGGACGTGCCGTTGAACTGTTGCAAGCGCATCAGGTTGTAGGGCAGGTAATCGTCGGGTGCCGTATTCATGGTGACCCCCGGCAAGGTCAACGGCGTGGCATAACCCTTCATGCTGGCGGCCTGCTTCATCAGGTTTTCGCGCGTGAGCACGTCACCGCAGCGACGCAGCAGATCGGCGATGATGGTGCCGTAGATATAGCCCGAACCAACGAACGAATCGTTGGGGTTGAGTTCGGGTACCCATTCCTTCGCCCAAGCATAATAGCCCTTCATGCCAGGATCGTTGTCCCATGCCGGATCGCCGGCGCTCTTGTTCACCGCGATGGTGATGGCGCCCTTCGCCGCGTCGGCGCCGGCCGGCTTCAACACCGCCGGAATCGAAGCCGAGCCGATCGGCAGATAGATTTGCGGCTTCCAGCCGAGGTCGTGGATCTTGCGGATCGCCTGTGTCGCATGCTTGCCGGTGGCGACGATGAATATGGCGTCGGCGTTGCTGGCGCGCAGCTGGATGATCTGTGCTTCTACGGTCGGATCGGTCGTCTCGTAAGAGACGTCCGCGACGATCGCGCCCGTTTTGTCGCCCAGTCCGTGACGGAGCCCTTCGACATAATCCTTGCCGAAATCGTCGTTCTGGCGCAGCACGGCGATGCGGGCGTTCGGATTGTTCGACAGGATGTGGCGCGCGTAGGCGGTGCCCTCCGACTGGTAGGCGACCATTCCCATCATCGTCCATGGATAGCGCTTGGGATCGTTCCATTGCGCCGCGCCGGTCAGGATCAGGAGCTGCGGCACCTTCTTCTGATTGAGGTAGCGATGGGTTGCGCGATTGGTCGCGGTGCCCACCGTGTTGACGATGGCCAGCACATTGTCGCGTTCGACGAGCTGGCGCGTAAGCTCCATGGCCTTGGGCGGGCTGTAGCCGTCGTCGAGCGACAGCAGTGTCACCTTGCGGCCGTTGATGCCGCCCTGGGTCTGGTTGAGGGAGCGGAAATAGCCAGTCTGGCTCTTGCCGACACCCGACAGCACGGACACCGGCCCGCTGTAGGGCAGCGTCTGGCCGAGCTTGATTTCAGTATCGCTGGCGCCCGGGTCATACTTCTTCTGCGCCAGTGCCGGCGCGGCGACAACGGATGCCAGGGCTGCGAACGCAAAGAGTCTTGAGATCATTTTTTCCTCCCCTTGGTTTTCGTCTTCGACGGCGCGGCACCCCTGGCCATCAGCTCACCGATGAACTGGCTGAGCGTGCGCAGGTCCGGCCCACCGCGTGTGGCGAGCAGACCCGCCTGATCCAGCATCACCACGCCGTGTGTCGCCGCCCACAGTGCCCATCCATACAGCTGAGGATCGACGTCGATGATGCCCTTCTCCGCCAGGTACTCGGCGTGGCGCGTGATGAGCTGCCGCGAGCGCTGCGCCGGCGGAGCGAGATCGGGATGCCGGTAGTCGATCGGCTGGTCGATATCGAACATGATCCGGTAGGCGTGCGGGTTCTCGGCGGCAAAGCGCAGGTAGGCGCCGCCGACGCGACGTGCGCGCTCCATGGGGTCGTCGGTGGTGGCGGCCGCGGTCTCGAGCGCGTCGCCGAACTTGGTGAAGGCCTCGGCCCGCACCGTGGCCAGGATGTCGGCCTTGTCCTTGAAGTAGCGGTAGGGCGTCTTGGGGCTGCAGCCCAGTGCTTCGGCGAGCTGCCGCATGGTGACGCCCTCGTAGCCGTGGCGGGCGAAACGCTCGGTCGCGACCCGGCACAACTCGGCACGGAAGTCGGCGATGTCCTTGTCGGTCAAATAGCGGGGCATGGTTTTCCGTACACGATGTGTATACACACTGTGTACGGAAAACACCCTGCCGTCAAATGCCGCCGTCCGTCAGGCCGATTCGGCGAACAGCTCGCGCCCGATCAGCATGCGCCGGATCTCGCTGGTGCCGGCGCCGATCTCGTAGAGCTTGGCGTCGCGCAGCAGGCGCCCGGTCGGATAGTCGTTGATATAGCCGTTGCCGCCCAGGAGCTGGATGGCGTCGAGCGCCACCATGGTGGCCTTCTCGGCCGCGTAGAGGATGGCGCCCGCCGAGTCCTTGCGCGTCGTCTGGCCGCGATCGCAGGCCTTGGCGACAGCATAGACGTACGACTTGCAGGCATTCATCGTCGTGTACATGTCGGCGAGCTTGCCCTGGACGAGCTGGAAGGTGCCGATCGGCTGCCCGAACTGCTGGCGCTCGTGCACATAGGGCACGACGATGTCCATGGCCGACTGCATGATGCCGAGCGGACCCGCCGCCAGCACCGCGCGCTCGTAGTCGAGACCACTCATCAGGACGTTCACGCCCTTGCCCACCGGGCCCAGCACGTTCTCCTCGGGAATCTCGCAATCCTCGAACACCAGCTCGCCGGTCGACGACCCGCGCATGCCCATCTTGTCGAGCTTCTGCGCCACCTTGAAGCCCTTGCGGTCGGTCTCGACGATGAAGGTCGTGATGCCGCGCGACCCAGCATCGGGATCGGTCTTGGCGTAGACCACGACCACCTGCGCGTCGGGGCTGTTGGTGATCCACATCTTCGTGCCGTTCAGCACATAGCGGTCGCCCTTCTTGTCGGCACGCAGCTTCATGGAAACGACGTCGGAGCCCGCGCCGGACTCGCTCATCGCCAGGCTGCCGACATGCTCGCCGGAGATCAGCTTGGGCAGGAAGCGGCGCTTCTGCTCGTCGCTGCCGTTGCGGCTGATCTGGTTGACGCAGAGATTGGAGTGCGCGCCGTAGCTCAAGCCGACCGCCGCCGAAGCGCGGCTCAGTTCCTCGACCGCCACGACGTGTTCGAGGTAGCCGAGCCCCGAGCCGCCATACTCCTCCGCGACAGTGATGCCATGCAGGCCGAGCGCACCCATCTTGGGCCACAGCTCGCGCGGGAAGCGGTCGGTCTTGTCGAGTTCGGCCGCGATTGGCGCCACCTCGACGGAGGCAAAGCGCAGGACCTGGTCGCGCAGCGCGTCGGCGGTTTCTCCCAGGCCGAAATCGAACGACGGCATCGCATTGGGGATCATGATCTTGCCTTGTCTTTTGCTGTTGAACGAATCAGGACGCCGGACCGAGCTTCACATTGAGGCTGATGAGCTTCCATTCGCCGTCCGACGGAATGAAGCCGAGCTCGAAGTTGACCCGCGTCGGGTCGGTCGGGAAGAAGCCCTTGACGATCAGCTTGCCGTCGCCGTCGACCGCCGGCATCGGACTGTAGGTCGGTTTCATCGCCGCGACGATGTCGATGTCGATGCTCTTGGCGTTGAACTCCTTGAACGTCTCCTTGAGCTTTTCGACTGTGTATTGCTGCCGGAATGGTTTCGACAACTTTGCGTGAAACACCGAGTAGTTGCCCGTCAGGTTGGCGTCATTGAACGACAGCAACGCCGATTTGACCAGCGCCTCGAGGGGCCGCTCGGCTGGAACCTTGGTCTGGGCACTGGCCGTGGCTGCAGCCAGCAGCAAGGCAAGCATCCCGGCCAGTCGAGCAATCGCAGACATCGAACGTCCTCCCGGCGCGCACGATACCGCGCCGGGCTGACGAAGCGAAGCCGCCCGCGTTCATTCCCCGGCGCGTAGGACCGGTGACGACCGCCTGGCCTTCGCCCGCTAGAGCAGGAACACGGTCGCCAGTCCGAGGAAGGCGAGGAACCCGACCACGTCGGTCACCATCGTCAGGAATACGGTCGACGAAACCGCGGGGTCGATGCCGAATTTCTGCAGGCCGATGGGAATCAGGGCCCCGGCGAGGGCGGCGGCCATCAGATTGCAGATCATGGCCGCGCCGATCACGGCGCCCAGGCGCCAGTCACCGAACAACCCGATCACGCCGAACGCGAGCAGTGTCGCAAACAGCACCCCGTTCAATCCGCCGACGACTGCTTCCTTGGCGATGAAGCGCAACGCATTCGCAGCGGTCAGCTCGCCCATTGCAAGGGCGCGCACCGTCACCGTGACGGTCTGTATTCCCGCATTGCCACCCATGGAGGCAACGATCGGCATGAGGACCGCCAACACGACGATTTTCTCGATGGTGCCCTCGAACTGGCCGATCACCAGCGACGCGACAAGCGCCGTTGCCACATTCACCATCAGCCACGGCGCGCGCAGCCGCGCCGTCCGCACGGTATCGGCATGCATGTCATCCGAGCCGACGCCGCCCATCTTGAGCAAATCTTCCTCGGCCTCCTCGTCGATCACGTCGACGACGTCGTCGACCATGATCACGCCCTGCAGCCGGCCTTCCTCGTCGACGACCGGACACGACACCAGGTTCTTGTCGCGGAAGACATGCGCCACCTCGGCCTGGTCGGCCGTGGCCGGCAAGGAGGGAATGTCGGGATCGACGATGTCGAGGATCGAAACGGGCCGCTTGGCGCGCAACATGCGGCCGAGCGGCACCGAACCGCGCAGCCTGCCCACCCGGTCGACCACGAAGATGTCGTAGACGTCGTCCGGCAGGTCGGTGGCCTCGCGGCAATAGTCGATGACCTGACCGACGGCCCAGTCATCCGGAACCTTGACCAACGAGCGCTGCATGAGGCGCCCGGCGGTGTCCTCCGGGTAGGCGAGCGCACTCTCGATGGCGGCCCGCTTGTCAGCCGTCAGCTCGGCCAGAACCTCCCGGCGCTCGTCTTCCGGCAGATCCTCGAGGATGTTCGCGGCGTCGTCCGCCTCGAGTTCGCGCGCGGCAGCGGCGATTTCCTTGCTGTCGAGCTGACCGAGGACATCCTCCAAAACCTCCTCGTCGAGTTCGGTCAGCGCCTCCGGGTCGAGATCGCGCTTGAGGACACCGACGAGCTTGTCGCGCTCGCCTTCGGAGACCTGCTCGAGCACCGATGCCTGCCCGGTGGCACTGAGCCCAACGAGGAGGGCCCTCAGGTCTTCGGTCCTGCCCTCCGCAAGCGACGCCTCAATGCGCCGGACGAACTCCGGCGTCACCTCATCGAGCACGTCGATTTCGACGCTCATCCACGCGCCTCGGCGAGACGCTGGGCCTCGACGACGGCCAGCGCCGTCATGTTCAGGATGCCGCGGGCGGTCACCGAAGGCGTCAGTACGTGCGCCGGCAGCGCCGTGCCGAGCAGCATCGGCCCGATGTGGAGGCCGTCGGCGGCGGTCTTGAGAAGGTTGAAGCCGATATTGGCGGCATCGAGCGAGGGGCAGACCACCAGATTGGCCGCGGCCTTGAGCTTCGACCGCGGGAAGACGTTGGTGCGGATATCGGCTTCAAGCGCCGCGTCGCCGTGCATCTCTCCGTCGACCTCGAGCGTCGGCGCCCGCTGGTGCAGCAGCTTGACCGCCGCCGCCATCTTGCGCGCCGACGGATGATCGGAACTGCCAAAACTCGAATGCGACAGGAGAGCCACTTTGGGCTGGATACCGAACCGCAGCACCTCGTCAGCCGCCAGCAAGGTGATGTCGGCCAAGGTCTCGGCGTCGGGGTCGTTGTTGACGTAGGTGTCGGCAATGAACAGCGAACGGGTCGGCATGACCAGCAGACTTAGGCCCGCCATGTGTTTCACGCCTTCGCGCATGCCGATCACGTCGTGCACATGATTGAAATGGGTGCGGAAGCGGCCATAGGCGCCGGCGATCATGGCGTCGGCGTCGCCCAATTTCACGGCAAGGGCTGCGATCAGGGTCGGGCTGGATCGCACGAGATTGCGCGCCGTGGGCTCGGTGACGCCGCGCCGTTCCATCAGTTCGTGATAGGCACCCCAGTAGCGATCGTATCGGGGGTCGCTCGACGGATCGATCAGGGCGACATCGGTGCCCAGCCGGAAACGCAGGCCCAGACGTTCGGCGCGATGGCGAATGATCTCAGGGCGCCCGATCAAGATGGGTTGGGCGATGCCCTCGTCGAGGATGATCTGGACGGCCCGCAACACGCGGTCGTCTTCTCCGGCGCTGAAGATCACCCGCTTGGGTGCATTGCGCGCCTGATCGAATACCGGCCGCATGACCAGACCAGACTTGAAGACGAACTGGCTGAGCTGCTGGCGATAGGCGTCGAAATCTGCGATCGGCCGGGTCGCCACGCCGCTGTCCATCGCCGCCTTCGCCACGGCCGGCGCCAATTCGACGATGAGACGCGGATCGAACGGCTTGGGAATGATCTGCGTCGGCCCAAAGCCGCCGCCGGCCTCGCCGAAGGCGCGGGCCACGACTTCCGACGGCTCCTTGCGGGCAAGCTCGGCGATGGCCCGCACGCAGGCAATCTTCATCTCGTCGTTGACCGTCGTGGCGCCGACATCGAGCGCGCCGCGAAAAATATAGGGGAAGCAGAGGACGTTGTTTACCTGGTTGGGATAGTCGCTGCGACCCGTCGCCATGATGGCATCGTCGCGCACCGCGGCCACGTCCTCGGGCGATATCTCGGGATTGGGATTGGCCAGCGCGAAGATCAGCGGCTTAGCCGCCATCTTCTTCACCATGTCCTGCTTCAGCACGCCTGCGGCGGAGAGACCGAGGAAGATGTCGGCGCCGCCGATCACGTCGCCCAGGGTACGCAGCGGCGTCTCGCGCGCGTAGCGCTCCTTGAACGGGTCCATCAGTTCGTTGCGGCCCTTCCAGACCACGCCGACGATGTCGGTGACCCAGATGTTCTCGCGCGGCAGGCCGAGCTTCTCCAGCACGCCCAGGCACGACAGCGCCGCGGCGCCGGCGCCCGACACGACGAGCTTCACTTTCCCGATGTCCTTGCCGACCAGCGACAGCGCGTTCAGCACCGCGGCGCCGACGATGATCGCGGTGCCGTGCTGGTCGTCGTGGAACACCGGGATCTTCATCCGCTCGCGCAGCTTCTGCTCGACGTAGAAGCACTCCGGCGCTTTGATGTCCTCGAGGTTGATGCCGCCGAAGGTCGGCTCCAGCGAAGCCACGATGTCGACCAGCTTCTCCTGGTCGAGTTCGGCGATCTCGATGTCGAACACGTCGATGCCGGCGAACTTCTTGAAAAGAACGCCCTTGCCCTCCATCACCGGCTTGGCGGCGAGCGGCCCGATGGCGCCGAGGCCCAGCACCGCCGTGCCGTTGGTCACCACGCCGACCAGATTGGCGCGTATCGTGAGCTCCGCGGCCATCGCGGGATCGCGCACGATCTCGTGGCAGGCCGCGGCGACGCCGGGCGAATAGGCCAGCGACAGGTCTCGCTGGGTGGCCAGGGGCTTGGTCGGAACGACCTCGATTTTGCCCGGCCGGGGTAGGCGATGGTAACGGAGCGCGCCGTCGGTGAGTTCATCCGCCAAGCTCGTCTCCCGCCTACTAAAAAAGGGGCCGCCCGAAGGCGGCGACTCTGTTTCTACCCTTTCGATCGATCCGGCGAGTTGGTGCGGCCAAGAAGACTCGAACTTCCACGCCTCGCGGCACTAGCACCTCAAGCTAGCGCGTCTACCAATTCCGCCATGGCCGCGCCGGTTCGATGGGGCGGGGGATACCAAATCGACCCCTCAGTGGCAAGGCGCGACGCACCGCCTATTGCGCGAAAGGCCGGAAGCACCGATTTTGCCACAATGAGCAAGCTGGAATGGCGCATTTCCGACGGCACCGTGCCCTATGCCGAGGCGCTGGCCGCCATGGAAGCCCGCGTGACCGACATTCGGGCCGGGTGCGCACCCGAACTGATCTGGCTGCTGGAGCACCCGCCGCTCTACACCGCAGGCACCAGTGCTGCGTCCCGGGACCTGCTGCAGCCGGCGCGCTTTCCCGTCCACGTCGCCGGCCGCGGCGGGCAATACACCTATCATGGACCCGGACAGCGCGTGGTCTACGTCATGCTCGACCTGCGTGCGCGCCGGCAGGACGTCCGTCGCTACGTCTCGGACCTCGAGGAATGGACCATTCGTGCGCTGGCCCGCTTCAACGTCGTGGCCGAGCGCCGGGCCGGCCGCGTCGGCGTCTGGGTCGTGCGGCCCGACAAACCGCGCCTGCCCGACGGCACGCCGTGCGAGGACAAGATCGCCGCCATTGGCGTGCGCATCCGTCACTGGGTGTCGTTCCACGGCCTCTCGATCAACGTCGAGCCCGATCTGTCGCACTACGCGGGCATCGTGCCCTGCGGCATCGCCGACCATGGCATGACGTCGCTGGTCGATCTCGGCCTGCCGGCGACGATCGCCGATCTGGACGTGGCACTGGCGGAAACGTTCGGCGAGGTGTTCGGCGACGCCGTCACGCCATCGGCAGCTGCGTAAAGTCCGTCGGCAGGACATCGAGATCGACCGGTTCGACGTCGACGGCATCGACCCGGGCCATGGTCGGGCCACGCCGACAGGCCTCGATCATCGTCCCGACGGCAGTCTCGTCGCCCACGATCAGTGCCTCGACCGAGCCATCCCTCCGATTGCGCACCCAACCGGCGAGGCCGAGTTGCTGGCCGGTGGCGACCACCCAGTCGCGGTAGCCCACGCCCTGCACCCTACCGGTGATCGTGAGGCGCGCCTGCAGCGGCATCGCACTCAGGCGAACTCGATGATTTTCTGGTCGACGCGCAGGCTGTCACCCGCCTTGGCGTGGAGCGTCTTGACCGTGCCGTCGCGGGTGGCGCGCAGCACGTTCTCCATCTTCATCGCCTCGACCACGGCCAGCGCTTCGCCGGCCTTGATCTCCTGCCCTTCGGTCACGGCGACCGAGGCCAGCAGGCCGGGCATCGGCGACAGCAGGAACTTGGACGTGTCGGGGGCCGCCTTGACCGGCATCAGGGCATAGAGTTCGGCCTGGCGCGGCGTCAGCACCAACACTTCGGCCTGGCCGCCCTCGAGGATGAGACGCCACCCCGGGCCAACGGCATCGACCTGGACGACGATCGCCTGCAGGTCGACCTTGGCATGGAACAACGGCTCTCCCGGCGACCAGTCGGTCTCGATCTCGATGCGGCGACCGGCGACGTCGACCACGAAGTCCGAGCCGCCGCCGCTCACCGTCAGCACATTTGGTGCGCGGTTCAACATCACGACGCAGCTGTCCTGCACCAGCGTGACATGGCCGGGCATCTTGCCCGCCCCCGCCGCCGCGCGTTGCGCCTGGATGCGATCGACCACGGCCGCGACGCCGGCCAGCACGTTGGGATCGCGCGGCGGCAGGTGCGCCGCGGTGAAGCCGCCCTTGAATTCCTCGGCGATGAAGTTGGTGGTGAGCTTGCCGGCGACGAAGCGCGGATGCGCCATCAACGCCGCCAGGAACGGAACATTGTGCGAGACGCCGCGGACGTAGAATTCATCGAGCGCGCGGCGCATGCGATCGATCGCAGCGTCGCGCGTCTTGCCGTAAGTGCAGAGCTTGGCGATCATCGGATCGTAGAACATCGAGATCTCGCCGCCTTCGTAGACGCCGGTATCGACGCGCACGTCGGGGCCGGGCCTGGGCTCGCGGTACTTCACCAGCCGCCCGGTCGAGGGCAGGAAGTTGCGGAACGGATCCTCGGCGTAGAGCCGCGCCTCGACCGCCCAACCTTCGAGTTTCACTTCCTTCTGGGAAAGCGGCAGCTTTTCACCTGCCGCCACCCGGATCATCATTTCGACGAGATCGAGGCCGGTGACGAGTTCGGTCACCGGATGCTCGACCTGCAGCCGGGTGTTCATCTCGAGGAAATAGAACTTGCGATTCTTGTCGACGATGAACTCGACCGTGCCGGCGCTCTTGTATTTGACCGCCTTTGCCAGCGCCACGGCCTGCTCGCCCATCGCCTTGCGCGTCCTGGCATCGATGAACGGACTCGGCGCTTCCTCGATCACCTTCTGGTGGCGACGCTGGATCGAGCACTCGCGCTCCCAGAGGTAGAGGCAGTTGCCATGGCCGTCGGCCATCAGCTGGATCTCGACGTGGCGCGGTTCCTCGATGTACTTCTCGATGAACACGCGGTCGTCGGCGAACGACGCCTTGGCCTCGTTGGTCGCCGATCCAAATCCCTCGTGGCACTCGGCATCGCTGTAGGCGATGCGCATGCCCTTGCCGCCGCCGCCGGCCGACGCCTTGATCATCACCGGATAGCCGATCTTCCGGGCGATCTGCACCGCCTGCTCCGCAGTGGGGATGGCCGCCAGATAGCCGGGAACCGTGCTGACGCCGGCCTTCTGCGCCAGCTTCTTCGATTCGATCTTGTCGCCCATGGCATGGATCGCCAGCGCGTCGGGGCCGATGAAGGCGATGCCGGCCTTGGCCAGGGCCTTCTGGAACTCCTGCTTCTCGGACAGGAAGCCGTAGCCGGGATGGACCGCCTGCGCGCCGGTCTTCCTGCAGGCCGCAACGATCTTGTCGATCTGCAGATACGACTGCGCCGAGGGCGGCGGTCCGATCAGCACTTTCTCGTCCGCCTGCCGCACGTGCAGCGCGTCGGCGTCGGCCTCGGAATAAACCGCCACCGTCTTGATGCCGAGCCGCTTGCAGGTGCGGATGACCCGGCAGGCGATCTCGCCGCGATTGGCGATCAGGATCTTGTCGAACGGCGGCTTGGCGACGCCCTCGCCGTTTGCCGGCCTTGCCTTGGGCCTTGCAGCAGCCTTCTTCGCTGCGGCCTTGGCGACCTTCTTCTTGGCGGCCATGCTCAGGATCCTTCTTTACTGCGTTCGAACAGGCCTTTGGCCCAGGCGGTATGGGCGGCGATCAACGGCATCCAGGCGATGAGCACCCACAGCCACCACGGGTAGCGGCTGCTGAAGATCGCATTGATGGCGATGAGCATCAGCAGGGCGAACAGCGCCACGATCACGTGCAGGCGCACGCTCCGGCTCCGTCTCATGCGCTCTTCAGGCGACAGACTCACAGCGGCCCCGTCATAGAGGCACGTTGCCGTGCTTGCGCCACGGATTGTCGAGCTTCTTGGTCTCGAGCGTGGCAAGCGCGCGGCAAATCCGCCGCCGCGTGCCATGCGGCATGATCACGTCGTCGATGAAGCCGCGGTTGGCCGCCACGAACGGATTGGCAAACTTCTCGCGATATTCATCGGTGCGCTTGGCGATCTTGGCGGCATCGCCGATGTCGGAGCGGAAGATGATCTCGACCGCACCCTTGGCGCCCATCACGGCAATCTCGGCGCCCGGCCAGGCATAATTCACGTCGCCGCGGAGATGCTTGGAGGCCATCACGTCGTAAGCCCCGCCATAGGCCTTGCGGGTGATCACCGTGACCTTGGGAACCGTCGCCTCGGCGTAGGCATAGAGCAGCTTGGCGCCATGCTTGATGATGCCGCCGAACTCCTGCTGCGTGCCCGGCAGGAATCCTGGCACGTCGACGAAAGTTACGATCGGGATGTTGAAGGCGTCGCAAAAGCGCACGAACCGCGCGGCCTTGCGCGAGGAGTCGATGTCGAGGCAACCCGCCAGCACCATCGGCTGATTGGCGACGAACCCGACCGTGCGGCCGGCCATGCGACCGAAGCCGATCACGATGTTGCCGGCCCATTCCGGCGACAACTCGAAAAAATCGCCCTCGTCGACGACCTTCAGGATCAGTTCCTTGATGTCGTAGGGCTTGTTGGGATTCTCCGGCACCAGCGTATCGAGCGAAGCATCGTCGCGGTCCGACGGGTCGAGCGTCGTGCGCACCGGTGCCTTCTCGCGGTTGTTGGCCGGCAGGAAATCGACGAACCGGCGCAGCTGCAGCAGCGCCTCGACGTCGTTCTCGAAGGCAAGGTCGGAGACGCCCGACCTCTGCGTGTGAGTGAGCGCGCCGCCCAGCTCTTCCTGCGTCACCGTCTCGTGCGTCACGGTCTTCACGACGTCGGGGCCGGTCACGAACATGTAGGAGCTGTCCTTCACCATGAAGATGAAGTCGGTCATGGCCGGCGAATAGACCGCGCCACCGGCGCACGGCCCCATGACCATGGAGATCTGTGGAATCACGCCCGAGGCGAGCACGTTGCGCTGGAACACGTCGGCGTAGCCCGCCAGCGAATCAACGCCCTCTTGGATGCGCGCGCCGCCCGAGTCGTTGAGACCGAGGACGGGTGCACCGACCTTCATGGCGATGTCCATGACCTTGCAGATCTTGGCCGCATGCATGCCCGACAGCGCGCCGCCGAATACCGTGAAATCCTGGCTGAAGACATAGACCAGCCGGCCGTTGATGGTGCCGTGGCCGGTGACCACGCCGTCGCCCGGGATCTTCTGGGTTTCCATGCCGAAATCGATCGAACGATGCTCGACATACATATCGTATTCCTCGAACGAGCCCGGATCGAGGAGGGTGTCGATGCGCTCACGCGCCGTCAGCTTGCCCTTGCCGTGCTGCGCCTCGATACGGCGGACCCCGCCTCCCAGGCGCGCACCAGCACGCCGGCGCTCGAGTTCATCCAACATCTGCTGCATCTACGTCTCCGGCCTTCCGCGACAGTTTTCAGCCATTAGCACGACGGCGTCTAGCGCAGGAATCGCTTCTCGTTGTCCTTGACCGTGCCCATGCCCTGCAGGTCGAACACATCCTCGACCGTGGCGATGCCCGCTTCGACGCCATGGATACCCCGATCCTTGCGAATCTGCGCAAAGGTCGCGCGCATTGCACCCACGGAGGCACGAATGGCGTGGTTGCCCCAGATCAGCAGTCCGATCTTCTTGAACTCCCTCACCCGCGCCACCGTCATTTGCGGATAGGCGGTCGGCACGAGCGCTATCGGCGCCTTGCCGTCCCAGGCGCGCACGAAGGCCTCGATCTCATCCGGTGTCTTCTGCTTGGAGTGGACCAGGATCATGTCGGCGCCAGCCGCCTCGTAGGCCCGCGCCCGCTTCAGCGCCTCGTCCTGGCCGAGCCCCGCGATCAGCGCCTCGGTGCGCGCCACGATCACAAAGTCCGGGTCGCGCCGCGCCGCGCGCGCCGCTTCGATCTTGCCCTGGAATTCCTCGACGCGGACCATGTCCTGGCGGCCGCCGGCGATCAGACTGGTGACCTTGGGAAAGCTCTTGTCCTCCATCACGATCGCCGCCGCACCAGCCCGCTCGTACTGCTCGATGGCATAGAGCACGTTGATGGCGTTGCCGAAGCCGGTGTCGATATCGGCCACCACGGGCAACCCCGATCGGTCGACCATCGCCCGCGTCATGTCGAGATGCTGGGTCATCGAGACCATGCTGATATCAGGAACGCCGTACATGGCGGAGAGTTCAAACCCGCTTGCCCAGATCGCGTCGAAGCCCGCTTCCGCCGCCAGCATCGCCGATAGTGGACTATGCGCCGCCATCGCTTCGACGAGACCGTTCTTCGCCAGAACCTGACGGAGTCTGCTGCCTGATCCCATGCTCTTCCCCTTCAACCGCGCAGCCGCGCGTGTTCCAGCAGTGCCAGAAACCGTGCCCCGGCGTCGATATCCTTGGCGACCCCATCACGGTGCTTTGCCGCCAAGGGATCGTCGCCCCAACGTTCGATCTGATAAAGCTCGTCGACCTGTGCCGCCGCAAAGGCAGCTTCGGAGGTCAACCGGCCTTCCGCCACTGCGAGCGCGATCACCAGCGACCCGGCTGTGTGTGTGAGATTGTAGAGTGCCGACAAGGCGAGATCGGCGTGCCCTGAGACGGCGTCGCGCAGGTTCGCCAAAGCTTGCTCGGGCTGATCGACGAAGGAGATCCCTTCCGCGACTTTGAGACGCGCCCCGTAGCGCTCAGCCACCCAATCGAGCAGCGGCTGCCAGGCGTCATGCTGCAATTTCACGAGGCTCACTGGCGTGGTGGCGCGATAGCACAGGAGATCGGACCCGGCGTATTTCGCGGTGTCGGCGATGACCTCCTCGCGTCGCGGAACGACGCGATCGAGGCCGGTTGCTGCCAGTCGCGTCAGTGGCAGATGGGCGGCATTGATCTCCGCCTTGTCCGGCACCCCGCTCCACTCGGCGGCGATGGCTTCAGCCAGCGGCTTTGTCGGCACGACCAGGATCGCCTTGGCGGGCGTGCGCATGGGCTTGCCGTCGAGCAGCACCCGGAATCCACCCTCGGCCGCCTCGATCGCCGTCTCCTTGTAGAAGCGCTTCATGGCGTCCGCCGCGGCGGTTTGGGCCGGGTCGGTGCCGTGGGACGGCCGGGCCGCTGGCGGAGGTCGGCCGACGGCACCGGCATCTGCGCGCGCAGTCCTGGTCT
>Ga0155465_1164_pt1 | contig 16999 bp, 15 predicted proteins | sample RifCSPhighO2_12_FD_107123 | JGI IMG/M metagenome (GOLD analysis project Ga0155465, IMG submission 107123) | Alphaproteobacteria bacterium RIFCSPHIGHO2_12_FULL_66_14 | reverse complement strand
GCAAGGATCCGCAATGGTTCGAGGATCGAGCCTGGCTCTGGCTTCACTATGGCGTGACGAAGTGGTTGAGAGGCGAATATTTCGAAGCCATCAGCACGCTCGACTTCTTTCGCGAGAAGGTGCTCGGACCGATGCTGCAGCGGAACGCTGGAAAGTCCCAGCGAGGTATGCGGCGGGTGGAGGGGCTGCCGCAGGCGGAAGCCAGGCTGAGCCCCACGCTTGCCGGTTACGATCATGCGGCCATAGGGCGGGCACTGAAGCAGGCGGCGGCTCTATATGTCGAACTTCGCGAACTGGAGCCTCCGCTGGCACTTACGGCACATATGCCAGGCCTCTTGGTCGATTTCATTGATGGGGCGTGACCTTACTCATGCCAGTCGTTACGCGTTTTGCCCCTAGCCCGACCGGCCTGCTTCATCTCGGCAGCGCCTATTCGGCGCTGATCGCCCGGGACCGGGCGCGCGAGGCCGGCGGCCGGTTCCTGGTGCGCATCGAGGACACCGACGTCCGCCGCTGCCGGCGCGAGTACGAAACCGCGATCCTGCAGGATCTCAAGTGGCTCGGCCTCGACTGGGACGGCGAGGTGCGCCGCCAGTCGGATCATTTCTCCGACTACAGCCATGTACTCGACCGGCTGGGTCGGCGCGGCCTGGTCTATCCCTGCTTCTGCAGCCGCGCCGAGATCGCGCGCGAGATAGCGGCCTCCACCAGCGCTCCGCACGCCGCACTCCACGGGCCCGACGGTCCACTCTATCCCGGGACCTGCCGGGACCTCACGCCGGCGGAACGCAAACGCCGCATCGCCGCTGGCCGCGAGTTCTGCATGCGGCTCGATTCGGCACGCGCCGCGGCCACCGTGGGACCTTACGATTTCGTCGACGAGGGCCGCGGTCGCATCGTCGGCCAGCCGCTGCTGATGGGCGACTTCGTCATCGCCCGCAAGGACACGCCGACCAGCTATCACCTCGCGGTCACGGTCGACGACCACCTGCAGGGCATCACGCTGGTGACGCGCGGCGAGGACATCCTGCCCTCGACCCACGCCCATGTCCTGTTGCAGCGCCTGCTGGGCTACGCGACGCCGCTTTACGCCCATCACGGCCTGCTCACCGACCGGACCGGCCGGCGTCTGGCCAAGCGCGACCGGGTCACCGGCATCCGCTCGCTGCGCGAAAGCGGCAAGACGCCGGCGGACGTCTTCAAACTCATCAGGGCGGGGCTGGAGCCCGGTGGTCCGAAGGCCTAACATTCGATCATGGAACGCATCGAAGAACTCGCCGTCGGCAGCCGCTTGCTCGGCCACATCGACGGGCGCACCACAGATCTGGCCGACGGGCTGTTCCGCAACCGCGTCGACGCCTATTCCAATCCGGCTCGTGCGGCGGCCGAGCGCAACACACTGTTCCGCGAGCTGCCGCTGTTCATGGGCCTGTCGTCGCGCCTCGCCAAGCCGGGCGACTATGTGACGGAAGACGTTGCCGGCATGCCGGTGCTGCTGACCCGCGGCACCGATGGCGCCGTAAAAGCCTTCGCCAACATCTGTCGCCATCGCGGCGCGCCAGTCGCCCAGGGTTGCGGCAACGCGCGGGCCTTCGTCTGTCCCTATCATGGTTGGACCTACGATCTCGCGGGCCGTCTGCTCGGCACCACCGACAAGGTGGGCTTCGCCGGCCTCGATCTCGGTAGCCATGGCCTGGTGCGGCTGCCGGCGGCGGAGAAGCACGGCATGCTGTTCGTGCGGCCCAAGCCGGTAGGGCAGGGCGAGAGTGCCGAGGTCGACGTCGATGGCAATCTCGGCGCGATCGCGCCCGATCTCGCGGCGCTCAGGCTGGAAACCTATCCGATGTTCTCGGTCGATGTCGTGAAGCCGCGCATCAACTGGAAATTCGCGATCGACACCTTCCTGGAAGTCTATCACGTCCCGCACCTGCACCGGAAAACCATCGGGCCGTACTTCATCGGCAATGTCGGCACCTTCGACGGCGCCGGCCTGCACGGCCGAATGTGCGTGGCGCGCACCTCGATCGATGCGGTGCGCGGCGTGCCCGAGGCCGAGCGCAACTACCGCCCGCACGTGATCTCGATCTACCAGCTCTTCCCCAACACCATCCTGATCTTTCAGGTCGACCATATCGAGATCTGGCGCACCTTTCCCGACCGCGACGATCCCAGCCGCTGCGAGGTCGAGATGGCGATCTACCGGCCGGCGGAGACGGACAAGCCGGACTCCTACTGGGAGAAGAACCGCGACATCGCCATCCGCACGGTGATGGAGGAGGATTTCCCGCTGGGCGAGCGCATGCAGATCGGCTTCGAGTCGGGCGTCACCGAAGAGGTGATCTACGGCCGCAACGAACCGTCGCTGGTCCATTTCCACAGCTCGATCCGCGCCGCCCTCGGCGCCCGGGCGTAAGGGAGGGCGACATGCCGACGGCCGAGCGGCTGCCCGACTTTCCGGCGGGTGGCTGCGCGGTGGTGATCGGCGGCTCCGGCGGCATCGGCCGCGCCATTGCCGTCCAGCTCGCCGGACGCGGCAGCGACGTGGCGTTCAGCTACTTCAAGGGCAGCGCGCGGGCCAACGAGACGGCGTCGCTGGTGCGGAGCGCCGGCCAGGAGGTGCATGTCGGCAAGGTCGATCTGCGCGAGGAGGCCGAGGTGCGCCTCTTCGTCGATCAGGCGGCCGAACATTTCGGCGGCGTGCACACCGCGGTCTATGCCGCCGGCCCCTACATCCCGATGCGCTTCATCAGCCAGCAGCCGGCCTCGGCCTTCCGCGAGGTCATGGAGCACGACACCTTCGGCTGCTTCAACCTGATCCAGGCGGTGCTGCCGCATCTGCGCACGGCCAAGGGCAGCTTCACCGCCCTCGTGACGCCGGCCATCCGCCGCTACGCCACCCGCGACATCCTGAGCGCCGCGCCCAAGGCTGCGATCGAGGCGCTGGTGAAGGGCCTGGCCGCCGAAGAGGGCCGCTTCGGCGTGCGCGCCAACGCCGTCGGCGTAGGTGTCATCATCGACGGGCTCTATCACGCGCTGGTGGAGAGCGGCGACTTCGACCAGCGCTTCCTCGACGCCTCGCGCCAGGTCATGGCGCTGAAGCGACTCGGCACAGCGGATGAGGTCGCCGAGGGCGTGGTCTTTCTCGCCTCTTCGCGCGCCCGTTGGATCACCGGCCAGACCCTGATGGTCGACGGCGGCTATGCTCTCTGATCTGGAGAAACAGATGAACCGTACCAAGCCGCCCTTCCGTGCCGATCAGGTCGGCAGCCTGTTGCGCAGCGCGCCGGTAAAGGAAGCGCGCACCAAGCGCGCCACCGGTGAGATCACGCCGGCCCAATTGAAGGCGGTCGAGGATACCGAGATCACCAAGCTCGTGGCGGAGCAGGAGGAGATCGGCCTGCAGGGCGTGACCGACGGCGAGTTCCGCCGGTCTTGGTGGCACTACGACTTCCTGGCCGGTCTCGACGGCGTCGAGCTGGTGAGCGTGGCCCAGGGCCTGCAGTTCAAGGGCACTCAGACCAAGGCCGAAGGCTTGCACGTGCACGAGAAGATCGACTTCACCGATCATCCGATGATCGGGCACTTCGAGTTCCTGAAGTCGGTGGCCAAGGCCACTCCCAAGATGACGATCCCGTCGCCCACCGCGCTGCACTATCGTGGCGGCCGGCAGGCGATCGAGAAATCGGTCTATCCCGAGATGGAGGCGTTCTTCGATGATCTCGGCCGCGCCTACGCCAAGGCGGTGCGCGCCTTCGGCGAGGCGGGTTGCACCTACCTGCAGCTCGACGAGGTCTTTGTGGCCTACCTCTGCGATCCGGCGCAGCGCGACTACCTGCGCGGCCGCGGCGACGATCCGGACAGACTGCTGCATATCTATGCCGACCTGGTGAACGCCGCGGTCTCGGGCCGCACGCCCGGCATGACGATCTCGATGCATCTCTGTCGCGGCAATTTCCGCTCGACCTGGATGGCGCAGGGCGGCTACGAGCCGGTGGCCGACGTGCTGTTCAACAGGATGGGCGTCGACGCCTATTTCATGGAGTACGACAGCGAGCGTGCCGGCGGCTTCGAGCCGCTGCGCCTGCTGCCGAAAAACAAGCATGCCGTGCTGGGCATCATGACCTCGAAGACCGGCGCGCTCGAGAGCAAGGATCAGCTCAAGCGCCGCCTCGACGAGGCATCGAAATTCACATCGCTCGACCAGCTCTGCCTCAGTCCCCAGTGCGGCTTCGCCAGCACCGAGGAAGGCAACCTGCTGGCCGAGGACGAGCAGTGGGCCAAGCTCGCGCGCTGCGTCGAGGTGGCGAAAGAGGTGTGGGGATGAACGCGGCCCTGCCCATCCTCTACGGCAATCGTGAATCCGGTCACTCCTACAAGGTGCGCCAGACGCTCGTCCTGCTCGGCGTGGCGCACGAGTACCGATACGTCGACCTCCTGCCGCCGCGCGCCGAACGCAGGCCCGACTTCGTTGCGGTGAGTCCCTACGGCGAGGTGCCCATTTTCATCGACGAAGATGGCGTGCTGGCGCAGTCGAACGCCATATTGCTGCATCTTGTCCGGCGCGCTGGCCGGCTCGGCGGTGGCGCCGATCTCGACCGGACGACGCAATGGCTGTTCTGGGAGGCCAATCGCATCGGCTTTTCGCTGCCCAACCTCCGCTTCGCCCTTCGTTTTGCCGCCGAGAATCCCGCTGTCGTCGCCATGTTCCGGCGCCGGACCGAGGCCGACCTCGACCGTCTGGCGCAGGAGTTCGACCGCCGGCCCTATCTGCTGGGCGAAGCGCCGAGCGTCGCGGACATCTCCTGCGCCGGCTATCTCTTCTTCGCCGACCAGGCCGAGGTCGATCTCGGCCGCTGGCCGTCGGTCGGCGGTTGGCTCGATCGCCTGGCCGCCACGCCGGGATGGGCCCACCCCTACGAACTGATGGACGCCAAGCAGGCGACATCCTGAGCGCGGAGATTGGCGATATTCGAATCGCGCCGCCCTGTAACACCGAGCAATGAATTGTCATTTCACTTCCCAGAGGTGAGCCGGCAAGCATTGCGCGATGGCAACGACAGTCGTTCTTTTCGCCGTCTTCGTCATGATGATGGGGAATGCAACGGTGCTGGCGACGGTGGGGCTGGTCGGCCGCGCGATCGGGCTCGGCGAGATCGAGGTCGGCGCGATCATCGCGTCTTCGGCGCTGCTCTTCTTTCTCACCTCGTCATGGTGGGGCCGGCTGGCCGATCGAAGGGGCCGGCGGTTGGTGATTCTCTCAGGACTTGCCGGCGCCGCGCTGTCCCTTCTGCTGTTTGCCGGGCTCTTCACCCTCAAAAAGGGTGAAGTCGACGTCTTCGTTGCCTTTGCCGCCCTTCTTGGCGCGCGGATTCTCTACGGCATTCTCTGTGGCGGCGTTCAACCGGCCGGCTTCGCCTACATGGCCGACATCACCAACGCCAGGGATCGCTTGACGGGAGCTGCAATGGTGGGCGCCGCGGTCGGTCTCGGCAGCATGGCCGGTCCCGCGCTCGTGGCGTTGCTGATCGGCAGGGGCTTTGCCATCCCCGTTCTGGTCGCGTGTGTCTTGACCTTGCTTACGATCCTCGCCGTCGTTGCGATCCTGCAGGATCGGCCGCGCGCACCTCAGGCAGCTGCCATCGGGACGAGCACCCTCGGGAAGGTCACGCCTTACCTCGCTCTCGCCTTCGTGATTCACCTGGCGTTTGCCGCCCTGCAGGCGACGAATGCTTTCTACGTCCAGGACCTTTTCGGCCTCGACACGATGGCCGCCGTGCAGCGGGCGAGCCTGATCAGCATGACGTTCGCGGCATCCTCGTTTGCCGTTCAGGCTTTCGCCATTCGCGCGTTCAAGTGGCCGCCTGTTTCGATGCTTTGGGTCGGCCTGGTCGTCTGCCTCCTCGCAAGTGCCGCCTGCCTGATGGCTCCTGGCTTCGGTTGGCTGCTCGCCGCGTTCGGTTTCCTGGGGGCAGGCTTTGCCTGGGCCCAGTCAGGTCTGATGGCGGGCGCGTCGCTGGCGAGCCGTGGCGACAGCCAGGGACAGGTTGCCGGCCACCTGCAGGCGGCAATGGCCGCGGCCTGGATCGTGGGGCCTCTGATCGGCGCAGCAATCTACGAAGTCTCGATCGGGGGACCGCTCGTTCTGGCGGCCGGCACGATGGCCCTCGCGATGCTGGGCCTCATCGCTCTTCGAGTGCCTTGAGCACCCACACCTGTACGGTGTTCGATTCGAGGAACTCGCGGCCGATCTTGCGCTTGGCCGGGTCGCGGGCATCGCCGTCGATGATCGCGGTGAGGATATCGCATCCGTAAGGAACGGCGACGGCCTCGGCGTAGCGCAGCGCGCCGTTGTGCCGCTTGTGCCGATAGGTGCGCACCCGGCCGAAGGCGTCGGTGACGCGGACGCGTTCGCCGGGGCCGACCGGCAGGAACCGCGGATCGAGGAGGCGGACGTCGACCGCCCGTTCCAGCGCTTCGTCGGTCGCGATGCCCTCCGGGCAGTCGCCCGTTTGGCTGAGCTTCAGGTGGCCGAGCTTCAGCCACACATAGACGTCGTGGACGTCGCCACTGTAGGCCCGACCCTGGGGCGCGCGGTCGGCCGGGAACGGCCAGGTGAACGGCCGCCAGCCGGCGGCGTCGGTGTGTCCCAGCGCCAGCTGCCGCTCGGCGTACCAGCCGAGCCCGGCGAGCGCTGCGACCTGGGCTGCGCCCAACGCCAGATAGACGAGCGTCTGCCGGCTGAGTTTCATCCTGGTTGGGCAGTGCCGGTTGGGAGCAGATTTTGCGGCATCGCATCTCCTCGATAGGCCATGGAGCCTGACGCCGGATTGAAAATCGTCAATCCCGGAGAAAGGCCGGCGGAAAGGCGGCCCTGCTATTCCTTCGACACGAGCCCGTCGCGACCCTGCGGACCCTGCCGGGGCGACCGGCCGCTCGAAGAGGAGAATAGCCATGAAACTCTCAAGAGGTATCGTCGCGGCATTGCTGGGCACCACCATGCTCGCAGGCGCTGCTTCCGCCCAGCAGCCCCCGGCGGCTCCCGCGCCGACGACGCAGCAGAAGGCCGAGGCCGCGCGCGACTTCATGAAGCTGTCGGCCGACGGCGCCATCGCCTTCCGTGCCTTGCATATGGCCCGCATCGCCATCTTCGAGGCCGATCCGGTGGCGGCGAAGAAGCTGGTTGCCGACACGCGTGCGGCGCTGGCCAAGGCGAAGGTCGATTCGACCGCCTTCAAGAAGGCCGAGGCCGAGTTCAAGGCGCCGAAGGGTATGAACGTCACCCCGGCTGCCGCTTCCGGTCCGGCCGTTGCCTGGCTGCCGATCGACGGCCAGCTCACCCTGGGCGAGGACTTCGTGGCCACCCCGGCCAAGGCCGCGGCGGTCGCCGAGGCGAACAAGCATCTCGGGAAGGGCCAGCGCAAGGAGGCCATCGAGAAGCTGAAGCTGGCCGACGTCAACGTGATGTTCACCATGGCGCTGGCCCCGCTCGACCGCACGATGGCCGATGTCGACATGGCGGCGAAGCTCATGGGCGAAGGCAAGTACTACGAAGCCAACGCCGCCATGAAGAAGGCCGAAGACGGCGTCCGCTACGACTCCGTCGCGGTCATCGCCGTGCCGCAGAAGGCCGGTGCGCCGAAGACGCAGTAACCATCGCGATCAGTGGAATGGGATCGCCGGCGCAGATCGTGCCGGCGATCTTTTTTCGAACATTCAGATCTGGTGCGCCATCGGCGGCGCCGGGATCGGGCGCACGCGCTCATAGGCGGCTGCCGCGCGCAGCACCAGCGCGTCGCGGGCGTGGCCGGCCACGATCTGCAGGCCGATCGGCAGGCCCTCGCGGTCGAGGCCGCAGGGGATGGTGGCGGCGGGCTGGCGCGTCAGGTTGAAGAGGAGCGTAAACGGCGTCCAGCCGATGTCGATGCCGTCGCCGCCCCACGCCGCGTTCTCGTTCACCGCGAAGGCCGTCATCGGCATGGTAGGCGTGAGCAGCAGATCATGCTTGGCCATGAACTGGTTCATGATCACGCCGACCTGTTGGCGCTGGTGAATCGCGGTCACCACCGCCTCCTGGCCGAGATTGGCGCCCACTTCGGCGGCTTTCAGCAGGCCCGGGTCCATCAGCGCCCGCTTCTCGGGGCTGAAGCTCTTCACCAGCACGGCCACGTTCGATTGCCAATGCGCGTTCAGGATGCGGCGCGGGTCGAGACCCGCCAAGTCGGGCGAGTCCTCGACCACCTTGGCGCCCAAGGTCTTGAACACTTTGGCGGCGTGCTCGACGGCGACGGCCACGTCGCGGTCGATCCGGTCGCGCTCGACGAAACCCAGGGTCGGCGAATAGGCGATGCGCAGGTTCTTGACGCCCTTCTCGAAGCCTTTCAAGTAGTCCTCGGCATCGTCGGGCCGGCCATAGAGGTCGCGGCTGTCGGGCCGCGCCATGACGTTCATCATCATCGCCGCGTCGCGCACGGTGCGGGTCATCGGCCCGATGTGCGAGAGAGTACCTTGAGCCGAGGGCGGCCACAGCGGCACCCGCGCCTGCGTGGGTTTCAGGCCGAACAGGCCGGTGAAGGAGCAGGGGATGCGCACCGAACCCGCGCCGTCGGTGCCGACCGCGAGGTTGCCCATGCCGACCGCTTCGGCAGCGACGCCGCCGCCGGACGATCCGCCCGGCGTGCGGCCGATCTTCCAGGGATTGTGCGTGGCGCCGTAGAGGCCCGAGTCGGTCACGCCCTTCCACCCGTATTCCGGCGACGTCGTCTTGCCCAGCAGCACGGTGCCGGCCTCGCGCAGCCGCTGCGCCACCGGCGAGTCGACGGTCCACGGCCCGTCGGGATCGGTGGCGAGGCTGCCCATGCGGGTCGGCATGCCCTTGGTCAGCACCATGTCCTTGATGGTGATCGGCACGCCGTCGATGTCGGAGAGCCGCTTGCCGCCCTTCCGCCAGCGCTTTTCCGAGGCGCGCGCGGCGCGCAGCGCCATGTCAGGATCGAGATGCTGGAAGGCGTTGAGCTGGCCGTTGAAGGCGTCAATGCGGGCGAGCGCGGCCTTCGTCGCCTCGACCGGCGAGGCCTTGCGCGACTTGTAGAGTTTCACCAGCGCGTGGGCCGGCATCATCGCAAGATCGGCGGTCATTACTTGGTCTCCGGTAGGGCAGGAAATTTCAGAGGGTGGGTTTCGGCATAGCGCGCCGCGGCGTGCAACACGAAGGCATCGCGATAGTGGCCCGACACGATCTGCAGCCCGACCGGCAGGCCCTCGCTGCTGAGGCCGCAGGGCACGGTCGCGGCGGGATGGCGGGTGAGATTGAACTGCGGGGTATAGGGCGACCATTGCATGTTGGGCTTGCCGTCGGGTCCGTCGGGCAGGTTCTTGCCCGCCGCGAAGGGCTTGACCGCCACGGTCGGCGTCAGCAGCAGGTCGTACTTGGCGAAGAACAGGTTCCAGGCGATGGCGAGTTCGCGCCGCGTCACTTGGGCGTTCACGACGTCCTGCAGCGAATAGCGCAGCCCCGCCTTGGCGCCGGCCAGCAAGTTTGGATCGAACTCGTGGTGGCGCTCCTCGGGATAGAGCTGCAGCAGGCGCTGCAGTGCCGTGAGCCAGTGGATCACGAAGGCGCGGCCGGCCTCGGGATAGGGGAAGGGGGCGGGGGCCTCCTCGACCTTGCAGCCCAGCGCCTCGAACTGCCGCGCGGCCTTGGTCACCTTGGCGGCGACCTCGATATCGAGCGGGTGCTCGCCGAGGCGCAGCACGAAGCCGACCTTCAGCTTGTTCAGCTTGCCGTCCAGCTTCTTCGCGTAGTCGGTTTCGTCGGCTGGCAGGCCGTAGGCATCGCGGGCGTCGGGCCGGGCGATGACGTTCATCATCAGCGCGCAGTCGAGCGCGGTGCGCGCCATCGGGCCGGTGTTGGCGAGGTCGCCGGTCATCGAGGGCGGCCAGGCCGGCACGCGGCCGAACGTGGCTTTCAGGCCAACGAGACCGTTGAAGCTCGAGGGAATGCGCACCGAGCCGCCGCCGTCGGTGCCGATGGCGATCGGGCCGAGGCCCGCCGCCACCGCGGCGCCAGCGCCGCCCGAGGAGCCGCCCGGCGTGTGATCCGTGTTCCACGGATTGCGCGTGATGCCGTGCAGCGGCGAATCAGTGACGCCCTTGTGGCCGTATTCCGAGCTGGTGCTCTGGGCGAAGACGATGGCGCCGGCCTCGCGCAGCCGTGCCACCGCTGGTGCGTCGGCGTCGGCCGGAGTCTTGTCGGTGAGCTTGCTGCCCATGCTGTGCGCCCAACCCTTCACGCGCACCAGTTCCTTGATCGAGATCGGCACGCCGTCGAGCGGCGACAGCGGCTTGCCCTTCTTCCAGCGCTTCTCCGAGGCGCGGGCGGCGGCGAGAGAGTGGGCGGCGTCGATGCGGCAGAGCGCGTTGATCCGCGGGCCCACCTTCTCGGCTCGCGCCAGAACCGCCTTCATGGTCTCGACCGGCGAGGCCTTGCCCTTGCGGTAGAGTTTTGCGAGCCCCGCCGCCGTCACCTGCGTCAGATCCTGGCTCATGCGGCTCTCTCCTTGGCGGCGCGGTACTGGCGCGCGAGTTGTTCGGCCTGGTACTCCGCGGCCAGCGCCTGCTCGCTGCGGCCGACCTTGCGGTAAAGTCCGGCCAGCGCCCGCTTGGTCGCGGCCACCGTCGGCCGTTCGCGCTCGTCGGCCTGCAGGATCGCCATGGCGGCATCGTTCCAGTCGGCGCGCATCAGGGCATCGAGATGGATGGCGCCGAACAGGGCCCGCTGGGCGATGCTGCCACCGATCGGCTGCAGGTGCGGCATCGCCTGGCCCAGCAGCCGCGCGGCCTCGGCAAAGTCGCCCTTGGCGTGGGCGGCGAGACCGTGCGCCGCCGGCACGGCACAGTCGGCCCAAGCCTCGCGTTCGAACGGCCTGGCGCGCTCGGCGCGGTCCTCCAGGCTCGCCAGCATTTCGGTGACGGCGCTCTGCTCGCCGGCGCGGGCGAGACCATAGAGATATTGCAGGTCGAGGAAGGGCGAGAAATGCTCGTGCAGCCGCGGCTTCAGATAGATCGCGACATCGGCCCAGCGCTCGCCGACGTCGACGCCGCGCAGTTCGAGGCGCGCCAGCAGCGAGATGGCGTTGATCTGGTCCTCGGAGAATTCCTTCCACACCCCCCACACGCGCTTGTCGTAGAGTGCCAACGCCTCGTCGGTGCGATCCAAATCGATCAGGAACAGCGCGAGGTGCCACCACAGATGGGTGTACATGAAGGAGTTGCAGCTCTCCCACGTGTCCGACATCTCGCTGAGGAAGGCCACTCCCTCCTGCATCCGGCCGCGCGCCTCGAGGCAATGGGCGACGGCGTGGTGTGCCCAGGGATCGCGGCGGTCCATCGCGATCGCCTTGCGCGCCGCGGCCTCGGCTTCGTCGAGGCGGTTGCACTCCTCGAGGCCGAAGGCATGCATCGCCCAGACGTAGTGGTTGTCGGCGTTGGCCGGCACGATGCGCTCGCCGATGCGCAGGATGCCCTCGGCATCGCCCTGCCCGAAGGCATGGAGCTGGCCGATCTTGGCGGCGAGCAGGTCGCGTGGCCATTGCGCGACGATGTCCTCGAAGATCTTCTGCGCCGCCGGGATCTCACCGGCAATCCAGGCCTCGGTGGCGGCGAGCCAGGCCAGCTCGCGGGCATTGGCGCCTGAAGCCATCGCCTTGGCGCGTGCCGCGTAGCGCCCGGCGGCTTCGAAGCCCTCGGCCGAATTCATGGAGAGCACGAGGTTGGCCGCGATCAGCGGCAGCAGCAGGCACTTTTCTTCCCTGTCGGCGGCGTCGGCGAATTCCGGAAGACGATTGCCGAAGGCCAGCCACTCCTCGCGGACGAAATCGAGCGCCGCGATGGCGCCCGCGTCGGCGTTGCTCACCTCCAACCCTTGCCCGTCGCGCGCCACGCACTGCCCCCGTCTTCGTCGGCGGAGCTTCGCATGCCATGCGGGCTTGGGCAAAATGTCGGCAGGACGAACCGAAGCGTCGCCCGCCCGGGTCGACTATGACTTGGGAGATCCGCCGAGGAAGCAGTAGATCATGCCGCCCTTGCTGGCGCAGATGTGGCTGTTGCCGTCGGGCGCCAGTTGCTTCAGCACGACCCGGGGCGGCACCGGCACCCAGCGGCCGTTCAGCAGCGCGTACCACATGCCGTCGTCCTTCTGGTAGGCGCGCGTTGGGCGGCAGTCGCCCTCGACCTCGCCCTTCGTGCCGTTGCAGCATGAGGCATTCGAGCCGGGCTGCTTCAGCTTCTCATACCAATCGTGGTTCTCGACATGGCCCTGGCCGCGATTCCCCACGTGATCCTGGGCAAGCGTACCGCCCAGGGTCAGCACCGTGAACGCACAGGCCATCGACAGAACAGATGCCAAGGGGGACATGGCTCCGCTCCCGTAGTTATCGGTCGGCGGATCAACGAAACAGTCTCACAGAGGTTGCGGGACGCCGTTGTCAGCCGTTTCCGCCATGCGAAGTGTATATCATTTTGAGCCCAGAGACGATGGGGATGAAATCCGGATCGTCGGCCGACAGCAGGCCGTGGCGCACGAAGAAGTCGATCAACACCAGGTTGCAGTTATATTTGAACTCGGTCGTGTCGCGCACGGTCTCGAACACGCGCTGCACCGGCCACAGCTCGAAGGAGTGGACTTCGCCGTCATTGGCGCGGGGCGTGAAGCCGTCGGGCAGTTCGAGGTCGAAGCAGGTCATGATGTCGGGCTTGAGCTGCACGCCCGACTGGCTCCAGTAGGAGACGTAGCCCACGGCCCTGGCCTGGCGTGCCAGCTCGGGCGGGATCGAGGCCTCCTCGCCGCATTCCTTGATCAGGTTCTCGTGCAGGCCGATGCCGGCGGGCTGGCCGCCGGCCACGGTGTTGTCGAGCTGGCCGGGAAAGGTGGGCTTGTCGTAGGAACGGCGCGGCACCCAGATGTGCAGGCCGTCGGGGCGCCGCACGTAGCCCGTCATGTGCGGCCCGAAGGCGCGCACGCCAAACCACGGAGTCGCCGCGCGCTCCATTTCCATCAGCGCTGGCCGGGTAAACTCCCAGGTGACGGGATAGACCTCCTCGCGCCACAGGCCCTTGAAGTGACCCTGCGCGCGCAGCTCGAGCAGGAAGGCACGCATCGCGGCGCTTCGTTTCTGTGGCGTATCGAGCACCGGATCGAGATGCCACGCGCCGTCGTGATGCGCGAACAGCGCCGGCTTGGCCGCCATGACGGCCGTGAAGTCGCGATGGATGAAACCGGCGCGCTCGGCGCCGACGAACCAGGGTTCGAACTGGGAGAGCTCGGCGTTGTTGCAGCGCCGGATATGGTCGAGAAACGACATCGGTTCCCGAGATAGCATAGGATACACCGCATGACCGAAGACGAACTGCAGAAGCTTCTCGAGAAGACGCTGCCGGCCACCGACCAGTACGGTCTGTTCGTCGAGGAATGCCAGGACCAGGACGTGAGGCTGCGTTTCTCCCTCGCAGCAGGCGCGGCTTGGTCGATGCCGGCGCTGCTGTCGCTGATCGACACCGCGCTCCGGGCCGCGGCGGGCCTCGAGGCGCGGCTGACGCATCTCAACCTCACGGTGCTGAAGCCGGCGCAGGCCGCCGATGTTCTGGCGCTGTCGCGCGTCATTCGCCGCGACGGCGATTCAATTCACGCCGAGGCTTGGCTGTTCAGCCACACCGCCATCGATCCGATGCTGCATGCGACGGCGAGTTTACGCCGCCTCTTTCCAGGCTGAGTCCACGACCGTCACGACGTCGCGCATGATCTGCGTCAGGTCGAAATCCTTGGGCGTGTAGACGCGTGCCACGCCCGCCTCGAGCAGCGCCTCGGCATCGGCCGGCGGGATGATCCCGCCCACCACGACGGGCACGTCGCCGATGCCGGCTGAGCGCAGGCCGGCCAGCACGTCGCCGACCAGCGAGACGTGGCCGCCCGACAGGATCGAGAGCCCGACCACGTGCACACTCTCCTCGAGGGCGGCGTTCACGATGCGCTCCGGGGTGAGGCGGATGCCCTCGTAGACGACCTCCATGCCGCAGTCACGGGCGCGCACGGCGATCTGCTCGGCGCCGTTGGAATGGCCGTCGAGGCCGGGCTTGCCGACCAGGATTTTTATGCGCCGGCCCAAGCGGCGCGAGACCGTATCGACCTCGCGGCGCACGGCTTCGAGACGACCGTCGCTCACGCCGGCCGCACGCGCGACGCCGGTCGGGGCGCGGTATTCGCCGAACACCGAGCGCAGCGCATCGGTCCATTCGCCGGTGGTGACGCCGGCCTGGGCGCAGGCGATCGACGCCGGCATGACGTTGTGGTCTTCCTTGGCGGCCGACACCAGGTCGGCCAGCGCCTTCTTCACGGCGGCCGAATCGCGGGCCGCACGCCAGGCCTTCAGCCGCTCGATCTGGCCGCGCTCGACCGAGGCGTCGACGGTCATGATCGAGCCCGCGCCGGTCGACAGCGGCGAGGCTTCGGCTTCGGTGAAGGCATTGACGCCGACCACGGTCTGCTCGCCGGCTTCGATGGCGGAGAGCCGCTTCAGGTTCGATTCGACCAGGCGCTGCTTCATGTAGGCCGATTCGATGGCCGCCACCGCGCCGCCGATGTCGTCGATCCTAGCCATCTCGGCCAGCGTCTCCTCCTTGAGGGACATGACCTTGGCTGCGATCTCGGTGCTGCCGTCGAAGATGTCGCCATATTCCAGAAGGTCTGTCTCGAAGGCCACGATCTGCTGCAGGCGCAGCGACCATTGCTGGTCCCACGGCCGCGGCAGGCCCAACGCCTCGTTCCATGCCGGGAGCTGCACCGAGCGGGCGCGCGCGTTCTTGCTCATCACCACGGCCAGCATTTCCAGCAGGATGCGATAGACGTTGTTCTCGGGCTGCTGCTCGGTGAGGCCGAGCGAATTCACCTGCACGCCGTAGCGGAACAGGCGCTGCTTGGCGTCGCTGACGCCATAGCGGTTGAGCGTGATGTCGTCCCACAGTTCGGCGAAGGCCCGCATCTTGCACATCTCGGTGACGAACCGGATGCCCGCGTTCACGAAGAACGAGATGCGGCCCACGACCTGCGGGAAGTCGGCATCGGGCACCTGGCCGCGTGCCTTCACGGCGTCGAGCACGGCGATGGCGTTGGCCAGCGAGAAGGCCAGCTCCTGCACCGGCGTGGCGCCGGCTTCCTGCAGGTGATAGCTGCAGACGTTCATCGGGTTCCATTTGGGAACCTCGCGATAGGTGAAGCCGATCGTGTCCGCCGTCAGCCGAAGCGACGGCTCGGGCGGGAAGATATAAGTGCCGCGGGAAAGATATTCCTTGATGATGTCGTTCTGCGTCGTGCCCTGCAGCGCGGTCCGCGCCACGCCCTGCGCTTCGCCCGCCGCTATATAGAGAGAGAGCAGCCACGCTGCCGGCGCGTTGATGGTCATCGACGTGTTCATCTTGTCGAGCGGGATGCCGTCGAACAGGGCACGCATGTCGCCGAGATGGCTGATCGGCACGCCGACCTTGCCGACCTCGCCGCGGGCCAACGGATGGTCGCTGTCGTAGCCGGTCTGGGTCGGCAGGTCGAAAGCGACGCTGAGGCCGGTCTGACCGCGCGCCAGGTTGGTGCGGTAGAGTTCGTTCGATTTCTCCGCCGTCGAGTGGCCGGCGTAGGTCCGGATCAGCCAGGGCCGATCCCTCTGAGGGGCAGCGGGATGAGGCGCGGCGGGATGAGAGGCCTTGGGGGTCGTCTTGGTCATGGTGGCGGCCAATGGCAGGGTTGACGTACACTCACCTACACCAATAGATGCTGCATCGCAGCATGGAATATTTTGCACCGCAGCCGAACCAGCCGGGATCCCCGTGAGCGACACCACATCCCCATGGGTCCAGGCGGACGGGAGCCGGGCGGCGGCCTCGCCCGACGCCGGGCGCGCGGCGGCGCCGGACCTGTCTCCCAGCCGTCCCGTCTATGATGGCGGACTGGGCGAACTCTACGCCATCTATCTGCGCCATGTCGTCCTGATGGTTCTCACCTTGGGCTGGTCGCGCTTCTGGGGCCGCACCCGGCTGCGCCGCTATCTGTGGAATCACCTGTCGATCCTGGGCGACCGGTTCGAATATCGCGGTCGTGGACGGGAGCTGCTGATCGGCTTCCTGCTGGCGATCGTGTTGCTTGCCGCCTGGGGCGGTCTGATGTGGCTGGCCTGGATCCACGTCTTCCACGAAAAGCCGTTCGCCACATTCGGGATGTTCGACCTCTTCTCGCTGTCGGTGGCGATGATCGGCTTTCCGCTCGCCTACGTCGGCCACTATGCCGGTCTGCGCTACAAGCTCTCGCGCACGCGCTGGCGTGGCGTCCGCTGCGGCATGGCGGGGTCGGCCTGGCACTACGGCGTCGTGGCGACGTTCCTGCACTTCGCCAACGCCATGACCGGCCTGCTGTTGACCCCGGTCGTGTCGGTCAATCTCGCCCGTCCGCGCATCTCGAACGCGCGGCTCGGCACCCTGCCGCTCGCCTTCGCCGGCAGCGCCGGCGACATCTACGGCCGCTTCCTCGGCTACTATTTCCTGAATATCGTGGCGTGGATCGTGGCCATCGTCGCCGCGTTCGCCATCGTGGGCGGCACGGCCGAGGAATTCGGCATCACCTGGGACGAATTCCTGAAACTCTTCACCGAGCCCAGCCTGCGCACCGTGCTGGTGGCGGTGGCCCTCGCGGTCGGTATCTACCTGGTCTTCAGCCTGCTGATCCTGCCGCTGCGCTGCTGGTGGCAGGCCTACTGGTTCCGCTATCTCGTGTCGCACAGCCGCGCCGGCAACGTGCTGTTCGCGACCGCGATCACGACGCGGCAGATGTGGGGCTTCCTGGTCCTGAACTACCTCATCATCGTCGCCACGCTCGGCCTCGGCTGGCCGTGGGTCATGCACCGCACGCTGCGCCTGATCGCGGCCGAACTCTGGCTCTACGGGGCGCCCGACGGCGCCTCGA
>Ga0155465_1161_pt3 | contig 17049 bp, 21 predicted proteins | sample RifCSPhighO2_12_FD_107123 | JGI IMG/M metagenome (GOLD analysis project Ga0155465, IMG submission 107123) | Alphaproteobacteria bacterium RIFCSPHIGHO2_12_FULL_66_14 | reverse complement strand
CTTAAATGTCAAATATCAAGACCAGCTTTTTTGCCGACCCGGAATTGCGTCGGCGTCGGACCTCCGGCAGCAACCAGCCCGCTTGACCCGAAAGCGCAGCCGTCGGACGTTGCCGGCGGAGGTCGTCGCATGAAGAAGCTGTTGGTTGTCGCTGCCCTGGCCCTGTCGGCCGCCGCCTGCTCGCCCGGGGCCGGGTCGACGTGGGAGAAGTCCTATGGCAAGACCTTTTACGAGCCGAACGCGGGCATGGCCGCCGTCTACATCATTCGCGACGATCCCGGCCAGGACACATCGCCGATCAGCATCGTGAACGGCCAGTCCCCCGTCGGCAGCCTCGCCGGCTTCACCTGGATGCGCCTCGACCTGCCGCCGGCCCCCTACGACCTCAGGGCGTTCGGCACCCAAGGCAGCACCGAACTCATCATCACGGTCAATGCCGGGCAGAGCCGCTTCTTCCTGGCCGAACCCAAGCCGCCCGGCAACGCCCAGCTTCGGGAGATCACCCAGGACGAAGGGCGCCGCCTGGTGCGCAAGGGTCAGGCGGTCGCCGCCAGTCCCTAGAACGCGTTCCGATTGAATCGACTCATTGCTGGGAGCCCGCCACTCCCGGCAAGACACCTATTTGGAATCCGCGCCTGATCGCGCTGGACGCATATGGTGGTGTCCATGCCGCCGCCGATGCAGAGGACGGCGAGACCTCACGCGGGCGTGCGGCGTCTCACATGCGAGTGAAGCACTGGGTCGTGAGATGCGCGAGAGCGGTCGCAGGGCGCATCTTCCGAACCATAGCCACGTCATTCAGCAAAGCACTCGCAACACATGCTCGCGCCATACATCCCGGTACTTCATCTGCAGGCCGGTAGCCGATGCCACCGCCAGCGCCCAGCGCCAGCGGTCTCGACGATCCCCCGCCACCGCGGACACGGCCCAACCGTGGTGGTATTGCGCCGTCGGAGGTGGGCCATCGTCACGGCCGGCCTTCGGCGGCGTTTTTTCGGTTTCCGGTCCGAATGTGTAGCGATGAGCCTCATTCAGCGGAGGACAGGAAAATGCGCCAGATTCGCACGACGTTGCCGGCTGTCGTCGCCTTGATCCTGGGTTTTGCAAACCCAGCGCCGGCCCAGGACGGCGGGCCAAGGGGTTTCTCCGGAGAATATGTCATGGAGGGCTGGGGTCTGGACCCTCGGGGCATTGGCTATCGCGGTTCCTGCTCGGTGCTCGGCGACGGACCAGCCTATCGCGTGTCGTGCATCAACAACGACACCCGCCATACCTATGTCGGCAAAGGCCTCGCGCTCGGCGAGACCCTTTCCATCTTCGTCGGTGACGAACTGGCCGGCGACGATCCCGGACTGTTTTCCGGCGAGTATCTCGTCGTCTATCGACGGCAGTCGAACGGCGTGCTCGAAGGCACATGGCTCCACGCATGGAGCGGCACCGCGGGCGTCGAAACCCTCACGCCCAGGCAGTGACCCTTTCGACAGTGCCGTTATCGATGGACTGCATCGACGCCCCGAAGCTGCGGGATGCGCCTCCAGGGGAAGTGCGTCCGGCGCACATCACGGCTGGTCATCCGACCAATCGAAGCTGCGAAAGTCGAATCCCGCATCAATGGAGGGTTTCACTACCTGAAAGTAGGGCGAGACATCGAAATCACGCGGCGTGAACAGGCTGTGGTGCCGAATGTGGAGGATTTCCCTCACGCACCCCGGACAGTCCACGGATGGATTCGGTCGATATTCGACATCGGGAATGATCGGGTAGCGGATCGCCTGAAACGCCTGGGCAATCAAGGTCGAGCATATTGCCCGGGTTGGATCGCCACTGCCGAGGGCGATCATGCGCCGCCGCAATCTTACGGGAACAGGCGGCGTCGGCAGCAGATAGCGAGCAAGGTCGATCACGTTTCTCAGGTCATAGCGGTGCCCGATGTGCGCAATCGCAAAGTCCGCAATTGCCCGGCGTTCCTGTTCGACGAGCGAAACCGGTCGACAAATGCGCGTGTGGAGGCCATCGAATTCTTCGATTCCAATGCTCCGTACTCCTTCGACCAGGTCGGCTTCCACGAAACAATGATGGGAGCTCGAGAGCCGTCCTGCCCCATGGGATCCGACAAACAGTGCGGCGTGAGACCAGGTCGATTGGGTCAAATACTTGATCGCCGTACTGATCCGCGTATCGCCTTCGACAAGCAGCACGTCGCCGGGCTGCAGCGCAGCGAGCAGGCGATCGCGCGGCGTCGGCAGACTTGTTCCATGGGCGTGCCGTCGTTGGCTGAGAAAACGTCCGAGACGGCCGCCGATTGCGCTCAGAATCCGGTTCATCGTGGCCAACAGATGTCGATCGCTGCTCCATTCCAATTCGAACCGTTCAGCGGCGACATGGGACCGGCCTCTTGTCCGTGCAGCATCTTCAGTACTTCGTCGTAAAATCCGTCAGCCAGGCCGGCGAGATCTCGACGAGCCATGTCTCGATCTTCTTGTCGATACCGCTTGCGATCGAAACGGCGATCACGATCATCGCAGCACCCAGCAGTGTCTTGCCCAGGCGCGCCGAATTCGCGAGGCGAAGACGCCAACGGCCCATGGCGGACCGGCCGATCGATCCGAGAACTGCCAGGGGGAGTGCGGCCCCCAACCCGAACATCGCCATGGTCAGACCGACCTCGGCAAGATGCTGCTGCTGGCTTGCCGCGAGCGAGGCCGCGCCCAGCGTCGGCCCGACGCAAGGGCTCCACACCGTGCCGAGAAGGGCGCCGACCAGGACCTGCCCTTCCCAGCCTTGGGGATTGACGCGCCTCATCCACCCGTCGCCGGCATTGCCGAAATGGCCAGCCGCCAGGGCAAAGCGATCCTGAAGACGCTGCGACAGCAGCACGACGCCCAGTCCACCCATCAACACCGCGCCGGCGGACCTGAGCGCCTCGCTGTCCAGTCCAACGAGGTGTCCAAAGACCGCCACCAGCAAACCCACGAGCGTAAATGACGCGGCCAGTCCGCCGGCCAGCGCAAAGACTCCCATCGGATGGGCCGCGACCGCCTGGCCGACGACAAGCGGTATCAGGGGCAGCACGCATGGCGACAGGGTCGACAGCATGCCCGCGACAAACCCCAGGCCGTAGGTCGCCAGAGAGAAATCCATGTCGGTCTCGCGCAGGGTGCGGCGCGAATCCTCAGTTCGCGTAGGCGCGCGCCACGAGTTCCTTGAGGGCGGCGGGATCGCTCACGCCAACGCTGCGACCTTTCTCGACCTTGCCGCGAAACACGATGATGGTGCTCTGCCTGTTGGCGCCGAACTTCGCCAACAGATCCTTTTGCGAGTCGAAGTCGATCGCAAAAGCAACGGCGTCCTTGAAGTCATTGTCGCGCAGTTGGGACAGGATCGGCCCCTGCTTGGCGCAAACGGGGCACCACGAGGCATGAATTTCGACGATCACGGGTTTGCCGGCGGCTTGGGCGTCGGCGAAAGCCTTGTCCGAGAAAGGCGCGGGCGCTGCCGCCCACGCCGGCGAAATCACGGTGACCCCCGCCAAAGTCAGTAGAACCCGTCTGCGCATCTCACTCTCCCAACCAAACAGCGTGTGACCCCGGAAGGCATGGCCGGGCAGCCTCGAGCCGGTCGGCGTCCAGCCGCATCGGATAGAACACGGCGGCAGGACACGTGGCGGTCACAAGCCCGCGATTGCGATAACAGATCGTTGAGTTGCGACGCCTTTCCTCCGGCCACAGTGTCGCACGCAGGTCGGCCGGCTCCGGCAGCCCCTCATCTCGCAAGCCGTTTCAACGTCCGGAAAGTCGATGCCCTCCAGCACCAGGCAAGGTCCGTCGAAATCGCGCATCGATCGAACGCGCCGGGTGCTCGGCCTTCTGCTGCTCGGGATTCCCCTCAGCGGCTTCGGCGGTATCGAGAGCTGGCTGGCGCCTTCCAAGAAACTTTGGCCGCGTTGGACGAGACATGACGAAAGGTCGACCCGGTCGATCGATCACACGCCCTGGGACCGGCTGCTCGCGACCCATCTCGTGCCGGCGGAAATCAATCTCTTCCGCTACGCGCAGGTCGATGCGGTAGACCGGCAGCGACTGAAGACCTATATCGGCGATCTCGCGTCGGTGCCGATCAGCTCCTACCGGCACGCCGAGCAGCTTGCCTACTGGATCAATCTCTACAATGCGTTGACGGTCGATCTCGTCGTCGACCGCTACCCCGTCAAGTCGATCCGCGACATCGCCATCTCGCCCGGCTTGTTCTCCTACGGGCCTTGGGACAAGAAACTCGTCCAGGTCGAAATGGAACAGCTCAGTCTCAACGACATCGAGCACAGGATCCTGCGCCCGATCTGGCAGGACGCGAACATCCACTATGCCCTGAACTGCGCTTCGCTCGGCTGTCCCAACCTCGCGCGCGAAGCCTATACCGCGGACAACACCGCCGCCCTCATGAAGCGCGGGGCTGCCGACTTCATCAATGGGCACGGCGTCCGTTTCGAAGGCTCCAGGGTCGTCGTCTCGAGCATCTATGCCTGGTTCACGGCGGATTTCGGCGGCACAGAGGCGGCCGTTCTCGATCACCTTCGCCGCTATGCCCGGCCGCCCCTGCAGCAGCGGCTGGTCGGCCTCAGTTCCATAGACGGCGATTCCTACGACTGGCGGCTGAACGATGCGAGTTGAACGTCCGGATGTGCCTGCAGGCAGCTTTCTCTCACCGGCGGAAATCGCCTCCTGGATGCCCTACCCGCCATCCTCCGACGGCGGGCCCTCCGCAATGGAGACCGCCCGCCTCCGCATGGTCAGAACCGGCCAATGGAGCGACGAGCAGCACATGGGCCGGCGCTGGCCGGTCGGATGCGTGGCCCTCGAAGTCACCCAGCGCTGCAACCTCGACTGCACGCTGTGCTATCTGTCGGAGAACGCCGAGGCGATCCGCGACCTCCCCCTGGCGGAACTGTTCCGGCGTATCGAGACGATCGCCCTCATGTACGGCCCGAACACCGACGTCCAGATAACGGGCGGCGATCCGACTCTGCGGAAACGCGAAGATCTCGTGGCCATCGTCAGGCACATCCGCGCCCACCGGATGCGCCCGACTCTTTTCACGAACGGCATCCGGGCGACGCGTGACCTGCTGGGCGAGCTCGCCGCCGCCGGATTGGTGGACGTCGCCTTTCATGTCGACATGACGCAACGTCGGGCCGGCTACGCCAGCGAAGCCGAACTCAACGCGGTACGGCGCGACTACATCCGGCGCGCCCGCGGGCTCGGCCTGGCGATCATGTTCAACACCACGGTGTTCGGCGGCAACTTCCATGAACTGGAGGCGCTGGCGGCCTTCTTCCTGACGGTCAGCGACGACGTCTCCTTCGCGTCGTTCCAGCTCCAGGCGGACACGGGTCGCGGGACCGGCGGCGAACGGCCGCAGATCATTTCACCCGACAGCGTGGCGGATGCGCTGCGGGCCGGCGTCGGCGCCGACCTTTCCTTCGGCATTCCCGGGACGGGCCACCGGAACTGCAACCGCTATGCCATGGCGCTGGTGTGCAATGGACGTGCCTACGACTTCTACCGCGACCGGCAACTCGTGAAGCCGCTGCTCGCCGCCACGGCGGGCGTCGTCGTCGATCGTCAGCACAGATGGCGGGCCGTGCGGGCCTTTGCCGCGTGGGCGCTGCGTCATCCCGGCTACCTTCCGTTGCTCTCTCGGCTCGGGTGGCGCCATATGTGGCGCATGAGGCGCGACCTCGTTGCCGCGCGCGGGCGGCTGACGAAGATATCCTTCTTCATCCACAACTTCATGAGCGCGTGCCAGCTCGAGCGCGAGCGTGTCGACGCCTGCGTGTTCATGGCGGCAACGGCGGACGGCCCGATCTCGATGTGCCTGCACAATGCCCGCCGCGACGATTTCGTACTGGCGCCCATCCGCATGGACGTGGGGGCCGCCACTCGTTTCTGGAATCCGGTGAACGGCAGGGTCCAGCACGACGGGGGGATGGGCCCGCCGCCGTCAGCCGCCCCGCGGCAGGCGAAGGGCCGCGCCCGGCGTGCCGTCGCGCGCCGCTAGTTGCGACCGGCCCCGGCCATGATGTCCCTCGCGGCCAGACGCACCGCCGTTCGCGGGGCCATAGGCGCCGCCATCATCGGCCTCCTGGTGGGCACCTGGTACGCCTGGTCGGGACCGATCGCCGACACGACCGACAGCGTGCGCGAGCTTGCCGCCTGGATCCGGTCCTGGGGCATGTCGGCGGTGCTCGCGGCGATCTCGCTCATGGTGGCGCACAGCTTCGTCCCGTTCCCGGCCGAACTGGCCGCGATCGCCAATTGCGTCGTCTTCGGGCCATACACGGGGTTCGCGGTGACGTGGGTCGGCGCAATGCTCGGCGCCTGCATCGCCTTCGGCCTCGCCCGGCGCCTCGGCCGCCCCTTCGTCCTGTCGCTGTCGCGCGGGCGATACGGCGGGCGCATCGACCGGTTCGACAGATGGATGGAGCGCCGGGGAAGCCTCGCCCTGCTGCTGTGCCGGCTCGTCCCGCTGATTTCCTTCAACGTCATCAATTTCGGCGCCGGCCTCAGCGCCGTCTCCTGGTGGACATTCATCTGGACGACCGGGGTGGGGATCGTGCCCGTGACCGCCCTCATGATGGTCCTGGCCGAACAGCTCTTCTGACGCGGCGTCTCGGCACCCCGACGGCTTCAACAAATCGTCAGGTGTCTCACGGCGAGTTCATTGTCCGGATGACGCTTCCCGCTCCTACCGTAATGGCCATCGGATTCCTGCAAATATGAGGTCCGCCATGATCCGGGCAATCGTCGACACGTTGAACGTCTTCCCGCAGTCGCTGCTGCAACTGCTCATGCGCATTGCGATCGTGCCCGTCTTCTGGCGCTCCGGCTGGGGCAAGCTGGAGAACATGGAGCAGGCGATCGGCCTGTTCCGGGAGGAATACAAGCTGCCCATCCTGCCGCCCGGTCTCGCCGCATACCTCGGTACCGCCGTCGAACTGGCGGCGCCGGCTCTCATCCTGGTCGGCCTCGCCACGCGGTTGGCGACCCTGCCTCTGATCGCGCTCACCTTGACGATCCAGTTCCTCGTCTACCCGGTGAGCTATCCCGACCACCTGTTGTGGTTTGCCATTCTCGTGTTCATCCTGACGCGCGGTCCGGGACCGATATCGATCGACGCGCTGCTGGCCTCGCACACCGAGCCTTCGAGCGCCGCGGTCTACGGACGCCCGCGGTAACCCTCATGGCCGGCCGGAACTGCGCCGGCCAAGCTGCATCTCGAGCGCCGCGACGTCGATCGCCGCCTGCTGCCTCTGCTTGACGAATTCGGCCGCCATGACGCGGTCGCGCTCGGTGGCGACCAAGCGGCAGATCGCAGCCGCCAGGGCCAGCGTGAGGGTCTTGGCCCAACCCAGGCGCACGCCATTGAGCTTGATCGACCAGTGAGCCGAGAAGTCGGTCGGGAACTGATCGCTCGGGCCGGTGATGAGTATTCCTCGCCCCCACAGGTTGGGCACCCTTCGCCGGCCGAGTTCGAGGGCGATCGCGAGGGGCACCGTGGAGAGCCCGGCGCGCTGTGCGCTGGACAGCGTCCGCAGGTACGTCCTTCGATCCTCGTCCGTGATTGCCCAGTCCTTGCGTGCGCACTCGATGAGGGTCGTGACGACGCGCCACTGGTCCTCATCCTCGAACGACTCGACTTGTGTGGCGAATTCGAGAAGTTGCTCCCGATTCATGTTGGCTATCGACCTCGATGCATGCGTTCACCGGCAAGTTGGGCGTTCGGCGAGGCGGCCACGAATCAACATACCGTGAGGCACTGACGCCTTTCGAATGCTGGCGCACAGGTGAACGGACCTCACAGCTTCGTCAATCACTTCACGGATGCGTCGAACTCTTCGCAAGCGAGTGAGGTGATGTTGCCGGCATGGAGACGACTTCACATCCTGCAGGCATCGAAACCGTCTTGATGAGGAGACACACATGTTGAAGACACGCCTGGCTCTGACAGCCCTGATCATCACCGTGCTGCCGATTGCGGCGTCTGCGCAGACGTCCAACGCGTCGCGATGCGACCAGCTGGCGGCGTTCTACGATCGCTCCGCGGAGCCCGTCCCCTTCGATCAGGGATGGTCGCCGGCCGGTCGTGCCGAACGTACGCTGGGCTACGAAGAGTGCCGGAAGGGCAAGACCGATACCGGCATCCGGCTCCTGGAGGAGGCGATCCATAAGGCCGGATACAAGGTGCCGGCTGCGTAGAGACTCCGGTTCCCGCATCGATGGGACGCGTGATGGCGCGAAGCAGCCGCCACGCGTGTCGCTTCCATCCATCGGCGACATCCCGGACGACGCGGCCGGCGCCGTACCACGCAGTCTCTGGATGACCTGCCACGCCGCAATGCCAACAATCGAGCGACGGCTAGCGGGCGTGCTTTCCTGCATTCCAGCCCGCCGGGGCCAGATGAGCGCGCGCGAAAGCATGCGGCGCGGCCTCGAGATCGCTCGCCAGCGTGTCGTTCCAACGGTTCAGCCAGCCAAACAGGGAAATGACGGCAACGATTTCGACGATGGCGTCGTCGCTGAAATGTACGCGGAGCGCGTCGAAATGTTCGCGCGTCGAGGAGTTTGGCACCTGACCGGCGGCAAGCGCCAAAGCGACGACTGCCCGCTCCGATGGCGTGTAGAAATCGCTCTCCTCGTAGTTCAGCAACGCCTCGATCTTGTCTGCAGAGAGGCCGACCTTGGCTCCGTTCGCCGCCGTGTGCGCCTGGCAATATCGGCACCCCGCGGCGGTGCTGACCGCGTGCGCAGTCAGCCACTTGGTCTCCAAAGCCACCTCACCCGGCTCCCTCATCACGGCGCCAATCAATCCATTGAATGCGCGCAGGATATTCGGCTTGCGCGCCATGATGCGGTAGCTTGTGGGCACGTAACCGCTGAACCGCTGCGCGAGTTCAACGATGTCGCTTACGCCGTCCATCTGTTCGACTGCCAGCGGCGCGACGTTCGCTGTTCCGCCAGCCTCGTCCTCCGCCTTCCTGTCCGAATTGCCCATGTTGTCTTGCCTCCAAAGCAGCGCGCGGCGATCACGCCGAATCCGTCACCCACGCCACTTCTTGGCGGCGGCAACAAGGCCATGGTCACGCGTTCGTGCCCTGCGTCACATGCCTGTGAGCTTTCTTGAACGGCGACGGCGCAGCACGCATGGCATCGTCCGGCGGCACGCGACGAGCATGCAATCACACAGTTCGAGGAAAAGCCATGAACCTTGTCAAAGTCACCATCGCCGCGGCCCTGGCTGCAGCCGTGTCGCTTCCACTCGCAACCGTGGCCCAGGCGCAGGACACCGAGAAGTGCTACGGCGTGGTCAAGGCCGGCAAGAACGACTGCCAGACCGCCACGTCTTCGTGCGCGGGAACGTCCAAGAAAGACGCACAGAAGGATGCATGGGTTTCCGTACCCAAGGGCACCTGCGCCAAGATCGTCGGCGGCATCACCATGGCGGCGAAATAGCCGCCGTTCGAGATTCCCGGCGACGGCGACCGAGCAAGGTCACGAGACCAAGGAAACCGATATGAGCAATCGACTGAATGCGGGCGACATTTTCCCGAGCCTTTCCCTCGACATGACCAGTGGAACGGCCTTGCGGATTCCGGAGGCCATGTCAGGCCGCTACTTCGTGGCATTGTTCTATCGCGGCCACTGGTGACCCTATTGCCGCCGGCAGTTGGCCGGTATCGCAGGCAAGATCGAGGAATTGAGAGCACTCGGCGTCGACGTGGTGGCGGCGAGCGCGGATGCGGCGGACAAGGCTCGGGAATTCGGCGCGACCCTGCCGTTTCCGGTGGCCTACGGCGTGACGTCCGAGATGGCGTCGCTTCTGGGAGCCTGGTGGGAGCCCAAGCGCGGCTTCATCCAGCCGTCGGAGTTCATCGTGGGCCGGGACGGCCGGGTGGTCTCGTCGACCTACAGCTCCGGCCCCATCGGCCGCGTCGAGGCAAGCGATATTCTGAGCCTCATCCGGTTCCGCGAGTCCAAGCCCGCCCAGTAGGCCGGGCCATCACAGCCGGCCCGAACCACGTCACATGAACACGATGCTGCACGCAACGTAGAACACAGCGAAGCCGAGCACACCGATCGCAACGCCGGCAGCGCTTACATGGCATGGCAATCCACATGCTTCGAGAAATTTGCTCATGGTCCCTTCCGGTGGCGCAAAACGCCTGTCCTCTCCTTGCCGGCAAGGGGAGGACAGGCGGTCGATCGAGATCGACGGGTTCCTAGTCGCGCTGGACGCACATGGCGATGCCCATGCCACCGCCGATGCAGAGGGTGGCGAGGCCCTTCTTGGCGTCGCGCTTCTGCATTTCGTAGAGCAGCGTCGTCAGCACCCGCGCGCCCGAAGCGCCGATCGGATGGCCGAGCGCGATGGCGCCGCCGTTGACGTTGAGCTTGGCGGGATCGAGGCCCAGTTCCTTGCCGACGGCGACCGCCTGGGCGGCGAATGCCTCGTTGGCTTCGACCAGGTCGAGATCCTTGACGGTCCAGCCGGCCTTCTTCAGCGCTTCCTTCGAGGCCGTCACGGGACCGATCCCCATGACCGCCGGATCGACGCCCGTGGTCGCCCAGGACACGATTCTGGCCAACGGCTTCACGCCGCGCTTTTTGGCTTCATCGGCGCTCATGAGCACGAGCGCCGCCGCGCCGTCGTTGATGCCGGAGGCATTGCCGGCCGTGACCGAGCCGCCCTCCTTGGTGAAGGCCGGGCGCAGCTTGGACAGCGCCTCGATCGTCGTGCCATGACGCGGGAACTCGTCGGTATCGACCACGATGTCGCCCTTGCGGGTCTTCACGGTGACGGAGACGATCTCGTCCTTGAACCTGCCGGACTTCTGGGCCGCCTCGGCCTTGTTCTGCGAGGAGACCGCGAAGGCGTCCTGCTCGGCGCGGGTGATCTGGTACTTCTGCGCCACGTTCTCGGCGGTGTTGCCCATGTGATAGCCATGGAAGGCATCCCACAGGCCGTCCTTGAGCATGGAGTCGACCATCTTGAAGTCGCCCATCTTGGTGCCATCGCGCATGTGGGCGACGTGCGGCGCCTGGCTCATGCTCTCCTGGCCGCCGACCACCATGATGCTGGCGTCGCCGTTCCTGATCGCCTGCCAGCCGAAAGCGACGGCGCGCAGGCCCGAGCCGCAGAGCTGGTTGATGCCGAGCGCGGTCTTTTCGACCGGAATGCCGGAGTTGATGGCGGCCTGGCGGGCCGGGTTCTGGCCCTGACCGCCGATCAGGATCTGGCCCATGATGACTTCGTCGACTTCCTCGGGTTTCACATGGGCGCGCTCCAGCGCCCCCTTGATCGCGACCTTGCCGAGGTCGTGGGCCGGGACGGCACCGAACGCGCCGTTGAAGGATCCGATAGGCGTGCGCGCCGCGCTCGCGATGACGATGTCCGTTGCCATGTAGTCCTCCTTGCGTGCCGCCCTGTGGGGCAGTTTATAGACCCACGGCTGGAGCCGGCAAGGACCCCACTCGGCCCCTCCCCTGGACCGTCAGTTGCCGAAACCCGGCAAATGCGCCTCGCCGAAAGCGCGGACTACCGCCGAACATCCTTCCGGCCGTCGGATACGCGATGCCGGTTGTACCAGAAGCCGATCACCAGCAACGCCGCCATGGCGGCTTGCGCTGCGATCCCCTGGACGGTCGGGTAGAGACCGAGGACTTCCACGCGGAGGAAACCGGCAAGCGGGTTGACCGGCAGCCAGCCGGCTTCCTGCAACGCCGACACGCCCTTGCCCATCAGCACGACGCACAGCACCGCGATCAGAATCGAACTGTAGGCAAGAAATTTTCCGATGGGCAGCGCGCGACCGTAGCGCATCAAGGCCCAGGCGATGACCGCCAGGACGGCGACGGCCGCGCCGGCGCCGGCGAGGACCGCACCGGCATTCTCCTCGTTCCAGATGGCGACGTAGAACAGGATCGTTTCGAATGCTTCGCGATAGACGACAACGAACGCGAGTCCGAACAGACCCCAGGCGGACTTTCGTGACAGCGCATGGCCGAGCCTTTCGCGGATGTAGCGCTGCCATGCATCGGCCTGGCTCTTGCCGTGCATCCAGATGCCGACCCAAAGCAGGACGACCGCCGCCAGCAGCGATCCGAAGCCCTCGGTGAGCTCGCGGTCGGCGCCGCTGATGGAAATCAGATAGGTCGCCACCGCCCAGGTCAGCGCGCCCGCGGCCAGCGCCGCGATCCAGCCGCCATGGACGTAGACTTCGACGTCTCGTCGTTCCGCCTTGCGCAGAATCGTGAGCATCACGACCACGATCAGCAGCGCTTCCAGCGCCTCGCGCAGCAGTACCGTGAATGCGCCGAAGAAGCTGGCGGACGCCGTCGCCCGCTGGGGATCGAGCGCGGCTTCGGCATCGCTCAACAAATCGTCCAGAGCCTTGACCTGCGCGCGCACGTCTTCGACCGCCGCGCCGCCCTTGATGGCGGCGCGCAATTCACCCATCGCGCCCTCGATCCGTGCCTTCAGCGCATTGTCGTGGACCGCCAGCAGCGGCTCGATGGGCTCGACCCCGTCGAGGTAGGCCGACAGGGCAAGATCGGTCGCGGCGCGGCGCTCGCCCTTCTCGTAGGCGGCGGCGGCCTCGCCGAGTCGCGTGCGCGCCAGCACGAGCGGCGCGCTGGTTTGCTGGACGACGGCTCCGGGATTGCGCCGCAGGTATGCGGTGATCTCGTCGGCCTTGGTCTCGCCCAGCCTGGCAACGAGTGTCGCCGGCCTGTCTTCGATCAGGCTGGCCAGGGTGGTCCGCCGGCGCAAATCGGCAGCGGCCTTCCACGCCTGCTCGCCCTTGCCGGCATCCGCGGCCGGATACGCCAGTGCACCGGCGTAAAAGGCGAGGGCCCATCGGTCTTGCGGAGCCAGATGAGCGAAGCTGGCCATGCTGGTGCCGTCGATGCCCTGCTCGATCACCTGATAGAGCGCGAAGATGCTGCGCTCGCCGGCGCGCTCCTTGTCCGTGAAGGCAATGGGCGGCGGGTTCAATCCGGCTGCGGCGACACCCTTGCCGTTGCCGTCGGCGCCATGACAGCTCGCGCAATTCTCGACGTAGAGCGCTCGCCCCCGCTCGACGTCGGGAACGGCGGTCGGCGTCAGGGGCACCGGATAGGTTTTGATCAGGTCCGCCGCGAGAGATCGCGCCTGGTTGGCGACGAGCTCGGGCGCCTCTTTCCGGTCGATTGCAACTTGAAGGTCGGCTGCCCGCTTCTCGAGGTTCGCCTTGTCGCCAGACGGCGGCAGGGTCGCGAGCCGTTCCTTCACCGAGCCGACGAACTCGACCATTTCGGCGTATTCGTCTGCATTGATGACGGCTCCGTCGCGAACGGCCTCGCGATAATCCACGGCCATGTAGTCGAGCAGGCGCCAGATCGTCAGCACCGAGGACGTGTCCGCCCGTCCGGGAAACGACAGCGCCAGGTTGGCGGCGAGCAAAAGAAAAAGCGCAACTATACGAGTGGTCACGTCGGCCTGCGTCGCTAATGCGAATTATTTGCATATCGTAGTCAGCGAATGCAACGCCGTCGAGCGGTTTTCGACCGGTTCGCGGCGGCCGCCGTCGGCCGATCTGCGTGCCGGCGCGTGGAGGTCATGAATTTCTTCCTCCCCCTACCTACGCGGAGTCTACGCAGGGGGAGGAGAATTGACGTCGCCCTAAACGCGCCGTGTGAAGCCATCGGGGCTCCAGTCTTCGCTGCCCACGCCATGGTGCACGAAGAAGAGTCCGTCGGGGTCGTACTTGTCCTTCACAGCGCGCAGCCGCGGATAGTTGGCGCCCCAGAAGGCGCGCTGCCAGCCTGCCTCGAAATAGTTGGACTCCGAGACATAGGAACCGGGTTCCGGCACCAGCTTGCGCAGTTCGGCCATGGCGGCGCCGACCTTGGCTGCGTTGCGGCGGGCGAGCGCCAGGTCGGGTTCGTGGCCGGCCATCCCCGGGAAGGCCGGCGGACCCTCGGCGGCACTGATGGCGAGCGCGAAAGCCTCGATCGCCGCCGGATTGGTCGCGGTGTCGCGCGCGGCGGCGACTGCTTCCGCCGGCGCGCCGGCCAGTCCCTTGTTGAAATGCAGTGCGTGAGACCAATGGCGGGAGCTCGCGAACAGGGCATCGGCGAGTTGCGCCTCCCGCTCGGGCGCCAACAACGCTGCCGGCATCCAGGTCGATTGATAGGCGTGCAGGAACCAGCCCGCCTCGCCGAGATTGCCGCGCCAGAAGACGTTTTCCGCCGGCGCATCGGACCGGTCGTCCGACAGCACCACGTCCGGGGCGTTCTGCTTGAGGAAGGCGGCGTCCCAGAAGTAGCGGGCCGGGACCGCCACGATCATCGGCGGCATGACGAGCGCGAAATCGACAGGCGACGCTGCAACCCAATCGAAGAACGGCTTCCACACCGCGGCAGCGGCGGCCTGGTCGAGACCCTGGAACACCATGGCGATCTCGAGCGTGTTGTCGGGGCGGAACCTCACGATCTCGCCCCACGCCGGATTGAACAGGCTCTCGCGATAGAAACTCATGAAGCGCTGGATCAGCCGCCGATACGCCGCATCGGACCGGGCCTTCACGGTGGCGAAGGCGCCGCCGAAAAAATTCGGCAGGTCGTGGGTGCGCAAGGTGAGGCGCGTCACGACGCCGAGGCTGCCGCCGCCGCCACCTTTCAAGCCCCAGAAAAGGTCCGGGTTCGTGCAGGCATTGGCGACTGACACCTTGCCGTCGGCCGTGACGACTTCGGCTTCCAGCAATCCTGCCGCGGCAAGCCCGAAGCGCTTCGAGAAGCTGCCGAAGCCGCCGCTCTGGATGAGGCCTGCCACACCCACCGTCAGGCAGCCGCCGCCCTGCACGTAGCGTCCGGCCTTGGCCGCCGTTGCATAGACGTCCCGCCAGATGGCGCCCGCGCCGACGGAGATGGCCTTCTGCGGCGCCGACGTGCAGCCTTGGCCGACGAACGCGTCGTGCAGGACGATGCCGTCCATCGACCGTGTCCAGACGAGAAGCGAATCGGGCGCGTTCGAGGTGCCCTGATAGCTGTGGCCACCACCCTTCACCACCAGGCGCAGTTTGTGTTGGCGGGCGAAATCGACGGCGGCGGCGACATCGGGCGCGCCACGGGCCGCCACGGCCCAGGTGCTCGGCGCCGATGTCCAGGCGTCGGCCCAGCCGCTGGTTTGCGTCAACGCGAGGTCATCGCGGATGTAGTAAGGATTCTTCAGGCCCTTGAAGACAGCGGCGCAGGCCGCGCTACCCGGTGTTGCGGTGCAAACCTCGAGCGGCGAACGCACCCGGACGAGCTGCCCACCCACCTGATCCTCGAGCGCCTGCCAGCGGGCATCCGACGGCCAGGCGGGATCGCCCGGGCGGCTGCGGCCGAAGGCTGGCTTGGCGCTTTGGGCGTAGGCGGTCGACATGAGCGGCAGGCCTCCGGTCAGTTTCAACAGGTCGCGTCGTTTCATGGGATCCTCCGTGGGCATCGCGAGAAGGTCCGTTGTCTATTCTCCAACCCCTTGATCCGACGGCGAATTGTGACGACCGGCAAGCGTCGTGGGACGACCGGCGACGGCAAGGAGACGAGCGGTCAGCTCCGGACCTCAGCTCCGGAGCGGGGCCAGCGCCTCGAAGCGTTGGCGATAGCGGCGACTGAGATTCACCTCGGCACCGTCCTGCAGGCGGATGCGCCAGTCGCCGCTGACCCACGGCGTCACCTCGGCCACGCGGGCGATGTTGACCACGTGCGATTTGTGGACACGTACGAACCGCTTTGGATCGAGCTCCCGTTCGAGCTTGGCGAGCGACGAGCGGATTTCGAAGGTGTCGCCGCCGACATGGAGGATGGCGTAGTTGCCGGCCGCCTCGACCCAGTCGATGTCCGCCACCTCGACCACGACTTCCCTGCCGCCCCGTTTTCGCACCGTGAATCGTTCGGGCAGGACATCGCCCACCGGCGCGACGACTGGTGATGCCGCAGGCGTGCGCTGCAGGAGATACCGAAGGGCGACGACGCCAGTGGTCAACATGAGGTACGAGACGACGTCCTTGGCGAACTCGTAGCCCAGCCGATCCAAGGTGAGGGGAAAGGAATACGGCACCCCGACAACCGCATTGAACCAGAGCACGCGCAGGGCGCCCATACCGGCCGTATGCGCGATGCTGAACGGCACTACAGCCGCAGCATGAATGAGAAGGTTGAGCAGCCCTCCGCTGAGCGGCCAGCGGCGGTGCAGCCAATAGAGCGCCGGCAGGAGGGCAACGATCACGAGATGGCTCGTGATCTCGAAGACCAAGGGGCGCCCAAACCCGATATCGTGACCGCGACGCGCCTCGTCGATGACATCGACGTAGACGCGCGTGAACACCGACACGACAAGCAGGACGGCCCAGATCGCCGGCACACGCCAGTCGAAGGATCGTTCCTGCGTCGACATCAGGGTTGCTTGGCGGGAATGTCGCGCAGCCAGCCGATCAACGGCGTCCAGCAGAGATCGCGGGCACGGCTGCTCACCATCATGCCGATATGGCCGAGCGGCAGGTCGATGCGCGTCGCGTGCTTGAGACCGCGCTTCGGGTCGGCAAGGGCGGCGGCCGACAAGGGCGGCACGATGCGATCGCCCGACGGGATCATGACCAGCGACGGCACCTTGATGCGCGACGGCACGATGCGGCGGCCGCCCACGACCCATTTGTTGCTGCCGGGCACGTTGTCGCCGTACCAGCCGACCAGGCATTCGCGCGCCACGGGACCGGCGAGCGGCGCGCCATCGTTCAGCCAATCCTCGAGCAGGACGAACTCGCGCGCACCGCCACCCTCCTGGTCCATGCCGAGGAAGCGGCCGAACTTCTTCATGGCGAGCCAGGGATCGAGCGACCAGAAGAGCGTCTGCAGGATGTCGACCGGCAGTTCGCCCACCTTGTCCGCCACTTGCGCCAGCAACGGGCCCGATGACACCAGAAAGGCGTGGCCGGTCCGGTCGGCGTGGAAATCCCAGGGAGCGGCCAGCAGG
>Ga0155465_1159_pt1 | contig 17190 bp, 15 predicted proteins | sample RifCSPhighO2_12_FD_107123 | JGI IMG/M metagenome (GOLD analysis project Ga0155465, IMG submission 107123) | Alphaproteobacteria bacterium RIFCSPHIGHO2_12_FULL_66_14 | reverse complement strand
GTTCCCGGCACGACGGCTGGGCGTGGCGCTGGCCGTCGCCTGGTCGGCCTCGGGCGTCGGTTCCATGGTGACGTTCCCGCTGGCCCAGCACATGATTGCCACGGACGGGTGGCGCACCGCCTACGTCGTCTTTGCCGCGGTCAGCGCGCTGTTCATCCCGCTGCTGCTGTTCCTGCCGTGGGCGCGGATCGAACGCGGCGCGCCGGGCCTGGCGCCGCTGCGCGCGACCGCCGATCGCGGTCCCACTGTCGGCGAGGCGGTCCGGGCGTGGCCGTTCTGGGCGCTCACCTCGTCGTTCGCGCTCACCTCGGTCGGTATCTTCGCGCTCGTTCCCCAGGCGATGGTCTACCTGCTGGAACGCGGCATCGACGGTCCCTATGCCGCCCGGGCGCTCGCCGTGGCGGGGTTGCTGACGCCACTCGGCATGATCGGGTTCAGCTGGCTTTCCGACCGCGGTGGCCGGCGCCTCGCGGCGCTGCTCGCCTATGCCTGCTCGATCGCGGGCGTCGGCGCCCTCGCGCTGGTCGGCGGACCGGACGACGACTTCTGGCTCTGGCTCTACGTCCTGCTGTTCGGTGGCAGCATGGGCTCGCGCGGCCCGATGATCTCCACGCTCGCCACCTTGCGCTATCGCGGCGCCCATTTCGGCCGCATCTACGGCCTGATCGGCATCGGCATGGGGCTGGGCGGCTTCCTCGGCGCCTGGATCGGCGGCGTGCTGCACGACCTGACCGGCGGCTATGCGGCGGTCATGGTCCTGTCGGTGGCTGCGCTCGCGCTCGCCGCGGCTTCGCTCGGCTCCGAGGCCGGCGCTCGCGAGCGCCTCGGCCGCTAGATGATGGCCGTGTGCACCAGGTTCGCCATCAGGTCGAGGCGCCGGCTGTGCCAAGGATCGGGAACGCGGTTGTTGGTAATGTAGGCGAAGGACACGCCCGAGTCGGGATCGCCCCAGCAGTAGGAGGTGCCGACGCCGCCGTGGCCGAAGGCGCGCGGGCTGGCGAAGCCGCCCAGGCCGCGGACGTTCTCGGTCGTGCCGCGCAGATGCGGTCCCAAGCCGCGATGCATGGGCATGCCCATGAATTCGTCGACCCGGTCGCCAGTGTGGTTGCGCAGTGCGTACTGCAGCAGGCGCGGCGAGACGATGCGCGTGCCGGCGAGTTCGCCACCGTTCAGCATCATCTGGTAGAGCGCAGCCATCGCGCGGGCAGTGGCGTAGCCGCCGGCGCCCGGCGCGCCGCTCTTGCGCCATGCTGCCGAGTTGTTGTCGGTGAGCGGCCGGGAGCCACTGCCCGTCGGCAGCAGTTCATGCATGTCGGCGGCGCGGCCGAATTCGCTTTCCGGCAGGCCGACATAGAGTTCGCGGCCGAGGCCCAGCCTCTCGCACACCGTCTCGCGGATGACGTCGCGGAAGTCCTTGCCGGTCAGCGCTTCGATCAGTACGCCCAGCGTCCAATGCGCGCTCTGGCCATGATAGTGGACCTTCGAGCCCGGCGACCATTCGAGCGGGAAGTCGCAGACCGCCTCGCGCAGCCGCTTGTGGTCGGCCCAGGCGTCGGGCCCGACGACGGCATTGGGGAAGCCTGCCTGATGAGTGATCACCTGCAACACGGTGATGTTGCCCTTGGCGTTCCTGGCGAACTCCGGCACGTGGTCGGCGATCCTGTCGGAGAAGGAAAAGAGGCCGCGCTCGGCCAGCGCCCACAGGGCGACGGCGGTCACCACTTTGGTGTTGGAGTAGAGCAGCCACAGCGTGTCGTCGGCCGCAGCGCGCGGCGCGGGGCTAGTCGCAGCGTTGCCGAAGTTTCTGAACAGCGCGAGCTTGCCGTGGCGGGCGAGCGCCACCTGGCAGCCGGGATAGTGGGCCTCGGCGATGTGGTGCTCGATCAGCGCGGTCAGCCTGTCGATCTGCTCGCGGCGGAAACCCAGGGAGTCGAGGTCGGCTGACGGCAGCGGGAATTCCGTCGCCGGTTGGATACGGATAGCAGTGTCCATGATCACTCCGCGGGATGGGGAGAAGCAGGCGCCGGCGGCGGCACTTTGGCATCGTCGACATGAAGCGACGCACGGCTGCTGCGCGCCAAATAGGAGTAGGCGGCTGGCACGACGAAGAGCGTGAGCAGGGTGCCCAGCGTCATGCCGCCCACGATCACCCAGCCGATCGCCTGCCGGCTCTCGCCGCCGGCGCCGGTCGACATGGCGAGCGGGATGGCACCCAGCACCATGGCGCCGGTGGTCATCAGGATCGGCCGCAGGCGCAGGACGGCGGCTTGCTGCACCGCCTCGACCTTGCTCTTGCCCGTCTCCTGGAGCTGGTTGGCGAATTCGACGATCAGGATGCCGTGCTTGGTGATCAGGCCGACCAGCGTGACGAGGCCGATCTGGCTGTAGACATTCAGCGTGTTTCCCGTGAGCCACAGCGCCAGCAGCGCCCCGGTCATGGTGATCGGCACGGTCAGCATGATGATCAGGGGATCGGCGAAGCTCTCGAACTGCGCGGCCAGCACCAGGAAGATGAAGAGCAACGCCATGGCGAAGACCTCGTACAGCCCGCGCGAGGATTGCGTGAACTCGCGGCTGACGCCGGCATAGTCGATGCTGACGTGGCTCGGAAGCTGCTTGGCGATCTCGCGCATGTCGGCCAGGGCGTCGCCCAGCGCGTAGCCCGGATTGAGGTTGCCCGAGATGATGGCGGCCCTGAGCTTGTTGAAGTGGTTGAGTTCGCGCGGCGCCACACGTTCGACGTGGCTCACCAGCGAGGCGAGTGAGACCATCTGGCCCGAGCGGGCCCGCACATAGATCTCGGAAAGGTGCTGCGGCCGGGAGCGCTCCGATCCCTCGATCTGGACGATCACGTCGTACTGCTTGCCGTCCTTCTTGAAGCGCGTGACCTGGCGGCCGCCCAGCATGGTCTCGAGGGTGCGGCCGATCGTGTCGATCTCGACACCGAGGTTGGCCGCCTTCTCGCGGTCGATGTTGACCTTGATCTCGGGCTTGTTGAGCTTGAGGTCCGACTCGATGTTGGTCAGTCCGGTGCTGAGCCGCGGATGGGTGCGCGCCAGCTCGAGAAACTGCGCCGAAACGGCATCCAGTTCCTGGAACGGCCGCGACGTCTGCAGCACGAACTGGACCGGCTTGTCGATCGCGCGCGCTCCAAGCGACGGCGGATTGATGGGGAAGGCGAGCGTGCCCGGAATCTGCATGGCAAGCGGCCGCGCCTTGTTGGTGTACTCCTGCTGCTTGACGTCGCGTTCCTCCCACGGCTTCAGGCGCACGAAGGCAAGCCCGCGCGTGACGTCGGGGAAGCCCACGATCACCAGCACGCGCTCGACATGGGGGAACCGCCGCTTGCCGGTCTGCGGATCCTCGCCCATGTAGATCTGTTCCATCATCTGGGCGTAGCGCAGCGTGTACTCCGGCGTGGCGCCCTCGGGCCCCACCAGGATGTTCATGACGATGCCGCGATCCTCGATCGGCGACAGCTCCGACGGCAGCTTGGTGAACAGCCAGCCGCCGAACACCGCGACCCCGGCGCAGAGCAGCAGCACAACGGCCCGGGCGCGCATGGCGGCACGCAGCAGCGCACTGTAGCCCTCGCTCATGGCGTCCAGCACGCGCTCGCCGGCGAGATAGAGCCGTCCGGGTTTCGGATTGTGGTGCAGCATCTTGGCGCACATCATCGGTGTGAGCGTAAGCGCCACGAAACCCGAGACGACGACGGCGCCGGCCAGCGTCAGCGCAAACTCGGTGAAGAGCTTGCCGGTGCGACCGGTCTGGAAGGCCATCGGCGCATAGACGGCCGCGAGCGTTGCCGTCATCGCCATGACCGCGAAGGCGATCTCGCGCGAGCCCTGCAGTGCCGCATCGAGCGGCTTCATGCCGTCCTCGATGTGGCGGGAGATGTTCTCCAGCACGACGATGGCGTCGTCGACCACCAGTCCGATCGCCAGCACCATGGCCAGCAGGCTGAGCGTGTTGATCGAAAAGCCGAACAGCAGCATCAGCGCGAAGGCGCCAATCAGCGACACTGGGATGGTGACCAGCGGGATCAGCGTGGCGCGCACCGAGCGCAGGAACAGGAAGATCACCAGTACCACGAGGATCACGGCCTCGGCGATGGTGCGGAAGACGTTCGTGATCGAGCGCTCGATGAAGACGGTGGTGTCGTAGGTGATGTCGCCGCGGACCCCGAGCGGCGCCAGCTCGGTCTCGAGCTGCGCCAGGCGCCGCCGGGCCTCCTCGACGATCGCCAGCGGATTGGCGGTCGAGGTGCGGATCAGGCCGACATTGACCGAGCTGGCGCCGATCACGGCCGGCCGGCCGTCCTTCGGCGCGAAGCTCACGCGGGCGATGACGCGCACGTCCTGCGCATCGAGCTCGGCGCGGCCGACGTCCTTCAGGCGCACGAGGTAGCCGTCATTCTCGCGCAGGATCATCTCGTTGAACTGTGCTGACGTGCGCAGGTCCGTCTCCGAGACGACCGTGAACTCGCGGTCGGCACTCTCGATGCGGCCGGAGGGAATCTCGACGTTCTGGCGGCGCAGCGCCGCCTCGACCTCCTGCACCGTCAGCCGGTAGGCGGCCAGCCGCGCCTTGTCGAGCCAGATGCGCATGGCATAGCGGCGCTCGCCGAAGATGCGGATGGCCGAGACGCCGTCGATGGTCTGCAGCCTGTCCTTGACGACACGGTCGATGACGTCGGTGACCTCGACCGCGGTCAGCGTCGGGCTGGTGAAGGAGAGGTAGACGATCGGGAAGGCGTCGGCCTCGACCTTGGCGATGACCGGCTCGTCGACCTCGGTCGGCAGCTGGGCGCGCACGCGGCTGACGCGGTCGCGCACGTCCGATGCGGCATCGTCGATGTTTCGGCTGATGTTGAAGCGGACCGTGACCTGGCTTTTCTCGGCGCGGCTGAACGACTGGATCAGTTCGACTCCCTCGATGCCGGAGATTGAATCCTCGAGCGGGGTGGTGACGCGGCTCTCGATGATGTCGGCCGAGGCGCCGCGGTAGGTGGTTTCGACCGTCACCTGCGGCTCGTCGATCTTGGGATATTCCCGGACGGCGAGGCGCTGGTAGCTCACCAGCCCGATCAGCACCAGCGCCAGGCTCATCACCGTGGCAAGAACCGGCCGGCGGATCGAAAGTTCGGGCAGGGTCATCGGTCTATTTTCCGGCCGGCGGCGGGCTCGCCCGGCCGCCGGGCTGGAAGTCCTTCGGCACGACCTGCACCGGCGCGCCGTTGCGCAGCTTGATCTGCCCGGCGCTCACCACCAGGTCGTCGGGCGACAGGCCCTTGGTGACTTCGACCTCGCCGTTCTGGCGACGGCCGATCTCGACGCTGGTCAGCAGCGCCTTGCCGCCGACGACCTTGAAAACGCTATGCCGTTCACCCACCGGCATCAGCGCCTGCTCGGGCAGGAACATCGCATTGTCGCGGATGTTGAGCGTCAGGGTCACGCGGGCGAACACGCCCGGCCGCATCAACTCGTCGGAATTGTCGATCAGCGCACGGACCACGACGGCGCGGCCCTGCTCGTCGACCAGCGGGTCGATCGCGAAGACCTTGCCCGGGAAGTTCCGGCCGGGGAAGGCGTCGGCGGTGACGGCGATCTCCTGGCCGACGCGCACCGACGCCAGGAAATTCTCGGGCACACGGAAATCGACCTTGAGCGGGTCGATCTGCTCGATGTTCACGATCTCCTGGCCGACGTTGATGTAGGCGCCCACGCTCACCTTGCGCAGGCCGACGACGCCGTCCCACGGCGCGATCAGGGTGAACTTCTCGAGCCGGGCGCGGGCGAGTTGCAGGGCCGCCTCGTCGCGCTTGAGCGCGGCATGCGCTTCGTCGACGCTGCGTTCGGTCGCGATCTGGCGGGCACCCAGCACCTTCTGGCGGTCGTTGTTGGCCTTGGAGAGCTGATAGGCCGCCTCGGCCTGCGCGACCGTGGCGTCCTCCATGGCGGCGTCGAGCTGGACGAGGACCTGGCCGCGCTTGACCTTCTGGCCTTCCTCGAAATTGATCGACTTCACGCGGCTGGCGACCTCCGGCCGCAGCACCACCGACTCGTTGGAGCGGAAAGTGCCGACCGCGGTAACGGTCTCGCGGCTCTGGCCGACCCTTGGCTTCGTCGCCTCGACATGTGCCACCGGCGGTCCGGAGCGCGGCGCATTGGCGGCAGCTGCGGGCGCAGCCGCGCCCGAAGGTGCGAGGTTGAGGCCTCCCACCGTCAGGTTCGTTCCAGCTCCCGGGCCTGCCCGGAAGTACCAATAGGCGCCACCGCCTGCCGCCAACAGAAGGACGACCGCGGCGATGGCTTTCGAGTGTTTCATTTTGATGTCCGTTGAGCCGCCCTGCCCAGTGACCGTGCCATGTCTTGGTGGCGACAGTATGCCCGATGGCGGGGGCCTGTTCGACATATTGTGTTTCCGGGAATCCTTGGCCACAATGCGCGCCATGTTGGACCGGATCGACTTCCCGAGTAGTCCCTCCCAGCGGCGGCGAGCCTAGCCGTGACGCCGGGCCTTGAGTCCTGCCATGCGCTGGTGCTCAACGCCGATTTTCGGCCCCTTTCGTATTTTCCGCTGTCCATCTGGTCTTGGCAGGACGCCGTCAAGGCGGTGTTTCTCGACCGGGTGAGTGTCATCTCCGAATACGAGCGCAAGATCCACAGCCCGTCCTTCGAGATGCGGCTGCCCAGCGTCATCGCGCTCAAGGAATACGTGCCGGCGGCCCGCCGGCCGGCGTTCACCCGGTTCAACGTCTTCCTGCGCGACCGCTTCCATTGCCAGTATTGCGGTGGCGATTTCGCGACCAACGACCTGACGTTCGATCACGTCGTGCCGAAATCGCGCGGTGGGCGAACGAGCTGGAGCAATGTCGTCACCGCCTGCAGCCCGTGCAACCTGTTCAAGGGCAATCGCCTGCTGTACGAAAGCGCCATGCGCCTGCAGCGCGCGCCGGCCGAGCCGACGACGCAGATGTTGCAGGAGAACGGCCGGGCCTTCCCGCCGGGCTATCTGCACGAAAGCTGGCGCGACTTCCTGTACTGGGACAGCGAGCTGGATCAGGGCTAGCGCGTCCGTACGCGCTGGCGGGCGGCAGCGCCTTCACAGCGGCTTGGCTACAAGCCGCGAAAGCGCGAGAGCCCGCACGCTTCAGATTGGAAGACGGTGCCTAGATCCGTGTCGACAGCCAGATCGCCAGTCGCGAGCCCGCCTTGATGGCCGTCGTCAGCGGCCCGTAGGCTGGCGCCTGTTCGGCGCCCGAGGCCAGCGCCTCGTCCCTGTGCTCGACCTCTTCGGCGCGGAAGGTCTCGATGGTGGTGCGCAGCTCGGCCTCGTCGTCGCCCAGCGCCGCCGCCTGGCCGGCATAGTGCTCGTCGATGGTCTCCTCGACCGCCACCGTGCAGGCCATCGCCGCCTTGTCGCCCAGGAGCGCCGTTGCCGCACCCAGTGCGAAGCCCGCCACGCTCCACAGCGGCGACAGGATCGTCGGCCGCACCCCGCGCGCCACCAGCAGGCGGTCAAATTCCTTGTTGTGGCGGCGTTCGGCCCGCGCCATGGCGGCGATCTTGCGGCTGGCCTCGCCGCGCCCGCGCCCGGTCCAGCGAAGGGCTGCAAGCTGGCCTTCATAGATGCGCACGGCGCCGAATTCACCGGCCTGGTCGACGCGGATCGTGCGTTCCACGAAGCCGCGGGTGTCGGGGTCGCCGGGATTGCGGTTTTCGGCGGTCTTCATCGGCGTACCCGGGCCCATTTCGCCACGCTCGAGGCGAGGACGAAGGCGAGCGTCGCGGACAGGAGCGCGTTCCAGCCGGCCATGGAGATGCCCCACAGCGACCACACGGTCTCGTCGCAGCGCACCATCCTGGCGCCGAACAGGTATTTCTTGAGCTGCTCCGCCGACAGGCCGCGCGGGATGTTGCCCGAGCAGGCCTGCGGGCCCTGCCACCAGTGGTATTCGACGCCGACATGGAAGACGCCGATCGCCGAGGTCACGATCAGCGCCGTCGTCGCGATCAGTACGAACACCAGAGCGAGCCGCGGCGCCGCGAAGGAGGCGAGGGCCAACAGGCCGGCCACGATGGCGACGATGTGCGGCCAGCGCTGCCAGTGGCACATCTCACAGGGCGCCAGCCCCACGACATATTGGAAGTACAGTGCGCCACCCAGCAAAGCGCCGCTGCCAAGTGCTGCCAGCAGGCCGAGCTTGCTGGGGACGGTGAAGGTGGTGGCGGCGCTCATGATCTCATTCTAGCTCAGGCTCTGTGGCACAAGCAGGGCGCAATGTCTCAGGGCGCGAACTCTTCGTATTGCGGCAGGTCGTCGGTAATGGTGAACCACGGCGCCTTGGAGCCGACGAAGATGTGGTGGGTCGGGCGGATGGCGGGTTCGTCGACCAGAGTGCCCATGGCGATGTGGACCCAGGCGCCGTCGCGCACCACCGAATAGAGCAGCGAGCCGCACAGCCTGCAGAGCGTATTGTTGCAGCGCTCGTGGCCGTGGATCAGGAGCTTGTCCTGGCCCTCGGTGACGACCAGCTTGTCGCGCTCGATGCCGGCCATCGGCTTGAAGGCCGACCCGGTCGTGCGCCGGCATTGCGAGCAATGGCAGTTCATGGCGTAGGTGAATTCATCCGCCACGGCGTAGTGGACGGCGCCGCACAAGCACTTTCCCGCGAGGTTCCGCGACACGGACCGCCTCAGAAGAGGTAGCGGAAGGCGACGAAGCCGCCGACCAGCGCGATCAGGAACAGCCAGGTGAGCAGCGTCAGGCGCTTCTCGATGAACGTGCGGATCGGCTCGCCGAATTTCCACAGCAAGGCTGCCACGAGGAAGAAGCGTACGCCGCGCGTCACGATGGAGGCCCACACGAACGTGAAGAGGTCGAAGTGCGCCGCCCCCGAGGCGATGGTCACCAGCTTGTAGGGAATGGGGGTCAGGCCCTTGATCAGGATGATCCAGATGCCGTGTTCCTGGAAGCCGCGGCGGAAGGCGTCCAGGCCGGCCTGCAGGCCGTAGGTCTTAACGACCCAGGCACCGATGGTTTCGAAGAAATAATAGCCGATGGCGTAGCCCAGCAGGCCGCCCAGGACGGAGCAGACCGTGCAGACGAGCGCGATCCGGAAGGCCTTGTCGCGGTTGGCCAGCACCATCGGGATCAGCATCACGTCGGGCGGGATGGGAAAGAACGAGCTTTCCATGAACGAGACCACGCCCAGGGCGGGGATGGCGCGGGGGTGACCGGCGAGGCGGATCACCCAATCATAAAGGCTACGGATCATGCGGCCGCTTCCCTAGCAGGTGGGCTTGCGGTTTGGCAAAGCCGCCGGCAATGTCCTGAAGATTATACGTCAATGACGTATATAAAGCTGTGGACTTCGAGTGGGATCCAGCGAAGAGCGAAGCAACGCTGAACAGTCGTGGCTTCGATTTCCGCTTCGCGTCATTCGTGTTTTTGGACCCCTTCAGGTTCGAACGCGGGGATTTGAGGCGCAACTACGGTGAACGGCGTTATCAGACAATAGGCGAGATTGACGGACAGACTTACCCCGTCGTGCTTGCCAAGCGTGGGCGTCGCACCCGGATAATTTCGGCACGGAGAGCACATGACAACGAAGATCGAGCGTATCGAACGCGTCAGGCTTGATCGCGAAGGGCGGCTCAGAAGCAACGGCCGCGTCGTGCATGCACGTGTGGATCGGTCGCGACTGAATAGCCGCGCTGCTTTTGCGCCTGACAAGGACGCGCCCGTCTTGACGGCGCGCGAGATTGCGTCGTTCCGACGCGTGAAGCCCTTGAAGGCGGTCGATCCGAGCGTTGTGCGCAAGCGTCTCAGGATGTCGCAGACAGCATTCGCCCATGTGTTTGGCGTCAGCGTCCGGACGGTGCAGGAATGGGAGCAGCGCCGGCGCCGGCCGACGGGCGCGGCGCGTGCTTTGCTGCAGGTGGTCGACCGCGAGCCCGAAGCGGTGCGACGGGCAATCGGTCTCTAAGGCTATTCCGCGGCCTGCTTGAGCTGCGTCGGCACCGTCTCGCCGGCGAACAGGGCGGCGCGCGCCGCCTCGTACTCGGCCTTGAGGCGGGCCACGATCTCGGCCGCCGGCGGCGCGTCGAAGATCTGGCCAACGCCCTGGCCCGCGCCCCAGATGTCGCGCCACGCCTTGGCCTTGGAGTTGCCGCCCGAGCCGAAGTTCATCTTGCTCTTGTCGGCTTCCGGCAGCGCGTCGGGATCGAGGCCGGCGGCGGCGACGCTCTTCTTCAGGTAGTTGCCGTGCACGCCGGTGAAGAGGTTGGTGTAGACGATCTCCTCGCCGGAGGAATCGATGATGCACTGCTTGTTGGCGTCGGTGGCGTTGCCTTCCTTGCTGGCGGTAAAGCGCGTGCCGAGATAGGCGAGGTCGGCGCCCATCGCCTGGGCCGCCAGAACCGAGGCGCCGTTGGAGATCGAGCCCGAGAGCAGGATGGTGCCGTCGTAGAACTGGCGCACTTCGGGCACCAGGGCGAAGGGCGACAGGGCGCCGGCATGGCCGCCGGCGCCGGCGCACACCAGGATCAGGCCGTCGACGCCGGCCTGCAGCGCGCGCTTGGCATGCTTCACGTTGGTCACGTCGTGGAACACCAGGCAGCCGTAGCGGTGCGCCGATTTCACGACGTCGTCGGGCGCGCGCAGCGAGGTGATCTGGATCGGCACCTTGTATTTTTCGCAGAGGTCGATGTCGTGCTGCAGCCGGTCGTTCGAGCTGTGCACGATCTGGTTGACCGCGAAGGGCGCCACCTTCCGGTCGGGATGCCTGGCCTTGTAATCGGCCAGTTCCGAGGTGATGCGCTTCAGCCATTCCTCGAGCACTTCCTTCGGCCGCGCGTTGAGCGCCGGGAAGGAACCGACGATGCCGGCCTTGCACTGTTCGATCACCAGATCGGGGTTGGACACGATGAACAGCGGCGCGCCGACCACGGGGATCGAGAGGTTGTCGCGCAGCAGGGCCGGGAGTGCCATCATTCCGCTCCATGAAAGAAAAGTTCGCTGGGTTGGCCCGGACCTAGCACGAACCGGTCCGGGTCGTCGTCTATTTCGGGATCTCGTAGGCGCCGCCTTTGTCGATGGCGCGCTTGTAGGCCGGCCGTGCCCGGATCCGGTCGACGAAAGCCTTGAGCTTCGGCAGTCGCGCGAACAGCGGCGAGCGCGCCGCGGCGGCCTCGACCGGAAAGCTCATCTGGACGTCGGCCGCCGAGAATTCCTTGCCCGCAAACCATTCGCGTTTGTTGAGCTCGCCCTCGAGAAAGGCGAAATGATTGGCGATCTGCGGGCCGAGCAGGGTCTTGTCGGCGCCCTTGGCGATGGCGCGGGCGACCGGCCGCATGAAGAACGGCACGCGCGACGGCAGCTTGCCGAACACCAGCTTCATGAACAGCAGCGGCATCAGCGAGCCTTCGGCATAGTGCATGAAGTAGGTGTAGTGCAGCCGCTCGGGCGTGCCGGTGGCAGGCGTGAACTTCCCGCCGCCATAGGTCTCGGCCAGGTACTCGAGGATGGCGCCCGATTCCGCCAGCGTCTTGTCACCGTCGCTGATGACCGGCGACTTGCCCAGCGGATGCACGGCGCGCAGCGAGGCCGGCGCCTGCATCGAGGGCTCGCGCTCATAGCGCTTGATCTCATAGTCGAGGCCGAGCTCTTCCAGCATCCAGAGGATGCGCTGCGAGCGCGAGTTGTTCAGGTGATGGACGGTGATCATGGCGTGCCTCCGTCACCTCACCCTGAGGAGGCGCGTAGCGCCGTCTCGAAGGGTGGGCGACAGCGATGCTGTATCCCATGCTTCGAGACGGCCACTGCGTGGCCTCCTCAGCATGAGGTCCTTCTATTGATCGAGCGTGAGCGATTCCATTGCTGTCGGAAAGACTCTACAACGTCCCCGGCCGCCAGTTGCCGTGGAAGCCGGCCGGCACGCGACTGCTCAAGTGCGCCAGAGCGATCGGGCCCTTGGCGAGGTCGGTCGCCTCGAACACCGCAAGATCGCTGCGCTTTTCTTCACCCCGAAACAGCACGCTCAGCAGCCAGCCATCGCCCTCGGCGGCACCTTCCGAGCGCGGCACGAACACCGGCTCGCCGAACCGGTCGTCGGGGCCGGCGCTCCAGCCCGTGCTCTTGCCGCTCTTGAGGTCGTAATGGACGAGCCCGTCCTGGCGCGGCTCGCCGGTCTTGGGATCGGTGATATCGCCGGCGACGATCCAGCCGTAGCGGTAGTCGCTCATGCAGAAGCGCTCGTCGAAGCGCGGGAACTCGCCCGAGCGGTCGTCGAGCTGCTCCTCCTTCATGGTGTTGCCCTTGCCGGCGAGATCGAAGGTCCAGCGGTAGAGCTTCGCCATCGGCAATTCCTTGGTCGAGGGCGTGCCGTCGGGCAGCGGGAACAGCGGCGCCACGTCGTATTTCATGACGTCGACCACGATCTTGCCGTCGGCCGTCTCGAAATGGTTCATCGGATGGAAGACGTAGGAGGCGGGCGCCGTCACCCACTTCACGTCGGCCACCGTGCCCTTGCGTGGGATGAAGGCGATGTGCGTGCCCTTGTCGGGCTCCCAGGCGAAGGGCGGCAGGCCGCCCATGGCGCGTTCCATCGAGGAGGTGAGCGGGAAGATCGGCAGCACGATCCAGTTCCTGGTCACGGCGAAGTCGTGGATCATGGAGGGGAAGGGGCCTTCCAGGATTTCCGCGCGCGTCACCTTGCCGTGCTTGTCGATCGTCTGGATGCTCACTTCCTTGGTGAAGCGGCCGGTGGCCGAGTAGCCGAAGAAGATCATCTCGCCGGTCTCGAGATCGAACTTGGGATGTGCCGTGAACGGGCCGTTGAGCTTGTTGCCGTAGGTCTCGTAGCCGCCGTCAGGACCGACCGGCATCAGGCTCGCCGGATCGAGCGAATAAGGCGCGTGCGCTTCCTCGAGCGCCAGCAGGCGGCCGGCATGCCAGACGATGTTGGTGTTGGCGATGGTCGAGTTCAGCGCAAACACGCGCGGATCGGTGTAACGCGGGTTGCCGAAGGTGCCGGAGAGGCCTTCGCCCTCCTCGTTCTCCATCTTCCACTTGGGCGTGCGCACCCAGCGGTTCTTGTAGGAGACGTTGCCGTTCTCGATGTGGAAGGCGTGGATCATGCCGTCGCCGCCGAACCAGTGGTACGGCCCGCGCGGCGCGAACTGCGGGTTGGGGCCGTTGCGATAGAGGGTGCCGCAGAGCTCGCGCGGCATCTCGCCGGTGATGTGCAGGTGGCCGGCATCGGCCTCGGTATTCACCGGGCCGTAGTAGCCGTGCAGGAAGGGATTGTCGGTCGGGAAGGCCTTGGCCATGGCGGAATCCTCCTGTTGAGACGTAACGGTAACACCGTGTATCTAACGGACGCTATCAATACACACTGTTCCCCGCAAGAGGATTCGACGGCTCAGACAGGGATTTTTTGCGGCCGGATTTCGACCCGCCGGAAATAGAAGTGCCCGCCGATGCCCAGCGCCAGGATCAGGAGGCCGAACAGGAATTCGGTGAGGGTGGGCCCCAAGAGGTCGAAGAGTGGCGTGGCCGCCAGGTTGAAGGCGAGCATCGAGCCCGCCATCACCGCCAGCCGCAGCCGGAAGACGCGGGCGATCTCGGGCCCGCGATAGGCGGTCTGGAGGCGGGTGATCATGGGGATGAAGTAGAAGGGCCCGCCGAAGCCGGCGAGGAGCCCGGCCAGCATCATGGCCGGCAGCATCCACGGATTGGGCAGCAGCCAGGCGGCGACCGCGATCAGCGCGAAGCCGCCGCCCATCGCGACATAGCCCAGGAACATCGTCGACAGCGGCCGGCGGAAGCGGACGCTGCCCGCGATCAGGTTGCCGGCGACGTCGCCCGCGCCGCTGACGCCGATGATCAGGCCGAGCGCCGCCAGCCCCTCGAAGTCGAACAGGCGCGGGTCGTGCTGCTTCACCATCAGGGCGATGCAGAGCTGCAGCGCCACGCTCCACGGCCCGTTGGCCAGCGCATTCAACAGCAGCAGCGTGCCGATCGTGCGCTCGCGCCGCATCAGGCGCGCGCCATCGAGCAGCGCGTCCCAGATGCCGTGCAGGCCAGCGCGACCGCGCTGCGGCTGGTGGTTGCGATCGACCAGCCGGTCGCGCACCGCCCAGATCGCCACGCCCGAGAGGATGAAGCCCGCGGCGGTGACCGAGAGAAAATGAATGACCGGCAGGATCGAGTTCAGCACCGCGGCCAGCATCGGCCCGATCAGGCGGGCCAGCCGCCAGGTGGCGTCGAACAGGCCGTTGATCGACTGCATGGCGTCGCGGTCGGGCACCAGCACCGGCACCGCCGACTGCAGCGCCGGCGTGAACACCATGCGCAAGGCCGCGATCCCCATCACCGCCAGCACCAAGAGCGGGATCGACACGCCCCAGACGTAGGCGCCGGCGACCGGCATCAGGGCCAGCACGGCGCTCGCGTATTTCGCGCCGATCATGGCGCGATCGGCACGCCAGCGGTCGATCACCGAGGCGCCCAGGAGGCCGACCACCAGCATGGCGCCGTATTGCGCTGCGTTGACGTAGCCCGCGGCATTGCCGATCTGCTCGGCGGCGATCCACACCACGGCGACGCGGAACAGATCTTCGCCGATGGTCGAGGCGGCGAGGCCCGACCATACCGTCGCGACGGCAGGATCTTTCAGCGGGCGGAAGATCGGCAGCATCTTGTGCTCAGCTCAGCGCGCCCACACGCCGCCGTCCTTGTTCTTGTAGCCGAGAGACAGATAGGCCGCGTCGACCAGCGGCTGGCCGCGGCCGTTCATCAGCAGGCCGGGGCCCATGCGGTTCATGGTGTAGCCGAAGGAGAGGCCGGCGGCGGGATCGGCGAAACCCAGCGAGCCGCCGGCACCAACATGGCCGAAGGCGGCACTGCCCAGGATCACGCTGTCGCAGTCCTCGCCGAACAGTCTGGCGCCCAGGCTGCGCCTGCGGTTGTCCATCGACTTCATGAAGCCCAATGCGAAGCGCGTCGGGATGCGCAAGGTGGCGTCGTCGTGCGTCGCCATGGAAACCTCGCCCATGCGGGCGAGCGTCCTGCCGTCCACCAGCTTGCCGCCGCCATTGGCGAGCGGCGCATACATGCCGGCCAGTCCGCGCGCGTTGGTGATGCCGTTGGCGGCGCCGATCTCGGCGGCATGGCCGGCGCGGGTGTTGGCGCCGCCGCCCATGAAGGCGCCGATGTTGAAGTAGAACAGGGCGGCCGTGGATTGCCGGTTGGTGGCGAGGTCCTGCAGAAACGGCGTCTGCATGTCCTCGGGCTTGTAGACATGCGGCAGGACCGGCGCCACGCGCGGCTCGATCTCTTCCGGCAGGCCGATCCAGAAATCGAGCCCCAGCGGCTTGGCGACTTCGTCCTGGAAGAAGGTGCCGAGCGATTTGCCGCTGGCGCGCCGCACTATCTCGCCCACCGTCCAGCCGAAGGTGACGCCGTGATAGCCGTTGCGCGTGCCCGGCACCCAGAACGGCTCCTCGTCGGCCAACCGTTCGGTCATGTAGGTCCAGTCGTAGGGGCCGTCGCCCTTCACCTTGGCGCGCAGCGCCGGCACGCCGGCGGAATGGTCGAGCATCATGCGCGTGGTCACGCGTTCCTTGCCGTGCTGGCCGAATTCCGGCCACAGCTCGACCACCGGTGCGTCGAGATCGAGCTGGCCGCGAGAGGCCAGGATATGCGCGCAGAGCGCCGTGGCACCCTTGGTGCAGGAGAACACGATGCTCACCGTGTCCTGTTTCCATGGCGTGCTGGTCTTGGGCTCGGCGACGCCGCCCCACAGATCGACCACGGTCTCACCGCCCGCCGTCAGGCAGACCGAGGCGCCAACCTCGCCGTTGGTCTCGAAGTTCTTCTCGAAGGTCTCGGCCACGCGCTCGAAGCCGGGTTTGCACGTGCCTTCAATCATTTTTTGGCACCGGCAGCTTGAAGACTTCGAGCAGGAAGCGCGCGGCGTGGCTGAGCGCCGTCTGGTCGATGCCGTGGCCGACGCCCTCGGCGATGTGAACGCCGACCGCCACATTATTCTGCTGCAACGCCTCGGCGGCGCGCTCGGTCAGCACGTGCGGCAGCATTTCGTCGCTGTCGCCGTGGGCCAGCAGAATGGGCGGCCGCGACCTGATCTCGTCCTTCAGGATCTCTGGCCCGGCCAGCATGCCGGAGAATCCCACGATGCCGGCGAGCGGCTTGGCACGGCGGAGGCCAACGTGCAGCGCTATCATGGTGCCCTGGCTGAACCCGATCAGCACCGTCTTCGATTCGTCCAGCCCGTACTGCGCCATGGTTTCGTCGAGGAAGGCATCGACCAGGGGCGCCGCGCTGCGCACGCCGGCCAGGGTCAGCGCCGGTTCGAGGCGCGAGATGCCGAACCACTGGTAGCCGAAGGGATTGCCCTCGCAAGGGTAAGGCGCGTTGGGCGCGTGGAACACCACGTCCGGCATCAGCGGCGCCAGCACCGGCGCGAGGCCGATCAGGTCGTTGCCGTCGGCGCCGTAGCCGTGCAGCAGGATCACGAGATGGCCGGGCTTGCCGTCGCCCTGCGGGCCGTAGCTGGCGCCTTCGAGCTTGATCGTTTCGCGCCTGGTCATTTGGCCGTCTTTCCCACCTTGATGTCTTCCTTGAGGGGCTTGGGCCCCCAGTCCGGCATGCTGCGGCGATAGTGCCAGAGCAGCAGCGCGGCGGCACTGCGCCACGGCCGCCACGCCTCGGCGATTTTGAGAAGCCGCTTTGCGTCGGGCCGCTTGCGCAGCCGCTTGAGGTGTTGCGCCGCCACGACCAGCCCGAGATCGAGCCCGGGCATGATGTCGGGCCGGCCGTGCGCGAACATCAGGTAGATCTCGGCCGTCCACGGGCCGATGCCCTTGGCCTGGGTCAGCATGGCGATCGCCGCCGCGTCGTTGAGATCGTCGAGGGCGGCGAAATCGATGCGACCCTCGACGACATCGGTGGCGAGGCTGCGGCCGTAGCGCACCTTGGCGCCCGAGAGGCCGACGGCGCGAAGCTGTTCGTCGTTCTGGGCGAGGAAGTCCGCCGGCTCCATCGACGGCACCGCGGCTTCCAGCCGGAGCCAGATGCTGCGCGCGGCGTGGACCGAGACCTGCTGGCCCACGATCGAGCGCATCAGTCCGCCGAAGCCCGTCGGCATCTCGCGGCGCACAG
>Ga0155465_1160_pt2 | contig 17269 bp, 19 predicted proteins | sample RifCSPhighO2_12_FD_107123 | JGI IMG/M metagenome (GOLD analysis project Ga0155465, IMG submission 107123) | Alphaproteobacteria bacterium RIFCSPHIGHO2_12_FULL_66_14 | reverse complement strand
GTCCCGCGATGGCGAGAAGCCGTCGGATCCGACGGGCGATTTGCGGATCGGAGCCAGGCGTCCGCGGCGCCGGCCGCACCGGAATGGAGCCGGCGTGGTCGAGACCTATTCGCTTCTCAGGAGCACCTTTCGGGTGCACTACGACAGCCTAGAGCTCGCCGAGGAGATCCACCCGCTCCTCCGACACGCGGCCCCGACGAGCGGCACCGAGCCGGCGAACACCATCGATCTTGCCGTCACCCCCGAAGACGGCGGCGTGGCGATTATCGCCGACGACAAGGAGATTGGATCGTCCCGCACGCGTGAGGATGCTGCGGTGGCCGTCAGGGCCTGCCTCACGCAGCTCGCGGTTGCCGCGACCGACGGACTTTGCGTGGTTCATGCCGGCGCGCTTTGCCGCAATGGCGAAGGGCTGCTTCTCCCGGGCGCTGCGGGACACGGCAAGAGCACGCTCTCAGCCGGCCTCGCCGCGCGGGGCTTCCAGATGCTGTGCGACGACACGACCCTGCTCACAGGCGAGACACCAGTCGTTCGCTCCCTTCCGACCGGTCTCTGCATCAAGCGCGGTGCCTATGCCGTGCTGGAGCCCTATTACCCGCAGCTCCCCTCGTTGCCCGAGTGGCGCCGTCCCGACGGCAAATACGCGCGCTACCTGATGCCGGGCGACGATCTGCGCTGGGCCGCGTCGGACGCCACGGTCGCCGTGCGCTGGATCGTGTTTCCCCGCTATCACCCCGATGAGGGCACGGCGCTCGTGCCCTTGCCGAGGCACGAAGCCCTGGCGCGGTTGCTGCGTGGTGTCTATTTCCTGTCGGGCTCGCTGGACAAGCGGAGCCTCGACAAGCTCATCGCCTGGATCGAGCATATCGACTGCTTCGAACTCCCGCTCTCCTCCCTCGACGCAGCAGCGCCGCTGCTCGAAGGCCTTTGCATATGAGCAGGCAACGCCGGGCGCTCGCCGATCTCGTGCGCGGCCTGCGCGGCGAGCCGATCGTGTCGCCGGACTGGATGCCCGTCCTCGAGATCGCCAACGATCATCTCCTGACGCCGGCCCTATGGAGCGCGCTCCGCGAGTCGAGCCAGGCGATTTCGCTGCCTGCGGATGCGCGCGACTATCTGGCGACGCTGCATCGCCTGAATGGAGACCGCAACCGCGTGCTCCGACGCCAGGCAATCGAACTCATCGGCGCCCTCAACGCACAAGGAATTGTGCCCGCCCTGCTCAAAGGCGGCCTCACGCTGTTCGACGGGCCCTATGCCGACCCGGCGATGCGCATGATGCGGGACCTCGACATACTGGTCCCGGCCGGGTCGAGAGACGACGCCATTGGCATCCTGGAGCGGCTGGGCTATCGCCTGGCGCAGCAGTATGCGGCAGGTCACCATGCGTTTGGTGACTTCGCCCGGCCCAACGACCCGGCCAGCGTCGATCTCCATACCGAGCTAGTCGATCCTTCCCATGTTTTGCCGGCATCGGAAGTGTGGAGCCGCTCGGAGCTCAGAGAAATCGGCGGCGTTCGCTATTTCTCACCCTGCGCAACCGACCGGATCATGCACAATCTGCTGCACGCGCAGATCCACCATCTCGGGAACTTCTATCGCGGCGAACTGCAGGTGCAGCAGGTCCACGAGTTCGTCGCCCTCGCGCGTCACTTCGGTCCCGCCGTCGACTGGCCGTTCGTGAAGCGACGCATGCACGCTCACCATCTGACGGCAGCGATGAATTCCTATCTTCTGGCGGCGCACCGCCTGCTCGGACTGGAGTGGCCGCTCTCCAGTCCACCGGGCCTTGGCGCACGGTTGAACTATCTCCGGTGCGAGATGCAGGTCGGCGTGCGACCACTGCAGTGGATCGGCGTCCCATGGGGAAATCTCCGCGGCGCCTTCGCCTGGCATCGCATGCATGCTCTTCACGGCAGCACCGGAGGACCGCTGCGTTGGCGTTGCCGCCACCTGGTCCGGTATCTGCAGAAGGAAGGGATCGGCGCGACGCTCGAACGATTGCTCCGCGCGCATTGACGCGGCTTCGCGCGTCGCGCCTTCCCAGCCGTGCCCGTCAGCGTTCCTCGTTCTCAGCGCTCCTCGTCCGCGGCCCTGCTCGGGGTCTGGGGCGACGGATTGTTGCCCGAGTTGCCTGGCACGCCATCGCCGCCACCATTGCCGAAGCCGTTGTTGCCGAACGACAGCGAGCTGCCGGCGTTGCCCGATGCGGCAACCGCGTAGTTCTGCGCCGTGCTGGAAAGCAGGACCGCCATCGCCGGCGGCGTAATGGCCGCGAATTTCCCGCAGGTCGTCAAAAAACGACGCCGCGCGTCCAGTTTAGCGGTCTCGCTGTCTTCGTCTGCGTTTTGCTTGTCCATGACGTTTACCTCCAGCGTGCCTATCGTTCGCTAGTGCAAGGATAACGTCGACAGGTAGCTGGCCGGTGGTGATCTTTCGGTGTTCGGCGACAGGTGATAACGCCGACGCAATCTGGCGGAGACAACTACCATTGTGCGAATTTGTACCTGAATATACAATTTGATGCGCCCCGCATAATCGTCTGGGTGCGCTCCAGGCTCACTTCGCCCTCGCCGGCCGCGGCGATGTCGAAATCGGCCTCGCAAATCAGCAGCGCCGCCAGCTCGGCCCGCACGGCGCGAAGCACCGGCACCAGGACCTGAGCCTGTATCCGCGTCTTGTCCAAGAGGGATACTTGGGGATCTACGAGGTATGCGTCGATCACACTCGTCATTCTCAATCTACAAGGCGATCCTGATGTGCCGCCCCCGGCGTCAGTAGCCCGCCGCGCGGTCAACGACTTCCTTCAGCGGCCGGCCATCGAGGAAGCGTTCAAGGTTTTCGACGAACAACCGCGCCACGAACCGATCGCGCTGCGGATGAGGTCCGCCGATGTGCGGCAGCACGATGATGCCCTCGGCCTTCCAGAACGGGTGATCCGACGGCAGCGGCTCCTGGCGGAAGACGTCGAGCACGGCACCGGCGATCTTCTTGTTCTTGGCCGCGGCGATCAGGTCGGCGTCCTTGATGGTGTGGCCGCGGCCGAAATTCAGCAACCAAGCGGTAGGCTTCATCCGCGCCAGACGCTCGGCATTGATGAAGTTGTCGGTCTCGGGCGTCGCCGGCAGCAGCAGCAGCAAGTAGTCCGACTGGGCCAGCACCTCGTTGGTGCTCTCCGGCGGCAGTACCCGGGCGACATTCTCGATCGGCCCCGGCCGGCGCTTGGTGCCGATCACGCGCATGCCGAGCGCGGTGGCGATGCGGGCCACTTCCTGGCCGATGACGCCGAGGCCCAGGATGCCGAGCGTCTTGCCGGTGAGCGGCTGAGGCACGGTGTGGACCCACTTGGCACTCTTCTGGTTCTCGACCGCCACCGCCACTGGCTTGGCGACATAAAACAGCGCGGCGATGATGTTCTCCGGCATCGATTCCTTGTGCGTGCCGCGGGCGCAGGTGAGTGTCAGGCTCTTGGGCAAGTCGGGCAGCGCCATCCAGCCCTCAACGCCGGCACTCATCGCCTGGGCCCAGCGCAGCTTCGGCATCGACGGCAACAGCCCCGGCGGCACACCATAGGTCATCAGCGCCTCGGTGCGCGCGAGCTGGTCGGCCGTGGGCCTGTCCTTGCGTGGCAGCGTGTCGATCGCGACCCGGTGGTCGAGGCCGGCGGCCTTGACGGCATCGAGATAGGCGTTGGGCTGGTCGGTCCAGAGAAGGATGTGGGCGCGGTTGGTCATGAAGGCGGTTCCTGGGACGTCAGGGAATGGGGATGAAGCCATAGCAGCATCATCCAGCTTCCAGACATGAAAAAGGCCGGCGGAGTTTCGCCGCGTACTGGTGGAATCCGGCCTCGGCGCCCCGCGCCCGATCGACGACACGCCGCGACTGCAGGCGATGCTGTCGGGGGCCAACCTCGTGCTGGCGGCGCGGCTGGACCAGCCCGGCCGATCGCTGGCGGGCATCGCCCGCTGCATCACCGAATTCTCCTGGTGCTGCTACCTGGTCGAGCTGGCCGTTTCCAGATCGGCGCAGGGGCTTGGCGTCGGTCGTGGGCTGCTCGACGAGGCCCGGCGGAAACTCGGGCCAAAGGTCACGCTGAACCTGATCTCCGTTCCTGAGGCCATGGTTTCTATGAACGGGTGGGCATGAGCCACGTCGACAACACCTTCGCCTATCGCCGTACGGAATGAGAAGCCGCAGAGTCTCCTCACCCGCTCGCAGCAGAGGAGAATGGCTGGCGCACCCGAACATCCTGCCTAGAATGCGCGCCCAACAAAACGCCATTGGAGACTCGTTCGAGATGACCAAACTTGTCCTTTCCCGCCGGCCGCTTTCGCGCAGACGCACGCTCGTTCTCTCCGGCACCGCGCTCGCCGCCCCCATGATCGCGGCCGGCGTTGCCCGCGCGGCCGACGACTGGCCGAACAAGGCAGTGCGCTACATCGTTCCCTTTCCGGCCGGCGGCCCGACCGACACGCTGTCGCGCATCGTCTGCGCCGAACTCACAAACCTGACAGGCCAGACCTTCGTGATCGAAAACAAGAGCGGCAACGGCGGCGTGCTGGGGGCCGACCTCGTCGCCAAGTCGGCGCCCGACGGCTACACGATCGGCCTCTACACCATCGCCGCCCACGCCATTGCGCCGACACTGTTCGCCAAGATGCCGTTCGACGCAGGCAAGGACGTCACCGGCATCGCCGTGCTCTGGGAGGTGCCGAACTTCCTGATGACGCGGCTCGACTTCCCGGCCAGCACGGTGCCGGAGATCATCGCGCTGGCGAAAGCCAACCCCGGCAAATATTCCTTCGCCTCCTCCGGCGCGGGCACCAGCCCGCAGATCACCGGCGAGCTGTTCAAGCAGATGGCCGGTATCAACCTCCTGCACGTGCCCTATCGCGGCAGCGCGCCGGCCCACCAGGACATCCTGGCCGGCCAGGTCGACATGATGTTCGACAACCTGCCGGGGCCGCTCGGCCTGATGAAGGGCGGCAAGGTCAAGGGCATAGCCGTGACCTCGGCCAAGCGCCACCCCGCCGTGCCCGACACGCCGACCGTGGGCGAGTTCCTGCCCGGCTTCGAGATCACCTCGTGGGGCGGCTTCTGCGGCCCGGCCGGCATGCCCAAGCCGATAGTCGACAAGGCCAACGCCCTGCTCAAGCAGGCGCTCGACAGCCCGAAGGTGATGGCGGCGTTCGAGAAGGCGGGCGCCACGCGCCGCTGGCTCAACCCCGCCGACACCGCAAAGTATCGCGCCGACAACGAGTCGAAGCTGGCGCCAGTGATCAAGGCTTCGGGCGCGAAGGTGGAGTAACCGACAAGAACCTCATCCTGCGGAGGCCCTGAAGCGGTCGCTCCACATGATGAGGTTTCGTGCCCCTAGCGGGGCCGAGGAATAGGACCTTGAGTGACGGACGTCTCGGCGATCATTCAGAATGGGACCGCACGGCCATGACGACGATCGATGCTTTCCGGAGCAGCGTGTCCGAGGCGGTGCCGCCATCCGACGTCGGGCCGGCCCTGCAGGCACTGTGGTGGGCGCGCCGCGGCGATTGGGGCCGGGCGCATGAATGCGTCCAGAGCCACGAAGGTGAGCCCGACTGCGATCGGGTGCATGCACACCTGCACCGCCAGGAAGGCGACATGAACAACGCCGGCTGGTGGTACCGGCGCGTCGGCCGGCCTGTCCCTGCCCTGTCGCTGGAAGAGGAGTGGGACAGCCTCGCGGCGGAGTTGCTGTCGCGAAAATAGGCGGAGCAGGCCACGGCAACCCTTTGGAAGAACCCGCGTTAACAAAGAGCCCGCATCACCGGCGGACCGTCTTTCACAAGGGAACTCCCCCAATGCGTCTCCGCCTCCTCGCGACCGTTTCGGTCGGCCTGCTCTCGGCCGCCTGCCAGGGCTCCTACGAAAACAGAAACGTCAGTGCCGCCACCGGCACCGGCATCTATGCCTCGTCCAACCAGGCCTGCGTCGATTATGGCTTCGTGCCCAACACGGCGGCCTACAGCCGCTGCGTGACCAGCGAGCAACAGGCCCGCCTCAATTATCGCGCGACGCCGGGCTATGCCCCCTCGCTCATCGTCAGCGATTCGCGGAACGCCTGCTACTCCTACGGCCTGACGGCCGGCACGGCGTCCTACGACCGCTGCGTCGCCCGCGAGACAGAGGCCCGCACCTACCGCGACTCCGCCGCCGTTCCGGCCTATCGGGTCGATGCTCAAGGCTACCGTATCGATGCACAAGGCTATCGCATCGATGCCAACGGTTACCGCCTCGCCGGCCAGCCCGCACCGACCTATTACCCGCCGCCGCCGACCTACCAGCCCGCATACTACCCGGCGGCGCAGAACCAGGCGGTGACGCGCGACGAATTCGGCAACCGCTACGACGCGCAGGGCAACCGGATCAACGCGAGCGGCCAGATCATCCCGATGCGCGAGAGCCGCTACTAGCCAGCGGTGTTCGGACGGGCGACGAGGGGGTCCTGCGAGGGACCCCTTTTCTACTTTGGCGCCCAGCGCCACCTTGTTGCCTAAGAACCGCAAATTGTTGTCGCCCGATCGCCGCAACCAGACCGTCAGATATGCCGCAAAGTCGTCGTGATTCAGCTATAATGATTTTTAAGGGCATTACGCAGGAGTTCATCATCGCCACAAACGCGCGGTGCGATGTCCTCATCGTCGAGGACAGCACCATCCAATGCCTCGAAATGGCGGACTACCTCCGCCACGTGAATCTCGTCGTCGAGACGGCGTTCGATGCGGCGACGGCGCTTCACAGCGCCAACAAATTCGAGCCCCGGGTGGTGCTGATCGATTACAATCTTCCGGACATGACGGGTGTGCAGCTCGCGGAGGCTCTTCGCGCGCTGCTGCCATCGAGCGCCATTCTCATCATGTCGGGACGCATCGACGGGCTCGCCGAGGAGACGCTGCAGGCGCTCGGCATCACCATTTTCGTGAACAAGCCGGTGCCGCTCGGGCCGTTGCGCCAGGCGGTGCAGAAACTGGTCCTCGACAGCACGAAGGGCCAGACAGCCCCGCGGCCGCAGGGCTGGCTCGCGGCCGGAACGGGCGGTACCCGCCACTAGCCGCGCCATCGGCGGGGACCCAGGCGAGCGTTAGGGGGTCGGCCCTTGGTTGGGCCGGGGGCGGCTTGGGGGAATCGCGCAGGAAGCACCGGAGTCTGATCATGGCATCGAGCGAGCTCGCACGGCCGGGAGCGCCGAACTTCGTCGACCTGTTGCGGTCGTTCCCGGGCCAAGCGCGCCTGGCGCTCGGAACACGCGGCGTCCTGTGGGCGAGCTTTGCCGGCATCGTCGGCGTGATCTGCTGCGTCGTGGCCTTCGCAGATATCGCGCTGTCGCTCCATCGTTCCGACGTCGACCCGCAGCGGCGCCAGGCGCGCGACGTGCTGACGCTCGACAATGCGAGCCGCCTGCTGATGCGCAGCATCCTGGCGAGTTCCTCCGCCGGTGGGCGCGCCGGCGCGACGCCGATCGCGGGCGAGCCGTGGCGCCATTTCACTGGGTCGCTCGGCACGCTGTGCCGCGACTTCAAGGTGGCGCCGGGAACGACGCTGGCCGGCACCTGCGCGGCGCAGCAGGATTTCGTCGACCGGGTGGGCGGGGCAATCCGGGCCTTCGACGCCGGTCGCCGGCCGATCGATGCCGCGGCGCTGCGCGAGCTGCTCCAGCTCAGAGACGAGATCAGCGAACTCAGCCTGTCGACGACCCGCACCGCCGACGACATGATCGGCCGCTTGGTCGACGACTATGCCGAGGCACTGCTGGTGCTGACGCTCAGCACAACGGGTTTCGTCTGCGCCGGGCTCGTCCTAATCCTGCTGGTCGGCCGCACGGGGATGGACTACCACGCGCAATGGCGCCTCGCCGCGGAAGCGGCCCAGCAGGCCGGCGCCTCGCGCGACATGCTGCGCGAGGTCGTCGAGGCGCTGCCGGCAGGCGTCGTCGTCTACGACGCCGACGAACGTCTGTTGATGTTCAATTCAGTGGCAAAAGGGCTGACGCCCGCACTGCAGGAGCCCGACGCGATCGGCCGGACCTACGAGGAGCTGGCGCGCGATTCGGCACGGCGACTCGAGGCGGCCGGCAAGGGGCCGCAGCCGGTCGAAGCCTGGCTCGAGCGGTTTCGCAGCAAGGCCCTGGAACGCACGCGCCAGACGGACGACGGGCGATGGTTCGACTGGTCCGAGAAGGCGACGGCGAGCGGCCTCACGGTCGGGCTCAGGGTCGACGTCACCGACATCAAGCAGCACGAATTCGCACTGGAGAAGGCGCGCGCCGAGCAGGCGCATGCCCGCGCGCGCTACCAGTCCCTGGTCGATTCGATGGTCGACGTGGCCTACACGCTCGATGTCGGGACCGGCAAGTTCACCTTCGTCAACGCCGCCGTCGCGGACCTGTTCGGCCTGCCGCCGGAGAAATTCATCGGCACCCACTTCCTCCAGCACATCGCGCCTGACTCGGTGGAGCGGGTGCGGCGCCAGACCACCCGGACGTACGACCCGTCGGACCCCGGCACCTTTGCCCGCTTCTCCATGATCGGCGCGGGAGGCGCCGTACGTCACGTGGAGGTGCGGGCGCGCCGCTGGCTCGACGAGCGGGGACTGGTGGTCAGCACCGGCGTGATCCGCGACGTCGAGGAGCGGGTACAGCTCGAACAGCGGCTCGAGTCGGAAATGATCCGCCTGCGCTCGATCGTCGAATCTGGCGGGGCCCTGATCGTCCTGGTCGATGGCGCGCTGAACGTGGCCATGGTCAACAGCGGCTTCACCGCCCTCACCGGCATATCCGCGACCGATGCCGTCGGCCGCCCACTCCAGGAGATCCTGCCTTGCCCGCTCGATCCCAAACGCACCAAGCGCTCCAGGTTCGTGCTCAAACGGCGCGACCATTCGGGCCGCGAGCGGCTGATCGCCGTGACGGCCACGCCGGCCACGGATACCGCCGGCACCGTGAGCAGCATCGTGTTGCTGGGCGTCGACGATACCGAACGGCGCGAAGCCGAGCAGGCGCTCTACAACGCCGAACGCTTCGCCACCGTCGGCGAAATGGCCGGCACCATGGCACATGAAATCAGCCAGCCGCTGCAGGTGATCAACATCTCCTGCGCTTCGGCGCTCGACCAGTTCGCGGAGGCGTCGGAGCGCGGCGGCCAACCTGACGCGCCGGCCCTGCTGGCCAAGATCGAGCGCATCGCCCAGCAGGTCGAGCAGGCCAGCCGCATCATCGGTGATCTGCGCGCCTACGTACGCGGCACCTCGTCCGACACGCCCGCACCTTTCGATGCGAACGAGGCTGTGCGCCGCGCCGTCGACCTCACCGATCACGGGGTGCGCGAGGCAGGCATGGCGTTGCAGGAGCAGCTCGCCCAGCAGTTGCCAGCGGTCGTGGGCGACGTCGGGCGCCTGGGACAGGTGCTCGTCAACCTCATCAACAATGCCCGTGATGCCGGCGGCGGCGCCATCGCGATTACCACCGACACCGTCCAGCAGGACGGCCGCACCTTCGTGCGGATCGCCGTCGAGGATTCGGGGCCGGGCATTTCCAGCGAGATCCTGCCGCGGCTCTTCGTTTCCTTCGTCACCACCAAGCCGAGCGGCAAGGGCACCGGCCTGGGCTTGCGCATCTGCCGCCGCATCCTCGAAGAGATGGGCGGCCGCATTTCCGCGGCCAATCGCGCCGAGGGCGGCGCCCGCTTCGAGATCCTACTGCCGAGCCAATAGCGGATTCCGCGCGGCGTGGATGCCAGGAGCTCGACCGTGCTGAGCCACGACGAGACGATCCCGGCGTGAGCGCCGCCAGCGCCGCCGGCGCATCACGACAGCGAGGCACCGACAAGGCCGGCACCCCTCTCCGATGAGTGGCGTCGACTGCTACCAAGCGAGGGAGCGAGGCCCGCCAGGAAGGTCCTGATCGCCGACGCCACCGAACTCGTCGGCCATGTCGCGATGAAGCACTTCACGGCGAAGAAGGACGGCGCGAAAGACTTGGATGCGCTTCGCCCTGCGAACCACGGTATGCAGGACGGTCTCGCGGGGCTGGAAAGCGCATGCCCCTCCGTCCCCAGACGGCTACAATGACGCCAACGAGACGCGCCAGAAGCAGCAGGGAGGCTGGGGGATGGCTTACAAGATCATGATCATGGGGGCGTCCTACGGGTCGTTGCTCGCCTCCAAAATCCTTTTCGGCGGCCATTCGGTGCACCTGATCTGCCTGCCGGCCGAGGCCGACCTGATCAATGCCGAGGGCTTCCGCGTCCGCCTTCCGGTCCGGGGCCGCAAGGAGGCGATCGAGATCGACTCGCGCAAGCTGCCGGGCAAGGTGACCGCGGGCGGCACGGCGGGCGTGAACCCGGCCGACTACGACCTCGTGGGCCTCGCCATGCAGGAGCCGCAATACCGCTCGCCGGGCGTGCGCGAGCTGCTCGACCTGGTGGGCAAGTCCCGAGTGCCCTGCATGTCGATCATGAACATGCCGCCACTGCCCTATGTGCGGCGCATTCCCGGCCTCGACTACGAAGCGCTCAAGGCCGCCTACACCGACCCCACGGTGTGGGACAGCTTCGATCCCGAGCGGCTCACGCTCTGCAGTCCCGATCCGCAGGCGATCCGCCCGCCGGACGAGAAGGTGAACGTGCTGCAGGTAACCTTGCCGACCAACTTCAAGGTCGCGCGGTTCAAGGACGAGAAGGCCACCGCCATCCTGCGCCAGCTCGAGAAGGACATCGACGCGGTGCGCTTCGATACGCCCGAAGGCAAGATCGAACTGCCGGTAAAACTCCGGGTCTATGACGGCATCTTCGTGCCGCTGGCAAAATGGGCGATGCTGCTCGCCGGCAACTACCGCTGCGTGACCAAGGACGGCATGCGGACGGCGCAGGAAGCGGTACACAGCGACATCGAGACCTCGCGCTCGGTCTACAATTTCGTCTTCGACCTCAGCGTCAGGATCGGCGCCGACCCGAAGGATCTCGTGCCGTTCGAGAAATATGCCGCCGCCGCCCAGAGCCTGGTGCGTCCGGCCTCGGCGGCGCGCGCGCTCAGCAACGGCGTGCCCAACATCGAGCGCGCCGACAAGCTGGTGCAGCTCATCGCCAAGCAGAAGGGCCTCAGCCATCCGGTGATCGACGCGGGCGTTGCTCTGGTCGATGCCAGGCTCGAGGCCAACCGCAAGAAGGCGACCGCCTGAGGCCGCCACCATGCCCCCCTCCGCCCTGCGGGCCACCTGCCCCGCATGACCAAACGCAAACTGAAAGTCGCCATCGTCGGCGCCGGCATGGGCGGGCTGGCGGCGGCGGCGGCGCTACGGCTCAAGGGCATCGACGTCACTGTCTACGAGCAGGCCAGGCAGTTCTCGCGCGTGGGTGCGGGCATCCAGATCGGCTGCAACGCCATGCACGTGCTGCGCGGGCTGGGGCTCGAGAAGCGGCTGCGCGCCGATGCCTTTTATCCGCGCTCCTGGAACAACCGCGACTGGCGCACGGGCGAGATCCTGTTCGACATGATCTTCGGGCCGTCGGCCGAGGCGAAATACGGTGCGCCCTATCTGCTGGCCCATCGCGGCGATCTGCATGCCGCGCTGGCGAGTGCCGTGCCGGCGGAGATCGTCCGGCTGGATCATGAGCTGATCGGCATCGAGCCGGCAGAGGGCGGTGTGCGGCTGGGCTTCGCCAACGGGCAGAGCGCCGAAGCGGACGCCGTGATCGGCGCCGACGGCGTCAACTCGGTGGTGCGGACGATCCTGTTCGGCGAAGGGGCGCCCAATCTCACCGGCCGTATCGCCTACCGCACGACCTATCCGGCCGAGTTGCTGAATGGCTTCGAGATGGACGAGTGCGCCAAATGGTGGGGCGAAGACCGCCACATCGTCATGTACTACGTGAAGCCCGACCGCTCGGAAGTCTATTTCGTCACCAGCCAGCCCGAGCCCGAGTTCGGTCTGGAATCGTGGTCGGCTGAAGGCGACGTCGAGGTGCTGCGGGCGGCGTTCGAAGAGTTCCATCCCACGGTGCAGCGGGTGCTGGCCGCCTGCCCCTCCGTCCACAAGCGGATCCTGGTGGACCGCGAACCGCTCGATCGCTGGAGCGACGGCCGGGCGGTGTTGCTGGGCGACGCCGCCCATCCGATGACACCCTACATGGCGCAAGGTGCGGCGATGGCGATCGAGGACGCGGCGGTGCTATCGCGCTGCCTGGCGGGCGCGGATCGCGACGGCGTCGCGGCGGCGCTCGAGAGATATGAGGTGACCCGCCGGGAGCGGACCGCGCGTATCCAGCTCACGTCGCGCCAGAACCGCTGGGGCAACGGCGTGACGGAGACGGACTGGGTCTATGGCTACAACGCCTGGACGGCGCCGCTGGCGCGTTAGCTTGGCCACCCTTACGCCCTCAGGCGCGGCGACCCACGAACTTGAAGCGTTCCAGCGGCCGGCTGGCCAGTCGGCCGAGGGTCGAGACGAGGCCGCCCGAAGGCCCGCGCGCCGCCACGGCCGGGCCCCGCACATCGGAGACCCAGCGTTCGTCGGGCTCATAGCCCAGCGCCTGCAGCACCCTGGGGAATTTCCGGCTGAAAGCGGCGGCCAACTCCGGCGTGAACTCGTGCTTCCACTGGGCGACGTCGCCCGAGCGGACATGCTTGTGGCCGCGGCCGAGGCTGCCGAACAGGCTATACTGCCAGAAGCGCTGGCGGCAGACCTGCTGCTCGGCCGCGTCGAAGCCGAGGAAGTCCGCGATCGTCGTCCAGTAGGCCATCTGGGCGTCCTGCCTCAGCTCCTCGTAGCGGGCCTCGAAGCAGTTGGCCCGGCCGTATTGCCAGCCTTGCATGTCGCGCAGCGTGCTGTCGGTCGAATTCTCCATCTCGAACACATACTGCTCGTAGCGCGTCGCGAAGGCGTTGAGACGGCGCTGGTAGGTGACGTTGTTGTAGCCCGGCACGGGCTCATGCAACCAGCTCTCCTCGGACTTGCAATGATAGTGCATGGCCGAGATCAGCACGTCGCGCGGATCACGGATGAGGTGGAGGATCCGCACGTCATCGCGGCTCAAGAGGTCCGAATGCCCGCGGAAATCGGAATCATAGTTGAACAGGATGAAGGGCGACTTGAGCCCGTCCTCGAGATGCTCGCGCTGGGACCCGTAATCGACATAAGTGACCCCGAGGTCGGCGGCGATGGCCTTGAATACGGTGGCCATCCAGACAGTGCCCGTCTTGTGATGCGTGGCGACGATAACGTTGTTCTTCATTTTTCCCCAGGCGTGCGTGGTTAACCCACGGCAATCCCCACGCCGGGTCGGCGATCAGGCGAGACGACGACTCCCCTCGTCATCTCGACTGCATCTTCAATGCATAAACTAGCAGCGACCCGCCGTGGAAATCCAGTGTGCTGTCAGCTCAGCATGTCATGAGGTTGCAATGTGCATGCCAGCGGCAAGCGCACTGCAAATTGTCGGAAAAAGGAAGCCCGCCGCTGCACGATTCGAAGATCGTGCAGCGGCGGGCCCTTGGACGCCCCCTCGGATTTCTGCAGCGGACTACTTGAGACTGTCAGCGACGCTCTTGAAGCCCGCCTGGGTCTTGCCGGCGATGTCCTGGATCTGGCCACCGCTGCCGGCGAACCGCTTGGCCGCGTCGGGCAGCTCATAGCCCAGGATGGTGTCCGGCAGTTGCATGGGAATGGCGCCGGTGACGCCGGCATAGATGAGGCCCACGAAGGCCAATTTCAGTGTCCAGCCGAGCACAAAGCGCATGAACGAATTCCCCGAATGACGGGACGATTGTAGTTGCGCAGGCGCTGTTCAAACAGCCATCGCTTCGTATCAATTGTTGTGCATGTTCCTGGCTCGGCCGGAAAAGGCCGCGCGAACGTGGTCAGCGAGGTCGCGCGCGGCGGGGCTGAGGCCGGGAGGCGCATAGAGATTGATCCGGAACTCCGGCAGCGCCGGCAGGCGTGCATCCCTGCCCAGGATCTCGAAACGTTCTGGTACCGAGGAGCGCAGCAGCGGCGCCACCGCAAGCCCGGCCTCGAGCACGGCATGGACCGGCTCCATGCGGCTCACCTCGCACACCGCGCGCCAGTCGCGCCGCACCTTGCCCAGCGCCTCGATGGCCACCGGCCGGAAAACGCAACTCGGCGCGCCGAGCGAGACCGGCAAGGGATCTCTCAGGTGTGCATCGCCGCCGGCCACACCGACCCAGACCAGGCGATCGGTGCGCAGCGTCTCGCCGTGGCGACCACACTCGGTCTCGGTGGTGAGGGCGAGATCGACGCCGCCCGACTTCAGGGCTTCGCGCACGATCTTCGAATCCTCGCACACCAGGCTGACGCGCACGCGCGGCTGGGCCTTGGCGAAGCGGCGCAGCACGCCCGGCACGAAGCTGCCGACCAGGTCGTAGGGCACGCCCATGCGAACCTCGCCCTCGAACGACGGCGTGCGCATCGACGACCACACTTCATCGTTCATGGCGAGAAGCCGGCGCGCTTGCGCCAGCAGCCGCTCACCGGCCGGCGCCAGCACCAGCCGCCGGCCCGTGCGCTCGAACAGGCGGCAGTCGAGCGCCTCCTCCAGCCGCTTGATCTGCTGGCTGGCCGCGGCCTGGCTGAGGCCAAGCGATGCCGCGGCACGCGTGACGCCGCCCGCCTCGACGACGGCGAGAAAGGCGCGCACCAGCGCCATGTCGAGATCCCTGCGCATGGAACGATCATAATGGATGGTGAACGATCATATCAAAAACATTCGTTATTCTTATTTATGACACCGGCGTAACGTGACGGCATGACAACGAGGATTTCCGGCCTTTGGCTGCCACTCATCACGCCGTTCAAGGATGGCGTCGTCGACTTCGCGAGCTATGAGCGACTGATCGATCACTACATCGGGCTGGGTGTGGACGGGCTGTTTCCGCTCGGCACCACCGGCGAATCCCCGACGCTGGACGAGGCCGAGATCGACGAGCTGGTCGACCGCACCGTGGCGCGGAGCGCCGGCCGCGTGCCGGTGTTCGTGGGCGTGGGCGGCAATGCCACGCACAAGGTGACCAAGACGCTGCGTCGCCTGGAGCGCTTTGCCTTCGAAGGCATCATCTCGGTCTGCCCCTACTACAACCGGCCGAGCCAGGACGGATTGATCGCGCACTTCGGCGCCATCGCTGCGGCGACCGATCGCGACGTGGTGATCTACAACATTCCCTACCGCACGGCAGTGAACCTCTCGAACGACTCGCTGCTGGAACTCAGCCTTGTGCCGAACATCGTGGGCGTGAAGGACAGCTCCGGCAGTGTCGCGCAATCTCTCGAGCTGCTGGCGCGCAAGCCTGCCGACTTCGCGATCCTGACCGGTGAGGACGCGCTCTATTTCACCATGATGGCCAACGGCGGCGACGGCGGCATCCTGGCCGCCAGCCACCTGATGACCGAACGCTTCGTGGAAGTCGGACGACGCTTCGCCGCCAACGACGTGGCGGGCGCCCGCGCCGCCTGGGCGTCGCTCGCCCAATCCGTGCCGCTCTTGTTCGCCGAGGCAAATCCGATGCCGATAAAGTATCTGCTGTGGCGGCAGGGCCTGATCGCCTCGCCGGAATGCCGGCTGCCGCTCACGAAGATTTCCGATGGGCTGGCGCGGAAGCTCGACTCGTTCTTCGTCGAACGCGCGGCGGCCTAGCCTCGCGCCTTGAGAAGGTCGCGGATCTCGGCCAGCAGCACCTCCTCTCGCGAGGGCGGCGGCGGCGCGGCGGGTGCGGCCGCTTCCTCCTTCGACACCCGGTTGATCGCCTTGATGATCAGGAACAGGACCCAGGCGATGAGGAGGAAATTCACCGTCACCGTCAGGAAGGTGCCGTAGCCCAGCGTGGCGCCGGCTTTCTTGGCGGCATCGTAGGTCGCGGCCTGGCTCGAGGCCTCGGTGAGGCCGACGAAGTAGTTGGTGAAGTCGAGGCCGCCGAAGATGCGGCCGATCAGCGGCATGATGATGTCGTTGACCAGCGAGTCGACGATCTTGCCGAAGGCCACGCCGATGATGACGCCGATGGCGAGATCGACGACGTTGCCGCGCAACGCGAATTTCTTGAATTCCTGGAGCATCTTCCCCCTCCGTGGTCGTCAGGACACGCGTAGCCACACCAGCAAAGCAGAAACCGTGATCACCGAGAAGGCCGTCGACAGCAGCACTGCGGCGGTGTTCTGCTCGACCGAGACGTCGAACTGCTTGGCCAGCACGAAGGCGTTGGCCGCCGTCGGCAGCGAGGCCATCAGGAGTGCCACCTTCCCCGGCACCGAATTGAGGTCGATGAAGAACGGCAGCACGAGAATGGCGAGCAACGGCTGCAGCAAGAGCTTGATCAGCGTCGCCAGCCCCGCCTCGGCAAGACCGCTCTTGATCGACTTGTCGGAGAGGAAGAGGCCGATGGCGAACAGCGCGCAGGGCGCGGCCGCAGCGCCCAGAAGATCGATCCATTTCTCGGCGGGCGTCGGGATCGGCAGGCCCACCGCCGAGACGAGGATGCCGAGCGCGATCGACATCGGCAGCGGGTTGCGCGCGACGTTGAAAGCGGCGCGCAGGAAGGTCTTGACCGGCCCGTGGCCCGCCGCCACCTCGAGCTCGATCAGCATGACGCCGAACACCATGGAGACCACGGCGGTGACGATCACCGTGAGCATGGCAGGCGGCAGGCCCGCCTCGCCGAAGGCGGCGAGGCAGAGCGGCACGCCCATATAGCCGACGTTGCCCCACGAGGCGGCGATCCCCTGCAGACTCATGGCGGCGAGGCCACCGCGGCGCCGGTCTTGTGCCGCCAGGCGGGTCGAGATCATGCCGACCGCGAAGGTGGCCACGACAGCAAGGCCAAAGCCCAGCATCAGGGCCGGGTCGAGCACGGCCCGGACCGGCGTGCGCGCCAGGGTGCCGAAGAACAGCACCGGCAGGGCAAAATAGCTCACGAAGGCATTGAGGGCGCCGGTCGCCTCGCCGCCCAGGATGCGCCAGCGGCCGGCCAGATAGCCCGCCAGGATGACCCCGAAGATCGGAAAGGCAACGTTGAGGATGGCCTGCACGGGGCTCCGACTGCACTTGCTATTTTCGATTAAGAATTTGACACAAATGGTACAAATACAATAGTATTTTGCCTGAATATCGAGGCCGCATCGTCCCCCTCGCAAGCGGCCCGGGAGAAGTAAAATGCGTCTCTTGTTCGCCAGCGCGGCAGCCCTGCTCGCCGTCGCCTTCGCGGCACCGTCCTTCGCCCAAAATGAGACTCC
>Ga0155465_1139_pt3 | contig 17395 bp, 16 predicted proteins | sample RifCSPhighO2_12_FD_107123 | JGI IMG/M metagenome (GOLD analysis project Ga0155465, IMG submission 107123) | Alphaproteobacteria bacterium RIFCSPHIGHO2_12_FULL_66_14 | reverse complement strand
GCCGGGCGGGGCATGGCCAAATAAAAGGCCGACGCGGTTTGAGCGTCAGCCTGACAGAATTCAGGGCAGGTTCCTGCTGAACCTGCAACTTTTATCCGTTCACATCTGCGTGAGCAGATGCTGGCAGTGCAAGCACCCGGCTCGCGTCATTTCAGCCAGAACCTGATGCCGTAGCTCACCAGCGCGGTCACGCCGACACCGCCGGCCCACAAGCCTACGAACCACAGCAGTTGCCGCGTCGTGGGCTTCACCTCAGTGATAGCCTTCATGGCCGGTCTTGCCGCGGAAGACCCAGTAGGAATAGCCGGTGTAGGCAAGGATGATCGGCACCATCACCAGCACGCCCGGCAGCATGAACTTCAGGCTGACGTTGGGCGCGGCGGCATCCCAGATCGATACCGCCGGCGGCACGACGTAGGGATAAAGGCTGATGCCGAGCCCGGCGAGCCCCAACACGAACAGGCCGAGAGCCATCAGGAACGGCGTATAGTGATGCTGGCGTCGCAGGCTGATGAAGAAAACAGCCGAGGCAATGACCACCAGCAGCGGCACCTGGGCCGTGAACAGGACTTGCGGCCAGGCGAACCAGCGCAGCCAGTAGGCATCGCGCAGGAACGGCGTCCAGGCGCTCACCGCCGCCATGGCGAGAATGACGGCGATGCCCAGCCGAAACCCCAGCCGATAGCACCGCTCTTGCAACGCGCCCTCGCTTTTCATGATCAGCCAGGTGGCGCCCAGCAGCGCATAGCCGCAAACGAGACTAACGCCGACCAGCAAGCTGAACGGTGTCAGCCAATCGAACCAGCCCCCGGCATAGCCGCGCTCCCGAATCACGATTCCTTGCAGCAGGGCGCCCAGCGTGATGCCCTGGGCGAGCGTGGCGACCGTCGAGCCGACATTGAAAGCGATATCCCAGAAGGCGCGGTGGCCGGGATCGCGCCAGCGGAACTCGAAGGCGACGCCGCGGAAGACCAGTGCCAGCAACATGGCGATGATCGGTGCATAGAGTGCCGACAGGATCATGCCGTAGGCCAGCGGAAAGGCCGCCAGCAGCCCGCCGCCACCCAGCACCAGCCAGGTCTCGTTGCCGTCCCATACCGGTGCGATGGAATTCATGGCGCTGTCGCGCTCATGTCCGGCGGGGATCGCCGGAAAGAGGATCCCGATGCCGAGATCGAAACCATCCATCACGACATAGGCGAAGATCGCAAAAGCGATGATGAAGGCGAAGATGGCGGGCAGATCGAACGCGAAGGGCATGATCAGGCCTCCTTGCCGCCGGCCGCCAACGACTCGGCCACGGCGGGTGACGGCGTAATGCCCGCCGCACGCATCGGCTGGCCGTGGGCCGGACCCATCTCGCCGCGATGTGGCGGTTGGCTCATCAGGCGAAGGATGTAGATGACGCCGGCACCGAACACGATGAAGTAGACGACGATGAACGCCAGCAGCGAGGCCGCAACCGCCGGCGCATCGAGTCGCGAGGCCGAGTCGACGGTACGCAGCAGGCCGTGCACGGTGTAGGGTTGGCGCCCGACCTCCGTGGTCACCCAGCCGGCGATCACCGCCACGAAGCCAGCCGGGCCCATGACGAGGGCAAACCGGTGCAGCAACGGCCAATCGTAGAGCCGGCGGGTCACGCGGGCGAGCAGGCTGAATGCCGCGAGCGCCAGCATCAACGTCCCCATGCCCACCATGACGCGGAAGGCCCAGAACACGATCGCCACCGGCGGCCACTCCTTGCGATCGACCGAGTCGAGCCCCTGGAGCGGCGCGTCGAGCGAATGCTTCAGGATCAGCGACGAGGCCTTGGGAATCTCGACCGCGTAACGCGTCACGCCCGTCGCCTGGTCGGGCCAGCCGAACAGGATCAGCGGCGCGCCGCTGTTGTAGCTCTCGAAATGGCCCTCCATGGCCATGACCTTGACCGGTTGGTGCTCGAGCGTGTTCAACCCCTGCTGGTCCCCCGCCAGGATCTGCAGCGGCGCCACCACCGTGATCATGCCCATCGCCATCGAGAACATGACGCGCGCGCCGTCGTTGGCGCCGCCCTCGGATGACTTGGTGCGCAGCAGATGCCAGGCGCCGACCGCCCCCACCACCAGTGCGGTGGTGAGATAGGCGCCGAAGACCGTGTGGACCAGCCGGTAGGGAAAGGAGGGATTGAAGATCACCGCCAGCCAGTCGACGGGGACGAACTGACCGCCGGCGTTCACGGCGAAGCCGGCCGGTGTCTGCATCCAGCTGTTGGCCGAGAGGATCCAGAACGCCGAGATGAAGGTCCCGATCGCGACTGCCAAGGTAGCGACGTAGTGCAGCGTGCGGCCGACGCGGTTCATGCCGAACAGCATGACGCCCAGGAAGCCCGCCTCGAGGAAGAAGGCGGTCAGCACCTCGTAGGCCATCAACGGCCCGATCACCGGACCCGCCTTGTCCGAGAAGGCCGCCCAGTTTGTGCCGAACTGGTAGGCCATGACGATGCCCGAGACCACGCCCATGCCGAAGGCGAGTGCGAAGATTTTTAGCCAGTACTTGAACAGGTCGAGATAGATCTGCCGGCCAGTCCACAGCCACAGCCCTTCGAGCACCGCGAGATAGCTCGCGAGGCCGATCGAGAAAGACGGGAAGATGAAATGGAACGAGACCGTGAAGGCGAACTGCAGCCGTGCCAGCAGGACCGCATCGAAGGCTTCGAACATGGCGTTCACCTCGCGCCGGACACTCTACTCCTAGCCGAAGGCGTCGAACACCTCGGCAATGACGTCGCGGCCAAGCCCGGCCCTGAGACAGGTCTCCAGCAGCACACGCGCCTTCAGGGGGTGCAGTCGGCCACCCCAGATCAGGCCCGCTTTGCGTAGCGCGATCTCGGAGCTCGGACCACCGTAGGTTTGTCGCAGCATGGGCCCGCCACCGGCGCGCGGCGAGACAACCGTGGGCAGACGTTCGGCGAGCTGCGTCACCAGCGGCGCGCTTCGCTCGGGCACGTGACCGCCACCCATGGCGCCCAGTACGACGCCGCGATAACCCAGCTGATCGCGGTCCCCCACGATGGCCTCGATCATGAAACCCGGCTCGTCGAGCCCCAGCCAGAGGAGCGCCACCGGCTGCTCCTTGGCGCTCGACACGTCGCCGATCCCGGCGCGGGCGCGTGTCATCGCCTCGCGTACGGGCAGTGCCAGCGGCACCACGCGATCCTCGACCAATGCGGCGAGCGGGCCGGTCTGCGGCGATGCGAACGCGTTCAGTCGCGTCGGATGGGTTTTGAGCACGTCGCCGGCCGCATAGACTTCGTCCAGCATGACCGCCATGACGCCCAGCGCCTTGGCATGTGTGCGCACCCACGGATCGCAGGCCACACGCACGGCGGCGAGCAGGTTGCCCGGCCCGTCGGCCGAGGTGAGCGCCGGATTGCGCATCGCGGCCGTCACGATCACCGGGATGTCGCGATCAACCAGCAGGTCGAGCAAGAACGCGGTCTCCTCGAGCGTGTCGGTGCCCTGCGTCACGATCACGCCGTCAGCCTGCAACGTCGCGATTTTTGCTGCCAGCGCATGGATCTGGTCGAAGCCCAGCGAATGGCTGCCGACTCTCGACACCGTCTCGGCATCGATCTCGGCCAGCGTCGCGAGAACGGGCACCGCCGCCACGAGATCGTCGGCGCCCAAGCCCATCTGCATGGCGCCCGAGGCATCGGGCCGCGTGGCGATGGTGCCGCCCAGGGCCAAGACTTTTATGCGCGGCAACGTCATGACAGCAGCCTCAACGAGCGAAAGAAGCGTTCGGCCTCGGGCGCGCGCATGGCGTCGGCCGGCGCGAGATAGCCCAGCGACACGAAGCGGCGCCCCTTCAGCACCACGAGCTGGCGCAGCGCACTGCCGCCCGCGATCGGGCCGATCGATTCGACGGCAGGCGCGCCCTGCACCTGCTTCCAATCGACCTGGGTCCACTTGTTGCCGTGGATCCGCTGGGCGCGGTCATCGAGCGCCATCTGCAGGTTGGCGCGCGGCCGCGCCACGTCGACCTCGGCGGGATAGAGCGCCGTCTGCGCCACGAACGACAGCCGCCGGTACTCGAGACTGTAGGAATGATAGACGAAGCGCGTGCCGGCCGGTGTCGCGGTATCGATCACCTTGTAGATGGGTGCTCCCGGCATATCGACCAGGAAGGAATTGTCGGCGCTCTGGACCACGATCCAGCCGGTCTGGGCCGATGTGCTGCTCGCCAGCACCGCCAATGGCAGGGCGAAGACGTGTCGCCGAAGCAGGCTCATTCCGCGGCAGGCCGCAGCCCGAACTTCTCGCGCGCCTGTTCGGTGGTGTAGTAGCCGCGCGCGACGTCACGGGCGATCGACTTGGGATCGCGCTTCGCGGGATCGCCGAAGCCGCCGCCGCCGGGCGTCGACACTCGCACCACGTCGCCAACGCCGATCTCGATGTCCTGGTCCTTGGAAAGATGCGGCGGGTGGTACGTCTTGCCGCCCTGGGTCACCGCCACGGTATTGACGCCGCCGGCGCCGCCGCCCAGCGCGCCCTGCGGGCCGGTGCGGCCGTGATCCATCACCATCGAAACCCGCGCCTCGCCACGGCGCAGTTTGATGGCGTAGTTGATGCCGAAGCCGCCGCGGAACTCGCCGGCGCCGCCCGAGCCTTCGCGCAGCGAGAACTCCTCGAACAGGATCGGGTAGAACTGCTCCAGCACCTCGACCGGCGGCATCTTGGAAATGCCGATCGTCGAACAGCCGTTGCTGAGGCCGTCGCCGCCCTGGAAGCCGCCGTATCCGCCGCCGGTGAAGAGATACATGATGTAGGAACGGTCGCGCTCAGGATCGAAGCCGCCGACGCCGAGATTGCCCGACGTGCCGGCAGGCGCGGCGAACAGAATGTCGGGAATCGCATGCGTGAGGGCTGCGAACACCGCCTCGGCGATGCGCTGGCTTACCTCGGCAGCACAGCCCGAGACCGGCCGTGGATACTTCGCATACAGGAAGGTGCCTTCGGGCTCGACGATCTTCAGAGGCTCGAAAGTGCCGGCATTGATCGGCACATCGGGAAAGATGTGTTTTATGGCCAGGTAAATCGCCGACTTGGTCGTGGCGATGACGCTGTTCATCGGCCCGCGGCAGGGCGGGCTCGAGCCGGTCATGTCGAAGAGCAGTTCCTCGCCCTTCTTGGTGATCTTCATCCGGATGGTGAGCGGCTCGTCGACCACGCCGTCACTGTCGACCTGCGACGTGCCCTCGTAGATGCCATCGGGAATGTCAGCGATCTTGGCCCGCATCTGGCGCTCGGCGCGATGGCGCATCTCGGCAATCGCCGCGCGCACGACATCGGCACCGTAGCGGTCGATCAGAGCTGTCAGCCGCACCTCTCCGGTCGTGAGCGCTGCGGCCTGGGCCTTGATGTCGCCGATGCGCTGGTCGGCGATCCTGATGTTGCTGAGGATGATCGAGAGGATCTCCTGATCCATCTCGCCCTTCTTGAAGAATTTTATCGGCGGCAGGCGCAGGCCTTCCTGCTCCACTTCCGTGGCACTGGCCGAAAAGCCACCCGGCACCATGCCGCCGACATCGGGCCAGTGGCCGGTGTTGGCGAGCCAGGCGAAGACTTCGCCCTTGTAGAAGAACGGCTTGACGAACCGCACGTCCATCAGATGGGTGCCGCCGAGATAGGGATCGTTGACGATGAAGACGTCGCCCGGCTCTACCTTTCCTGCATAGTGGCTCTTCACCCGATCGATGACGGCGCGGGTCGAAAATTGCATGGTGCCGACGAAAACCGGCAGACCCAGTTCACCCTGCGCGATCAACGATCCGTCGGTCGCATCGTAGATGCCATCGGAGCGATCCATGCCCTCGGAAATTACCGGCGAAAAGGCCGCACGGACGAAGGCCAAGTCCATTTCGTTACAGACCTGGATCAAGCCGTTCTGGATGACGGTCAAGGTGACGGGATCGAGATTGGACATGTCCGAATCACTAGCACAGCCCATGCCTGCCTGCGCTATAATCACGGCCTAATTTCCCCCTCTTTTGAAATGGATTCCCATGAACGCGCCTTTCGCAGCGGACAATCTCGATTTGATGAAATTCGGCATCGGCCAGCCGGTGCCACGCCAGGAGGACCCGACTTTGCTGCGCGGCCAGGGCCGCTACAGCGACGACATCAATCTCGACAAGCAGGCCCATGCCGTGATGGTGCGCGGCCAGGTGGCGCACGGCGTCATCAAGGGCATAGACATCGAAGCGGCGAAAAAAATGCCGGGTGTGCTGGGCGTCTGGACCGGCGCCGACCTGAACGCGGCGGGCTACGGGCCGCTCAAAACCCTGATCCCGGTGCCCAATCGCGACGGCACGCCGATGAAGACTCCGACGCGTCATTCGCTCGCGACTGGCAAGGTGCGCTTCGTGGGCGATCCGGTGGCCTTCGTGGTCGCCGAGACCCTGGCCCAGGCCAAGGATGCCGCCGAAGCGGTCGAACTCGACATCGCCTCCCTGCCGGCGGTGACCGACTCGCGGGCCGCCGCCGCGCCGGGCGCGCCGACCGTGTTCGACGACGCACCTGGCAACATCTGCGTCGACTACCACTACGGCGACAGCGCCAGGGTGGCCGAGGCCTTCGCCCGGGCAGCCCACGTCACGCGCCTCCGGCTGGTCAGCAACCGCATCGTGGTCTGCGCCATGGAACCGCGTTCGGCGACTGCCTACTACGAGGCCGACCGCGACCACTACACGCTCTACGCCGGCTGTCAGGGCGTGTTCGGACTAAAACACCAGATGGCCGACCTGTTGAAGATCAAGCCGGCGCAGATGCGCGTGCTTAGCGGCAATGTCGGCGGCTCGTTCGGCATGAAGGGCTCGCCCTACCCCGAATATGCCGGCCTGTTCCATGCCTCCAGGCTGCTCGGTCGTCCGGTGAAATGGACCGACGACCGCAGCGGCAGCTTCCTCTCCGACCAGCACGGCCGCGACCACGATTTCGACGCCGAGCTGGCGCTCGACAAGGACGGCCGGTTCCTCGCCGTGCGCCTGATCGGTTTCGCCAACGTCGGCGCCTACCTCGCGAATGTCGGCCCGCTGATGGGCTCGATGGGCGTCACCCGCAATCTCGCCGCGGTCTACCGCACACCATTGATCGAGGTCGCGACCAAGGTGGTGTTCACCCACACCTCGCCGGTCGGCGCCTATCGCGGCGCCGGCAGGCCCGAGGCCAACTACTTCATGGAGCGGCTGATCGACACCGCGGCGCGCGAGATGGGCATCGACCAGGTCGAGATGCGTCGCCGCAACCACATCAAGCCCGAGGAGATGCCTTTTAAGACGGCTTCGGGCACCGTCTACGACAGCGGCGAATTCACCACGTTGCTCGACAAGGCTCTGACGTTCGCCGATGTCACGGGCTTTGCCGCGCGCAAGGCCGAGAGCAAGGCCCGCGGCAGGCTGCGCGGCATGGGCATCGGTGACTATCTCGAGGTCACCGCGCCGCCGATGAAGGAGCAGGGCGGCATCCGCTTCGAGCCGAACGGCGATGTCACCATCATCACCGGCACGCTCGACTACGGCCAGGGTCACTGGTCGGCCTTTGCCCAGGTGCTGACCGAAAAGCTCGGCATCCCGTTCAACCGGATCAAGATGATCCAGGGTGACAGCGACCTGCTGATCGCGGGCGGCGGCACGGGCGGCTCCAAGTCGATGATGGCGAGCGGCGCCGCCATCGTCGAAGCCTCCGACAAGGTGATCGACAAGGGCAAGCAGATCGCGGGCGTGGCGCTGGAAGCCTCGGCCGCCGACATCGAGTTCAAGCTGGGGCGGTTCGCCATCGTCGGCACCGACCGCGGCATCGGCATCATGGAACTGGCTGCCAGGCTGCGTGGCGGCATGAAGATGCCGGAGGGCGTGCCCGACACGCTCGATGTCACGCACGTCCACGAGGCGGCACCTTCGGCTTTCCCCAACGGCGCGCATGTCGCCGAAGTCGAGATCGATCCCGATACCGGCGTCGTCGAAGTGGTGAAGTACACCATGGTCAACGATTTCGGCACGGTCATCAATCCGCTGCTGGTCGAGGGCCAGAGCCATGGCGGCGTGATGCAGGGCATCGGCCAGGCGCTGATGGAGCGCACCGTCTATAGCGACGACGGCCAGCTCATCACCGGCAGCTTCACCGACTACGCCCTGCCGCGCGCGACCGATGGACCCTCGTTCAGCATCGGCTACCACTCGGTGCCGGCCACCACCAACGTGCTGGGCGCCAAGGGTTGCGGCGAGGCGGGTTGCGCGGGTTCGCTGCCCTCGGTCATGAACGCCATTGTCGATGCGCTGGGGGGCAAGCACATCAACATGCCGGCGACACCGGAGCGCGTGTGGGAGGCGCTCAACTCCTGAGTGTCGATGTAGCCCCCCTTGGCGTCGCCCCTCCTGACGTAGCCATCGTCGGCTGCGGGCCTGTCGGCGCGCTGCTCGCCAACCTGCTGGGTCATGCCGGACTCTCGGTCGACGTCTACGATCGCGAGACAGAGATCTATGCGCTGCCACGCGCCGTGCATTTCGACGGCGAGGTGATGCGCGTCTTCCAGGCGGCGGGGCTCGCCGACCGCATCGCCGGGGCGACGCGGCCGTCTCCTTACGGTGCGCGTTACGAGGATGCCGCCGGCCGCACCCTGCTGATCCGCCACGGCACCGAGGGGCCGGGACCGCACGGCTGGTCGGGCAGCTGGTACTTTCATCAACCGCTTCTCGAGGCGATCCTGCGCGAAGGGTTGGCGCGTTTTCCCAACGTGCGCGTCCATCTCGGCCATGAGGTCCGTTCGGTCGACGATCTCACGGCGCGCTATGTCGTGGGCTGCGACGGCGCCCGCTCGCTGGTGCGCCGCGCCATCGGCAGCCGCCAGGTCGATCTCGGGCTGCACCAGCCCTGGCTGGTCGTCGATCTTCTGTGCGACCCCGCCAGTCCGCGCACGCAGGCCCTGCCGCTGCATTCGCTTCAGTTCTGCGATCCGATTCGGCCGATGACGCTCGTCAACGTCAACGGCGAACGCCGGCGCTGGGAAATCATGCTGATGCCGGGCGACGATCAGGATCGGTTGACGAAGCCGGAAATCTTCTGGCCGATGATCGAGCGTTGGCTGGGGCCGCAGGATGCGCGCATCGAACGCGCCGCGGTCTACACCTTCCATTCCGTCGTGCAGGAGGGTTGGCGCAAGGGCCGCCTGCTGTTGGCAGGCGATTCCTGCCACCAGACGCCGCCCTTCCTCGGCCAGGGCATGTGTGCCGGCATGCGCGATGCCTCGAACCTCGCCTGGAAGCTGGCAGCCGTCCTGAAGGGCGGCGCGCCCGACTCGCTGCTCGACACCTACGAGAGCGAGCGCCGGCCGCACGTCACGGAATTCATCGAGCTGGCGGTGCGCCTCGGTGCAGTCATCCAGGCAACCGATCCGCAGGCCATCGCGGATCGCAACCACCGCTTTGCCAAAGGCACCGAGATGTTCGACTTCCCGCAGCCGCAGCTTGGTCCCGGTTGGCGAATGGATGGCGCCTCGCCGGTCGGCACGATCTTCCCCCAGCCGCGCCTCGAAGACGGGCGCCTGATGGACGAGGCGATCGGTCAGCGATTCGCGATCGTCGGCGAGCGATCGTTGCTGGCGGGGCTGAAGACCACCGCCGTCCTGCTGCCCGGCGCCGGAGGCGATTGGCTGGCCGCTCATGAGGCGCGCGCCGCAATCCTGCGTCCCGACCGGTACATCTTCGCCCTGGCGCGTGATCGCAGCGAACTCCTGGAGGCAACCGAACGGGCGCTGCTGTCGTTCGACTCGGCATGCTCCTGACCCTCCAGATCCTGAGCATTCTTCTGGTCGTCCTCGTCGCCGCCGTCAGGCCTGCGTAAACATCTGCCTTCCACTGCGCCAACACGACATTGCCCGCCACTTCGCTCCGCCTGCTCAAGCGAGCGGGCCGACGTGCCGCGAGAACAGCACATCGTTTCGCTCTCTCCGACATCCGGGCTTTGACTCAGGTCCGCAAGCATGCCAGCTTTGCGGCAGGCGCAGGTCGCAGGGACGATTTCGCGTAATGTAATCCTTGACGTCAGGCGTCGGCAAAGCGAGGTCCGTTGATCGGGCGCTCAGTTGCTTTGTGGCGCGGGTCGCGTAGGCGCTGCGACGGAACCGACTCCCAGTCTAGCCGGGCCTCTCATAAAAGGGAGGATGAGGTCATGCTGGGTTCCCTTCGTGATTGGTTATCCCTGTCCGCGGTTGCTGTGCTCGCCGCCTCGGTGGCGCTTCCGGCAACAGCTCAGGAGCGCGTCCGCTGGAAAATGCAGAGTGCATTCGGCAGCCAGCTGCCGCATCTCGGCCCTTCGGGAGTGCGCTTCACCGAGGACATAAAGCGCATGTCCGGTGGCAAGTTCGACATCAAATTCCATGAGCCCGGCGCGTTGGTGCCGCCGCTCGAATGCTTCGACGCGGTGAGCAAGGGATCGATCGAGTCCTGCTGGACCACGCCGGGCTACCACACCGGCAAGTATCCGGCGCTCGCCTTCTTCACCACCGTACCGTTCGGCCCGGGCATCGGCGAGTTCCTGGCCTGGAAGTGGTTCGGTGGCGGCAACAAGCTGCGCGACGAAATCTACGCCAAGCATGGCCTGAAGGCCTTCGACTGCTTCTGCATCGGTCCGGAGACCTCCGGCTGGTTCCGCCGCGAGATCAAGGATGCCGAGGACATGAAGGGCATCAAGATGCGCTTCTTCGGTCTCGGCGCGCGGGTCATGCAGAAGCTGGGTGTGTCGACCCAGCTGCTGGCTGCCGCGGACATCTTCCCGTCGCTGGAACGCGGCGTGATCGACGCGACCGAGTTCTCGATGCCCATGATGGACATGCAGATGGGCTTTCACCAGATCGCCAAGTACAACTACTTCCCGGGTTGGCATCAGCAATCTTCGTGCAGCGAGTTCCTGATGAACGCCAAGGCGTTCGACGCGCTGCCCGATGCCTACAAGGCGATGATCGAAGTCTCGGCGAAAGCACAGGTGATCTACACCTTCGCCGAGACCGAGGCCATGCAGTTCCCGCTCATGGCCGAGATGACCAGCAAGCACGGCGTCAAGATCATGCGCTGGAGCGACAAGGATCTGGCGACCTACGAGAAGGTCTGGCTCGAGGTGATCGCCGAAGATTCCGCCAAGGACCCGCTGTTCAAGAAGGTGGCCGACAGCTACCTCGACTTCCGCAAGAGGTATGCGGTGTGGGGCGGGGCACAGTTCATGAAGCCGACCTACCTCGACAAGTGAGGCGAGCGACGGCGTGACGGAGTCCGGGCTTCGCTGCTGCTTCGGCGGGGTCCGGACCTGCGCCCTCGGATCCAATACGGGGAACTTCGACAATGGCGGTCTCTGAACAGACCCGCGGCACGAGCCGCGGCATAGCCGGCATCCTGATCCCAGCGGTGGTGATCGTCGCCGTCGCGGCGGTGATCGGAATCATCGCCTCGATGCCGACGGAGGCGCGGCAGGATCTGCTGTACACGGCGCAGGACTACCTGCCGCTCGTGATGTTCATCATGCTGGCCATCCTGCTGTTCTCCGGCTATCCGGTGGCGTTCATCCTGGGCGGTGTTGCGCTGACCTTCGGGCTGATCGGATACTTTCTCGGCAGCTTCAAGCTGATCGAGTACTTCAATTTCGTACCGCGCATCTGGGGCCAGGCCGCGGAGAACCTCGTGCTGGTCTCCATCCCGACGTTCATCTTCATGGGCGTGGTCATGGAGCGCAGCGGCATCGCCAACGACCTGCTGTACTGCGTCCAGGTCCTGTTGAAGCGGGTACCCGGCGCGCTCGCCCTCGGCGTCACCATCATGGGCACCATCCTCGCGGCGATGACCGGCATCATCGGCGCCTCGGTGACGATGATGACCGCCCTGGCACTGCCGACCATGATTCGCCAGGGCTACAGCCACGCCCTCGCCTGCGGCACCATCGCCGCGGCGGGCACGCTCGGCATATTGATACCACCCAGCATCATGTTGATCGTCATGGCCGACCTGCTCGGCGTGTCGGTCGGCAACCTTTTCATGGCGGCGCTGGCGCCGGGGCTCACCCTGTCGGTCCTGTACCTCGCCTTTATCGTGATCGCCGCGACCGTCAAGCCGTCGCTCGCGCCGCCGCTGCCGCCCGAACTGCTGAAGGTGCCGAAGGGCGAGATGCTGCCGCTGCTGCTGCGCGCCTTCGTGCCGCCGGTATTCCTGATCGGGCTGATCAAGTGCTCGATCCTGTTCGGTTTCGCCGCGCCGAGCGAAGCGGGCGCGGTCGGCGCCTTCGGCGCCATGCTGCTCGCTCTGTTCGCTGGTCGGTTGAACGTCAGAATGATGAGCGAGACCTGTCAGACCGCGGCGCGCACCATCGCCATGGTGTTCTTCATCATCATCAGCGCCACCTGCTTCGCCTACGTCTATCGCGCGCTCGGCGGCGACGACATCGTCGAGCATCTGATCAAGGCGGCGGGCCTGGATTCCTGGGGCTTCCTGTACCTGATCTTGGCGATCGTGTTCGCCCTCGGCTTCTTCCTCGACTGGATCGAGATCACGCTGATCGTGCTGCCGGTGTTCGCGCCGATGATCAGCTCGCTCGACTTCGGCGATCACGTCGCGAAAGCGGACGTGGTCTACTGGTTCGCCATCCTGATGGCGGTGAACCTGCAGACCTCGTTCCTGACGCCGCCCTTCGGCTTCGCGCTGTTCTACCTCAAGGGCATCGCGCCGAAGGAGGTGAAGATCGAGAGCATCTACAAGGGCATCATCCCGTTCGTGCTGCTGCAGTTGATGGGCCTGATCGCCGTGCTGGCCTGGCCCGACCTCGCGCTCTCGCTGATGCGCGACGCCTACGGCTCGTGAGGAGGCGCCATGTCGATGTCAGGCGATACCCAGACTGACGCCTATGCCAAGGGCGACGCCCCGTTGGCCCTGCGGGTGAGCGAGCGGTTGCGCAGGGGCGTCGATTTCGTCGGGCGATGGGCCTCCTGGCTGCTAGTACCGCTGGTGCTGATCACCGTCGTCGATGTCGTCGCCCGCAAGCTGACCTGGCACGGGGCGGACGGCGTGCAGGGCGTGCAGATCTGGCTGGTGGCGACCTTCGGACGGATCTTCGAATCGACCCTTCTGCAGGAACTGGAGTGGCATTTCCATACCGCCCTGTTCGCGCTCGTGCTCGGCTTCGGCACGATCTACAACACCCATGTGCGGGTCGACCTGATCCGCGACCATCTGCAGTTCCGCAAAAAGGTGTGGCTGGAGTTCCTGGGCCTCAGCTGCTTCATGATTCCGTATCTTCTTCTGTTGATTTATTTTTTCAGTTTCTACGTGGCGGATTCCTTTGCCGTCGGCGAGATTTCCGCCTCGACCGTCGGGTTGACCCATCGCTGGGTGATCAAGAGCATCATGGTGTTCGGCCTGATCGTCGCCACCTGTGCCGGCATCGCCGTATGGCTGCAAGTCGCCTATGTGATCTGGGGGCCGCAAGGCGTGCGCTTCAAGCTGATGACTCTGGAGTGGCCGGAAGAGGCCGGAACCAGGATCGAGGGCAAGGAGCGGATCAAGCTGGAGGAGATCCCCGACCCGATCCTCGAGGCGCCGATCGCGACCGCGCCGAAGACATAGCGTCATGCAGCTCGATTGGGAGAGTCTGGTCAAGCGCTACGTCTACAACAGCGCCAAGACGCCATACTTTACCTCGGTGCCCCGGCTAAACCGGGGACAGGCGCGCAGCGAGTTGTTTGTCTACACGCTGTCCCTGACAGTGCTGCTGGGCGTGATTGGCGTCGCGGCACTATCGCCTGCCTTGCCGCATGGCGGCGCGATCGGCGTGCCGATCTATGCATTCGCGGTCGCGATCACTGCTGTCTTGTTCGGTCTGACCAAGCATGTGGCTGCCGCCGCCTTCTGCGCCACCGCGCCGGCCGCCGCGCTGCTGTACCTCGCGCTGTACGGCTTCCAGCCCGATCTGGGTACCGGTGACCGCATCCTCCTGATCGCCGTGCTGCTGCTCTGGCTGCGGTACAGCTGGCGCATACTGCAGATCGCCAGGGCCTATCCGACCTTGCCGGACCCTGGAGCCCCGGGATGAAGCCAATGCCGGCGGACTGGCACGACCGGCTGGTGCGCGCCTTCCGCTGGCACGTTTGGTGCTTCACGGCGCTCAATCTTGGGCTGACGGCGATCAACATCGCAACGGGCCGACCGTGGTGGGCAATGTGGCCGCTGTTGGCGACAGGCCTTGCGCTCGGGTTGCACTACATTCTGTTCAAGGCTTTCACCGTCGACGAGCAGTGGGTGGAAGAGCGAGTTCAGGACCTCACTCTCAAGAGCTATGATCGCAGCCACATCGAGAGCATCCGCGAACGACAGGAGCGGAGCGATCGCTCGCTCGAACCTTGCCGTGATTTGGACAAGCGCCTGATCTGACTTGCGACGTGATTGCCTCTATGCCGGCGTGAACATCGGCAGCGGCGGGCCGCCGTCGGTCGGCTTGAAGACCAGCTTCACCGCCTGCTCGCACTTCAATTTGTCGAAGTCGCAATCGACGATGTTGGTCACCATGCGCGGGCCTTCGGCCAAGGTCACGTAGGCCATGGCGTAGGGCACCGGGGCGCGGCGCATGACGCTGTAGGAATAGATCGTGCCCTTGCCCGAGGCCTCGATCCATTCCGTCTTGTCGCTGAAGCAGAAGGGACAGATCGTGCGCGGATAGTGATGCGCCTGACCGCAGCTCGTGCACTTGCGCACCAGCAGCTTGCCCTTGGCGGCGGCGTCCCAATAGGCCTGCGTCTCCTGGCTAACCGCCGGCGCCGGCAGTTTTCTCTCTTGCGCGGCCATGACCTACTCCCTTTCCAGAATGACGGTGGCGCTGCCGTGGCGCAGGCCGAGCGAGCCGCCCGTGCCGTGCGCGACGGCGAGATTGCAGTTCTTCACCTGCACCGCGGGATGGGCCTCGCCGCGCAGCTGGCGGACCGCCTCCAGCACCTTGGTGAGACCGCCGCGATTGCCGGGATGATTGCTGCAGAGCCCGCCGCCGTCGGTGTTGAACGGCAATTTGCCTTGGCCTGCGATCAGGTTGCCGTCGGCCACGAAGGCGCCGCCCTTGCCCTTCTCACAGAAGCCGAGGTCTTCCAGCTGCATCAGCACGGTGATGGTGAAGCTGTCGTAGATAGAGGCGTACTTGATGTCGGCGGGCTTGACGCCTGCTTCGGCGAAGGCTGCCGCGCCGCTCACGCGCGCGCCCGAATAGGTGAGGTCGACCTTACCGCCCATCTGGGTCTTGATGAACTCGCCGGCGCCCAGCAGCTTGACCTTGGGCCGCTTGAGCTTGGCCGCAATCTCCGGCGCCACGACCACGATCGCACCGCCGCCGTCGGTGATGACGCAGCAGTCGAGCCGGTGCAGCGGATCGGAGATCATCGGCGAGTTCACCACCTCCTCGACCGTCACCACGTCGCGCAGCAGCGCGTGCGGATTGTGCTTGGCGTGGTGTGAGGCTGCGACCTTGATCCAGGCGAGCTGTTCGGCGGTCGTGCCGAACTCGTGCATGTGGCGCATGGCGCACATGGCGTACATGTTCACCACCGTCGGCCCGTAGGGGAACTCGAAGGGCTCGTCCGGCGTCGGCGTGCCGCCACGGCTGCGCGGTACGGTGCCGGTCGCCATGCCCTCGGCGCGCGGCCGGCCGGCCAAGGTGATCAGCGCCACCTTGCACTTGCCGGCGGCGATCGCCTCGGCAGCGTGGCCGACGTGGAGGACGTAGGAAGAGCCGCCGGTGTCGGTCGAATCGACGTGGCGCGGCTTCAAGCCCATGTACTCGACCATCGACATCGGCCCCAGGCCGGGCGCATCGCCGGCACAGAAGTAGCCATCGACGTCGTCCTTGGTCAGGCCGGCGTCTTCCAGGGCGCCCTTGGCCACCTGAGCGTGGATTTGGGCTAACGAGATATCTTTGGCGAGCCGCGTCGGGTGCTCGTAGATGCCGGCAATATAGGCTTTGCCCTTGATACTCATTGCTGGGCCATCCCCCTGATCATTGTGCGGTGCACATGTTGGGCGATCGGAGGCTCACAGGAAAGTGCGCTCTTTCGCTGCGAAAAATGATGCTAGGCTCTGCAAAACAATCTGGAGGGGGCAGGCTCATGATCTTCCGTCTTCTTTCCGTCATCGCCGCGGCTTGCCTGGCGCTCGCAGGCGCCGCCAACGCGCAGGGCAAGGCCGAACTGCTGTGGTACAGCCAGGCCGCCTTCAAACTCACGACGCCCGGCGGCAAGGTGATCATGATCGATCCCTGGATCATGGGGGCCACCAAGATCCCGCCCGAGCTCAAGGACCTCGGCAAGATCGGCAAGGTCGATCTCGTCCTGGTGACTCATGGTCATGGCGACCATCTCGGCGATGCGATCGAGATCTCCAAGACGAACAACGCGCCGCTCTGGGCGCCCGCCGGCCTCAACCAGATGCTGCTGACGCTCGGCCTGATGCCCGCCAATCTCGTGCCGCGCATGAACAAGGGCGGCATCATCGAGCCCTTCCCCGGCGTGAAGATCACCATGGTGCGCGCCGAGCATTCCTCGGAAATGCTGCTCAAGGATCCCGTCACCGGCAAGAACACGACCTACGCCGCGGGTGAGCCGGTCGGCTTCATCATCGAACTCGAGAACGGCTTCAAGATCTACCACATGGGCGACACCGGCCTGTTCGGCGACATGAAGCTGATCGGCGAGTACTACAAGCCCGACCTGCTGCTGGTGCCGATCGGCGGCCACTACGTCATGAACCCGAAGGACGCCGCCTACGCCACCAAGGAGCTGATTAAGCCCAAGATGGCGTGGCCCATGCACTACGCCAGCAACCCGTTCCTCCGGGGCACACCGGCCGAGTACAAGGCGGCGCTGGGCCAGACCTCGGTCCAGGTAATCGACGCCGAGCCGGGCACGAAGAAGCAGTTCTAGTTCCCGGCCGGAACTAATCGCCCGCGACGTCGCGCGCGCCCGGCGTGCGAGCGCGGAATTCCTCGGGCGCCTCGCGGCCGGCGTCAGTGAAGGCCTTCTTCACCGCCGCGACGTTGGGCCCGAAGATGCCCTTGCGGTTGTCCCGGGCCCACTGGTTCGAGTTGACGATGGTGTCGAGCGAACCCTGGAAGCGCGGCATCACGTAGCGCGCGAACAGCTCGTAGGAGCGTAGCGTGCTCTCACGGCTCGCCCATTCGTGGGCGCGGAACAGCACGCCGCCGAAGCCGCCGTTGCTGTAGCCCAGCAGCCGGTCGATGCCCTTGGCGACGGTGTCGGGTGAGCCGACCAGGGTCGTTCCCATCTTCACGCCGTCGCGCAGCGGATCGTCGGCGCGGCCCGGCGGGCGGCCCAGTGTGTCCTCGAA